>FTKT01000223.1_pt1 | contig 17394 bp, 16 predicted proteins | sample 1658271 | NCBI WGS metagenome assembly FTKT01 (sample SAMEA3914811, study PRJEB12502) | metagenome | biome: forest; material: soil | place: Canada | collected 2011-08-04 | depth 0.3 m | reverse complement strand
TCGGCCGTCCCAAGGGCGCGCCGGACCCCCAGTTCTCGCTCGCACCGGTGGCCGTCCGCCTCGGTGAGATCCTCGGCAAGCCGGTCGCCTTCGCGGCCGACACCGTGGGTGACAGCGCGAAGGCCACCGTTGCCGCCCTGGCCGACGGCGAGGTCACGCTGCTGGAGAACCTGCGCTTCAACGCGGGTGAGACGAGCAAGGACGACGCCGAGCGCGGCGCCTTCGCCGATGAGCTCGCCGAGCTGGCCGACCTCTACGTGGGCGACGGCTTCGGCGCGGTGCACCGCAAGCACGCCTCGGTCTACGACCTCCCGGCCCGCCTGCCGCACGCGGTCGGCGACCTGATCGCCACCGAGGTCTCGGTCCTCAAGAAGCTCACCGAGGACGTGGCCCGCCCGTACGTGGTGGTGCTCGGCGGCTCCAAGGTCTCCGACAAGGTCGGCGTGATCGACAACCTGCTCGGCAAGGCCGACCGGATCGTCATCGGCGGCGGCATGGTCTTCACCTTCCTGAAGGCGCTCGGCCACGAGGTCGGCAACTCGCTGCTGCAGGAGGACCAGATCCCGGTCGTCCTGGAGTACCTGGACCGCGCCAAGGCCAACGGCGTCGAGTTCGTGCTGCCGGTGGACGCCGCGGTCTCCGCGAGCTTCCCCGACCTGAAGACCAAGGCCCCGGTCGAGGACTTCGCGGTGGTCGCGGCCGACGCGATCCCCGCGGGCACGCTGGGCCTGGACATCGGCCCGCGCAGCGCGGAGCTGTTCGCCGAGAAGCTGGCCGACGCGGCCACCGTCTTCTGGAACGGCCCGATGGGCGTCTTCGAGCACCCGGCCTTCGCCGAGGGCACCAAGGCCGTCGCGCAGGCGCTGCTGGACAGCGACGCCTTCACCGTGGTCGGCGGCGGGGACTCCGCCGCGGCCGTCCGCATCCTGGGCTTCGACGAGACGAAGTTCGGGCACATCTCGACCGGCGGTGGCGCGAGCCTCGAGTACCTCGAGGGCAAGACCCTCCCCGGTCTCGCCGCCCTGGAAGGCTGAGTACATGAGTGAGCGTCTCCCGCTGATGGCGGGCAACTGGAAGATGAACCTCAACCACCTCGAGGCCATCCAGCACACCCAGAAGCTGGCCTTCGCGCTGGCCGACAAGGACTACGAGGCCGTCGAGGTCGCCGTCCTGGTCCCGTTCACCGACCTGCGCTCGGTGCAGACCCTGGTGGACGGCGACCGGCTGAAGGTCAAGTACGGCTCGCAGGACATCTCGGCGCACGACGCCGGCGCGTACACCGGTGAGATCTCCGGCCCGATGCTCGCCAAGCTCAAGTGCACCTACGCGGTCATCGGCCACTCGGAGCGCCGGCAGTACCACGGCGAGAACGAGGAGATCGTCAATGCCAAGGTGAAGGCCGCCTACCGCAACGGGATCCTGCCGATCCTGTGCATCGGCGAGCCGCTGGAGGTCCGCAAGGCGGGCACCCACGTGGCGCACACCCTGGCGCAGCTGGACGGCGCGCTGGACGGCGTGCCGGCCTCGGACGTCGAGCGGATCGTCGTCGCGTACGAACCGGTCTGGGCGATCGGCACCGGCGAGGTGGCCACCCCCGAGGACGCGCAGGAGGTCTGCGCGGCGATCCGGGCCCGGCTGGCCGAGCTCTACGACGCCGAGCTGGCCGGCAAGGTCCGCGTGCTGTACGGCGGTTCGGTGAAGTCCTCCAGCGCGGCCGGCCTGATGGCCAAGCCCGATGTGGACGGCGCGCTGATCGGCGGGGCCTCGCTGGACGCCGACGAGTTCGTCAAGATCGTGCGATACCGCGAGCAGGCGGTAGGCTAACGCCCCCGCAGCAACGTAGTCTTTGGGCCGGACCGCCTTCTGGGCGGCCCGGCCCTTCGCCCATGACCCAATAGAACGAGAGAGTTGGTCCCGCCGTGGTTCTCGGGTTCTCGATTGCCCTGATCATCTTCAGCTTGTTGATGGTCGTCCTGGTGCTGCTGCACAAGGGGAAGGGCGGCGGCCTGTCCGACATGTTCGGTGGTGGCTCGATGTCCGCCGGTGGCGGTTCCGCCGTGGCGGAGCGCAACCTCGACCGCATCACGGTCATCGTGGCGCTGGCCTGGTTCGCCTGCATCGTGGTGCTCGGCCTGCTCACCAAGGTCAAGGGCTGACCACCCCGCAGTTGAGTGGTCCTCAGTCCTGGAGCCGATGCGGACAGATCCTTATCCGCTCCGTACACTAGGACAACTTGCCACTGTCCCCCCGCGGGCGGCCGGTCGGCGGGGAGGACGTGGGGCCGGCCCTGTGCGGGCGCGGCCGACAGCACCTGGGCAGCCCCAGGCGGATAGCGGCACGCAGGGAGTCAGACCGTGGCAAGTGGCAACGCCATCCGTGGCAGCAGGGTCGGGGCAGGCCCGATGGGTGAGGCGGAACGCGGCGAGTCCGCCCCCCGAAACCGGATCTCCTTCTGGTGCGCCAACAAGCACGAGACGAAGCCCAGCTTCGCCGCCGAGGCCGTCATCCCGGACACCTGGGACTGCCCGCGTTGTGGCTTCCCGGCCGGGCAGGACGAGCAGAACCCGCCGGCGCCCTCGCGCAACGAGCCGTACAAGACCCACCTCGCGTACGTCCGCGAGCGCCGGACCGACGCCGACGGCGAGGCGATCCTCGCCGAGGCGCTGGCCAAGCTGCGCGGCGAGATCTGAGCATGGACGAGCTGTCCGGGGCGGGGCCTTCGGGTCCCGCCCCGGCGCGTTTCGCGCCGGTCCGCACCGCCCGGTAGCGACGGCACCGCCCGGTAGCCACGACCGAAGAACCCCGCCGTTTGACGGCGGGGTTTTTTTGCACCACCATTCCACTAACTACTTAGTGGAATGGTGGTGCTGATGGTCGACTATCGCATCGACCGCCGCAGTGGGGTGGCCACCTACCTGCAGATCGTGCAGCAGACCAAGCACGCGCTGCGGCTGGGCCTGCTGCTGCCCGGGGACAAGCTCCCGACCGCCAGGGAGGTGGTCGCGGCCACGGCGATCAATCCGAACACCGTGCTCAAGGCCTACCGCGAGCTGGAGCGGGAGGGGCTGGTCGAGCCCCGGCCGGGGGTGGGGACCTTCGTGCTGCGCTCGCTGGCCCGCGAGGAGGCCGCGTCGGACTCGCCGCTGCGGGCCGCACTCGCGGCCTGGGCGGTCAGCGCGCGGGGTGCGGGGCTGGACCGGGAGGACGTGGCAGCGCTGGTCGCCTCCGTGCTGGACGAGACATTCAAGGGCGAAGCAACCGAGGGGACGGCATGACCGACAATCTTCCCGCCGTCGAGGTCAGGGACCTCGGCAAGCGGTACCGGCGCGGCTGGGCGCTGCGCGAGTGCTCGTTCCGGCTGCCGGCCGGGCGGATCTGCGCCGTGGTCGGACCCAACGGCGCCGGCAAGAGCACCCTGCTGTCCGTGCTCTCCCGGCTGCTGGTGCCCAGCGAGGGCGCCGCCGAGCTGTTCGGCCGTCCGCTCGACGACCCCGAGAACACCGCCCGGATCGCCTTCGTCGCGCAGGACAAGCCGCTCTACAGCGGCTTCACGGTGGCCGAACTGCTGCGGCTGGGGCGCGAGCTCAACCCGGGCTGGGACCAGCAGAAGGCCGAGACGGTGGTCGGCGAGGAGATCGCGCGCTCCGCCCGGATCGGCTCGCTCTCCGGCGGCCAGCGGACCCGGGTCTCGCTGGCGCTGGCCCTCGGCAAGCGGCCCGAGCTGCTGCTGCTGGACGAGCCGATGTCCGATCTGGACCCGCTGGCCCGCCATCAGCTGATGGGGCTGCTGATGGCCGAGGCGGCGGAGCACGGCACCACCGTGCTGATGTCCTCGCACGTGATCGCCGAGCTGGAGGAGGCCTGCGACTACCTGGTGCTGATGGCCGGCGGCCGGGTCCGGCTGGCCGGGGACATCGGCGAACTGGTCGACGCGCACCGGCTGCTGGTCGGCGCCGAGGGGCAGGCGGACCTGCTCGCCCCGCACCAGGTGGTGGAGGCCCGGCTGACCGGTCGTCAGTTCACCGCGCTGGTCCGCCCGGCCGGCCCCGTCCTCGGCGACTGGGAGACCAGCGCCCCCACCCTGGAGGAACTCGTGCTCGCCCACCTGCGCGCGCCCGACGCGCCCGTCCTGCTCACCGCCGAGGCGGACACCACCGCGCGGGCGGTGGCGGCATGACGGCCGCGCAGACGGCCCCGGCCCAGGCCTCGGCCCAGTCGCCCGCCCAGGCGTCGCCCGCGCCGCGCGGACCGCGACCGCACGGGCTCGGCTGGCTGATGTGGCGTCAGCAGCGGATGCTGGTCTGGCTCTGGCTGGCCGCGATCCTGGCGGCCGCCGTCGCCTTCCCGATCCTGCGCAGCGCGATGGCCTCGTTCATCGAGAGCCACCACATCGCCGGCTGCGCCGAGATCAGCCTCGACCCGGCCTGCCAGGGCCAGGGGATCCAGCGGGCCGTCGCGGAGTTCCGCAACGGCTACGGCGAGACGATCAAGCTGCTCGGCCTGCTGCTGCTGGCCCTGCCGGTGGCCGTCGGGGCCGCCGTGGGCGCGCCGCTGTTCGGCCACGAGCTGGAGAGCGGCACCTGGAAGCTGGTGCTCTCGCAGTCGGTCGGCCGGACCCGCTGGGTGCTTGCCAAGCTGGCGACCGCGGCGGTGGTCAGCCTGGTCGGTTCGGGGATCCTGGCCCTGCTCTTCCACTGGCTCTGGCTGCCCGCGGCCAACGACGTCTCCGGCGTCAGCTGGTACAGCCGGATCTTCGTGGTCTCCGGCGGTCCGCTGCTGCCCGCCACCGTGCTGCTGGGCCTGGCGGTGGGCGCGCTGGCGGGCGCGCTGCTGGGCCGGGTGCAGGCGGCGATGGTGGTGACGCTCGGCGTGGTGCCGGCGCTCCAGTACGGGCTGGCGACGCTGCGGCCGTACCTGTGGGGCTGGCACACCGAGTTCATCGCGCGCTCGCAGCTGCCCAACGACGTCTGGGGCTTCGGGCAGGGCTTCATGCGGCCCGACGGCACCCGGCTGCCGTACGACGTCTGCGGCGGCGCCAAGGACTGGGCGGCCTGCCAGAGCGCCAACGTGGACCTGAGGGAGTTCAGCGACGTGCACCAGGCGGGTGACTACTGGCCGCTGCAACTGGTCGAGTCCGCGCTCTGCCTGGCGCTGGCCGGTCTGCTGGCCTTCGTGCTGATCCGCTGGGCGGCCCGCCGGTTCGGCCGGTGACAACGCGATGACGAAGCGGTGAGGGGCGGTGCGCAGTGCGCACCGCCCCTCACCGCTGACAGACCGTCAGGCCGAGGCCGGCGGGTAGAGCTGCGGCGGGATCTTCGAGGCCGCCGCCCGGTCGAGCAGCCAGAGCGTGCGCCCGGTCCCGTACGCGCCGGAGGCCGGGGCCTGCAGCTCGCCGGGGCCGGTCAGCGCCAGCGCCACCGCGTCGGCCTTGTCCTCGCCCGCCGCCAGCAGCCAGACCTCGCGGGCCGCCCGGATGGCGGGCAGGGTCAGCGAGATCCGGGTGGGCGGCGGCTTGGGCGCCCCGCGCACCCCGACCACCGTGCGGGCGGTCTCCCGCACGCCCGGGTGCTCGGGGAAGAGCGAGGCCACGTGGGTGTCCGGGCCGACGCCGAGCAGCAGCACGTCGAAGGCGGGCACCCGGTCGCGGTCCTGCGGACCCGCGGCCCGGGCCAGCTCCTCGGCGTACCGCTCGGCGGCGGACTCCACGTCGGCGCCGTCCACGCCGTCCGAGGCGGGCATGAAGTGCACCCGCGCCGGGTCCAGCGGGACCCGGCCGAGCAGCTCGTCGGTGGCCTGGACGGCGTTGCGCTCCGGGTCCCCGGCGGGCACGAAGCGCTCGTCGCCCCACCAGAGGTCCAGGTGCGCCCAGTCCACCGCGTCGCGCGCGGGGGACTGGGCGATCGCCGCGAGCAGCGCGTTGCCGTTGCGCCCGCCGGTGAGCACCACGCAGGCGCTGCCCCGGGCGGACTGCGCGTCGACGATCCTGGTGATCAGCCGCGCGGCGGCCGCCTGGGCCATCAGCTCCTTGTCCCGGTGCACCACCAGCTGCGGTACGACGGTCATCGGGTGCTCCGCTTGTCGGAGGCGACCTTCTTCGCCGCCTTGGCCGGTGCCCGCCCGCCCTGCTGCTCGGCGGCCTGCCCGGCGGCGACCTCCTCGGCGATCTGCTCCTCGACGCCGTCGGCGACCGCGAGGGCCGCCGTCATCTCCGCCCCGACGGGCTCGCCGAGGCGGGCCACGGGGGTGCGGACGGCGGCGGCGTAGATGTCGTCCGGGTCGAGCCGGCGCAGCTCCTCGGCGATCAGCTCGGCGGTGTCCCGCCGCTTGAGCGCCACCATCCGGTCCGGCGAGCCGGGGATGGAGAGCGTGCCCAGCAGGCCGTCCGGACGGTCCAGGACGATCTCGCCGTCCGCGCTGCGCAGCTTCACCGAGGTGATGCCCGGGCCGTTGCTGACGACCCGTTCGACCGGGACCTTGAGGCGGTTGGCGAGCCAGAGCCCGAGCAGCTCGACGCTCGGGTTGTAGGACTCGCCCTCGACGACCGCGCCGATGATCCGGGTCGGCCGCTGGTCCAGGGCGGCGGCCAGCATCGAGCGCCAGCCGGTGATCCTGGTCCAGGCGAGGTCGGTGTCGCCGGGGGTGTAGCTCTCGGCCCGCACGGCCAGCTGGCCGACCGGCGACTCGGCGGTCACCGCGTCGGTGATCCGGCGCTGCGCGATGGCGCCGAGCGGGTCCTGCGCGGGGTGCGCGGGCGCGTTCTCGGGCCACCAGACCACCACGGGGGCGTCCGGCAGCAGCAGCGGCAGGACGACCGACTGCGCGTGCGAGACCAGCTCGCCGTGCATCCGCAGGATGACCGTCTCGCCCGAACCGGCGTCGGAGCCCACCAGGATCTCGGCGTCCAGCCGGGTCCCGGCGCGGGCCCGCGGCGAGCGCCCGGCCCGCTTGATGACGGCCAGGGTGCGCGAGGGGTGCTCGCGCGAGGCGTCGTTGGCGGCCTTGAGGGCGTCGTAGGCGCTGCCCTCGTCGACCACGATGACCAGGGTGAGCACCATGCCGGCCGCGGTGGAACCGCTGGCCCGGCGGGCGTCCATCAGGGCGTTGTTGATCTTGCTGGACGTGGTGTCCGTCAGGTCGATCTTCATGGCCGGCGCCAGCTCCTGCCGTCTCGTGCGAGCATCTCGTCGGCCTCGGCGGGACCCCAGGTCCCGGCGGGGTACTGGGCCGGCTTGCCGTGCGCGTCCCAGTACTTCTCGATCGGGTCGAGGATCTCCCAGGAGAGCTCGACCTCCTGGTGGCGCGGGAACAGGTTGGCGTCCCCGAGCAGCACGTCCAGGATGAGCCGCTCGTACGCCTCCGGGCTGGACTCGGTGAACGACTCGCCGTAGGCGAAGTCCATCGTGACGTCCCGGACCTCCATCGAGGTGCCCGGCACCTTGGAGCCGAACCGCACCGTGACGCCCTCGTCCGGCTGCACCCGGATCACCAGGGCGTTCTGCCCCAGCTCCTCGGTGGCGTAGGAGTCGAACGGCAGGTACGGCGCGCGCTGGAAGACCACGGCGATCTCGGTCACCCGGCGGCCCAGCCGCTTGCCGGTGCGCAGGTAGAACGGGACACCCGCCCAGCGGCGGTTGTTGATCTCCAGCTTGACGGCGGCGTAGGTGTCGGTCTTGGAGTTGGGGTCGATGCCGTCCTCGTCCAGGTACCCGACCACCTCCTCGCCGCCCTGCCAGCCGGTCGCGTACTGGCCGCGCACGGTGTGCCGGCCCAGGTCCTTGGGCAGCTGCACGGCGCTGAGCACCTTGAGCTTCTCGGCGACCAGGGCCTTCGGGTGGAAGGAGGCCGGCTCCTCGATGGCGGTCAGCGCCAGCAGCTGGAGCAGGTGGTTCTGGATCACGTCACGGGCCGAGCCGATGCCGTCGTAGTACCCGGCCCGGCCGCCGATCCCGATGTCCTCGGCCATGGTGATCTGCACGTGGTCCACGTAGGACCGGTTCCAGATCGGCTCGAACATCGAGTTGGCGAAGCGCAGCGCCAGGATGTTCTGGACCGTCTCCTTGCCCAGGTAGTGGTCGATCCGGAAGACCTCGTCCCGGGGGAAGACCTCGTGGACGACCTTGTTCAACTCCTGGGCGCTGGCCAGGTCGTGACCGAACGGCTTCTCGATCACCGCACGCCGCCAGGAGCCCTGCGGCGGGTCCGCCAGCCCGTGCTTCTTCAGCTGCTGGACCACGTTGGGGAAGAACTTCGGCGGCACCGACAGGTAGAAGGCGAAGTTGCCGCTGGTGCCCTGCGCCTTGTCGAGGTCCTCGATGGTCTCGCGCAGCGTCTCGAAGGCGGTGTCGTCGTCGAAGGTGCCCTGGACGAACCGCATGCCCTTGGCGAGCTGCTGCCAGACCTCCTCGCGGAAGGGGGTGCGCGCGTGCTCCTTGACCGCGTCGTGCACCTCCTTGGCGAAGTCCTCGTCCTCCCACTCGCGGCGGGCGAAGCCCACCAGTGAGAAGCCCGGCGGCAGCAGGCCGCGGTTGGCCAGGTCGTAGATGGCCGGCATCAGCTTCTTGCGGGACAGGTCGCCGGTGACTCCGAAGATCACCAGGCCGGACGGTCCCGCGATCCGCGGCAGCCGGCGGTCGGTCGGGTCGCGCAGGGGATTCGGCGGCAGCTGCGGCGATTCGCCCTGCTCGACATCCGCCCCCTCGACATCGGGATAGGGCTTTGCGTTGCTCACTGGTGGGACTCCGCTCTCAGTGCGTGGTGTGAGCAGGGATCACTTCTCGCCGGCCGCGAAGGACGCCAGCGAGGCGGTGACGGTGTCGAGCAGCTCCTGCCAGGAGGCCTCGAACTTCTCGACGCCCTCGTCCTCCAGCACCTGCACCACGTCGTCGTAGTCGACGCCGGCCGCGGCCAGCGCGTCGAGCAGGGCCTGCGCGTCGCCGTAGCCGGGGGTGATGGTGTCGCCGGTGATCTCACCGTGGTCGCCGGTGGCGTCCAGGGTGGCCTCGGGCATCGTGTTGACGGTGCCGGGGGCGACCAGCTCGGTCACGTACAGGGTGTCCGGCAGCGCCGGGTCCTTGACACCGGTGGAGGCCCAGAGCGGGCGCTGCGCCTTGGCGCCGGCCGCCTCCAGGGCCTTCCAGCGCTCGCCGGCCGGCTTCTTGCCGTCCACCGAGCCGAAGACCTCCTCGTACGCCTGGTAGGCCAGCCGCGCGTTGGCCAGGGCGGCCTTGGAGCGCAGCTTCTCGGCCTCGCCGCCGATGGCGGTCAGCCGCTTGTCGATCTCGGTGTCGACCCGGGAGACGAAGAAGGAGGCGACCGACTCGATCGAGGAGAGGTCGATGCCCTTGGCCTTGGCCTGCTCCAGACCGGTCAGGAAGGCGTCGATGACGGCCTTGTAGCGGTCCAGCGAGAAGATCAGCGTGACGTTGACGCTGATCCCCTTGGCGATCACCTCGGTGATCGCGGGCAGGCCGGCCTTGGTGGCCGGGATCTTGATGAACACGTTCGGGCGGTCCACCAGCCACCACAGCTGCTTGGCCTCGGCCACCGTCGGGCCGGTCTGGTGGGCCAGCCGCGGGTCGACCTCGATGGAGACCCGGCCGTCGCGGCCGTTGCTCGCGTCGTAGACCGGGCGCAGCACGTCGGCCGCGTCGCGGACGTCCGCGGTGGTGATCATGCGGACGGCCTCGTCCGTGGTGACCTTGCGGACCGCGAGGTCGCGCAGCTGCGCGTCGTACGAGGAGTCCCCGCCGCCGATCGCCTTCTGGAAGATGGTGGGGTTGGTGGTGACACCGACCACGTGCTTGCTCTGCACCAGCTCGGCCAGGTTGCCGGTGTTCAGCCGCTTGCGGCTGAGGTCGTCCAGCCAGATCGCCACGCCTTCGTCGCTGAGGCGCTTCAGTGCGTCAGTCATGCTGTTCAGTCCTCTTCTTCTTCGTTACTCACGGCGGGCCGGGCCGCGCAGCCGAGGTGCGGTCGACTGCGCGGCCGGGGTGTTCTAGCGGTTGACGGCTTCCAGCGAGCGCAGCGACTTGTGCGCGCCGTGCACGACGGCCTCGGCGGTGATGCCGAACTCCTGGAAGAGCACCTGGTAGTCGGCGGAGGCACCGAAGTGCTCCAGGCTGATGATCTGCCCGTGGTCGCCGACCAGCTCGCGCCAGCCCTGTGCGATACCGGCCTCGACCGAGACGCGGGCCTTCACCGACGGCGGCAGCACGCTGTCGCGGTAGGCCTGGTCCTGCTCGGCGAACCACTCGAAGGACGGCATCGAGACCACCCGGGTGGGGATGCCCTCGGCCTCCAGCACCTCGCGCGCCTTGACCGCGAGCTGCACCTCGGAGCCGGTGCCGAGCAGGATCACCTGCGGGGCGCCGTTGGACGCCTCGGCCAGCACGTAGCCGCCGCGCGCGGTGCCCTCGGCGGAGCCGAAGACCTCGCGGTCCCAGGTCGGCACGTTCTGCCGGGTCAGCGCCAGGCCGACCGGGCCCGGGTGGCTGGTCTGCCGCTCGACGAGGGTGCGCCAGGCGACCGCCGTCTCGTTGGCGTCGGCCGGGCGGACCATCGACAGGCCCGGGATGGCCCGCAGCGCGGCCAGGTGCTCGACCGGCTGGTGGGTCGGGCCGTCCTCGCCCAGGCCGATCGAGTCGTGCGTCCAGACGTAGGTGACCGGCAGCTTCATCAGCGCGGCCAGCCGGACCGCCGGGCGCATGTAGTCGGCGAAGACCAGGAAGGTGCCGCCGTACACGCGGGTCCGGCCGTGCAGCGCGATGCCGTTCATGGCCGAGCCCATGGCGTGCTCGCGGATCCCGAAGTGGATCGTGCGGCCGTACGGGCTCGCCGACTTCAGCTGGTTGCCGGCCGGCAGGAAGGAGCTGTCCTCGTCGATCGTGGTGAGGTTGGACTCCGCGAGGTCGGCCGAGCCGCCCCACAGCTCCGGGATCACCGCGCCGAGCGCCTTGAGGGTCTCGCCGCTCGCCTTGCGGGTGGCGACGTCCTTGCCGGCGGCGAAGACCGGGATCTGCTTCTTCCAGCCCTCCGGCAGCTCGCCGGCCTGGATCCGGTCGAACTCCGCGGCCCGCTCGGCGTCGGCGGCGCGCCAGGCGGTGTAGGACTCCTCCCACTGCGCGTGCGCGGCCTTGCCGCGCTTGACCACCAGTCGGGCGTGGTCGAGCACCTTGGCGGAGACCTCGAAGGTCTTCTCCGGGTCGAAGCCGAGCACCTTCTTGGTCGCGGCGATCTCGGCCGCGCCGAGCGCCGAACCGTGCGCCTTGGCGGTGTTCTGCGCGTCCGGGGCCGGCCAGGCGATGATGGTGCGCATCGCGATCATGGACGGCTTGTCGGTCACGGCCTTCGCCGCGGCGAGCGCCTGGGCCAGCGCCTCGACGTCGATGTCGCCGTTGCTCTTCGGGGCGACCCGCTGGACGTGCCAGCCGTACGCCTCGTAGCGGCCCAGCACGTTCTCGGAGAACGCGGTCTGGGTGTCGCCCTCGATCGAGATGTGGTTGTCGTCGTAGAGCGCGACCAGGTTGCCCAGCTTCTGGTGCCCCGCCAGCGAGGAGGCCTCGGCGGAGACGCCCTCCTCCAGGTCGCCGTCGGAGACGATGGCCCAGATGGTGTGGTCGAACGGCGAGGTGCCCTCGGCCGCCTGCGGGTCGAAGAGGCCGCGCTCGTAGCGGGCCGCCATCGCCATGCCGACCGCGTTGGCGATGCCCTGGCCGAGCGGGCCGGTGGTGGTCTCCACGCCCGCGGTGTGCCCGTGCTCGGGGTGGCCGGGGGTCCGGCTGCCGGAGACCCGGAAGGCCTTAAGGTCGTCCAGCTCCAGGCCGTAGCCGGAGAGGAAGAGCTGGGTGTAGAGCGTCAGGCTGGTGTGCCCGGGGGAGAGGACGAAGCGGTCGCGTCCCACCCAACTCGGGTCGGTGGGGTCGTGGCGCAGGAAGCGCTGGAAGATCAGGTACGCCGCGGGGGCCAGGGACATGGCCGTGCCGGGGTGTCCGTTACCGACCTTCTGGACGGCGTCCATGGCCAGCACGCGGGCCGTGTCCACCGTCCGCTCGTCCAGCTCGGTCCACTCGAATGCGTTCGTCGGCGTCGTGCTCACCCTTCTCAGGGCTCCTTCCGTATTGAAGTGTGACCTCGTGAAGGGGACCCGGGGTCGGCCACGGCGCTGTGGGCCGAACGCTGTTCGGTCGTGCCAGTCACGGAGGGTTGATCCCGCTTCTCCGTGCGAGCCTACCGTCAGGCCCGCAGGACGCCTTCCGTGCTGGCACAACCGGGAGTTTCGCGGCGTCATTCCCGGTTCCGAGCCCCCCTCGGGGCCGTCCGCCGGTACCACCTTGGCGGGTTTTGTCCGGGGTCGCTCCTTGGCGGGCCGCGCAGTTCACCCGCGTGTGCGCACCTGGCCCCGTCAGCGGACCCCGGGGCGGATCGGGAGATATGCACCGTCTAAGGTGGCGTGGTACGCGCAGCGTGAACGGATTCACGAGCAATCGACCCGTGGACGCCTGCGAAGGTTCATCTTCAGTTGGGGTGTCCGTGACCGCCGTCGAATCCCGCCCCGCCGGGGTCCTCGGGACGACCCCCGCGCACCGGCCGTTCGGGGCCCGTGTCGGGGCATTCATCGCACTGACCAAGCCGCGGATCATCGAACTGCTGCTGATCACCACGGTGCCGGTGATGTTCCTGGCGCAGCGCGGGGTACCCGACCTCCTGCTGGTGCTCAACGTGGTGCTGGGCGGCTACCTGTCGGCCGGCGGCGCCAACGCGCTCAACATGTACATCGACCGCGACATCGACGCGGTGATGTCCCGCACCGAGCGCCGCCCGCTGGTCACCGGCATGGTCTCGCCGCCCGAGGCCCTGGTCTTCGGCATCTCGCTGGCCGTCGTCTCGACGCTCTGGCTCGGCTACTTCGTCAACCCGCTCTCCGCGGCGCTGGCGCTGGCGGCGCTGCTCTTCTACGTCTTCGTCTACACGCTGGGCCTCAAGCGGCGCACCGCGCAGAACATCGTCTGGGGCGGCATCGCCGGCTGCATGCCGGTCTTCATCGGCTGGGCCTCGGTGACCAACACGCTCTCCTGGGCGGCGGTGGCGCTCTTCCTGGTGATCTTCTTCTGGACGCCCGCGCACTACTGGCCGCTCTCGATGAAGGTCCGCGAGGACTACGCGAAGGCCGGCGTGCCGATGCTGCCGGTGCTCAAGGGCAACGTGGCGGTGTCCAGGCAGATCGTCATCTACTCCTGGGTGATGGTGGCGACCTCGCTGACCGTCTGGCCGCTGGCGCACACCAGTTGGCTCTACCCGGTCTCCGCGGTGCTGCTCGGCGGCTACTGGCTCAAGGAGGCGCACGGACTGCAGAGCCGGGCCAAGGCCGGGCTGGTGGGCGCCAAGCTCAAGGAGATGCGGCTCTTCCACTGGTCGATCACCTATCTGACCCTGCTCTTCGTGGTGATCGCGGTCGACCCGTTCCTCAAGTAGCGGCCCTCGGCGGACGCGACCGGCTCGGCACCCTTTCGGGGGGCCGGGCCTTTTGCTTGGGGTGCCGGGGCCTGGTGGTGCCGGCCGGTGGTCCGCCTGCGCCGGAGTGCGGCCGGCCGATGGTCCGCGGGTGGATCGTCGGTGGTCCGCCGATGGCCGCGGGTGGTTCGCCGGTGGTCCGCCGATGGCCTGCGGGTGGCCCGCCGGTGGTCCGCTGGTGGTCCGTCTGTGGTCCGGCGCACATGGCCCAGCCGTCGCCAGTGCCGCTACCCGTGGGTAGCATGCGGTCATGAGCAGCGCAGAGACCCTCGCCCCCACCGCGCCCGACGCCCGTGCCGAGCGCCGCGCCAAGCGCATCGCCAAGCACCTGAGCTCCTTCGCCGAGCAGCACGGCGGCAGCGCCGACGGCGTGGTGGAGTACGTCGGCGCGGTGGCCACCCGGATCGTCGTGGTCGGCGCGGACGGCGCCTGGGGCGACCAGGTCGCGCCCAGCTACGCGGTGGGCCGGCGGGCCGCCGAGCTGGCCGGTCTGACGCTGCACGACTCCTTCGAGGGTGAACTCGCCCTGAAGGTGCGCACCGGCTCGTACGAGTGGAAGCGGATGGCGGGCATCCAGCTCGGCGGCTGAGCGCGACGAGAACGGCCCTGCCCCCCGGTGCGGTGGGGGCAGGGCCTTCGTGCTGCTGTGCCGCGGGGCCGTCGTCTCCGGAGGGTCCGTCAGACGGCGGCGGTCTGCTGCGCGCTCTGGGCGGGCAGCGCGGCGGCCGGCTCCGGCTCGGCCCGGGTGCGCAGCGCGAGCGGGATCCGCAGGGCGGCGATCCAGACCAGCGCGGCGCCCAGCATGTGCAGGCCGACCAGCAGTTCGGGCACGTCGGTGAAGTACTGGACGAAGCCGATGACGCCCTGCGCGAGCAGCACCACGAACAGCTCGCGGGCCCGGGCCCGGGCGGCCGGCGGGGCCTTGACGGCGGCGAGGACGAAGATGGCCGCGAGCGAGAGGCCGACGGTGACGAAGGCCAGGTCGGCGTGGACCTGGGCCAGCCGGTCGTAGTCCAGCGGGATCCGGAAGACCTTGCTGGAATCGCCCGGGTGGTGCCCGGCGCCGGTCACCACGGTGCCCGCGGTCACCAGCGCGCCGGTCACCCCGACCAGTAGGAAGGCGAGTTGCCGCACCGGGCGGGCGACGGCGCTCTCGGGCGGTCCGTCACCCTCTTTGGCCCGCTCCCAGGTCAGCAGCGCGACCCAGAGCAGCGCCATCGCCGCGAGCATGTGCACGGCCACGATGTACGGGTTGAGCCCGGTCAGCACGGTGATCCCGCCGAGGACGGCGTTGCTCATCACGACCCAGAACTGCGCCCAGCCCAGCCGGGTCAGCTCGCGCCGCCAGGGCCTCGCGCAGCGCGCCGCCAGGATCATCCAGCCGACCGCCGCGCAGAGCACGTAGGTGAGCATCCGGTTGGTGAACTCGATGACACCGTGCGGGCCCATCGCCGGCGTCGGCGTGAGGCTGTCCGTCGTGCACTTGGGCCAGGTGCTGCAGCCCAGCCCGGAGCCCGTCAGCCGGACCGCGCCGCCGGTGACCACGATGACGACGCTCATCACCAGCGCGGCGAGCGCCGCCCGCCGTACGACAACGGCCGACGGGTGCCAGCGTTCGGCCAGGAGAGAGGAGGGGGTACGCACGGATTCATCCTAAGTTGCCGCATAGGTGATCTTGCGGCGGGGGCGTGCTGCCGCGCCGTCGCCGTGACACGCGGGGGCAAATGATGATGAATCGGGTGTCCTGAGCATTGGTCTTGACCAATGCGGCGGTCGGCCGGAAGAGTGCGCTTGATCCCCATCCGCCCCGCACCCACAGCGGAGATCAAGCACATGCGCATATCCGTACCCGCCGCAGCCCTCGCGCTCGGCGGCTCGCTGGCCCTGGGCGCGTTCGTCGCGCCGGCCGCTCACGCCGATCCCTCCAGCACCTCTTGCCTCAGCCTGGGCGTCGCAAACCTCTACGGCGAGTTCATCGAGGGCAACGACACCCACACCCCCGACGCGGAGGGCGCGGTCGCCGTCGGCGGCAACGCCGACTTCAGCGGCGGCTTCTCGGTCGGCCAGGAGCTGTCGGGCAGTCAGGTCGCGGCACTTCCCGGCTTCAACGCGCTGGTGGTCGCCGGTGACATCAAGACCGGTGGCGGCAACACCGAGGTGATGCACGGCAACGGCGTCTACGGTGGCGCGCAGATCGGCGGCGGTCGGCTGGAAGGCCACTTCGGTTCGGTCGTCAAGGGCGCCTCGCCGATCGACTTCGCCAAGGAGTTCGCCAACCTGCGGTCGGTCTCGGCCGCGCTCCTCGCGCAGGGCGCGACCGCGGGCACCGATGCCTCGCTCAGCGGCTCCACCCTGACGCTGACCGGCACGGACGCCAAGAACAACAACTTCGTGGTGGACGCGGCGCTGCTGCAGAAGGCCACCACCATCCAGCTGAAGGTGCCGGCCGGCGCCGTCGCGGTGGTCAACGTGACCGGCGCCTCGTACGACTCGGCGGCCGCGAAGACCACCTCGATGTGGCTCTTCGACCACACCAAGAACGCGTACGTGCTGGACGACAAGCTGCAGAGCGCCGACGGCGGCAAGGTCCGCGCCAACCTGCTCTGGAACTTCCCGGCCGCCACCACGATCACCAAGAACAGCAAGCTGGCCTGGGCCGGCAGCATCCTGTCCCCGAACGCCGACTTCGACCTCGGCACCGGCGCGCCGGTCAACGGCTCGGTCTTCGCCAAGACGCTCAAGGGCAGCGGCGGAGCGGAGACCCACCAGTACCCGTTCACCGGCTGCCTGCAGGACGTCCCGACGCCGCCCGTGGTGCCCGGGCAGCCGCCGGTGGTCACCCCGCCGACCGGTTCCACCAGCACCACCCCGAGCGCCGGCAGCACCCCCACGGGTACCCCGACCGGCACCACCCCGGCCACCGCCGGCAGCACCCCGAAGCCGGGCACGACCGCCACCGCGACCGCCGGCGGCACCCCGGCCGGTCCGACGGCCACCCCCTCGGCCGGCGCCTCGGCGACCCCGGCCGCGCACTCGGGCGGCGGCCTGGCCTTCACCGGCGCCTCCGGCCTCGTGCCGCTCTCGGTCGGCGGCGTCCTGGTCCTCGCGGCCGGCGGCGGCATCGTCGTGGCCACCCGCCGTCGGGCGGCCAAGAAGGCCTGACGCTCTGTCAGTTGTCCGATATGAGCCCCTGGCGATCGAGACCGATCACCAGGGGCTCAGTCGTGCGGAGATTGTGACGAAGCCGATTCGCCGCCGGGAAATCGCCGTTCTGGCAGGTCAGCGTCATGATCGGCCGACGCAGCACGGTAGCGGGTGAACCGCCAGGCGTAAACCAGCCGTTCAGGGGAGGTAAAGCGCGGTGCGAGTGCAGGTAGAGTCCCCGGATCAGGTGTAGCCGGGTGCTTACGGATCGCTCAACAACCGTGCTACACACTATCGTTCGGAAGGAATGCATCGATATGGCGCGACATGGGCGGATATCGGGCCGCACTCTTGCCGGTGCTGCGGCACTCGCGGTGGTCGCCACGGGGGCGCTGGCCGGTACGGCCTCGGCTCACACCCAGAACTTCAACCGGACCTGCACCGCGTTCACCGTCGACCTCACCAACTACCCGGGCGCTGAAGGCCCGGATGCCAACTGGGTCACGGTGACGGTGGACGGGAAGCCGCTCGTGGTGGACGGGAAGGCGGTCGATCACGTCCTGTTCCCGACCGGTGTCTACCACCTGGCAGCGGTCCCGGCCACCGTGCAGCAGAAGGTGGTCGTCACGGTCTGGACCAAGGACGACCCCAAGGGCACCCACCAGCCCCCGTGGAGTGGTGACTTCAACGTGCCCGCGCCGACGGACTGCCCGACGCCGACCCCCACGCCCACCCCCACCC
>FTKT01448547.1_pt1 | contig 17398 bp, 14 predicted proteins | sample 1658271 | NCBI WGS metagenome assembly FTKT01 (sample SAMEA3914811, study PRJEB12502) | metagenome | biome: forest; material: soil | place: Canada | collected 2011-08-04 | depth 0.3 m | reverse complement strand
GCGCGCCGGGCACGCCGCTGAACCTCGTCGCGCCGGCCGGCCCCGCCGCCACGTCCTCCGGCGACCCGGCCCACTGGCCGCGACTGAAGCGCCCCGTGTGGCTGCTGCGCCAGCCGCAGCCGCTGCGCGACGAGGGCGGCACCCCGCTGCTCTCGGGCAAGCCCCTGTGGCTGGTCGCCGGCCCCGAACGCATCGAGGCCGGCTGGTGGGACGACGGCTATGCGGCCCGCGACTACTTCATCGCGCAGGACAACGACGGCGCGCTGCTGTGGGTCTATCGCTTCCGGCGCGCGCCGGAGGTGGGCGAGGCGGGGTGGTACCTGCAGGGCCGGTTCGGGTAGCGCGCGGCCGGTCGACATGATCCGGCGCATGTCGCGCTCGGAACGCCTGCGCGGCCACCGCCGCCGCGAACCGTTCGGCGAGCCTGGAGTTCGAAGTGGCGGATGTCGACGCCGTCCCCGCGCGCGTGGGCGACGCGGCCGACGTCGTCATGCCACCCACCGTGATGCCCTGGGGATGTGTTCTCGAGGCCGGGCAAGCGATGGGGTTTTGAATGGCAGTTGAATCCGCCACCCAAAGCGGGCAATGGCCATGATTCTGAATCCGGGCCGACAGCCGTTCGGCCCAGTTGGATTCGGCAGTCGCGGCGGGGGTCAAGCCTTCTGGCATGACATCACGACAAGCGCATGCGCCGCGGTGCATTCACCAGCGCCCGCGCTCCCGAGGTCTCGAGCGACTATGACTGGGAGCACGACTAGTTGTCAGAGCACAGCAGTTCGCGGGAGAGAACAGCCAGACGATCGAACGCCCGCATCGAAGAGTCGATCGCCCGCTCAATTCCGTCCGGAGAGCGTGAAGCCTCAACGATGCCCCGCGCACTGGCGCATACACGCAGGGCGCTGACGAGGATGCCATCCCTGTTCCCACAGGCTACCGGCTGGCCCAATTGAAACCGCAGCGGTTGACCTGACTCGCGGAGCGAGCGTCCGCGCGATGCATGGCCCCCGAGGCCCTGGAGCTGGCGATGCAGGAGAATCGTCGCGTCCCTGCTCACATGACCTCCGGATTCGCGTAGTCGGCGGTCGATGACCAGGAACGGGAAAATGGACTGCAGGCAGTCCCAGCCCCTGCTGGAACGATAGGCCTGCAGCCCTGCCACCGGCAATGCTTGCAGACCCGGATCGTCGGCAATGCGCGACGCGATCGCCCCGCCCCAGCGGGCCAGAAAGGTCTCGCTGAACTGCGGCGGCAACGCAGCAAACGCCGTGAGCTCGGCGAGCGCAGCCTCCCATCGAAGGAGCAGGCCCGTGTTGACGGATTCGGGCAGTTCGTTTGCGGCGCTCCAGTTCGCGGGCCAATGCATCCGGGTCGAATACGGGCGCAGCGCACGCAGCGGAATGCGACGCACACGCTGACCCACACCTGGCGGCAGCAGCAAGGCGCCGCAAAACGTCGGGCCCGTGACGAACTTCGAACCCGTCAGGGCGACCATGAAGCCGTCTTGCAAGTATGCTGCAACCGACGACGGCGAGAGCCTGAATTGGCAGGCGTCGACCAGCACCTCGAGCACATGCGGGTATCTTTGCGAGAGCCTGCGTGCGCAAGCCGGCGATGGCGCGACGAGGCCGGTCTTCGACACGTCCGTGAGGACGAGGAGACAGCGGCCGCCGCCGCGCACCACTTCATCCACCAGGTTTGTGAACTCCGCGTCCACCTCGTCGATCGGACGCAATGACCCGTCCTCGCGGCGCAGCGACACGCACGCGGCCGCATGCGATGTGCCGGCGATTGCGGTCGTGCCCTTGCCAACAGTGTGTCCCGAGCACGTGTCGGCAGCGAAGTGCAGCCCGGCCAAGGCGGCGGGAACACCGCTGCCGGTCTCGGCAGCCTCGGACATCACCGCGATCACGGGTTCGGCCGCAGGCCCTTCGGCCAGTTGGCGCGCGATCAGCAGGATGTCGGTGCCCGACGCCGCCAACACGAGCTCGGTGCCCTCGACGTGGAGCGCGCCCGACAGCGCCGCGATGCGCTGCCGCAAGCGCTCGACTTCGAAGGGATGGCGTTGTGGCTCGCGCAGCAGACGCGCATGCAGGGCCAAGGCAGCCTCGAAGCCCGGGCCGGAGACGACGCTGGCCGTGGACGATCCCAGCGCGACGAGTTCCGGATCGGGCTGCGGCCGACAGCCGTAGGCGTTGATGCCGCTGGCGTCGAGCGCGATTCGTGCATCGCCGCCTTCGGTCAAGATCCGTCGCGTCGATAGATGGTGCTCGATCGCACTGGACGCGGCAACCGTATCGTCGTCTACCCGAGCCCTTCCGAGGAGCCGGGAACGAGACCTGCCGGGGCCACCTTGCGCTCTTGCGAACGCCGCCGCCTGCAACGGTTCGGCCGGGTCGGGCTGCACGGAAGGGTGTGTGATCGGCACGGCGATTCCGGTGAGGTCAAGACACCGACGCGGAGGCAGATGCGCGCAACAGCAGCGTGCGAAACGCGGCGTATATCTTGTCCATGTGCTCGGGCTTGTACGGAAACTGATCGACCGGATCCATCGAGTGCACCACTGCACCCGGGTCCATCTCAAACACAAGGAGCTGGCCGTCCCGCGTCTCTGCGCAATCGATGACGAGATAGTCCAGTTGCAGCCGCTCGTGAATGGATCGCAGGGCGGCTGCATGCCGCAACGCGAACTCGGACTCGAACGTGCGCATAAAGCGCTCCTCATCCGCGCGCTTGGCGACACTGTCCGTCATGCCGGCATTGAGATAATGGATCATCCAATGCTCGGAGACCCCCATGTGCGCGGCATAGGGCCGGCCGTCGATGAGCACGACACGGTACTTGCGATACAGGCCGTCGGGGCTTCTGTAGTCCACGAAGCGCGAGATGAAGTATTGCTCCTCAGGCATCGCGTCAAGGTACTTTGCGATGTCACCCAGGCAGTCGACCTTGTCCAGGCCGTTGCCGGCATGCGAATCGATCGGACGGATGATGAGCGGAAAGACGCCGCCCGGCAGCACCGCTTCGAGTGACACCTCGCCGGCGACGAGTGACTGCAACCCGGCTCGGCTCGTGCGAGCCGTGGACGTCATGCACAGGCCCGGGCTGCCGTCGACGGCATGGAACGCACGCGAGCGACAGGTCTGCGCGATCAGAGCCGGGCGATTGAGCACCGGCTTCTTCCACGTGCCCGCGCGGGCATCGAGCTGCATGAGAATCTCATTTGTGCGCTCAGACTGGGAAATCGCGACGTAGAGGACGTCATGCTCGGGGAGTTCCGTCGGAACTGGTTCGCCCGGCAGGACGTACTGGATCGTCAGCGCGATATCCGAGCCCTCGACCAGGAATGCCAGCGGCGTGTTCGTCATCAGGTCGCCAGGCGCCATGAGTGCCAGCAGCCGTACGACCGGGCGACGGTAAGGCATCAATTCGTAGGTCCGACGAATCCTGAGGGCTTCGGCCTGCACGACAAGGGCGAGGTCGGGGATGCCCTGCAGCATGAGGATCGTCGACAAGTCCATCCAGGCATTGGCGTCGTGCTCGTTGTCCCTCGCGCGCTGCATCATCTGTTCGGCCTGGGGTGCCAGGCTGAGGCCGCGGAAGGCCAAGGGCATCAGGCGCGCGAGCCCGAGCAAGGCATCAGGGCGGGGTTCTACAGTCGGTGGGTTTTGGGAATTCATGCCGTGACGGTCTCGGGATGACGGGAATGGTTGCGCCCGAAGGCGAGCGTGGCAGCGAGCACGGCGTCGATGTCCGATGCGCGCGTGCGGTGATTGACGATGGCGGCGCGAATCGCAACGCGGCCATTGATCGTCGTCGTCGAGGGCACTGCGATGCCCGACTCGTGCAGATCGGCCACGATGTCACGGTTGACCTTGTCGGCATTCGTGCAGCGGTAGCGAAAGCAGACCACATTGAGCGCCACGGGCGCGAGGAGCTCGAGCTCGGGCTCCGCAGCGACTTGATCGGCCATCCGGCGGGCGAGCGCACAAGTGGCGGAGATCGCGGCACCGAGCCGGGCCGTCCCCTGAGTCATGAACGTGAACCATACCTTGAGGGCGCGGAAGCCACGCGACAGGTCAGGCCCAAGATCGCACGGCCAAGGGCCGCCGGCTGCAAGCCCGCGATTTTCGCGGGCAAGGTAGGCCGCCGGCGCGCTGAACGCCTGCAGTTGCGCCGTGCCATCGCGCACAAGGATGAATCCGGCGTCGTAAGGGACCTGTCCCCACTTGTGGAAATCCAGCGCGATCGAATCAGCCCGCTCGATGCCCTTGAAACGATGCGCGAGCTCCGGCGCAAGCTTGCCGAGAGCGCCGAGCGCGCCGTCTACATGAAACCAGATGCGGTGATGCCTGGCGATCCCGGCCAGAGCGTCCAGGTCGTCCACCGATCCGGTGTCCACGGTTCCGGCGGTACCGACAATGAGGAATGGCCGCAGGCCCGCAGCGATGTCCCTCTCCATCATGTTCGACAAGACGGCCGTATCGATTTCGTGACGGTCGTTGACATCGACGCGCCGCAAGGCATTCGCACCGAGCCCCGCGATGTCCATGGCCTGCGCCACGCAGCCGTGCGCCGCCGCCGATGTGTACGCAACCAGGGGCGGAGCGCCGGCGCCGATGCCGTCGCGCCGGGACGCGGCGCCGAGCGCATATGTGCGCGCCACGAGCGTGCCGATGAGGTTGGCCGTCGACGAGCCGGTCACGAGCAGACCGCTGGCGGACTCGGGAAATTCGAAGAGTTCCCGCATCCAGTGCACGATCTGGCGCTCGACTTCCACGGGCATGTGGTCACGACCGCCGCAGTTCGCGTTCAGGCCCGCCGCCAGCATTTCGGCCAGCATTCCTTCAGCCGTGCCGCCGCCGTGCACCCAGCCCATGAAGCGCGGGTGCGTATTGCCGACGGAATACGGCAGCACCTGCGTCATGAACCTGGCGTGAGCCTGTTCGACCGTGATCGGCTTGCTCGGCAGTGGCTCGCGGAAGGCCTCGCGGGTGGAGTCGGGAATAGGCTGCCAGACGGGGCGCGCGGAGACGTGTTCGAGGTGGTCGAACATGTCGTCCAACATCCGGTGGCCCTGCTTGCGCAGCGCGTTCCAGTCTGCCGGATCCAGTGAGGTATCGGAAAGGTTCATTGATCAGGTGCCTCAGGCCCGCAGGGGTGCAACGCCTTTGACCGAGGATAAGTTCCCGCCGCATCGGAGATGAGCCGCAAAAGCGAAGCGATTCCCAGGCATTTCAGGTCGGAGCAGGCTGGTCGACCCTGGTGGACAAGGCGAAGTCCTCCGTGGTCGTCATCCAGGCCACAACGACACAGGCCCTAGTCGCATTGGTAGCAGGGCGGTCGGTGCCGGGTCTCGCCTCGGCCGCCGGACCCGTTGAAGGACCAGCCAACCGAGCGACATCGGCGTAAGCTCGACGCTTCACTGCCAAAGGAGCCGTCATGACGCTTTGCCCCATTGCGCTGGCCGTCGGGTGTGCGAAGTGCCCCGCGTTCTCTGTCTGTCCCCTGAAGACCGTCATCGGCGACGTTCCGAAACCTGTCGACGGCAAGTCCGGCGCCCCTCCCGGAAAGTGATCGCCGGCCAATAGGCTCAAGCGTTCAAAGCGGCTTTTTGATGATGATCCGCTTCGCGGTGGAGCGACGGAGGCCGCCTGTCGCGACGGGCTGCTGGGCCGACTGCTGCCGGTGGGACGCCGACTACGGAAGACTCGACTTCGCTTTCCTGTGCGTCACGCCCGCAGCCCACGCTCAGGCTTGGCGCTCGCAGACATGCAGCATGCGCTCGATCAGCTCCAGCAGCTCCCAGCCCGCCCGCTCGATGCCGTCGAGGTACTCGCGCTGGCGTTCGACCTCGGGGGTGCCCAGGTCCTGGCGCATGAGCTGCGCAAACCCCAGGACGGCGTTCAAGGGTGTGCGCAGGTCATGGCTGACGTTGGCCAGGACGGCCAGCTTGGCCCGGCTGGCCGCCTCGGCACGGTCGAGTTCCAGGCGGCGATGTTCGGCCTCGCGGCGGTCCGTCAGGTCGGTGAGGGTGCCGACGACGCGCAGCGCGCGACCGGTCTCGTCGCGCGCCACCACGCGACCGCGCGACATCACGATGCGGTAGCGGCCGTCCGCCGCGCGCAACCGGAATTCCCTTTCGTAGGCCACGGTGCGGGCATCCAAGTGGGCCTGCAGGGCCTGCAGCATCGGCTCGAGGTCGTCCGGGTGGACGCGAGCCCGCCAGGTGGCGGTACTGTCACGTTCGTCGCGGTCGCCGTAGCCCAGCATGCCCTTCCACTGCGGCGAATAGTGCACGGTCTGTTCGCAGGGGTCGAGGTCCCAGACGCCGAACCCGGCGCTCTGAATGGCGAGCCCCCAGCGGCTTTCGAGATCGCGCAAGTCGTCCTTCATGGCAAATGTGTCGGTGGTGGTGACGGAGCTGGTTTACGGGCCATGGGAGCCGGTGGCGCGCCGGATGGGCGGGCCCTGTGCGCCATCCCTGGAACGGGGATATCCATTTTGCACAGCCGCGCTGGTTCGACGCCAATCATTTCGTGAAGGAATGTCTCAACCCGATTGCGCCGTTGATCCGAACGCTCAGTCGATCGCTGCCGTTGCTCCAAGGAATTCGCGCATGGTCGACAGGAAGTCAAGCCACGCCGGTTCGCCTTGCAGCAGCACGTGATTCTCGCTGTCGAGCCTGATGAAGCGGCAGCCGGGAATTCGTGCGGCGAGCTGCTCTCCGCAGTGGAACGGAACGACCTGGTCCCGGCTTGCATGCGCAACGAGCGTGGGCACGGTCACTCGCGCGAGCATGTGCCCCACGTCGATCGTGGACAGGGCGCGCTGCAGTCGTTCCGCGTTCGCCGGGGAGGTCGAGATCCTCTGCAACTCCGTCCACCACGCCACCTGCTCGGGCGAGCCACCCGGGATGTACAGATTGGCGAAGATCTGTCGAAAGGCGGAAATTTCGCTGCCCCATCCCGTCCGGGTCAGCGTGATCATGGCCTCGCGGCGCGCGAGTTCCTCGCCGCGGCTGCGCACGGCCCAGCCTTGCGCATAGCCGCCGAGCAGCACCATTCGCCTGACGCGGCCAGGGTGCCTGAGCGAATAGGCGATCGCGACGGAGGCCCCTTGCGAGAGGCCCAGCAAGTCGAACTGCTGCACGCCGGAGGCATCCACGACGGCCTCGAAATCGTCGACCATCGCCTCGAATGAGAGATCGTGGACGTTCCAATCGGACAGGCCGTTTCCGCGCTCGTCGTAGCGGACGAGCAGGTTGTGCCGGGTCAGCTCGAGCAGCCAGTGCCGCCAGACGGGACTCTGCCAGTCGAACTCCAGATGGTTCAGCCAGTTCGCCGTCTTGACGAGCGGAAACCCGTGTCCGACGCGCGACCAGGCCAGCTGTGTCCCGTCCTTCGCCTTGCAATGCAGGACTTGCTGTCGGGGCAGCTCTCGCAGCGTGTCCGCCGCCCGCTGCCGTCCCCAGCGCGCCGGGGGCTCGCCGTAGCGACGGCGGAAGGCTCGATTGAACGCGGCCTCGCTGCCGAATCCCACGGCATAGGCGACCTCGGAGGCTGTGCATCGATCTCGCTCGAGCATCTCCGCCGCGACCCGGAGTCGCCAGTCCACGCAATAGCGCATGGGAGACTGGCCCAATGCGGAGTCGAACCGTTGTGCGAGCACCGTGCGCGACAGACCGGCGCAGCGGGCGAGTTGCTCGACGGTGAGTTCGTCCGCGTACTGGCGGTGGATCAGCTCCATCGCCCGCTTGACGGCAGCATCCGTGACGACCTCCGGCATGTTCTCTCCCGGTCGACCCTGCACACGAGACTAGCAGCAATCCGGCGTTTGGATCAAGAATCACGGTTAGGGGATCAAGCGCCCGTGGCGCGGGCGGCCTATCTTCGTCTCACGATGTTCAACATGTTGGAGGCGAATCATGAAGGCGGTTGATCCTGACGTTCTCAACGCGCTCGTCGGCAAGATGCTTGGCGACCTCGGCGGCGCGTTCAGCGTGCCCACTGTGCGAATCGGCTATCGGCTCGGGCTTTTCCATTCCCTGCACTCCGACGGAAGCGCGACTGCCGCGCAGCTCGCCAAGAGGCTGGGACTGGCGGAGCGCTATGTCCGCGAATGGGCGCTCGCGCAGGCCTCCAACGGATACATCGAGTTCGACGATGCGACCGGCCGGTTCAGCCTGAGTGCCGAGCAGGCGATGGTGTTCGCGGCCGAGGACAGCCCGGTCTACCTGCGTGGCGCCTTCGATCTCGCAGCGGCGATGATCGAGGGCGAACCGAAGGTCGAGCACGGCTTCCGCACCGGTTCCGGCGTGGCCTGGGGCGAGAGCGCAGGCTGCCTCTTCTGCGCGGTCGGTGCCTTCTTCCGGCCAGGCTATGTCAACAGCATCGTGCAGGCATGGCTGCCGGCCATCGAGGGCCTGGTCGCCCGGCTCGATGCGGGCGCCAAGGTGGCGGACATCGGCTGCGGCGTCGGCTTCTCGACGCTGCTGATGGCACAAGCCTTTCCGAACAGCCGGTTCATCGGCTACGACTTCCACGCACCGTCGATCGAGCAGGCCAACGCTCACGCGCTCGCACACGGGGTGCAGGATCGCGTGCGTTTCGAGGTCGCGCCGGCGAAGGCGATCAGCGACCGCAACTTCGACCTCGTCACCATGTTCGATTGCCTGCACGACATGGGCGACCCGCGCGGCTGCGCGGCGCACATGCGGACCTTGCTCAAGGACGACGGCTGCTGGATGCTCGTCGAACCGATCGCCGGCGACAAGCCGCAGCTCGCCAATCCCGTCAGCCGTCTGTACTACAACGCGTCGACCATGATCTGCGTGCCGACATCGCTGGCGCAGGAAGTGGGCGAGGCGCTCGGCGCGCAGGCCGGCGAGGCCGCGTTGACCAGCGTCTTGAAATCGGGCGGATTCCGTCGCGTCCGCCGCGCGACGGAAGGGCCATTCAACATGGTCCTCGAGGCTCGGCCCTAGTGTGCTGTCCCGTCGCTGGACCGAGATCCGTCTCCTGCGCACTCAGCCAGGGCGCGCACGCTCACCTGTGCGCCGTGAATCGCGGGCTCGCGGTGAGCTGGCTGAAAGCGAAACCGCCCGCGGCGCTCGTCAGAGCGCGTGCGGGCAGTCATGGTTGCCTCCGGGAGCTACTGAATCCGGCAGACGGACTGCGAGTTGGACCATTCCTTCTGCACTGTGTAGGTCACGCCATCAGTACCGACAATGCTGCCTTGCTGTGCGTTGCAGATGTCTCCGATCTCGCCGTAGGTCCTGTTGTACCAAGCCAGGGGCGACGCGTAGGTCGTTGCGATGCCGACGTCCGGGTCAGTGACCGTCTCGATCATTTCGTGAGATGCCACCGAACTCATGTTGTTGAACGGCGTGCTTCCGCCGCAGCCCACATCGCAACCGGATCCAGCGCTGTTGTCCGGATGCACGCCGTACATCCAGGTCGCAGAGCTCCCGGCGACCGTCCCGTGATAGGCGCAGAACCCGCCGGAGACGCAGGAGTTCGAGCCGCCCTGGCTGATCGTCTTGCCCTTCGGGAAATACACGGCGTAATAGGTGTTCGCGTTGGGCGCCGCGAGGTGACCGGCGTTGATCTGCGCGGCCAGTTCCGCCTGAATCTGGGCATCGGTGATCGTGCTGCCGTTGCGCGAGCTCGAAGGCGTGATCGTGACTTGGCCGGAGAAATTGCCGTAGCCGATCGTCTGAGTCGTCTTGCCGCTGCCGCTGCCGTAGTCACCGTTGAGCCAGCCGAAATACGGACTGCCGACAACGCCGCCATAGAACGCGGACATCGTGCCTGAGCCAGTCCCCTGCACGAACGATTGGTAGGTACCGCTGCCGTACAGGACCTGAATCACCTTGACGTTCTTCACCACCGGGCCGCCGTAGTAAGTCAGCGTCTTTCCCGACGACCGGGCCGCGATCGCGCTCGATTGCTGGGCGGCTTCCGCAGCCGCGCGTCGGGCGGCGACGGAGTCGGGATGCTGGGCCAGCGACTGCGGGTCGTTCTTCCAATGGATCCCTTGCGGTCCGACGGTCGTGACGACGTCGGGAGTCGCCTTGAGTGGTTCCTGCGCTAGAACACTCAACGAGGCCGCGGCAAGCGCACCCAGAATGGTGGGACGGGCAAGCCGACCGGAAACAGCGAAATTCATGGCGAGTCCTCTCAGGTGGATGGGATGTCGAATGTGTGGTCAGTGCTCGATCAGAGACCGACCCTCCCACACGTTAGCCGCCCAAATATGCGATTGACAGCGGGTTTGGCCGAGAACTGCGCGTTGCCCGATACCCAAAACGCGGTATGCGTCTCGCGTCGTCCTCCATTCGCCGAGGTTGCCGCGCAAACGGGGGGCAGGCGATCCACTGCCACGGGGCTTCAGTCCGGGATTTCCCTATTCGTATTGCCCTGAGGCATGAGTTCCGTCAGCAGCCAAGGTGCAAGAATCGCCGCAAAGGAATCGCCCATGCGCATCGTCAGACCAGTTTCGATCCTGCTGGAGACCGTTCTCGTCCTGGCGTGCACGCACGCATCTGCCGACGAAGCGGCGATCCGCCGCTCACTGGCTGAACGGCTTCCTGACCTCCCGAAGATTGACGAGGTCACGAGATCGCCGCTTCCTGGCCTCTACGAGGTGCGTTACAACGGGACCGAAATCCTGTACAGCAGCGAGAACGGCGACTTCGTTTTCGTCAATGGTTCACTCGTCGAAACACGCTCCCGAAAGAATCTGACCGAAGCTCGTAGCCAGGGCTTCATGGTCACGGACTTCGACAAGCTTCCTCTCAAGGATGCGATCGTCATTCGGCAAGGCAGCGGTTCCCGCCGCATGGCCATGTTCGTGGATCCGAACTGCGAATACTGCAAGAACTTCGAACGGGATCTGGTCAACGTCAATGACGTGACGGTCTACGCCTTTCTCATTCCCATTCTCGGTCCGGAATCGAAGACCCGCGCACGCGACATCTGGTGCGCTCCTGACCCCGCCAAAGCCTGGCGCGACTGGATGCTTCGACGCTTGGAACCCATGCGAGCCATGAAATGCGATGTCACGCCGTTGGAGCGCAATGTTGCGTTCGCGGGCCAGCAGCGTCTCTCGGTGACGCCATCACTCATCTTTGCTGACGGCTCGCGCAAGCGAGGGATTCTCGCCGCGGATGCTGTCGAATCCCGGCTTCGCGACGCCACGCCAGCAGCCACCGCGACAAGGTAGCGCAATGGCCGTCGACCGCTCGCCGGCGTGCAGGGGTCGAACCCCGATCGCGAGGGTCTTGTCACTGCATGCCAGAGCCGGCACGGTGTGCTTCGCGTTGGCAATGACTTCGTCAGCGGCCGTCTGCGGATCGCTGAGCGTTCGCAACGCCGGTGGGGACCAATGGCGGGCGATCGGTGATCCGGCGGATGGCGCGCAGGGATATCTGCTCGAGCACCTCACTCCGGACGGAAGTCTCGACCAGAAATTCGGTCACGGTGGTCGTCGCCCGGTCGCGATCAGCGCCACGGACGACGCTCCCACGGCGATCCGGGTGGACGCTCGAGGCCGCATCTGGGTCGCCGGCGCAAGCGTGGCCGGTGGTGAACCGCAGGCAGTCGTCCTGCGCTTTCTTTCCGACGGTGCGCCAGACATCCAATGGGGCGTGCAGGGCAGGGTCCAGATCAGCCCGAGCGGGCTGGCCATCAAGCCGAACGATCTGCTCCCGCTTTCTGACGGCTCGCTGCTCGTCGCCGGCGTGGCTGCCAATGTGGAGCCGGCACGCGCGGCGGTCTTCCATCTGAAAGCCGACGGGTTGCTGGACGTTTCATTCGGCGGCTCGGGTACCTGGCAACCAACGATAGTCAACGAAGAGTCCACGGCGACCGCGTTTGCGGCACGCGACGACGGCGCAGTCGCGGTCATGGTGGTTGCCCGTACCGATCCGCCTATCGCCAAGATCTGGTCGCTGACCGACCGAGCTCCGAAACCTCTTCGTCAACAAGCGCTCGATACGGTCAATGACGTCGAGAATGTGGGGCTCGCCTGGTCGAGCGCCGGCTGGGCACTGGCCTCGAATTCGGGCCCGACAGCGGCAGGCCTTTTTGCGACACTCGAGCCAGCCGCCGCAGCGACGGCCTCGGGTCGTTCCGCCTCTGCGCCGTCCGAGCTGGGGGAGGGTGGCTTCAGCCCCTTTTCGGCAGGCACGGAGCCGGCTTCCTCCATGGCGGCCGAGTCAGGCGACGTCGGCAATGCTGCCGGGGCGCACAAGCTCATCTTGTGGCTGAGTGTCCTGGCAGCAGGCGTTGCCGGCGGACTTTCAATGCTTTGGAGGCGGCGGAGCGGGCGAGTGGCGCGACGTCAACGCAAACCGGATTTGTGATCGGCAGACCGTCCAGTGCGTTTGACTTCGTAGCGCGAAATGTGGCCGAACCCGGTCACAACGGGCGTGGAAGCTCAGTCGTCACTTCGGTCACCACCATCGTGACCATGGTGCTTGCCGTTGTCGTGCTTGTCCTTCTTGTCTTCCTTGTCGTGACCATGGTTGTGCTTCTTGTCGCGCTCCCAGCCGGGGTGTTCTTCTTCGTAGCGTTCCCGCACCCACTCGTCCTTGACAAAAAACACACGCTGGCCGCACGCGTGGTACTGGCCGCAATATCGCCGCCAATCCTTCTGGTGCGCGGGCGGAACGTAGAGGTAGACGGGTGCTTGCTCAACATACACCGGCGCCGGAGAAACGATGACCGGTTGCGGTTGGACGATGGCGACGCTTGGAAGCTGGCCGATGTCAATTCGCCCGTAGATGCCGGGTTGGTTGATGTCGATATGCGCGGTGACGCTCGCCTGTGCGAAGACAGAAGGGGAAAGCATCAACGCGATTGCACAGGCAGCGAACTTGGTCATTTTGGGCTTTCGAGGTAAATCGGGGCTGGTGCCGGGCTTGGAACGGCGCGCCGGTTGATCTTGAGCGGCTTGCCCACTTGAAGCGGACTCTCGCAGCGCTCGAACTCTTCGGAAGCCTTCAGGATCGGGAGCATGACGACGGCCTCCTCGAGGAGCTCACTCGCGTAGTGTGCACCACTCCATGCGACCCGAGACCGGCCATTCGCGAACAGCCGGTTGTGGCCGACCGTGGAGATCGGCGTTGGCCGGTCACACACCGTCGCCCCGGCGGCGTTGCCTTTCCTCCTCCAGTCGTTCGGCCTCCCGCACCCGGCCGCCACCGGCATTCGTCGACACACCATGCCGACAGCGGCGTGGGGACGCAGTGCGGCTTCTACGCCGCCACCCTGTCGCTCATCCGCCCCAGCCAGCGATACAGCCCGCCTGCTACCAGCAAGAAGCCCACGCCTCCGAGCCACAGCGCCGCATCCGCGAAACTGTCGCCGACGAGTGCCAGCGGCGCATCCTTGCCGCTGAACACGGTCAGCGCGGCGAGGGCCACGCCAAACAGGCCTTCGCCGACGATCATGCCGCTGGCCAGCAGCACGCCCAGCTGCTTGCGCGTGGCCGGCCGGGCCGTTGCATCGGCGCGGCGATCCCAGAACCAGCCGACGAAGGCGCCGATGATCACCATCAGCGTCGTTCCCATCGGCAGGTAGATGCCCAGGCCCACGGCCAGCGGCGGCAGCTGCGCGTGGCTGCCCGGCTTGCGCCGGCGCTTGATCGCCTCGTCGATGACGACGATCACCACGCCCAGCACGACGCCCTTGCCGAGCAGGCTCCAGTCCAGGTCGCCTTGCAGCACGCCTTTGGCGAGTGCCGAGATCAGCGCGGCCTGCGGCGCGGCCAGGGCCTTGACGCCGGCGCCCGGCGCGCCGGCGAAGCCGTAGGCCTTCTGCAGCAGGTCCAGCACCGGCGGAATCACGAGCGCACCGGCCACCGTGCCGATGGCCAGCGCCACCTGCTGGCGCCACGGCGTGGCATCGACCAGCTGGCCGGTCTTGAGGTCCTGCAGGTTGTCATTGGCCACGGTGGCCGCGGCAACCACGACGGCCGTGACGAACAGCGTGAAGGCCACCAGCGCCTGGGAGGCGCCGGCCGGCAGCATGGGCTTGACGACAAGCGCGATGAGCAGAGCGGCGGTGATGACGACGATGATGGCCACGCCCGAGAGCGGGCTGTTGCTCGAGCCGATCAGGCCGGCCATGTAGCCGCACACGGCGGCGACGAAGAAGCTCATCAGGGCGATGAAGGCGATGCCGCCGGTCACGAGGATGACCGTGGCCACGCCCAGGCCCGCGCCCGTGCTCATGTCCGCCAGCAGCCAGCCGATGGGCACGAGGCAGGCGAGCGTGACGCCTGCGACCCAGCCGATCGGCAAGTCCTGCTCCGTCCGCGGCAGCGTCGCGCCCTGGCCGGACTTGCGGACCCGCGAGGCGGCCTTGGCCGAAGCCAGGCCGGCGGCGACGGGCCTGGCGAGCTTGATGAGCGTCCAGACGGCGGCCACGGCGATGGCGCCGGCGCCGATGAAGCGCACCTGCTTGCCCCACACATGGTTCGCGACCGCGGCCACGTCGGCGTGGCCGTCGAAGGGCAGCAGGCTCGTCAGGTAGGGCACGGCACCGGCCCACGAGATCAGCACGCCCACGAGCATGGCCACGCCGACCCACAGGCCGACCAGGTGGCCCACGGCCAGCAGGGCCAGCGAGAGGCCGACGTCGACACCTGAAGCCGCATTGGTGGTGCGACCGAGTCGGAAGTAGCCCAGCACGTCGGAGGCGAAGATCTGCGTCGCGACGACCACCTGGAAGGCCGCCGACACGATGCCGCCCCAGACGATGGCGAGCAGGCCGGCGCGGTTCTCCGCGGCCGCGCCTTCTCCCCCGGCGCCGACCTTGAGCACCTCGGCGCAGGCCACGCCCTCGGGGTAGGGCAGGTCGGATGTCGTCACGAGCGCGCGGCGCAGCGGGATCGAGTAGGTCACGCCGAGCACGCCGCCCATGGCGCAGATGACGACGCAGGGGAGATAGGGGAAGCCGCTCCACCAGCCGATCATCACCAGGCCGGGCAGCACGAAGATGATCGAGGAGATCGCGCCGGCCGCGGAGGCCACGGTCTGCACGATGTTGTTCTCCTGGATGGTCACGCCGCGCGCGTAGCGCAGCAGGCCCATGGAGATGACCGCCGCCGGGATCGACGTGGCGAACGTCAGGCCCGCCTTGAGGCCGAAGTAGACGTTGGCCGCCGTGAACAGGACCGTGATCAGCAAGCCGAGCACGACGCCGCGCAAGGTCAGCTCGCTGTTGGATGGGACGATTGCTTTCAAAAGAACTCCTCGGGATCGAGGCGCGCATCATCCCTCAAAGTGGGCCGTGCCGACATAGTGACTACTCGCAGCCGCGCGGCAAAGCCGACGAGCTCGACACCGGAAAACCCGGACAGCGGTGCAACGCGCTTCAGTGCCAGTTGCCGATCCGCAGGTCGTTCGGCGCCGGACGTCCCTTCCCGGTCTCGACCAGGTCGCGCAGGCTGAGGAGGAACGTGGCCCACTTGGTGCTGCAGTGCGCGGTGAACTCCACTTCCTCGCGCCAGCCGCGGTGACTGAACATCACAACGGTGAAGTCGTCCTGGCGAGAGAGGCTGAACTCGATGTCGGTGCCGACCCATTCGGCCGGCCCGTCCTTGACCCGCCAACGCACCTTGTCGCTCGGGGACAGCTCCATCACATCCATGTCGAAGCCGCCGAGCAGCTCTCCGGTTTCCAGGTAGAACCGAAACGAGGCGACATCGCCCACCTTCGAGGTGCCCGTGGTCTGTTCCGTCCACCAGCCTGCGAGACCCTCGATGGTCGAAAGGGCGGTGTAGACGTCGGCAGCAGGCGCCTTGATGCCGATGCGATGAACGATATCCGTCATGGTGAACTCCGATCAATACGTTGAACGTGTTGCGCGACGGCCGAGATTGGCACGCCGTCGGAGTTCATGTTGGCGATCTGGCCCGGGAAGCGTGAGTAACAAGCTTGGCGCGATTGCGTGGTCCGGGCGCTCCCGCGTCCAGATTGACCCGATCGCCGCCCTGCTCACTCCGTCGAATCGCGCTGCTGCGCCTCTTCCTTCTGGTGGACGCGCTGGCAGATCGGATAGTTGCGATAGCGCGGCTCGTTGTCGCACAGCCGCTTCACGCACGCACCGACCTTGGCCGGATCCTGGTCCTTGCAGACCTCGCGCGGGCCCAGCGCGCGCGTGACGGCGTTGGTGGTCGCAGGCGCCGGATCGGGCGTGGCGGCGGCCACTTGCGGCGGCGTCCCGACCTGCGATTCGTTGGCCGGCGGCAGCACCGGCGGCGGCAGGGCGATGGACGGTGCGCGAGCCGGCGTGCGCCTGGCGGCAGGCTTCGCATGGGCCGGCCGCGCCGGCGCCGCCTCGGGCGCGGCGACGGCGGCCGGCGCGCTGGCGGCGGCGTCGGTGGCGACGCGCTGCGCGTCCGGCGCGGCCACGGAGGCCGCCTCCAGCGGCACCGGCGGCGCGGCCTGCGTCACCGGCGCAGCGGCCGACGCCGCGTCCACGGGCGCCGACGCGGCCGCGCTGGCCGACACCTCCACCGCCGATGCGGCGGGCGCGGCGGCCTCGGCTGCCGAGGCACTCCCGTCGGCCGGCGCCACAACGGTGCGCACGGCCTCGGGCAGCAGGGGAATCCATTCGCGCCGCGTCGCCCACGCGCCGGCCGCCAGCATGGCCACCACCAGCACCAGCAACACCGCGCGCAGCGGCAGGCCGGACTTGGGCGGCAGCATCACGCTGCGCTCGGGCGTGTCGAACACCGAATCCGGGCGCGAGCGCGTGGACGGCCCGGGCTCCGGCGGCGCGGGCCGCGGCGTCTTGCGCGTCGGCTCGATGCGCATCGTGGCCTGCATCGTCTTCTCGTAGGCCGACGGGTCGGCCGGCGCCGGGATCGGCGTGCCCGTGCCGACGCCATGCATCGGGCGCGGGGGAACCGGGATGCGGCCCGCCAGCGCGTCGCGCATCTGCGCCACCGACTGCGGCCGATCGAGCGGGCGCACGGCCATCGCCCAATCGAGCACCTGCAGCAGCAGCGGCGAGCAGCCCGGCGGCAAGAGGCGCGCCAGCGGCTCGAGTTCGTCGCTCATCACGCGGGCGGTGGCCGGCAGCGGCGCGCGGCCGGTGAGCATGAAGTAGCAGGTGCCCGCCAGCGCGTACAGATCCGTCCACGGGCCCTGGCGCATGGACTGCGTCTCGGCGTACTGCTCGATGGGCGCGAACTGCGGCTTCAGGACGGCGGTGACGTTCTGGGTGCGGTCGGCCAGCACCAGCCGCGCCGCGCCGAAATCGAGCAGCACCGGGCGGCCGTCGTCGCACCACAGGATGTTGTCGGGGGCGATGTCGCGGTGGTACACGGCGGCGCCGTGCATCACCTCCAGGGCACCGAGCAGGGGCTCGATCAGGCCGCGCATCCA
>FTKT01001915.1_pt1 | contig 17413 bp, 10 predicted proteins | sample 1658271 | NCBI WGS metagenome assembly FTKT01 (sample SAMEA3914811, study PRJEB12502) | metagenome | biome: forest; material: soil | place: Canada | collected 2011-08-04 | depth 0.3 m | reverse complement strand
GGCATCGTGGCGCGGATCCAGAGGTTTCCCTCTTCGAGCTTGGGCAGGAACTCCAGTCCGAGATGGGCTGCCATCGCTGCCGTGGCCAGAACCACGAGCGCCATGACAACCAGCGTCTGGCGCCGGCGCTCCAGGACCCAGGCGATGACCGGCGCGTAGCCGCGATGCAGCGCGCGCACCAGCGGCGTCTCCACCTCGGAGACATGGCGGCCGAACAGCAGGCTCGCGAGTGCCGGCGAGATCGTGAACGTCGCGATGAGGCCGCCGGCGATGGCGTAGGCGTAGGTGCGTGCCATCGGGCCGAAGATGTGCCCTTCGATGCCGGACATCGTGAACAGCGGCACGAAGCCCGCGATGATGATCGCCGCAGAGAACAGGATCGGCTGTGCCACTTCGGTGGCGGACTGCGAGATCACCTCGAATTTGCCGCGCCAGCCCATCGACGTGCGCACGCGGTGCAGCATCGGCTCGCCGGTACGGTGCGCGGCGGCGCTCTCGGTCAGGTGGCGAAAGATGTTCTCCACCATGATGACCGACGCGTCCACGATGAGGCCGAAGTCGATCGCGCCCACCGACAACAGGTTGGCCGATTCGCCGCGCCAGACCATCAGCGCGACGGCGAATGCGAGCGCGAACGGGATGGTCGCCGCGACGACCACCGCGCTGCGCAGGTTGCCGAGAAATGCCCACTGCAGGAAGAAGATCAACACCATGCCCAGCAGCATGTTGTGCAGCACGGTGTGCGTCGTCAGGTCGATGAGCTCGCTGCGGTCGTAGATCTTCTCCAACCGGTAGCCCGCCGGCAGGATGCCGCCCGTATTGATGTGCTCGATCTCCTGCTTGACGCGCTCGATCGTGGGCTTGCTCTCGGCGCCGCGACGCATGAGAACGATGCCCTCCACGATGTCGCTGTCGCCGTCGCTTCCCGCGATGCCCAGCCGCGGCTGATGGCCTGCCGACACGTCGGCCACGTCGCGCAGGCGAACGGCTGCGCCTGCATTGCGCCCGACCAGGGTGTCCAGCAGCGCGGCCGGCGATTCGACCAGCCCGACCCCGCGCACGACGACGGTCTGCGCGCCAATGTCGATCGACTGGCCGCCCACGTTGGCGTTGCTCGAATTCAGCGCCTGCACGACTTGCGCCAACGTCACGTTGAGGGATGCAAGGCGGCGCGGATCGATGGTCACGTCGTAGACCTTGGTCTTGCCGCCCCAGCCGGTGACGTCGATCACCCCGGGCACCGCCTTGAAGCGGCGCTCGAGCGTCCAGTCCTGCAGCGTCTTGAGGTCGGCCGGCGTCGCGCCCGGCGGCCCGACGACGCGGTATCGGTAGATCTCGCCGATCGGGCTCGTCGGCGAAATCTGGGCCTGCGCGTTGTTGGGCAACGGCGGCAACTGCGACAGCCGGTTGTAGACCCACTGCTCGGCTTGCTCGTAGCTGGCGTCGTAGGTGAACTGCACCTTCACGTCGGACAGGCCGAACAGGGAGATCGAGCGCACGCTCGTCACATGCGCCAGGCCCGCCATCTGGATCTCGATGGGGATCGTGATGTCGCGCTCGAGCTCCTCCGCGGACTGCCCCGTGCTCTGGGTCACGACATCGACCGAGGGCGGCACCGGATCCGGATAGGCCTCGATGTTGAGTTGCCAGAAGCAGATTCCGCCAATGATGAAAGTCGTGGCCATCAACGCCACGACCAGGATGCGCTGGCGCAGGGCGAAATCGATCACGCGATTCACGATGCGGCGCCTTCGGCGAGGGCGTCCACGAAGATCGCGCCGCGCGTCACCACGCGGTCGCCCGGCTTCAGGCCGGACAGCACCTCCGTGAGGACGGCCTCCGTGCGGCCGAGCTTCAGTTGGCGCAGCGTCAATGTGCGCGGCGCCGTCGCCACATAGCAATGTGCCGCGTCACCGTCGTGGACGATGGCGATGCTGGGAATGGCGATCGTCGGCGCCGCCCCCACGTCGAACACGCGGATGCGCGCCGTCATTTGCGGCTTCAGCGCGAGATCCATGTTGGCAAGCTCCGCACGGAACTGGACGCGCCTCGTCTGCGAATCGACGATGGGCGCGACCCAGCTGACAACGGACTTGACGGGATGTGCCATCGACAGGGTCGATATCTCGACGGCCTGGCCGGCGCGCAGTGCCGCGCCGTCGCGCTCGCCGAGGCTGCCTACAACCCACACGTGCCGAAGGTCGCTGATGGTGAACAGCGGCCCCGTGCCGCCGGCGGCCAGACTGCTGATGAACTGCCCCGCGGCGACCTGGCGCTGGATGACCTGCCCGTCGATCGGGGCGACGAGGCGTGCCGGGCCGGCGATGCCGTCCGGCGCGGAGCCATCGGCACCGACCGACGCGGCCTTGACCCGTGCCGCCACGAGCGCGGCATCGGCGATGCGTTTCGCGCCCTCGGCGGTGATCAGGTCCGCCTGGCTCTGGTGCCAGTCCTTCGTGGCGCCGCCGCCGGCATCGACGAGGGCCTGCTGGCGCGCCGCCACCTCGCGACTCAACGCGAGCTGCCGCTCCGCCGTACGGGCCTGGGCGGTGGCCGCGGCGAGGTCGGATCCGGCCTGCGCCGTCTCCGTCCCGGCGATGGACGCCAGCAGCTGGCCGCGCCGGACTTCCTGCCCGGCCTCCACTGCGACTGCGGTGACGCGGCCGGTGGCGGGCGAGAAGACGGGGACCGTTGTGCGTTCGTCGACGGTCACGACCGCATCGGCGACGGCGAGGGTCTGGAACGAAGCGGTGGAGGCGGTGCGGATGTCGAGCGTTGCCCATTGCGCGTCCGACAATTGGACGGACGCGGAAGCGCTCGCGTCGCTTGCGGCAGACACCGAAGGCTTGGCCGCCTCGGCGCTGCCGGTCCTGGCCAGCCAGAGGCCGCCTGCGAGCATGAGCATGATGGCGGCGGCGGCGATGGCCCGTGGCAGGGGGGGGTCGAGGAGTCGGCGGATCATTCCAGGCAATGTCGAGAGCGCGGCGAGGGACGGACAGGACAGCCGTCGAAGCTCTGCAGTGTCCCGAGCGTCCCTATCCCGAACCTATCGACCCCATCGCATGACTGTCATTGCGGCGTCGCCGGGGTGCGGTTACACAATGGGTGTCCCGCCCCGCCCAGGATCCGTGCCCCCATGCGACTGCTGCTCATCGAAGACGACCCGGCGATCGCCCGCGAGCTCAAGCTGCGATGGCAGGACGGTCCGTGGCTGGTGACGCACGCCTGCCGCCTGGATGCGGCCGACGCGGCGCTCGTCACCGGCGCGTGCGACCTGATCCTGCTCGACCTGGGCATGCCCGATGGCGACGGCATCGTCTGGTTGAGGGCGTTCCGTGCGCGCGATCCCCGCACGCCCGTGATGGTGCTGACCGCGCGCGACCGCGTGGCGGAACGCGTCGAAGGCCTGCGTGCCGGCGCCGACGACTATCTCGTGAAGCCGTATGCAGCCGACGAGCTGGATGCGCGCATCGACGTCCTGCTGCGACGCACGCACCCGGATGTCGATCGCGTGATCCGGTTCGGGCCGATGAGCGTCCTCGCGGAGGACTTCGGCGCCTATCTCGACGGAGAGCCCTTCGAGCTCGCACCGCGTGAATTCGAAGTGCTGCGGCTGCTGATCTCGCGCGCGCCGCGGCTGGTGTCCAAACGCACCATCGTGGATGCGCTGTCGCTGAGCAACCAGGAGATCAACGACACGGCGGCCGAGCTCTACGTGTCGCGGCTTCGCAAGCGCCTTGAAGGCTCGGGCGTCGAGATCCGCACGATGCGCGGCGTCGGATACCAGTTGGCCATCACGGCGCCGGGCCCGGCGCCGCTCGACGATCGGGCCGCATGACCGCCACGCAACAACCCGGGCTGTACCGCCGCCTCACGGTGCGGCTCCTCCTGCCCATGCTGATCCTTGTCTCGGGGGGCGGCGCGTTGGGCGTCTATGCGGCGACGAAGCTCACGTCGGAGGTCTTCGACCGCTGGTTGCTCGACGCGGCGGTTTCGCTCGCGCAGCAGGTCACGGGCAACGGCGACGCGGTGAAGGTGGACATGCCGCGCTCGTCGCAGTCCATGCTCGCCTACGACGAGATCGACAAGACGTTCTTTGCGGTCGAGAACCATCGTGCGCTGTTGCTCGGCACCGCGGGCATTCCACATGCGGGCGAACGGGAAGTCGTCTACCCGGGCGGGCGTGCCTTCGATGCCGAGATCGGTGGCCGGAGGGTGCGTGTCGCGTCCGCGCGTCCGAGTTGCACGAATTGCGACGGCGTGACGGTGCTTGTGGCCGAGACGCTTCTGAAGCGAGAGCGTGTGGAGCGCAGCATGCTCTGGATCTTTTCTCCGATGGTGCTCCTGCTCCTGGCGACGATGCTGGCCATCCTGATGACCGTGCGCCGCACGATGCAACCGCTCGAGAGCCTGGCTGCGCAGTGGAATCGCGAATCGCATGAATCGCTGCGTCCCATTCCTGCCGGCGACCTGCCACGCGAGCTGACCCCGTTCTCGACTGCGCTGAACGATCTGTTGGCGCGCATTCGCCAGATGCTGGTGCGAGAGCGGCGTTTCGCGGCGACCGCCGCTCATCAGTTGCGAACGCCGCTCGCGGCCCTGCGTCTCGGGCTGGATCGAGCGCGGCGCGCGCCGGACCTGGCCTCCACACGTGCCGTCCTCGCGGAGCTGGACGTCTCCACGGATCACGCAGCGCGGATGGTTCAGCAGCTGCTGCTGCTCGGGCGACTCGATCCCGAGGAGTACGCCAGCGTCGAACTGCAACCCGTTGACCTGTGCGAGGTGGTGCGAGATGTCTGCAGTGCGTTGTCGGACATCGCCTTGGCCAGTAACGTCGAGATCGAAGTGCAGGCGCCTGATCATCCGGTGATGGTCCAGGCGCAATCCGAACTCCTTGCGGAGGCTGTCGCCAATCTGGTGGACAACGCGCTGAAGGCGAGTCCGCCGCGCGGTCTCGTGCGTCTCGCGGTCATGAGCAGCGCGCCCGGACTGGAGATCACCGACAACGGCCCGGGCATTCCGCTGCACGAGCGGGAGACCGTCTTCGAACACTTCGTGCGCGGCGAACAAGCCACCTGGTCCGGCAGCGGACTCGGCCTGTCGATCGTGCAGGACATCGCCAAGCTGCATGGTGCCAGCATCTCGATTTTCGATGCAGCGGGCGAACAGGGAACCCGGGTCAGATTCGAGTTTCTACGGAAGCCATAGCCGGCTCGTCCGAGGGAATCAAGCCGCCTGCGGCCTTGCGCTGGAGTGGCCCGACGATACCGAGGTTTCCCAGGCGGCCGTGCGCGCGTCGATGTAGGCTTTTGCATCGGCGCTCGTGCGGAGTTCGGGCGCCGCATGGTATGTGCCACCGGCGCCATCCGGGACAGGCAGCCTGGCGACGAGCTCGGCGTGCACCTGTTCCAGGTGCGAGATGGGCACTTCCGCCGCATCGACTTGCGCCGTCTGGGGTACGACCACGCCGGCCAGCGGATCATCAGTGCGCGGCGAGGTCAACGTCAAGGCGCCCCCGACATCCCATGCGGCCGCGTCCCGCGCCGTCAGTGGCGGCAGTCCCCAGCGCGTCTCCACAGTTCTCAGAATCGACGTGTGATCGAGTGGCATCGCGCCGGCGGGCACGCGAAAGACCGTTCCGGCGGCGATGAGCGGCGAGACCAGAACGGTTGGAACGCGAACCCCGAAGCGCTTGAAATCGAAGCCGAACTCTCCGACGGACTTGTCCGGCGGGACCGCCGACGTCGGTGGCGACACATGGTCGTAGCAACCGCCATGTTCGTCGTAGGTGATGATCAGCAGGGTCTGATTCCACTGCGGAGAACTGCGCAAGGCCTGGTAGACGTCATGGATCAGTTTTTCCCCGAGCGCGAGGCTGTAGTTCGGGTGTTGACTGTTGCCGGTCGCCCCCCAACTCGGCTCCAGGAACGTGAACGCGGCAAGCGTTCCCCGGGCTGCATCGCTCTGGAAGTCCGTGAACAGTCCGAAATGACTCGACGGCGCGCTGGTCGTGTCCGAGAAGTTCAGGCGCGTCAACGGACTCGACGTGTAGCCATGAATCTTCCAGGCGATGCCATGGCTGGACAGCAGGCCGAAAATGCTTGGGCACGTGAACGATTTCGTGGTGTCGTCCATGTGCCCTTGCGATGTTGCCGCGCACGCGAAGGCGCGATTCGGCAACGTTTCGGTCGGAGCCGACGCGAACCACTGATCGCAGACCGCGAAGCCTTTGGCCAGGCCTGAAAGGACGGGCAGCATCGCCGGGGTGTAGATGCCCATGATGTCGCCGGCAACGGTACCCGGCAGCGGAGCCCAGCCTGGCTTCTTCTGTTCCCAGCCCAGCGTGTAGGCGAAGTTCGTCACGAAGCCTTGATTGGTCGCCACCGCGGGCGTGGGCGCGTTGTCGGCACCAAAGAGCTGGAGGTTCGTGGCCTGGTAGCCTTCACCCGGATCGGCACCCGGCATGAAATAGTCGTTCTTGGTAGCCGGCGCTATCGGGAATATGGCGACCGGCGCGCCGTCGACCGCCGGGTTGGACTCATGGCCCGTCAAACCGTCGAAGGCCTGGCCACTCGGCGAGACGTTGCCGTGATCCGAATAGAGCAGACCCAGCATGTGATCGAACGACCGGTTTTCCAGCATCAGGACGACGATGTTTTGAATCGCCGGGAGGCCTGTTGGCGGCGTCGGACCCGGGCTTGGCGCCTGGGTTCGTGCGGGGTCGGGGGCTGCGTCGGACGGGGCAGGCGCGCCTGCCGAGCCGACGAGCGCTTGCAGCAGCGCCGCACCCTTCGGGGAACCCCAGCCGGTGCACGGATCCCATCCGGGGCCCGCTGTGTACGCGCCGTTCGCTCCTGACCCGATGTCGTTGAACAGCCCTTGGTCGGCCAACGATCCGTAGAGCAGGGGATTGAGAAAGCCGACCGGTTGCACCAGCTTCTGGTTGATCAGCGCGATCAAGCCGGCCCACAAGGGAGCGACCGCGCTCGTTCCGCCGACCACCATGTCCTGACCGTCGACGCGTACCTGGTAGCCGGTGTTCGGATCGGCATCGCCGGCCACGTCGGGGACACCGCGCCCGGTCTGCGACGTGCCGGCGACCGTTGGCACGCCCGCGGCGCTCTGGTAGCTTGGCAACGCGAACGTGGTGCTGACGCCGCCGCCGGTGGCGCCGCCGTCGGCCCCGTCATTCCATACCACCTCGGAACTGATGGCTCCACCGCTGGCCGTGACCGACGTGCCGCCGCACCCGAGGACGTTCGGACTCGACGCAGGAAAGTCGACGTGAGGCAGGCCATCGCTCACGCCGTCGCTGGAGCCGTTGTCGCCCGCGGCCACGCAGATCGTCACGCCCATGGCCGCCGCCGCCTGGAAGGCCTGGTCGAACTGGGTCATGGCTTGGGCGGTCCAGCCCGACTCTGCCGAGCCCCAGCTGATCGAGATGACCGAGGGCTTGTTGACCGCGTCGTGCACCGCGGTGGTGATCGCATCCAGGAACCCCTGGTCGGTGTTCGGCGCGAAGTACACGGCAATCGCGGCCCCGGGGGCAATGCCTCCGGCCACCTCGATGTCAAGCATCACCTCGCCGTCGGCGCCGCTGGCCGTCGTGGGCGCGTTCTGGCCCTGATCCACCGATACCGCCGTCACGCGTGGGGCGACCAGCCCCAAGCCGCCGAAGTAGGTGGCGATGTCCGCAGGTCGGAATCCGCCTCCCAGCTCGATGATGCCGATGCACTGCCCCGTGCCATCCAGTCCGGCCGGGAACCCGTACAGGCTTGCCAGCGCCGGCGGAGTGAACGTCCCCGCATCGGGAGCGGCCTTTGCGGCTGACGGTCGTCGAAGCTGCGATTGCGCCTGAGGTCGGTTGTCGAGTCCGAACACGCCTTCGATCACGTCGGCGAGTGCCATCGGCACGGTGATCGACCCCGATCGTCCACGGTAAGTGCCGTTGCCGTGCTGGAACTGCTGAAGATCGACCTCGAACGCCGCCTTCATGGCGCTGGCAGGGCCGGTCAACACGACGCTGCGGCGCGGGGAACTGGATTCGGCGACGGCGAGCCCGCAGGCCCGTGCAAAGTCGGCCACGCCTGCCAGGTCTGCAGCACTGGCCCCGTACTTTTCTGCGTGCTGCTCCCGCGTCAGGTAGCTGCGCCTCGGAGGGTGGAAATCGCCAAAGACGATCTGCGCCGTCGATTCATCGAGGACTGCTCCCGCTCGTACACGGACGGTGACCTCGATCCGCTCATCATCCCGGATGGTCGCGATGGGTACGGCGCCGGGCAGCGGCTTGCGTTCACTCCCAGCAAGCGTGTGTCTACGCAAGTCCATGGCAGGCCTCCAATCGGCGAACGTTGACGATGGCAATCGGTGTATCAGCGGCGCACGGCAAGCTGATGACAGCCGTCAGCAATGAGGCTGCAGCTCTCTGGACTTGCTCGGCAGCGGACAGTCACCGTGCGCCATACCGTAGCGCCTGTCGTTGAACTGTTGCTTGCCTCGTGCGGCCGCCGTGAATGCTTGCGCCGAACTGACATTTCGTTGAGCTGTGGCTGTTGGCAGCGGGGGTCGAAGGTCCGCCGCCATCAACCTGACATGGAAGGCGCACACATTGGCGAGTTGTCCATACAGCGAGGTACGACCATGCGTGCAACTCAGCAGTCTCTTTTTGTCGGTGTGGCGTGCATCCTCGCGGGATGCGGCGGGGACGGTACTGCGGTCGTCGGCGCCTCGACGACGCCGGTGCCCTCTTCGGTGACGCCTGCTGCGGCCGGCTACAGCATTGCAGTCTTCGCCAAGATCCCGGGGACGCTGCGGCCGGACGATCTGCTCGTGCACGGAGGCAACCTCTTTGTTGTCGCGCAAGACAACAACAACAATCCGGACGGCACCAACGTGGCCGGCACGACACCTCAGAGTCAGGTGCTGGAGTATGGTTTGGACGGGAGCCTGGTGCGAACGTTCAACGTCCCCGGGCACCCCGACGGCATCATGGAATACGACGCCAATACGGTCTGGGTCAGCACGAATGAAGACGCCGACCCGATGCTCATCGTCATACATACCGACACCAATACCCAGACGACGCTGCTGCCGGACGCGCCACCGGCGCACGGTGGCGGGTTGGACGACTTGAAGTTGCTCAACGGGGTGGTGTATGCGGCAGCGTCCAATCCTTCGCTGGGGCCGGCCACCGCCTCTGCGCCGAACGGCGTCAGCTCGGTGCCTGCCCTCTACTCGGTCACGTTGAATTCGGACAATCAGACCTTCCATCTGGCGCCCGCATTGATGGGGAACGCCACGGCGAACAACGTGGCGCAGAACGCGTCGGTCAGCCTCAACTTGACCGATCCGGATTCGATGGCCATCGATGCCGCCGGAGACGTCGTACTGGACAGCCAGCAAGACTCCGAGCTGGTGTTCGTCAAGAATCCCGGCGCGAATCAAGTGGTCAGCGTGCTGCCGCTCACGCTGTACGGCAATGCGTGGCCGGTCGATGACACGCGTTGGGCGCCCGGCGGAAACGCCGTCATGCTGTTGAGCGACAACGCTGCCCAACTTGTCTATCGCATCGAGTCCACGTCCGGCTTCGCTGCGGGCACCGCGTACAGCGCGGGCGTAGGAACCGTCCTTCAGGTGAACACGTCCACGGGGGCGATGACACCGATCTACACCGGCATGATGAATCCGCACGGTTTGATCTTCGTCGGGCAATGAGGCAGCGCGGCAAGTTGCCGAGCAACCGGGCAGGCTGATCGGCAACGACAAGGAGGAGGCTTCTTTTCGACGATACCTTGGTGACTGGCCGCGCAGGCAGGGTCATCGCCGCGTCGCTGCGCTCGTCAGCACCGTTTCAGCGTGAACCCTCCGCGCCGGTGACAATCTCCTTCTGAACCCGAGACGGAGTCGTCGATGCAGCAAATCTGGGACAGCACCCTGTCCGCCTATTGGTCGGTGAGCCAGATGCACGCCAACCTGGCGATCTTCCTCACGCTGGCGGGCGCCCTGTTTCTCGGACTGGTGGTGGGCTATGAGCGGACTTATCACGGTCGCGCCATCGGCATGCGCACGTACGGGCTCGTCTGCATGGCATCGGCCGCGCTCATCACCTTCGTCGGCTATCCGTCGCTCTGGTACGGTGGCCATGCGACGGCGGTCGTCGCCGCCGACCCCACGCGCGTTGTGCAGGGCATCCTGACGGGCATCGGCTTCCTGGGCGCGGGCGTCATCATGAAGGACGGCCTCAATATCCGCGGCCTCACGACGGCCGCCTCGGTCTGGTCGGCGGCCGTCATCGGCATCCTGGTGGGCGTCGGCTTCTACGGCGCCGCGATCCTGCTCGCTGCGCTGTCGACGCTGTGCATGCTGTGGGTCCACCGGCTCGAGGACTGGCTGCCGTCACGTGAGGGAATCGCCGTCGTCGTCCATTTCAGGAAGGACGGTGCGCCGACCGAGCGAGAGCTGCGCGACGCCGTTCGAGAGCACGGGTACCTGCTGGCGGACGGCTCGCTGTCGATCACGATGCGCGAAGGCATGGCCGAATGGCACTTCATCGCCACCGCGCTCGACAAGAACGGCAGGACCTCGATGCCCGAGCTGGCGCGGGCCCTGAGCACCAACGAGCGCGTCGAAGGATTCCAACTGGCCCACTGCCGCAACTGAGGCGCCCCATGCAAGACATCGTCGAGAGCGTGCGCTCCTTCAACGCCGGACGCGATCCCGAGCGGCTCGCGATGAAGCTCGCGCGCATGCGCGCGAGCCCGTTCGTGTTCCTGCGCGGAACCTGCCATCGCTTCTACGAGCGCCTGCCCAAGGGCCATCTACCCTCCAAGGCGCCACTCGCCTGGATCTGCGGCGACGCCCACCTCGAGAATTTCGGCACCTACAAGGGCGACAACCGACTGGCCTACTTCGACATCAACGACTTCGACGAAGGCGCCTTGGCCCCGGTCACATGGGACGTCGTCCGTTTCCTGTGCAGCATCCTGCTGGCCGGCGACACTGTGCGCGCGACGGCCAACGAGAGCCTGGTGCTCTGCCGCGAGTTCGTTGACGCCTATGGCGCGACCTTGCAGTCGGGCAAGGCTTGCTGGGTCGAGCGCGAGACCGCGCAAGGGCTGATCCGCGGCCTGCTCGACGACGTGCAGGCGCGGCGGCGCCCCGACTTCCTGGATCGGCGAACGGTTCGCACGGGCAAGCGGCGCAGCATCCGGTGCGATGACAAGCGCGCGCTGGCCGTGACGCTGACGCAGCGCGGCCAGGTCACGAGACTGATCGAGCAGTTCGCCGTCGCGCAACCCGACCCGGCGTTCTTCGAGGTTCTCGACGTCGCCCGCCGGATTGCAGGCACGGGAAGTCTCGGGGTCGACCGTTTCGTCATCCTCGTGCGCGGCAAGGGCTCACCGGACGGCAACTACCTGTTGGACTTGAAGCAGGCGCTGCCGTCGCAGGCGCAACGGTGGTCCGCGGCCACGCAACCCGGGTGGATCTCGGAGGCCGAACGGGTCGTGTCGGTGCAGCAGCGCATGCAGGCGGTGGCGATGGCGTTCCTCAATCCGATTGCCTGGCAGGAGAGTTCCTATATCCTGCGCGCGCTCCAGCCGAGCGAGGATCGGGTCGCGCTCGGCGTCGAGGGCACGGCATTGAAGTCCATCAAGGGGGCCATCGGCAGCATGGGACATGTCCTCGCGTCCGCCCATCTGCGCTCTTCGGGACGCCAGGGCTCCGGGATCGCGGACCAACTGATCGCGTTCGGCGCGGCGCGATCCCAGTGGCGCGACGGCCTGATCGAGGCCGCGCAGGCATGCTCGGACGATGTGGAGGCGGAATGGCGCACCTACGCCGCCGCGTATGACGCTGGCGCCTTCGCTGCGCCCGAGGCCAGGTAGTACGTCGCGCCGTCTTGTCTGTCGCAAGGCGGGGATCCCATGCTCAAGACAAGCGGGCAGCGTTGAACCAGCGACGGAGCGCTTGCGCCAACCCGTCCGTGCTGGCGTCCTCGCCAGCCCAGGCAACGCAGGCATCGGGACGGATCAGCATCGAAGGCCCCGCATCGACGGCGAGTTTTCTGCGGCGAGCCAAGGCTTCATGGAGACGATCGCGGGCAGCCCGACGATCCCGCCGCCCATCTGGCGGCCAACCTGCTCCTGGCGACGTGGACCGCGGCCCTCGTCCAGGCGCACCGGATCTTTCGACGGAGTCGAGACACCGCGGAAGCGAAGGCCCTCTTTCTCGCCATTGTCGACAAGGGAACCCTCGGCCTGAACGCCGCGATGGCCGGCACGCCTTACGCCTGACCACGGCGTTTGCCCGGTGAGGGGGCGTCTTCAGCGCACGACGCAATCCACCGTATTCGGCTTGCTCGGTGCTGTCGAGCCGATGGGCGCAGGCGCGCTGAAGACGGGCGGCGGCGTAAACATCAATCCAGGGTTCTTAGGCACGATGACAGGAGGCTGCGTAGGGCTGGCCGTGTAGCCGAACTGGCCGGCGGCGAAGTTTTGCGTTCCGCCCTGGTTGGTCACGTTGATCAGGCCATCGAGCACCTGAACGTAGAGGCCGGGTGGCAGGGGCGCGAGCGAGGGCGCGGTCGGGCCTGCAGGAGTCGGCGTCCCTGCAGGCATCGAGAGGCCCGGACCGGCTCCTGGCACCGCCTGCACCAGGAACGTGGTTCCGTGGACGGCGATCTCACCGCCCGGGACCTCGATGCGGATCGCCTCGTGGTTGCGCTTGCCCAGCCGGCCGGTCTCGGAGCGCAGGGTGCCGCGGTGCAGTTCCAGCAGGACGCGATCGGCCGCGGGGTTGTCGGGGTTCCATGAATAGCGGGTGACGTGCACCTCGGAGTCCGGGCCCATCATCAGCGTGCCGTCGTCCAGGAACTGGACTTCCATGTAGGCGTCCGCGCCGGTCACGAGGGTCTCGCCTTCGTGGACTACGGATCGCGCCGCGAGCAGTCGGGTGCTGCCGTCGTCGCGCCGGGCCGTCAGCAGCCCGCTGAGATGGGTGACCGTGCCTGTGGCGGCCTGTGCCTGCGCGGCGTCGCCCAGGCACAGCAGCGCGACGGCCATGAGAAACGCGCCGAGGGCGCGCCAGGAGCGCGACGGGGCCGTTGTGGCGTGAATGGTGCGCATGGGCGTTCCTAGTTGCAGTACATCTTCTTGGCCGACTCGTCCGCGATCTTCGTCTTGGCCGCATCCGAATCTGGCGGCACGGGGCCTGGCGTGTCGGTGGTCGGCGCGGGCGCGGGCGACGTGACGCCGGTCGGGGTTACGGTGGCCGGGGCTTGCGTCACGACGGTCAGGTTGAACAGGGCGTTGATGGCTGCCAGCCGGCCCGCGCCGGGGACGACGGGCGACGGTGTCGGTGTGGGGACAGGTACTGGCGTGGGTACTGGCGTCGGCGTGGGCGTGGGGACCGGTGCAGGCGCCGGCGTGGGCGTCGGCACAGGTGCAGGCGTCGGCACGGGAGCGAGCGGCGGCGTGACCAATCCGCGCAGTGCGGTCGCGGTGACCACGCCGGGCGGCGTCGTCGTGACGGCCGCGTTCAACAGGATGTCCTGGCCGGCGTTGAGGGCGATGTTGCCGCCGGCCGAGGTCACGGCGCCGTCGATGGCGAGGGTGTCCGTCGATGCGCCGGTGTCGCCGGCGGTGAGCACGATGTGCCCGGCCGCCGTCACGCCGCCGCTGCCAATCGTCAGCGGGCCGAGGGACACGATGGACACGTTGCCGGCCGTCGCGCTCACGGCACCCGTCGCCGACAGCGTCGGTGCCGCGACGGTGCCTGGCAGTTGCGCGATGAAGTCGGCCCCGGTGCCGAGCGCGGCCGAAATCAGCGCGCCCTGGTTGGCTATCGAGATGTCGCCGCCCGCGTTCGACGCGCCGCCGAGGGTGAAGGTCGAGACGCCGGCAGGCAGCTGGTTGACCAGCACGACGTTGCCCGAGCCGCTGTTGGCGAGCGCCGCCGCGGCGATGCGATTGGCGCTGTTGTCCAGCGTCGTGCCCGTGGCCGAGGCGGTGATCAGCTGTTGCCCCACCTGCAGCGCGCCGTTCTGGGCGATGGCGCCGGTCGGCGCGCTGAGCAGCAGGTTGGTGGCGACGATGTCGCCGACGACGAGATCGCCCGACGCCTGGTCCAGCGCGGCGTTGGTCAGCTGCAGCGTGCCGCCGGTCTGCGAGAACGCCTGGGTCACGCTCAAGCCGGCGCCGCTTTGAAGGCCGCCGGAGCTGACGCTGAGCGAACCGATGGCTGCGTCGCCTTGCAGCGCGACGGTGCCCCCCGCCACGATCAGCGCGCCGTTGCCCGTGAACGTGGCGCCGGCCTCGTGGGTGAGCGTGCCGCCCTGGCCGACGGTGAGCGTGCCGTTGGGGGCGAGCGTCAGGCTCGCGCCCGGCTTGTTGGCGAGGAATGTCGACGTCTGCACAGCCATCGTGCCGGCCTGGACGCCGCCGATCGTGAGGCCGCCGAGGTTGTTCCAGGTCACGCCATCGGTCAATGCGAGGGCGCCGCCGTCTATCGTGACGAGGTTGCGCGTGGTCAGGGTGTTGGCGGCGTTGCCGCCGGTCTGGAACACGGTCGCGGGGCCGATGTTCAACGCGGGGGCGGTCGCGGCGATGTCCACCGGGGCGGCGAACGTGATGGTGCCGGCCCAGCCCAGGCTGCCCGCGCCCGCGAACGCGGTCGTGCCGTCCAGGCTCGCGCCGTCGAACACCAGCCCGGCGCCGGCGTCGACCTGGAACTGGCCGCTCATCGTGCCGCTGGTGGTCAACGTGCCCGCGCTGACCTGCACGAGGCCGCCGCTGTCGTTCGTCAGCCCGGCGATCTGCTGCGCCGACGTGCTCGTCTTGACGATCGTGCCGTCGTTGACCAGCGTCGCGCCGCCGCTGCCGGACAGCACCGTCGCGGCCGTGCCGGACAGCGTGATGACCGCGCCCAGCTCGTTCTGGAAGCCCGCGCCGGCGCTCGTCACCTGGATGGCGCCGCTGCCCTCGATCGCGAGCGGGCCGTCGTTGAGCCACTGGGCGGTGCCCGTGACCGACACCACGCCGTCGACCACGGTCGGCGAGCTCGTCAGGGCGGGCATCGTGGTGATGGACGAGGTGCCCGACAGCGTCGTGTCGTGCAGCGTCAGGCGCGTGCCTTCGCCGCCGAAGCGCAACGGCGTGTCGACGACCATGCTGCCGGACCACTCGACGTCGCCGATGCCGCCGAATCCGCTGCCCGCTTCGAAGGTCTGGCCGCCCGACATCTGCAGGCGCGCTCCGCTGTTGGTGAAGAATTCGCCGCTGTGCACGCCCGGCTGCGTCAGCGCCAGCGTGCCGGATTCGAGGTCCACGCGGCCGCCGTTGTTCAGGCTGCCCGAGAGACTGAGCGTGCCGCCGTTCATCGTCAGCAAGCCGCCGGACAGCACGTTCAGGTTGCCGGCCGCGAGCACCGAGGTCGGCTGGGTGAGCGCGATGGCGCCGCCCAAGCCGATGGCGATGTCGCCCGCATTGGCGCCGTTCAGGCCTTCGCGCGCGGTCAGCGTGCCGCCGGCCAGGTCGATGTTGGCGCTGACCTGCACCGTGTGGTCGGTGGCCGGGGAAGTGCCCTGGGTGTTGCTGTTGAGGTTCAGGTGCAGCGGGCTGCCGCTGCTGGTGATGTCGGCGGCGACGACGATGTTGTTGCTCGCGTTGAGCGTCAGCGTGGCGGTCGTCGAGCCCACCTTGTTGATGGCGCTCGAGACGGTGATGTCGCCGAGCTCGAGCGTGGGCGCGCCCGTCGTGATGGTGACGTTGGTGCCCGCGCTGAGCTGGTCGGCGATGGTGGTGGCGCCGATCCAGGCACCGGTCTCGTTCGAGACGATGGCGCTGGTTCCGGACGTGCCGCCGCTGCCGCTGCCGGCGACGATCTGGATGTCGATCGGGTCGATCAGCCACTCGCCGCCCTGTCCCGTGACCGGGACGTTGGCGACTGCTAGCGACTGGTGCCCGGAGGTTTCGACGAAGCCGCCGGCGCCTGCGCTGCCGCGCGCGGAGATGCTGCCGTCGACGGTGGCGACGCTGTCGGCGCTCACGCTGACGCTGCCGCCGGTCGTGCCGTCGGCCGTGATGGCGGAGGTGGCGGTCGTGTGCACGTCCTGCGAAGCGCGCAGGAAGATCCGGCCGCCCTCGTGCACCAGGCTGCTGGTGCTCAGCGTGCCGCTGTTGGTCACCAGACCCGCGGCGAGGCCGATGCGTCCGGCGTCGGCCGTGATCCGCCCGATGTTGGTGGTCGAGCCGTCACCGGTGATGGCGACCGATACCCCGGGGGTGGCCGTATCGACCAGTTGCACGGTCTGGCCGGCCGCGAGCAGCACCTCGCCGTTCGGCGCCGCGATGAGCCCGGCGTTGGTGACGCTGGCGCCCACCAGGTAGACGCTGCCGCCGCTGCGGGCGCGGATGCTGCCCGAGTTGGCGACCGCACCGGCCTGGTCGCCGCCGGTGAAGTTGTAGCGGTTGGCGAGGAAGTCGGTGTCGCTCACGTTCAAGGTGCTCGCGACGAACTGCCCGACGTCGATGCGCGCGCCCGGGCCCACCAGGATGCCGGCCGGATTGATCAGCCAGACCGAACCGTTGGAGGTGACCTGCCCTTCGATGCGCGACGGATCGCCGCCCGCGGTGCGCGCCAGCAAGGCCGAGGTGCTGCCCGGTTGCTGCACGTCGACGCGCGCCGCCGAGCCGACGTCGAACGAGCTGAAGTTGACGATCGCGCGCGACGAGGTCTGGGCTATGTTCAGCACGTTGCCGGCCGTGGAGAACGTGGCCTTGCCCGAGACGACGCTCGCGCCGGTGGGCAGGGCGCCCGGGGCCAGTGCGGTTCCCGCGCCCAGGGCGGACGAGCAGGCGGCGACGAGGATCGCCGCCGCGACCGGCGACAGCCGCATCGCGGGTGTCGGGAAATGGCGTTGTCGCAGGGTCGGTGTGGTCATGTGATGAAGACTCTGGTTAGAACGCGTAGGTCGCCGCGACGTGGGCATTCCAGTCGCCGCGCCGTTCGGTGGCGGAACCGCCGGCAGCGCCGACCCGGGCGGCGTCGACGCGCACGCTGAGGTCGCGGACTATGCCCGCGCGCAGTCCGACGCCGAGGCTCGAGACCGTCGCCGACTGCGCGATGCCGCTGTTGCCGGCGTGGCTGTTGAAGCCGTGTCCGGCGTCGGCGAACACCAGGGCGCGCAAGCTGCCGGGCAGCTGGTTGCGCTGCGCGAGGTCCGGCGTGTAGAGCTCCACGTTGACGAAGGCACCGCTGTCCATGCTGACGGCGCGCTCCTCGAAGCCGCGTACCGCCATGGCGCCGGTCAATCCGAACTGCTCGCTGGCCAGCAGCGGGTTGCCTGCGAGCTGGCCGTTGCCGGCCAGCCGGGCCTGCCAGTCGCCGGCCAGCGCCAGCGTGATCGAGCCGCCGC
>FTKT01002699.1_pt2 | contig 17424 bp, 13 predicted proteins | sample 1658271 | NCBI WGS metagenome assembly FTKT01 (sample SAMEA3914811, study PRJEB12502) | metagenome | biome: forest; material: soil | place: Canada | collected 2011-08-04 | depth 0.3 m | reverse complement strand
CGGCCAGTACCGGACGGTTACAGTGGCCTGCTTTGGAGGAGCCCGCCGCGGGCTCACGGCCGGCGGTGCCGGCCTAGCGGCCATTGACGATTTAGCCGGCACGATGACGCGCTCGCCATGTCCCGACTCGGCCGTTTGAAATTTCGACGACCGAGGTCAGTCTCCGACCAGTTCGTTGTACGGAGTGAGGTTCAGAACGGTCTTGGCCGCTTCATCGTATTGTTCTTCAAGCTCAGAGGCCGAGCGCTCGAGGTCTTCCATTCGCTGGAAGTCCTCGGGCACGGTGTCGCCACTGTCAATCAACTCCTGCAGTTCCTTGATGTCTCCGGCCAATGCGGAGATGGCGTACTGCAGGGTCGAAATGCTGATTTGAGGCATAAGTTGTTTCGTGGGCGCGACGCTCAGACCTTGGATTTCGCAGCTGCAATTTGCTGAACAATCGCAGCGCGAGCCATATTGTTCAACGCCCCCTGGAACGACACGATCGGCATCTTGAACTTCGGTTCCAGCTGGTAGTGAGTTCCGCTCAACTTGCGATTGTAAGGACTTGTCGTTTGCTTCTTGTCTGGACGAATGAAGATGTCGGCATCGGAGTACTCGGTGCCTTCAGGAATCCAGAAGTCAGGTGCGCTGTACCAGCCGGGGACGTCATGGAGTGAAGTGCCTCCGCCCGCTTCGACGTCCTGACCAGTCACTACGACATCGGCTTGACTTGTGCGCGTTGCACCCTTGCGATCGATGTACGTCGTTTCCTTCCATCGCGGATCGAGCACACCGTCGCCGGGATACACGCAGGCCACGATCTCGAAGCGCTCATCCATGACGCTGCGCTTCTGACGCCACTGGCCTTGATCATTCGTTCGATTCGGCGTTTCGCGGCCAGCCTCCCGACTGCATGACGCACCGAGCACGAGCTGCGCGGCCAGGTACGACTCCGGACGTGGGGCGGCCGGTATCGACGTCGCATCGACTTGTTTGAGCGCGCCTGGGAGGCGTCTTCAGACGCTTCGGCCGCAAGGCTCTCCCAGCAGGTGCTGCTGCCCCTTGAATGGCATGCTGGGCCGGTGACCCGGCCCGGCCCGCGAGCCCGGCAGGCGCCGCGCCTGCCGGAGGGGGTCAGTTGGCTTCCGCCTGCAGCGCGGCCTGCACCCTGGGGCGCGCCGCGATGCGCTCCGCGTAGGCCTTCAGGTTCTTCAGCGCCGACAGGTCGATCTTCACGAAGTCGGCCCAGCGCATCACTGTGAACAGGTAGCTGTCGGCGACCGTGAACCGCGAGCCCATCAGGTAGTCGTGGCCGGCGAGCCTGCCTTCGATGTAGGCGAACACGCTGTCGATGCGGGCACGGAAGACGGCCTTGGCATCCTCGGGCAAATTCGGGTTGAACAGCGGGCTGAACGACTTGTGGAGCTCACTGCCGATGAAGTTCAGCCATTCCTGCATCCTGTAGCGCTCCGCCGTGCCGTTCGCGGGCGCGAGCTGCTTGTCGGGCGCCCGGTCGGCGATCATCTGGACGATCGCGGTCACTTCGGTGATCACCTCGCCGTTGTCGAGTTGAAGCGCCGGGACCTGGCCCTTCGGGTTGATCCGTGCGAAATCCGCGCCGTCTTCGAGCGTCTTGGCCTGGAGGTCGACCTTGACGAGGTCATGGGCAAGTCCCGATTCCTTCAAGGCGATATGGGGCGACAGCGAGCATGCGCCCGGCGTGAAATAGAGTTTCATGGTGGCTTCCTGTGATGGTGACGGTTTCGTGATCGGGTTGGCGGCGGTCGGATCGAGCCGCCCTAATTCGAATGGCGTTTCATGCTGGCTTCCTCTTGTGTGGGGGGTCTGGATGGATCGGCGGCGGCTCAGATCGCGCGCCCCTATTTCGAGCGGACGAACACGAGCTCTTGAAGCTCGGGGGGGCCGTCAAGCAGGCCGCTCATCAGCGCTTCTCCGAGCTTCTTGATGTAGGCGCTCTCACCGTGCGCCTTGGTTGCCTGCGTATCCTGGTAGCGCTCCATGACCACGTAGGTCTGGGGATCCTGGGGTAAGCGCAGCAGGTCGCAGTAGAGGTTGCCCGGCTCCTGCGCTCGAACCTGGGCCATCATCTCGCCCATCGCGTTCTCGAATGCGGGGTTGCTGCCAGGCTTGACCTTGAACTTGATGACGTAGGCCGTCGTGCTCTGCACGGCCGCGGCGGCCGAGGCAGTTGCGCCCGGCGTCTGCCCGTGGGCATTCAACGTCAGCATCAGGCACAGAAGGAGCCCCGGGACGAATCGGCGCGAGGACGGCTGGCCTGGCACGAGGATGCGTGCGGCGGGATTGGTGTAAGCGGGTTTCATTTGGGCGGTCTCGCAAAGTGGTGGCGATGCGTGACTTTGTCCCGAGGCCGATTGCTTTACTAGACGGTCTTCAATGACTTCACTCATCCGCTGATTGATGTAATCTGGCGGCCCCGCCTTCCTGGCATCCATCGCCATCGCCCATGCTGGACATCAGTCAGATCGCGCTGTTCGTGCACGTCGTCCGAGGCGGGAGCTTTGCCGAAGTCAGCCGCCGCTTCGACATCCCGCCCAACACCATCAGCAGGCGCATCGCCGCATTGGAGGATGCGCTCGGCGCGCTGCTGTTCCAGCGCTCCACCCGCAAGCTGACGCTCACCACGGCCGGCCGGGCCTTCTACGACGAAGTCGCCGATTCGATCGAAACATTGGAGCGGGCCGGGCAGGCCATCCTCGGCGAGGAACATCCCGTCTCCGGGCTCATCAGGATCGCGGCTCCCGTCGACTTCCTGGATGTGTTCCCGCCCAGCTGGATTCGCGAGTTCATGCGGGCAAATCCCAAGATCCAGCTCGATTTCGTACTGGGCGACGCGGCCGTCGACCTGATCGCCCAGGGCATAGACATCGCCTTCAGGGCCGGCATGCAGTCGGACTCGAGCTACGTGATGCGCAAGATCAGCGACGCGTTCGCCGTCCTGGTGGCGAGCCCCGAATTTCTGGAGTCCGCTTCACCCAACGCCATTTCCGACCTGCGGGACATGCCCTGCATCGTCGGCTTGAGCAAGCAGGTGCGGTCCACGTGGCACCTGCATGGCCCCTCTGGAAGGACCGAGGTCACTGTCCGGGCCAGTTTCAAGGCCGATAGCTCGATCGCCCAGCTGCGGGCCTGCATTGCCGGGATCGGCATCGCCCTGCTGCCTTCCGGGCTGGTGCGCGAACCCCTGATGCATGGCAAGCTGACGCGCGTGTTGCCTCAGTACCGCCTCAATGCTGGCGGCTTCTACGTCGTGCTGCCGACTCGCCGCCACGTTCCTGCCGCGGTCCGCCAGTTCATGAACTTCGCATTGGCGAAGTTCGAAAGCGAGGACAGGTTCGAACTATGAACGTGCCGAGCCGAAGGCCACATGAATGTCGCGCGCCAACATGGCCGGTGCCGTGGTGACCCGGCGATATGGGGCTCCCGGCGATGGCGTCCGTAAGGTCAGTGAAACGATCGCCGTTCAGCAGAAGTGATTCAAGATTGGGGTTGTGGGCTCGATTGGCGCTTGTCGGCCATATCCGGTCGTTCGTGAAGGACGGCTATCGGGCAGCCTAGGTGCTGGCTGGCGCAATGGCGAACGGGCAGTGCCTGCGGCTTCGCGCCTGCTCGAGCATGTGCCTCCGCTACAGTTCCCGCTTCGCCACGCGATGGAGCCCTTGCCGATGCCACGCCTGCACCGATTCCTGGCTGCCCTGCTGCTCGCACCTGCCGCGCTGCTTGCCGCTCCTGGCGCGGGTTTTCGCGCGCTGCATGTCGCCGATCCTGTGGGCGGCGGCACCATGCCCGGTTACGTGTTCTACCCGACCGAGGAGGCGGGCAAAGACACGCGCGTCGGCCCCTACGACGTGGCTGCCACGTTCGACGCGCCGCCTTTGCCCGGCCCGAAGCCGCTGGTTGTCCTGTCGCACGGCAACGCTGGCTCCGCGCTCGGCCACCACGACCTGGCCGCCTTCCTCGCGGCGCACGGCTTTGTGGTCGCGACCATCGAGCACCCGCGCGACAACTTCCACGACACCAGCGGCGTTGGCCAGGCCGCGGTGCTCGTTGGCCGGCCAATCCAGGTGGAGGCCACGATCAGTGCGCTGCTCGCCGACCCGCAGTGGAAGCGCCTGGTCGATCCGACGCGCATCGGCGTGGCGGGCTTCTCGGCCGGCGGCTATACCAGCCTGCTGCTGGTGGGCGCGGTGCCGCGTTTCCGGCGTTTCATCGACTACTGCCGCCGCTACGCCGAGGATGCGCTGTGCGCCGAGGCGCCGCGCATGGAAGCCGAGGCAAAGCGTCAGGGTCGCACCCTCGAGCAACTCATGGACGACCTGCAGGGCGACCTGACGCGATGGGGTCCGCCTGCCGACCCGCGCGTGAAGGCGGCGTTCGCAATGGCGCCGCTTAGCCTGGTGTTCGACGAGGCGGGTGCGGGCGCAATTGACCGCCCTGTCTTCCTCTACTACGGGGACGCGGACCGCATCCTGCGCCCGGGGGAGAACGCCGCGCGCCTGGCGCCGCTTGTGCCGACACTGGTCGGCATGAAGCCGGTCGCCGGGGCCGACCACTGGGTCTTCATTCCGCCGTGCAGCCCCGAGCTCGCGAAGGACAATCCGACAATCTGCGCCGAATCGCCGGGCCTCTCGCGCGCCGCGCTGCACGCACAGATCCAGGCGGACGCGCTGTCGTTCTTTCGCGCAACACTGCACGTCGTGCCGGAGTGAGGGAGCGCGGCAGGGCAGGTGAAGGAGCCCCAGGCTGCGCATTGCGGTCGGATGCTCGCCAACACCGCGCCTGCGACTTGGCCGCCGGCGCCGAGGACGCATGTCGGCCAGGAGCGGACCTTCGGCAACGACAGCTAACGGGAAGCCCACCGAGCAGAGATGACGCCGTGCGCATACCGAACAACGCTCTAACGCCGTCGCTATTTCGCGACGAACTTCGTCAGCGTTGCGTTCACGGGGTCGGCCACATAGACGTCGCCTTTCGGACTCACGGCCACCATGTGCGCTTCGCCGAACTCGCCGAGCGCAACCCCGGGCTTGCCGAGCACCGCAATCACCTTGCCGTTCTGGTCGAGCTTCAAGAGCTGCCCCGCGAAGCCGTTGACCATGAAGATCGACCGCCGCCCGATCTCGAGGTCGCACGGCAGCCCCGCGTACTTGATCTCGCGCACGTAGGCGCCGTCGGCGGTGAAGATCTGTACGCGCTGATTCTCGCGGTCCGCGACCCAGATCCGCCCATGGCCGTCGATGTCGATGCCGTGCGCCACCTGGAACTGGCCGTGACCTGAACCCTTGCCTCCCCAGGACTTGAGGAACCTGCCGTTCTTGTCGAACTTCAGCACGCGCGCATCGCCGTCTGGCCCCGGCGTGTGGCCCTCCACCACGAACACGTCTCCGTTTGCACCGATCGCGACGTCGTTCGGCTCATTGAGCCTGTGCGAGCCCGTCACCTCGTTCCACTCACCGGCTTCGCCCTTCGTCCCGAGCGTGAGCAAAACGTCGCCGCTTGGGCTGAGCTTCAGGACGACGTGGCCGCCCACGTCCGTGGCCCAGAGGTTGTCGTCTCGATCGATACGCAGGCCGTGAGCCCGGACGAACAGGCGATCGCCGAAGCATTGCGAATGCCTATTCTATAGAATGCGTTAACGCATTTCAAAAACAGCAGAATATTGTAAACATATCAGAAGCGACATAGATGTTGGTATGCTCCGCCAAGGAAAAGCACGACCTGATCAACATGATGGCCGCACCAAAAAGTGTCTTCTCGCCTCGCCATGCCGCCCTGGCGGCGCGCAACTGGGATGGCGACGACCCTGGCATATTGCGCTGGGAACAGGCCTTCGTTGAGCGCATCAATGACCTTCGCGATGATGCCGGGATCCAGTTCCTGAACAGCTATGTCCTGGCGCCTGGAGACTGGACAGCGGTTGCCGTCATGCGTACCAGTTGGTCCGCGTTCGAGCTCCTCGATCGTTGGTTCCCGACCAACTTCACGGAGATCTGTGACCAAGCCGAACAAGTTCGAGAGCCCCTATCGATCGGCCTGGGCACCAACATGTTCCGCGGTGCCGTGTCGGACTATCCGGTGCTCGCACTACTTAGTCAGGAGCATTCAAAGACCGATACCGGCGGAGTGCAGGTAGCCAAGGCATTGCTGCTCGGGGCGATGTTCCAGAACAGTATGCTGGCTACCGCCGGCGCAGTTGGCGAATGCGCCGATGGGCTGCGCAAGTCTCTGACGATGGCCGAATGGGCAGCCCTGGTCGACTGGGATAGCCTCGCGTACGGCAATGACCTTCCACGCACGATCGATGACGCGCAGCAGCTGCTCGACGCTGCCGTAGGAAAACTCCCTCGGAACGCATCCAAGGTACATGAGTCCTTTCTGGCGGCGTTGGGCCAAATCTTGGAAGCGCTGCGCACCGGCGGCGCGCAATTTCCGAAGAAGTACAACTTTGCGGATGGCGCCGAACCAGCGGACGACGCAGCTCGAGCCGCTCCGCCAACCGAAGTACGGTACCCGGAGCCACCTCTGGAGGAGGTGGAGCGCCAACAATCTGGGGAATCGGGTGGGCCGTCTTCGGCGGGTGAGGCCAAGGAGGGGGAGGTCACCGCCCCTGCGGATCAACGCTCCGCCGAGCTTGGGGGCGAAACCGACGAACATGCCGAATTCCGCGCGCTGCGTACCGGATTCTTGGCGGCGATCACCAATCAGTACCTCCCTGTCGATCAAGATCAACTTCTCGACCACGAGCTCAAGGCACTCGTGCGAGCGCTGCGAGCGGCACTTGTAGCGGACCGGGCCCAAATCCGGCGCGCCGCCGCGCTCTTGACGACGTCTCTTTTCACAGGCGAGACGTTGTCATCGATCCTGCAGTCTCGTGTCGAGCCTACTGTTCGTCCCGGCTTCAAGGCGACGGGGCAGTGGATGAGAGTCGTACGGCCGGAGCCGTCCGCGCGGGTGGCATCGAAATCGGATCGCAAGCTCCTCGCGCGACATGGAGATCGCTTCGAACTTGCGATGCCGGTCGACGTAACGTTGTACTTCGAGGCGGCGCTGGCTCACGCCGCTGCCGGAATGAACCTGGCAGATGCGTTGCGCGATCCGCCGGAGACAATACTTCGTCAAGCGCAGGACTGGATACGCGATTTCCGAGAGAAGCATCCGCGGGTGCTGGTTGGCAAGGTCTCTCGCTGGCTTCGTACCGCGCTCTACTCTCGCTCGCACGACCATGTAGCGGTTCATCTGTTGACCGCAGTCGAGTCGGACCCTGTATGCCCAGCAGCTTACTACCGCGCGCCACGCGCTATTGATCTGCAAGCCTTGCATCGCAAGCTGGTCGCATCGGTTTGGGTCGGCGACATCAGCCGGCCACACACGCCGAGCGTCCGAGTCGGTTCGTGGTGGTATCCCGCCGACGGTGAGCTCAAACGCCTCTACACACGGGCGTTCGAGACCATGCGAGCCCGCGCTGACGACCAGTCGTTGCCGTTGTGGCGACGTCACTCGGCGCATCAGGTGATGTCTGTACTGAACATCACCGTCGGCACGGCGATGCGCCGGGTGGCCGACCCGGGAGAATCTCTCGAGATGTTCGACCTCGAGCGAGCGCTCGGTGTCCTGGATGACAAGTCGGGTGGGCCGACCCGAGGACATCGATTGGTGCCGCTGGCCGCGGTTGTTACCGAGCAATTCCGGGAACAAACATCGTATCTTCGTCGGCTCACAGTCACCTTGGCGTTGGAGCGGCCCGACACCGCCGCGACGATTGCAGCCATGCTGGCGCATCCGGAAAAGCGGATCGCCCCGCTTTTCTTCCTGTTCGACGAAAACTATCGGATCCGATCCTTGGAGCCACGAGACATCGAGGCTGAGCTCGGCGAGTTGTGGCCGTTTCCGCTGAACTTCGCGCGCCACTGGCTTTCCACTGCACTGCGTGAACAGGGCATCGATGACGCGACCATCTGTTCGTTTCTGGGCCACGTCCTGCTGGGCACCCAAAACCTGTCTCCCCTTGCGCTGCAGACGGCGGACGTGCACTACGCTGTGATGCGCCCAAAGCTCGATGCGGTACTGCGTGCTGCCGGACTTCGTGCCTTCGCTCCGAAATCAACGGTGACCGCCGATGTCGAACCCGCGCGCCAGCCGGGCCCCGTTGACGAAGTGAAGCCGCTGTTCGAATTTGGCAGCGTCAGGCGCGCGCGCGAAAGAGCGGTGGCGCAGGAGGCTCTCGAGCACGAACTGCAGGCGTTTCTGAAAGCGCGCGTGCCGGATGGCAATCTGAAAGGACTCAATCGCAAGCAAGTCGATGAGATGTTCGTCGCCCTGACTGAGTTGACGCCAATCGCGACAAGCTACAGGGCGTACAGACTGCGCGTGGCGCTGAGAGATCACCTCTCAGCCGTCGCTCGCCGGTACCAAAAGGATTGGGTGTTGCCGTCGGTCGAAGTTGGGCTCGCGGACTTTCAGATTGCCATAGATGCCGACGCTTTCGCAGCCGCCCGTCAGGTCCAGGAACTACGTCGAGCGCTGGCCGCTTCGCTGAGCGGTACGGGGAAACTGTGCCGCACCGCATCCTCGTCTGAGGCGAGCGAAGCGCCGGTCGGCGTGCTCGCGCTGGCTGTTGCCGCCGAGTGCCTTGTGCTGGACTACCCGGTCCTGCGTTCCTGGGTGAACGAACCAAGCCGATCCTTTGCCGCGATCAGAGGAGCGCTTGGCGTGCGACACGACATGGAGCTATGGATTCGGATTCCGGTGGACGGTGTTGGTACACGCCTTCATCCGATTCCTCCGTGGCTGGTTCAGGCCGCAGTCGCTCGCATGGAAGCGGGATGGGTTCGCAACGATCCGATGTCGGTAGATCGTGACATTGCGCGTTTCGCGCGCGACAAGGCCTTGCATTGGCTGGATGGGGGACTCAAGGGCGTAGTCCGCACTGTTCGTGCTGCTGCGTCGTTGAGCCTGACTGGCATGTCGCTGAGCTACGCCGATGGGACACATGGATCTGTCTCGCTGCCAAGGTCGACAATGGATCGCCTGGTCTTCGGCGCGGTCAGGCCAGAAACGCTGGAATCAATGAAAGAGGCGACACGCACGCCTCCCGAATCGCTCGATGTTGAGGCCATCGCCGACGATCAAACCATAGCGCATTCGAACGTTTGCAGGGAGCTCCGTGGCGTCAGGGCGTTCCTGGAAATGATCGGTGATTGCTTCGAGATGGCCGCTAGCTTCACTACCGCAAAGGCTGAGAAGATGGCCTCCGGAAGGACGCGTGTGGAATTCTTCGGTGCGGTGGTTAAGGAGAAATTTAACGCGCTTCAAGGAGGTACAGCGTTGCCAGCGATCTGCGGTCATCTCGCGGGCTGGCTATGCGCCATGTGCGGGAAAGGTGCGCGCTTGAAAGGAAAGAAGAGCGGAATGTACTCGTTCCGATCGGTGCAAACGTATTGGTCCAATGTCGCTCGGCGTCTGATTGAGCAGGTTGATGTCGAGGATCTCGAACAGATGAATGCCGTCGACGTCGAAGAGATCTATCGAGACTTGCTGGAGTTTGCTGATACAGACCGTCTAGACCACATCTACACAGCGTTGCGGGTTTTTCATGCGTACATGATGCGCCGATTCGGCATCCCAAGCCTTGAGTGGAGTGCACTGTTCGCGATGGCGAATTCGGGCCCTGGGCGTGTCGACGCGAATCTGGTGCTCGAGAGTGAGTATCGTGATGCGCTCCGTCTCCTCAAGTCAGACCCGGCGATTGATCCACGACAGCGGCTGATGCAAGCGGCCGTGTTGGTGCTCTGCTATCGCTGTGGCCTACGGATCGGAGAGGCCATCGGTCTTCGACGCAAGGACATCACGTGCATCGCCGGCGTCTGGATCATCCGAGTGTCCAGAAATCTGTACCGCGGTCTGAAGTCAGACACCTCGGTGAGGATTGTGCCGATCCTCGAGGTGCTCGATCCGTTGGAATCTGAATGCCTCGACGCGTGGGTCGCTCATGCTGATGAATATCTTGACGGGCGGGTGACGACTGCCTTGTTCACCAAGGCGAAGGGTGACCGAACTCTCGTGCCACGTAGCCGTGTCGCCGCACGGATTCGCGTGGCGCTCCATCGGGTCACTGGAGATCCCACCGTTCGACTGCATCATTGCCGGCACGGATTGCCGAATCGTCTGATCGCCGTGAGTACATCGGCACGGACCTTGGGAAACGCTCATCTAGAGCCGTTGATGAATGAGTGGCCTCAGGCAGCGGAACTGCTGGGCGTCCTAACGCAACAGGATGTGCCGACCCGAAGACTGATATGGGCCGTCGCAAATTTGATGGGGCACACCCCGAAGACCCTGCTGCGAAGCTATTGGCACCTGGGTGGAGAGTTGTTGGGCGCTGAGGCGCGGAAGCGTTGGTGGGCCGTTCAGGAGAAGCATGATCAGGTTCTCGACCCGGTGCCGGAGTCAGTGGATATCCTTCAGGTCACTCCGCGAACTTCGGTCGCGTTGGATTGGCCTGCAGAAATTGCGCCCGCGCAGCCGCTGACGGCGGAGTTAGTAGACCGCACCATCGATATGCTCAGGCGACATGGTCGTGCCGACGGGGTCGCCGACGCGCTGTTGATTTCGGAGCCGCAAGTTCAGGAAGTCGCAACTGCCGCCTTCCGACTGGTTCAAGAATGTCGCGGCGAATTGAGCCAGGACAGGCAGTGGTGGTTTGCCGGTAAGGACGTGGTGTATTCGCGCATGCAGGTCGCTCAGGCGCATCGATCGATCACTCAATTGGCGCGAGACATGAACGATGACGCGCACGTAGGTCTGCAGCGGCTTGCCGAGTATTTGGACGAGCGGCAGAACATGGTGATCGTGGCGACGCCGTCGCAGTTCAAACGTTATGCGACGCTACTGAAGTTATTGGTCGCCGACGCCGCGAACGTGGAGATGGTTTTGCCGACGCAGACAGTCAAGCGCCAGTCGCCCGCGGAGCGAGTCGATGCCATGAGGAACGGAACGGCGCCAAAACGCGGCCGGCCTGGCCGGGACGCACTAGAGCAGCCCTTGGCGATCGGCGATGACGTGTGGGCGTCATGGATTGGACTGGCTGAATCCATGGGAATCAGTCAGGCGCGGCGGTCGCACCTGCTGTCCTCGCGCGGCGGAGGCAAGAATCGCAAGGCGCGTCAAGTGCGGGTTGGCCTGAGAATTCGGCAGAACAGCAATGATCGCGTACATGACGCCAAGACCGCCCTGCGTGTGCTGACCGGCGCTGCCGTCTGGAAGTTGCTGATGAGCGCACGCGAGGGCGATGGTGACGCAGAGACTACTTCTTCAAAGCCTTCAGCCGACTCAGCAGGGTGTTAGCAGCATCGATCAGTTTGTTTAGGTGAGACTCGATGGACAGATCGTCGGCAATGATTCGCACAAGCCGATAGTCGATTCTCTCGATCTCTGGGGCGGCCTTGCAGTGCGAGGTCGTCTTCTCGAAGGCGCATGTGACATTGCCTCCGGTCGCAGCTGCGTGCGCCTCGTAGGCCAACGGATCGCCATGCTCGATTCGGGCTGGAACAGATCTTTCACCGTCGATTCGACTGACCCTGATGCGCTCCCCACTTTGGCTCATTTTGATCGCTCCTCTTATGTGGACCTCTTCCGGTTTTCCTCCCTGCAGGAATGGCGAGCGCTTGCGTGATTGAACAAGCGTCATCTGCAGCACGTTCGTGCTCTCGACGGGCACGCTGAAAACCCCGTAGAGAAAGTCGATAGAGATGCCACGCTGCTTGATGCGCGCCACTTCCTGCAGTACCAGGTCGCCTGTATCCTCTTGTTGCCGAATTAGTGGGGCATCGGAGGCGATCCGCTTCATCAGGCCTTCAAGGCGCGCCGTGAGGCCAGCGCTCAAGGTGGCGCAGGTGCTGACATCCGCATGGGTGAAACCAAGGGGCTTGGTCGCAACGACCTGCAGGGAGGAGAGCGTTGCCGTACTGGTCTGATTGAGCTGGAGCTGAATCCCCTTGTCAGACGGGATGCGCCGCACTGTCTCGATGGCAAGCTCCCGCAGGAGCGGAAGTGCGGTTGTGAAGACTCGCGAGACGAACTCAGCGTCGACCCCCGGTTCGGCCAATTCACTCGCGAACAGATCAGGTTGCGGTGTTGCAAATGCAACGCCCGCAAGAAGCCGAACGCCGAGGGGTAGGGGGGACAGCGTCGCAGGCTTTGGCGGCCCCCCATTGGGGGCGGTATCAGGTTTCTCTTTGGCCATTTCAGACTCACTCAGTTTTGGCGCACGCGCGTACCGGTGCGCAGCGCCAGACTTCCATTTCCAGAACATCCGCATTCATGCGTGCGGATGCTGGGCCCGCGTTGGAAGTGCCCTGTGGAATTCAGTGTGTCGAGGTGAAGGAGGCGTCGTCCGAATCAACAGATGCCGGGCGCGACGAGGCAGCACGGTTTAGGTCGTGCGCGATCACTGGTTGTGACAAGCCTTGTGCGCTACGTTCCTGGCCTCTCCTCGAACCCACGTAACCCGGGGGGCAATCAGTGGATAGGGGGCCGAAGTTCCTGTTGAATTTCTACCGAACTGTAAATGGCTTCAATGTCAGAAAGAACTGTCCAGATGGAGTTTTGCTCATTGGGCGCCATCATCGCCACGACCAAGAGCGCCCCAATGACCGCAACAAGTGCTGTCCATAGGATGGCGGCGGGCCCGATTCCTGTAGCGGCCAGCATCCCCACAGCGATTGCCCCAGCCAAAAATTCACCAATTACGGAAACCCTCGCCCACGGCTCAGAGCGCAGGAAAGCGCCTCTGGCGTAGATGAATCGAAGTAGACCGTGGAGCATGGCGCGATCAGGCTATGCGATGAAGTCGAACGCCGTCGGCTTGCTGGTTGCTGTTTGAGTCATCTCGATGGCCTTTCACAGTTGGATGCGAAGCAGCGCTGCCGAAAGCTGGCCTTCCGGGTCGTCTACGGTTGCACTATGGATCCCACTCTACGGGTACCTACGGCAGACTTTCTGGACCAATGGATATGGTTTTCGGTCGATTCAGCGGTCACGCACGGCAGTCCTGGTTGTCAGAGGAACTTTAGGACGGTTGATCCCCTTCAAACCGCCGGTAATGTTCGCTGGTCGCGCGTATATCGCTGAGAATTGCGCCTCGATGGCGTGTTACGTGTTGGCGCCGAGCGATTCGTGACCCACCTTGCCGATCATCAACTGCGTAACGCCAATTGGGCGCACGCCTTGGAATCATGCGAATTCCACCACGCCCGGGTGGTTCAACTGGTTGTCGACATGCCCCTGAAAGGGGCTCACTTCGGCATCGGCGGCAACACCCGTAGGTCAGCCCGCGCGATAGCGCGGGCGATACCTCGGAAAAGCGCAGACGCGGAGCGGCTTCACAACGTCGCCGCGTTCAGGGGTCCTCTGCAGGCGGCGTTAGTGGTGGAGGCACGTGTCGACGCGTTGACGGACTTCCCGCCCGTAGCCTTCATCGTCTTCAGGGACACGATGTCGTTCGCCATCCGGGCGAGGTTCAGGCGGTGGCCGCGATCCGCCCCGCGACAAACGCGCCGACTTGCGCAAGCGCCTGGTCTGCCGCAGCGAGCTGGCCGACGCTGGAAAGGAATACGTGCGGCAAGCCTTCCCACACATCGACGTGCGCATCGACGCCCGCCACTGCGGCGCGTTCCGCGTAGCGCAGCGCGTCGTCGAGCAGCAACTCGTCGTCGCCGACATGCAGTCGCAGCGGCGGCAAGCCGGCGAGCTTAGCGAACAGCGGCGACGCCTGCGGGTCGGTCGCGTCGTGGCCGGCCAAGTAGGCATCCACCTGCCCGCGCGCCTGCGCCAACGTGAAGTACGGGTCGGCGTCAGCGCGGGTCGTCCAGCTGGGGCCGGCGAGCGTCAGGTCGGTAACCGGGGACAGCGCGACCACTGCGGCGGGTTGGACGGATGTCGCATGTTCTTGCGCGAGGTGCGCCGCGAGCGCGAGTGCCAGTCCACCGCCGGCCGAATCGCCGATGACGGCGAGGTGCCCGAGGCCGCGCTCGACAAGCGCGTGCCAGCACGCCCGCACGTCGAGAACGCCGGCCGGGAACGGGTGCTCGGGCGCGAGGCAGTAGTCGGGTGCGAACGCCGGCACACCGGCGTGGACGGCGACGTGGCCGACGAAGTGCCGGTACGCGGCCGCCGTGCCCCACGAGTACCAACCACCGTGAAGATAGAGGATTGCGCCGGCCGGCGCCGCATGGCTCGGCAGGCACCACCAGCCGGGGATGCCGCCGACCGTGTCGGCCTCGTAGCGCACACCGTCGGGAGCGGGCACGTGACCCATGATGTCGTCGAACGGTTTCCGCGCGGCCGTTCCCTGGAGCTTGCCTTTCATCGGCGCGGTGAACGCGCGAGCGGTGGCTGCGACGGGGGCGTCGACCGGCGTGAGCGGGTGCGTGGTCATCCAGTGGCCGGCAGTCGTGCGGGCCGGGACGGAGATCGGAGGGGTGGATTGCATGGGCACTTCCTTTAGGTAGAGATCGCAGGCCACTGTGACAAGCTATTTATAGTTACGGTACGGATAGTAATTATAAAACTCCAGAAGTCAATTATCTTTACAGGGTGTTCTGATAAACTTTTTCAATGCCAACCGAACAGCTTGACGTCGCCGCCCGACGCGGCCGCCCCCGCAGCGAAGCGGCCGAATCGCATGCGGCGATCATGGACGCGGTGTACGAGCTACTGCAGGAGACTTCGGCACGCGACCTGACGATGGACGCAATCGCTCGGCGCGCGAAGGTCGGCAAGCCGACGCTCTACAAGTGGTGGCCGTCGAAGGCCGCGCTCGTGTTTGAGATGTTCCACCAACGCATTGCCGGCGACGTGCCGCCACCGTTGGACGGTACCGCTGAAGACGTGATCCGCGCGAAGATGCGCCGATTGGTCCGTGCATTCAATGGATTGTTCGGCAAGGTGATGGCCGACCTGATCGCAGAAGGCCAGAGCGACGCAGACGTGCTGCACGAACTCTACGAGCGGCACATGCGCCCGCGCACCGAGGCGACGATCGCCGACGTCGAGCGCGGCATCGCCGCCGGCGACTTCGCGCCAACCACCGACGCGGCGCTGCTAGTCGCGGCAATCGTCGGGCCGATCTACTTCAGATTGCTGATGCGGCACGCCCCGATGACTGAGGAGTTCGTCGACGCGCTGGTCGACCAAGTGCTGGCTGGCGCGCGCCCGCGCTGAATCACGCGACGTCCACTGGCGAACGCGGCGCGCATCTCCGCGGTAGCCTTGGGGTAGTTCTTCGTGCTGAAGACTGCGCTGCCGGCAATGAGGGTGGTCGCCGAGTTCTTAGCGCGTTTCTTGGATGGCTCCAGCGCGCCCATGCTTGTCTAGCTGCAGCAAGCCCGGGCCGTCGACTCACAAGGTCGAGCTGCGCGGGCAGGTAGAGGGCCGGCCGACGGAGTTCACCATCGATTCCAGGGCAAGGAGAACCATTTGGCTCAACACGTCGAAACCGGATTCAGCAAAACGGGACAGAACTCCGGTAAGGGCCTTTCCAGCAATCCGCCTCGGACGTAAGCACTTGGTCGCGGTACGCGTCTTCGGTAGCAAGGACCATGCTTCGCGTTCAACTCCGCTGACGGTTGGCATTCTGCCAAGCTGTCGGGCTCATGTTGCGAAGACGCCTGAAGTACCGGTTCCAGGCAGATTGGTCGGAGAAGCCGAGTTCGAGCGCGATTGCAGCGAGATCCCGCCCGCCTTGCAGCAGGTGTCGCTCCGACTCTTCGATGCGAAACTGATCCAGCAGGTCTTGAAACGAAGTACCGCAATCGGACAGCCGGCGATGCAGTGTTCGCTCCGAAATGCCCAGCGAGCGCGCGACACGTTCAGCCACTGCTTGTCCGCGGGGTAGCAGGCTGCGTAGCCGAGCGCGTACGGAGACTTCGATGCCACTCTTGCCGTCGTTTGAAAATCCAAGCTTCCGGGCGATTTCGAGCAGCGTGTCGTGCAGCCGCGTATCGGCCATCGATTGTTCAAGATCGACGGAAGTTCGGCTGCAATCGAAGCCGGCCCGGCGTGCGCCGTAGACGACGGGCGCGCCAAACAGCATCGCGTGGCCCGCGTCGGTGAATGACGGCCGCGTCAGGTAGACGCGCTGCGGCAGGAACCGTCCGTTGCTGGTGCTCCTGAAACGTCCCAGGATGACGGCTGTCGTGAACTCGTCGCTTTCGAGCACGCTCGCGATCGCGTCAGAATTGATGATGCGCAGCGTCGCGGTTTGGGGATCGTTGAAGTCGAGTTCCAGTTCGATGCCCGATGCCGCGGCGGCGAAATGATCCGCCAGAGCCTGCAAGCCGCCTCGTACCGTCTGCGCGCTGCCTGCGAGGTAGTCCAGCGTGCCGAAGAGTCCGAACGGGACTCGCGTGGCCGCCAGTGCTGGAAGCTCGGGACGGGGGTCGATCTTGGCGGCCTCCCGCCAGATGGATTCCCACGCGGAGCCCGGCAGCATCTCCGACGGATCTGAATACCGAGGTGCGAGCCCCGCAATCGTCCGGATACGGGCCGCATCGACGCCGCACGCTTGCAATCCCGCGAGGAGCGCCTCGGCGCTGACGGCCGGCACGAAGACCATGGGATTCCCTCCTTCGCCTGTGGCGGCATTGGCCAAGACTCTGGCAGTTGAGGTCAATAGCCCCGACTCGGATCTTGTCACATTGAAGTCTCTCGGCGCACGGCGCGACGAGCCGCTGAAGAAAGATCCGATATGGTATCTACGCTCACCCCCGAAGCCATCGCACGCCCCCGCTCGCCCGGCATTCCTGCGGCACTCGCCAGCAGCATTCTCGGTGGCCCGTTTGAGGGAAGAGCCGAGGTCGACGGCGTCATTCCGACATGGCTGTGCGGACGTCTGATCCGAACGGCCCCGGCTGTTTTCGAGTTCGACCGCTGGCGTTCGATGCACTGGTTCGATGCGTTAGGTATGTTGTATTCGTTCGAGATCGGCGCCGATGGCCGCGTGGACTGGATGCAGCGATTGCTCGAGTGCGAATTCAACAGATCAGTTCTTGGCGGCCGGAACGAGTTCGCGAGCTTCGGCACGCCCGACGGGCGCGGATTCGTCCAGCGGCTCCTGCATCCCGTCGCCCGGTCGACGGACAACACCAACGTCAACATCCGCCCCGACGGCCGCCATTGGATCGCCATGACGGAGACCGATCGACAACTTGCGGTCGATCCGCGAAGTCTGAAGACGACCGCCGAGTTGAGATTTTCGGACGACCTGCCGAAGCAACTCATGGTCAGCGCGCATCCGCATGACGACTTCGAGCGCAAGGAATTGATCAATATCGGGTTGTCGTATGGCGCGCGCAGCAGCCTGATCGCGTTCGCGCAGCCTTGGGGTTCGACCGTCCGGCGGGAGAT
>FTKT01003184.1_pt1 | contig 17452 bp, 11 predicted proteins | sample 1658271 | NCBI WGS metagenome assembly FTKT01 (sample SAMEA3914811, study PRJEB12502) | metagenome | biome: forest; material: soil | place: Canada | collected 2011-08-04 | depth 0.3 m | reverse complement strand
CGCCGCGACCAGCGGCGCCCGCAACACCGCCAATACCGCTTCCGCCGATGTCCGCGGCACCACCTCGGACGCCGGCACGGTCGCCCGTTCGGCGCGCTCGGCCGCCTCCGTCTCCGGCAATGCCGCCACCGCCGTCCAGGGGACTGGCTCGGTCCAGGGTGGCCAGGTAAATGGCGGGAGCCAGGCTTCGGGCAACGTCAACGCATCGGGCTCGGTCAACACGGCCGGCACGGTGGCTTCGACCCGCGCCGCCGCGCAAAACACCGCCGCCCGCACGCGCGGCCTGGTGAGCGGGGTCGCGGCCTCCGTCGCCCTGCCCTCCGTCAGCCTGTCCGGCCAGGCTTCGGCCGATGCCGGCGCGGACGTCAACTAATCACAAAGACCGTCCGCCTCTTGACCGCCGGAGCGTTTCGCTCCGGCGGTTTTTCATTGCGCTATTCACGTCTCAAGCGCCTTCACCGCCCCCGCTTCGCGCCCCGGGTGAATAAAAGAACCAAATATATTTATTCGCTCTCCAAGGCCTCAGTTACGTCCAATTGTTGCCAAAGGTACGAGCCCATCATGCCGCAAAACCTGAAGCCGCTTACCAGTCTTCGCTTCTTCGCTGCCCTTTGGGTCGTGGTCTATCACTACTGGTCGAACCTTCAGGCCACCAGGCCGCTGTTCGTCGACAAGGGCGTTCTGGGCGTCGAACTGTTCTTCGTCCTGTCGGGCTTTATCCTGAGCCACGTCTATCTCGAAAAGGTGCGCGACGGCCGCTTCGACTACGGCGCCTTCCTGTGGGCGCGCCTGGCGCGCCTCTATCCGCTGCATATCGCCATCATCGCCGGCCTGGCCGCCCTGCTTCTGTCGCTGACGCTCATTGGCGTGCATGCCGGGGACCAGGTTCTGGTCTGGCCGTCCCTGCCGGCGCAATTGACCTTGACGCAGGCCTGGGGCCTGGCGACGCGCGGCGGATGGAACTATCCGGCCTGGTCGATTTCGGCGGAATGGTTCGCCTACCTGGCCTTCCCGGGGTTCGCCTTCGCGGCCTGCCGCCTGTGGCGCCGCCCGAGGCTGGCTGGCGGCGGGCCTGGTCGTGGTCGCCTACGCCCTGTTCCCCCGGGTGGCGGGGTTCCCGCTGACCCATGCCAGCATCGAATGGGGGGCCTTGCGGGTCGTTCCAAGCTTCGCCCTTGGCTGCGCGCTGTGGCTGGTGTGGAACGCCGATCTCATCGCTTCGCGGATCGGCGCTCTGGCGCTGGCCGGGGTGTCCGCCGCCGCGCTGCCCGCCGCCATCGCGCTCGGTTTACCGGACTATGTCCCGGTCCTGGCCGGCGCAGGCCTGGTGCTGGGGCTCGGCGCGGCCGCGCGGCATGGCTCATCTGTGCTGTCCCACCCCGCCCTGGTCTATCTCGGCGAAGTCAGCTTTGCCCTCTACATGGTTTCTATCCCGTGGCAGCTGGTCTTCAGCACGGGTTTGCAGAAGATGCACGTGACCCACGCCACCTATATGCCGCTCGGCATCTGGCTTGTCATGTGCGCCGGCACCGTGCCCGTGGGCATGCTCTTCCACCACCTGATCGAACGCCCGGCGCGCGCATGGATGCGCCGCCTGCCCTTTGGCAAGACGGCGCGGTTACCCTTGCCCGAGGCGGCCGAATAACCCGTCTCAGGTTTTTCCGGCGTCGCTCAGGGCCACCGTATTGTTGATCCCGGTGATCTCGCGCACATCGCCCAGGGTGACGTGGACGCGGCCGGTCCTGACGTCGAAGCCGGCCGGCAGGGTCAACTTGACCGTCACCGTATGCGGCTTCAGGTCGCTCGGCGCCGCCAATTGCGGCGTAGGCGCCGTGGCGACCACCTTGCCGGCACCGTCCATCAGCTCGACCCTTCCCGCCGGCGCCGGCCGTGCGCCCAGACTATGCACGGTCACGGCGACGCTGCCCTTGGACAGCTTTATATCGTCCGTACCGATGCCGAGATCGGGCCTGTCCTGGACCGGCGCGCCCGGTGTCTTCAGCGTGAACTCGAACACATTGGCGCCCGGCGCAAAGGTCAGCGGCACCCCGACGGTCTTTTCGAAGGCGAGTTGCGAGGTCACGGCATCGGCGCCGAGATTATCCTTGTCGTCGCCCTTGCCGGCCTTCATCTCCCACTGGCCGCCGGCGATATTCCAGCCGGTCATGACCGCTTTCACCGGATGGTCGGCGACATTGAAGGCGATGACCTTGAAATGGTCGCGCGCCGGCGTCGGGATCAGGATGGCGACGTTCACCGCCCCGTCCGGATCGGCGAAGGTCCAGCTGACCGTCGCGCCCGGATAGATGTTGCCGCGCGTCAGCGCGATGCCGCCCAGCCGGGCGCGTTGCAGGTACTGGCTGTCGATCTCGACGCGGTCGGTCCACCAATGGCCTTCGGTCTGGCTGTACATGGTCGTCGCGGCATGGCGCATCTCGTCGCCATACAGGTCTTCGAGATGCTTTTTGTCGCCGGTCATTTCCCAGGCGACGAAGTTCTCGAACGCGCCCCCGCCGCCGTTTTCCGTCTTGCGCACGGCCGCCTGGCCCCAAGTATCCTGCTTGTTCAGTACACTGACGACATCCTCGTTCAGGCTGTTGATCGGCTTGATATTGTCCTTGTCGGCCTTGATGCGCGCCCCACCGACGCTGACCGAATCCTGGCTTGAGGCATGCTGGACCGAAGCGATGATCGGGTTGAGATATTTGGCATCCCCCGTCCAGCGCCACGACGCCCACATCAGTTGCGTCGGCGTCGATCCGCCCGGCAGGTCGCCGCGCGTCTGGTCGGTCCGCCAATTGATTTCGTCCGGGAAGCTCCAATTGCCGGCGGCGTCTTGCTTGCCGTGGGCCAGGATGCCGTCCGACAGGCCGACAACGTACTTGCGTCCAGTCGCATCGCCGTTGAAATCGGTCATCAACAAGCCGGGATGCAGGGCCAGGTACGAATAGTACTTGCCCCATTCGAACGGTCCCTCGCGATAGCTGTCGGTGCCGCTGTACCAATTGGTGTTGAAGTGCATATGGCCGGCCGGATTGACCGAGATGATGCGATTATAGGCGGCGACCGTGGTCATCAGCCGCTCGACCACCTTGGGGTCGCCATAGTTGAGATACATCGACTCCGAATTGGTGTTGATGCCGTCCTCGTAGGAATGCAGCTCGTCCAGCATCAGGGTCGACAGGCCGTTGGTGAACATGCCGTTGCGATAGATCGCGTCGGCGACGCGCATCTGCGACACGCGCACCTTCTCGGTATCGACGCCCATCAGGCCCAGGCCCGGCCATTGCTCGACCAGGTCGCTGTCGTCCGACAACCCGCCGCCGAAGTCGCCATAGTCCGACTGACGGTTGTCGATCCACCAGTTGACGAAGTGGCGGACGTCCTTCAGGTCCTCGAGTTGGCGGAAAGCCCAGACGGGCACGCCGGCCGGCGCCGCGGGTTGGGTATAGGGCAGCGGATCCTGGCTGTTGAAGGCGATGTCGCGCCAATATTCGCGGGCCAGCAGGTTGTCCGGATCGACGCGCAACAAGTCGCCGGCATCGGCGACGACACGCTGATACAGCTTTTCGCGCTTCGACGCCGTATGCTCCTCGACCAGATAGCCCCAATTGTCCTTCACCTCGGCAAAGCGGTCGGCGATGTGTTCCTTCAGGGCTTCGGCGCGATCCTTGAAAACCAGGCGGATCCTGGCCCCGTCCAGGGCCGCGGCGTCGAAGTCCTGGCCGCCGCCGGCCAGGGTCAGGTAAAAGCTCTTATTGGGCAGGATGCGGTCGCGCAGGTCGAGCCACACCGTCTTCGCCTCACCTGGTTTAACCGCGACCGTGACATCCATCATGTTCCGCTCGGGCCACAGCGGGTCCTTGACCTGGATGTTCAGCGGGAACAGGCCGTTCATCGTCGGCTTGACCTTCAAAGCCGGGATGTCGATGGCGATGCCGTCCAGCCCGTCGTGCATGTTCTCCCAGCCATAACCCCACGAGCGGTAGAGCATCAAATCGGCCGGCGACGCGCCGTATTCATACGGGATCAGGACGTGAACCAGGGGCAGCCTGGCGCCCTCATCCTTTGCCTTCGGCCGCGACGGCGCCGCATCGGGCAGCGCCACCACCGTCTGGCGTTCGTCCGGCGCATAACGGCCCTTGATGAAGGCATTGAGGTCGTCGAGATCCGGCGAGTCCGCCGCGGCATTGGCGCGGATCGTATAGACCTGGGTCACCGTGCCGGCCGGCACCGCGCCCGCATGGATGTCATAGGCCGAGATTTCCTGGATGGGCGTTTCCTGGGCGATATTGTTGAAGCGCAGCACCCCACCGGTCATGTCCTTGAACTGGTAGTAGGTCCGCTCCTGATCCTTGGCGCGGATGGCGATCTCGGCGGGCTTGGCCTTGTCATCCGCCGCCCAGGTCAGGTCGCCATAGGCCGCCCCTTCCAGCTCGACATGGTTCCACGGCTCATTGGGCAGGGTCAGGGTCAGGGTCTTGCCACCGTCGACATAGACGTTCCAGTCGGGCAGCGGGAAATAGTCGTTGCGGCCCGGCAGGCGCGAGCGGTTATAGACACCGGGCCAGGTCGTCTCGTTGATCCCGTCCGTCGCCTTGTACATGAATTCCTTGATGTCTTTGGCATCGCCGAATTCGACCTTGCGGATCGTCGTCACCGGATCCTTCAGTTCGACCGGCGCGTCGCCCGGCCGGTTCCAGCCGTAACGCAGGTTCCATTCGGCCAGGGTATCGGGCTTTGACAGGTCACCCGCCGGTGCCGCGGCGACATCCGGCGCCTGGTTCTTCGCCAGCGCGGCGATCTGCGTCTCGTCCAGCGCATGGTCGTAGATGCGCAGTTCGTCGTAGTCGCTGCCCCGCATGAAGTTATAGCGGCTCATCACCTGGTGCGGACTGACCGCGCGGCTGGCCGTGCCGAACTGGTCGAGGCCGGTATCGAGCACCGCCACCTGGTCCTTGTGCGCGACCGCCTTGCCGTTGACATAAAGCGTAATGCCCTTGGTTTCGTCCCACGACACGGCCATGTGCGTCCAGGCGTCGGGCTTGGGCAGGTCGTCCAGCTTGAACGACAGCCGCACCCGCGCCAGGTTGTCGTCGGTGACGAAGGCATCATAGCCGTGACCGTTATAATCGATGCGCAGCCACACCATGTCCCACGAGGTGTGGTCGGCATAACCGACGCGGAACAACACGAAGGGGGCGCGGCCGACCGGCGTGCGCGAGCGCCAGAAGAACGACACCGTGCCGCGCTGCGCGTAGATATTGCCCGGCGCCTTCCAGCTCAAGACATGATCGTCGGCGGTCGAAAAGGCGCTGCCGGCAAAGCCGTTGGGAACGATCGAGACCTTGCTCGAAAAGTTCGGCACCGCCTCGCCCCTGGCGTAGTCGGCGGTCAGGCTCTTGTCGGCGGACAGGTAAAAGAGAAGCCCGTTATTATCGGCGGCGCGTCCGGCGGCCGGCAAAAGCGCGATCAGGCTGGCGCACAGGGTGAGCACGGCTTTGCGCCGGTTATGCATCTTCATGTTTCTTCCCTTTTTTATTCGCGTCCGCTGCGCCACCGGCGCAAAGACACCGGTGTCATAGCATGGCCACGCGGCGCCGCAAAGCGCCATCGTGTGAAGGACCAAACGAACGGCGCGCCCAATTCCGTCGATGATCGGACAGTGGGAGACTCAGGAGCAACATGTTAACCTTCGTTACCTAAGGTTTAAGCGACCGATTCCGGTCGCGTATCGCCCTCGCATTTTCGAACATCCGCATGATCAGCAAAGACAAACGCCCGCACCCTTCATCGATTCGCACCCGTCTGAACCTGCTGGTCATCGGCGCCGTGACGCTGTCCGTCCTGCCGGCCGCCGCCCTGGTTGCCGGCGAATCGATCCAACGCGAGGCCCAGGCCCGGTTGACGACGGCCACCGGCACCGCCGCACTGCTCGCCGGAAATGCGGTCGACGCCGCCCAGAGCCACAATGCCAATACGGCCAATGCCATTATGCGCGCGGCGACCCAGATCCCCGGCGTCGCCTATGCCCGGCTCGACCTGCCGAATGGGCAGATGCTGGCCGAGGCCGGCGCCGGCAGCCGCTTGCCCACCGACGTGATGCTGGACGCCGGGACGTCCCACGCCCATATTACCGGCCTGGCCTTCCGCAACACCGTCCGCGTCATAGCTTCGGTCCGCCAGGGCCCGAACACGCTTGGCGAGGTCACGATCGTCCAGTCGTTTGGCAATTTCGTCCCGGACCTGCTGCGCGCCCTGGCCGGTATCCTGGTCCTTGGCGGCTGCGCCCTGGCGGGCAGCCTGTACCTGGCCCGGCGGATGCAAAACGCCATGATCTGCCCGCTCGGCGAGTTGACCCAGTCGATGGACGAGGCGCGTCGCTACGGCGACCTGTCCCGGCGCGTCGTCACCGCGTCACGCGACGAAATCGGCACCCTGGCCGACAGCTATAACCTCATGCTCGAGGCCCTGGGCCGGCGCGACGTCCAACCGGCGGCCGCCGAAGCCGAACCGGCCCCAATCGAGGTGAACCAGGTCGAGGCGGCCCCGATGGAGGAGGCCCCGATCGAACTGGCTCAAGTCGAACCGGCCGTCGCCATCGAGGCGGACGCGCCGATCGAAGCCGTCGCCCCCGTCGAACCGGAGGTCGCGACCGAATTCGCTGCCCCCGTTCCTGTCGTCGGCCCGGCGACCGATATCGATGTCCTCGACTGGGCCGACGGCCTAGTCGTCCGGTTCGCGGACGCGGCGCGTGCCAAGGGGCTGGAACTGGTCACCTTCGCTGATCCGGCCGCGCCACGCCACGCCATGGCCGATGCGAAAAGCCTGGACACGGTGGTCACCGCCCTTCTCGCCAACGCCCTGACGTTTACCGAGGCTGGTCATATCAGCCTGGAGATCGCCGCCGATCCCAAGCCGGACTTCTGGCGGCTGGTCGTCAACGATACCGGCGCCGGCATCCCAAGATCGCAGTTGAAGTCGATCCTGAAGGTCTCCGAGACGGAAAACGCGGCGACATCCGCCGACGCCCCGCTGCGCCTGCCCGTCGTGCGGCAATTGGTCGAGGCCATGGGCGGCGCCATGGCTGTCACAAGCGAGGCCGGCGGAAGCCAGTTTCATATTCGCCTGCCCGCCACGTCCGAGGCGCCGACCGCCGCCCCGCCGCGGGCCGACGGTTGCACCCTCGTTCTTTCCCTCTCCGCGACAGCCGAACGCCGGGCCCTGGCCGCGCGCTTCGAGGCCGCCGGCGTGTCGGTCATCGACAACGTGCACGACGCGGACCTGGTGCTGACTGACGGTTCCGCGGACGACCTGGACGTCCCGGCCGACCGCCTGGTGTTCCTGACCGGACCCGGCGATGACGGCGATGCGTGGATCGCGGCCGGCCGGGCCTGGGCCGCCCTGCGCCGCCCCTTGCGTTACCGCGACATCGACGCCCTGATCGAAATCCTGGCGCGGGACGCCGACGGAGACAAAGCCGGCGACGAAACGCTGGATGAACCCGCCGAGATCACAGCAGCCACACCCGTGCCGAGCACCTGGTTGCCGCTTGACGCCGACCTGGCCGCGCCGGATGAGATCGACGAGGTCGACTTCCCCATTCTGGTCGCCGCCGACGCGCCTGAGCCTTACCTGCAACAGGATACCTATGCCAAACAGGGGCCCGAGGCCCTGGCCTGGATCGTCGCCGCCTTCCAGGCCGGCGACAACGAAGCCATGGCTGACGCGGCCCGGCGGCTATGGACGCTCAGCGCCGCCGTCGGCGCCACATCGGTCGCCGAAACCGCCGAAGGCATCGAACGCGCGATCCGTGCCGAGCACCGCGCCGTGACCATAGACGAACTGGCCCGGCTGCATGCCCGCCTCGACCGCGCCCTGGCCTCCCTGGCCGACGCCGAGACGCCGGCCTTGCCGCAGGCCATGGCCTCCTAATCCACAAACAGCCGGTACAGGCTGGTGTGGCGATAAACCTCGCCGGGATTCAACCGCGCGCTGGGGAAGGTCGGGCGGTTGGGCGCGTCGGGGAAATGCTGGGTTTCCAGCGCGATCCCGTCGCCCTGGCGGTAGGTCCGGCCGCCCTTGCCGGCCAGGGTGCCGTCGAAGAAGTTACCGGTATAGAGCTGCAGGCCCGGCTTGGTCGTCGAGATGGCGACGCCACGACCGCTTTTTGGATCGTAGAGGCGCGCCACGGGCCTTGGTTCGGCGGTCACCCCGCCGCGCAGGGCGAAGTTGTGATCATAACCACGGCCGATCCGGATCTGCGGGTCAGTGGCGTCGCGCACGGCGTCGTCAAGCTGCCGCGCCGTGCGGAAATCGAACGGCGTCCCGGCGACCATGTAACGCTCACCGGTCGGGATCAAGGTGTCGTCGACCGGCGTGATGTCGTCGGCGTCGATCGTCAGTTCCGCCTCCAGCGCCGGCCCGCCGCCGCGCAGATTGTACAGGGCATGATTGGTCAGGCTGACCACGGTCGCCTTGTCCGTCGTCGCTTCGTAGCTGATCGCCAGGACGTTGTCGTGGCCAAGGCGATAGGTGACGGCGACGTCGAGATTGCCCGGAAAGCCTTCTTCGCCGTCGGGGCTGCGTCGCGACAGGCGCACGCAAACGCCGCGGGCGTCGACCACCGGCGTCTCCAGCGTCCATAGCCGCTTGTCGAAGCCCCCCGCTCCACCGTGCAGGCTGTTGGCGCCGTCGTTCAGGCTGACCTGGTAGTCGATACCCTCCAGGGCAAAACGGCCGCGATTGAGGCGGTTGGCGAACCGGCCGACCGTGACGCCCAGGAAAAACGGCTGTTCGACATAGGGCGCGATCGTGTCATGGCCCAGGACGATGTCGGCGACCGCGCCGTCACGATCGGCCAGGGTCAAGCCCTGCAAGGTGGCGCCATAGGCCAGGATCGTCGCGGTGACGCCGGCGCCGCTGTCGAGCGTGACGGCAGCCACGGCCTCGCCAGAGGGCAAATGGTCAAAGGTGAAGGCACGGAAAGAGGACGTCATCCGGAATAACTCAGACAAAACTTGGCGCGAAAAGGGCTATTTCAGGCTCATGCTGCGTTGGGTATCACGCAGCGCCAGCCGCACCAGTGATTCCATGCACCAGTGCGCATCGGATGTATCACCCCGTGCGATCGCTTCATAGACCGCGCGGTGATCGGGCACCGGATCGCGTTCCAGCGCCTTGACGCGCTGCTTGTACCGCGTCGACCAGGCGACGGCGGCGCCGATGGACGATGACAGCGACGCCAGGGCTTCGTTGCCGGTGGCCCGCATCAGGGCGTCGTGGAAATCGAGGTCGGCCTGGCGGCCCGCTTCGGTCGCCAGGCTTTCGGCGGCCATGATCACCAGCGCCGCGTCCATGTCGCGCAGATGTTCGTCCGTGCGCCGCTGCGCCGCCAGCGCCGCGGCGGCCGGCTCGGTGATCAGCCGCAGCTCGAACAGGCCCAGGATAAAGGCTTCCGACGGTTCGGCCTCGAACATCCAGCGCAGCACGTCCGGGTCCAGCAGGTTCCAGCGTGTGCGCTCCGTGACGCGTGTGCCGGTCTTCGGCCGGCTCTCGACCATGCCTTTGGCGGCGAGGATACGGATGGCTTCGCGATAGGCCGAGCGCGAAATATCGAACGTGCTGCTCGAATCGATTTCGTTGGGCAGGGTCTCGCCGCTAGGGTGAAGTCCCCGCAGGATATCGACACCCAATTTGTGCGCCAGGGCGCCATGCAGCCGCCCCTGGGTCAATATGTGTTTGAACGATGTGTCGAGCGGCCCGATATCGAGCGCGAAGTCCGCGCCGTCGTCCCCGGCCGCATCATCGGCTACACTTGGCGCTTTCGGCCGATTGTTTTGTCGCAGCATAACCATAGCGGAGTTATGCCATTTCATCAGACAATTGACAACCGCTACCTCACCCCGCCGCAATCCCCGGATGTACGAGGTTATGGTAGACGGTGTCGCTGGTTTCGAAGTCGAAGTCGCGAATATCCTTCAAGGGCAAGGCCGCCCCCGAATGGAACCGCCGCGTGTCCTTCAGGCGCATGTCGGACGTCCAGTCGTCATAGGCCGCCGGATCGGGCACGGTCGAGATGAGCTTGCTGGCGGTCAATACCCATCCATCGGCGACCGGTGCGGCGATCGCGTCCGTGAAGGCGTATTCGCCCTCCGTGCGGTTGCATCCGGCATGCAGGATGTCGTCGCCGGTCCAACCAAGCGGTGTGCATTGGACCTCGATACTGACCGTCGGCTGGTTTTGAAGGCTCCATGCCGTCAGGCGCAGATCCTCGTTGTCATAGTAGGAATCGCTGTCGCCGCTGGCGATCATCCGGTGATCGGGAGACACGGCGATCACGCCGGGAAAACCGGTGATCGAGCCGTCCGGCGAAATCACCCCGGTCTGCCGCCAGAAATATTGCTGCACCACCACCGGATAGCTGGCGACCGCGGCGGCGCCCGGCGGAACCAGGTCCACCGTCCCGGCGAAAAAGACGTTGCAGCCGACCAGTTCGGCGACAGGCCGGCCACTATCGGAGATAACCAGGCGATTGCCGTCACGATGGGCGCGATCCGGCTGGCGCGCGATCGCGACCGCCTCGCCGGCGATCAAGGCGCCGACGGTCTTGCGGTCCTTGGCGGTATAGGTGCAGGGCGCGCCAGGCTTGAGGACGGGCTTGAGGTCGGGCGCCACAGGTTGCGGCACAGCCGTCTTGCCACGCTCGCATCCGCCGAGCGCCGTGGCCGCCAGCCAAACGGCCATGGCCGTTCGTGCAAAAGATCGTTTCATTCCCCGCTCCCCGTGCGGCGACGTTAGCCCGAAAACATCGGGCGGCAAAGATTATTTACGGCACGTCATCTTATCATGAAGGCAGATAATACCACATGGCCTGACCTTTGATGTAAAAGATGTAAAACCATGCAAATGGTACTTTCACACCACCTTCGCCGAAGACGAAATGAAATGACCGACAATCACTCAAGCAAATACATCTGGAGCAATAGGACAATATTTACACTTCGGGAGCGACAATTGCGAACGTGAGTCAGTACAGCGTGCGTTCCCAGTGTCTACGGAGGACCGAATGTCGACAGTACGCGAGCTCGTTGAGTATATTAAAGCGGTTGACCGGCTTACCGTCGCGGTCGGCCTGAACGGCCGAACCCAGCTGGACAAGGACTTCGAGCGTTTTCGCTCCATGCCGGGCGGCGTCACCGCATCGGAATACCTGGCCAAGCGCGTTCGCCCCTACCTGCCGAAGGGCACGGCGGCGGGCATTTACGACCCGGCCGGCCGCATGGTCTCCATGACCGCCCTGCTGGAAAACATCCGCATTCCGGAACCGCAGCGCGAAGCCGTACGGCGTTAGGGCTAGATCGCGACGGGCCAGCCGTCTCGCCAATCCAGCCGGTTGATGCGCAGGGTCGGCCGGCCGTTATTGTCCGCGTCATAGGCGTGGTAGACGATGTAGTCGCCATCCGTGTCCTGCAGCACGGCGCAATGGCCGGGCCCTTTCCAGCGATCGGACGCGCTAAGCACCACCGTGCCGCCACCGGCCATCAGCGACTTGCCGTCACGGTCGATAAACGGACCGGTTACCGATCCGGAACGGCCGACCACGGTGTAATAGCTGCTGTTCACGCCACGGCAGCAGAAATCATAGGACGCGAACAGGTAATAGTCGCCGCCCTTGCGGATCAGGAAGGCGCCCTCGACGGCGTCGGGCTTGTCCGGACGTTCCGCGACCGCGACCAGGGCCTTGGCATTGACGGGTTTGCCGGTTTCCAGATCGAGCCGCGTCATTTTCAGACCGCTCCAGAAACTGCCCAGCACCAGCCATTGTCCGCCGGCGGCGTCACGCACCAGGTTGGGATCGATTGCGTTGTAGTCGTCGCCAGATTGCGAGGCGATGACCAGCCCCTCGTCCTTCCAACCGAAGTCCGGCCGCGCCGTATCCAGCGTCGGCGTGGTCATCAGGCCGATGACCGAGCCGTTCTTGCCGAAGGTTGAGGCGGCGTAATAGAGACGAAACCGCCCGTTTTCGAACGAGATGTCCGGCGCCCAGGCCCCGCGCGTCCCCGGCACCGCCTGCGTCACCCAGTCCGGAAAAGCCGGCATGACGTCGCCTTTCAAGGTCCAGGCGATCAGGTCCGGCGACGTGCGCCAGGCAATCAGCCCCCTGCCCGCGTGCATTTGCGACGTACAGAACAGGTGGTAAAGCCCGCCCTCACGGATGATGCATGGATCGTGCACCGGCCACGTATCTCCGGTCACCGGCAAGCCCGCCACGGCGCCGGCGCGTCCGAAAGCGACCGCCGGCACCGCCGCGGCCATTCCCGCGGCGGCCAGCCTCAGTCCCCAGTCTCGACGCGTCAGCATGGCGGCCTCCTCGATAGGGGATCAGTTAACGACCGGCCAGCCGGCGCTGTCAAATGACAGGGCGTTGAGGCCCAGCTTGGGCGCGCCCGCGGCGTTGCCATCATAATAGTGATAGACCAGCCACGGCGTGCCCGAAATGGTCATCACGCTCTGGCCACCCGGACCATAATACTGGCCGTGCGAAGACAACAGGATGGTGCCGCCGCCGCTCATCAGGTCGATGCCGCCCCGGTCGAGGAACGGTCCGGTCGGCGACGTCGAGCGGCCGACGATGATGCGATAGGTGCTGCTGGTCCCGGCGCAACAGGTATTGATCGGCGCGAAGTAATAATAGTAGAGCGTGCCGCCCACGGTCCACGGGTAGATGAACGAGCCTTCCTCGCCGGCGGCGCGTGCCGCTATATTGTAGATCGTCGTGTTCGACGCCAGGCGCAGGCCCGTTGCCGGATCCAGCTGCAGGATGTGGATGCCATCGCTCCACGAACCGAAGCTCAGCCACCACTTGCCCGAGCTGTCGATGAACGGTGCGGGGTCGATGGCGTTGAAGCCCGTGGTGCAGCCGGTCGTCGTGCCGCACGAGGCGATGATTTGCCCGGCGTCCGTCCATGGCCCGTTGGGATTGGGGCTGGTGGCAAGGGCGATCACGGCTTCGGCGCCCTTGTTGGTGCCGGCGACCGACGGGGTGTCGTAGATCGGGATCGAATAGTACTGATAGTATTTGCCGTTGGCGTACATCACGCTGGGCGCCCACAGGTCGGTGCGGCCGCCGGTGCCGGTGGTGTTCTTCGACGCCCACCAGGTGAAGTCGGTGGCAAAGATTCCCTGGCTGACCGCGGTGAAGGTCGTCATGTCGCTCGACGAGGCCAGGGTGTTATGCGTGCCATAGAGCCAGAACGTGCCCGACGCGTCCTGGATCATGTTGGGATCGTGGACGCCGACGCCGGTACCGCTGACGGTACGCGGCGCCGGATAGGCGGTCGTCGCGGTCGGCGTGATCGTCCATTCCTGCGTCGTGCCCGTTGACGCACGCGCCGTCTGGTCGATGACACCGCCGGTTTCGGCGGTCAGATAAAGCGAGCTGTTGACGTTGAGGATGAGATAGTTGCCGTCGGTCAGCTTGTAGAAGGTCCAGTTGTGGTCGTTGGTGCCGTTGTCGGCCCATTGCACCGCCGCCGCGCCCGACGTTGTCGCGGCGCTGGAAATGCCCATGACCTGATGGGTCAGCAGGTTTTCGATATTGGTCGCGCCGGCGGTCGGCGACGGCATGACGTGCCACAGCAGGTCGCTGGTCGTGCCGTCGGCCGCCAGGGCCAGGGCTGCGCCGGCCGTCTGGCTCTGGCCGGTTATGGTCAGCATCTGTCCGGCAGACACGCTTTTGATCTTGAGCTGATAGGTATCGTCGATCGTCGCCACTGCGCCGTTGTCAGGCCCGGACGAACTGGACGATGAACTGCTGGAGACGATAGCGCCTCCGCTTCCGCCACCCCCGCCGCCACTTCCACCGCCGCAGGCCGCCAGCGTGGCGGCGACGGTGAGCATCAGGGTGGCGGCAACCGCCGATCGCTTGGACGTGATGATAGGACGCACGGGACCCTCCCCTGGAACCCAGGGTGAAAAAGGATGAATTGGGATGAAAAGACGGGCGCCGCTGCCTTGGGAGCTCGCAGCGGCGCACCGTAGGAAAAGGGCCTCATGCTTTAATCCAAACAGGGGACGAACCCTTTGGACATGAGGCCCGGTCTCGCGAAGACTACATCTTCCAGCGGAAACCGATGGCGATCTGCTGATCGATCGCCACGGTGCCGAAGTTGCTGATGTTTTGATTGCCGGAATTGCCGAAGTGGTAATACTCCTGCTGCTTTTCCTTGGTCAGGTTCACGCCGTCGATGTCGACCGACATCCTGTCGTTGATGCGATAGGTCAGCTGGAAGTCCAGGTCCTTTTCCGGGCGGCGCCAGATGCCGATCGGGTTGGCGAACAGGCGGGCTTCATCACGATCGAGGAAGGCCGAACGCCAGACATAGGACAGGCGCGCGCTGATCGGACCCTTTTCGTAGGCCAGGGTCGCGTTGTAGGACAGCTTCGACACGGCAAAGAAGGGTGTCTTTTCCTCGCCGATGATATTGCCGGTCGTATCCGTGTCCGGGATGTTTTGCGACGAACTCAGCGAGGTCAGGCTGCCCTGGAAGCCGAAACCGTCGAGGATGCGCGGCAGGAATTTCGGGAAGTAGATCAGGCCCAGTTCGAGACCGTCCAGCTTGCCGTCCGAGGCGTTGACCGGCTCCGTGACCACGAAGGTATTGGTATTCAGGCCGGAACCAGCGATCGTTTCCTTGCGCACCAGGGGCACGACCAGACCGTCGATCTTGCGGTCGAACAGGGTGGCATAGATGGCGCTATCCTTCTGGAAATACCACTCCGCCGTCAGGTCGGTGTTCTTGGATTGGGTCGCCTTCAGATCGGGATTACCCGACGAGCCTGAGCCATAGCCGACACTCGTCAAGTCACCCGTCAGGTTGGCGACCGGGTTCAGATCGGTGAAGTTCGGGCGGCGCAAGGTTTCGCCATAGTTGAAGCGCAGCACAAGGTTCGACGTCGGATCGTAACGCAGCGTGACGCTGGGCAAGATCTTGCCGACGGAAACCTTTTGCGACTTCTGGCCGGTATAGACCCAGTTGACGTTATCCCAGTTGTAGAACGTCATATTGTCGTCGACATTGACGTAGCGCAGGCCCCAGTTGGTGCGCAGGCGATGACCGAACAGCTCGTTATCGGTATCGGCCATGACATAGGCCGAAGTCGTCTTTTCATCGATCTGGAAGGTCTTGTGCAGATACAGTTGATTCGTCGTGCGGAACGCCGGGTCCGCCGCGTGGTACATCTGGCGCCAGGTGTCGATATTGTCGCGGATCGCATAGCCGTTGGCATCCATCCAGGAGGTTGGCACGTCTCCATATCCCTGGAAGAAGTTCGAATTGGTGAAGTCGTACTTGGCATCCAACGTGCCGAGGTTCCTGCCGAGGCCGGCATCGTCGCTCTGCGTCCAGTTGGCTTCCTGCGCCTTGCGGTCGTCGAAACGCGCCCCGAACGTGATCTTCTTGATGATGCTCCAATCGGCGTCATAATGACCGTCAAGCTGGGCGGTCGTGGCGCTGCCGGTATTGCGGTTGGCGTTGTCGTAGAACTGCGCCACGTTCCAGGTCGAAGCCTGGGTCAACAGACCATCATTGTCGAAGTGGAACGACGGCGTACCGTCACCCGTGTTGAAATTGACATTGATCTGGTTGGCGACCCGGTCGATCCGCTGGGCGGTGAATTCCGAATGGAAAGTCGAGTCCTGATAGGACAGGTCGCCGGTCAGGTGCAGCTTGTCCCCGAAGTTCCACTTGCCGTTCAAGGCGTAGACGTAGGAATCGGTCGTATTGGTCGTCAGGTCGCCCGAGTTGAAGCCGTAAACAGCGCCGACCGTCCGCGTATGGATGACATTGGTGCCGGGGTAGAGGGTGACGGTCGAGGCCGGGTTGGGCCCCAGATTGCCCCACCAATCGACGAACGAGAACAGCAACTGGTTGAAGGTCGTGTTGCGATAACCGTCGTACAGGAATTCGAAGGTGTAGATAGAATTGTCGTTCGGGGCCCATTGCAAAGCGACGTTGGCCGACGGCCGGTCGCGGTTGCCCAGTGTGTCCGCCTGGAAGATGGCGTCACGCGACAGGTAGTAGGGATAGGCATGACCGTTGATGTTCAAGGTCGAGCCAGCCGCTTCCGACAGGCCGGTATTTGTGCCGACCGGCCAAAGTGCCGCCAGGTCGCCGACCGCGGCGGTCGTCTTGTCGGGTGCGCGGCAATCCGTCGGGAAAATGCGTTCCAGCGGCGTCCAATTGCCATTGCAACCGTCCGGGGCCGAATTCGCGCCCAGAGGCGGGTTGTCGGCCGTCGAGAACGGCACCAGGGCGCCCGGGGTGACGCTTTCTTCGCGGTATTTCGTCTTCGTGTCGGCGATATTGACCAGGGCGCCGATGTCACCCATGCCCGTATGCCAGCGATCGCTGAGCAGTAAGCTCCAGGCCGGGTTCGATGTCTTGGCCGGCTTCAGGTTGACATCACGCAGGGCGACCGACACTTCCGGACCCTTGAAATCGAACGGGCGCAGCGACGTCACGTCGACCTGGCCGGCGATGCCGGTTTCCAGCTGGCCGGCGTCGCGCGTCTTGTAGACGTCGATCTGGCGGACCAGGGTCGAGGGGATGTCCTGCAGCGCTTCGGACCGGCCGGAAGCGGTGAAGATATTACGGCCGTTCCAGGTGGTTTCGACGTCCGGCAAGCCGCGAATGGTGATGGTGCCGACTTCGCCGGTGCCGCGGTCGGTGACCTGGACACCGGTCACGCGTTGCAACGCTTCGACGACATTGTTGTCGGGCAGTTTGCCGATGTCTTCAGCAACGACCGATTCGACGACTTGATTGGACTGGCGCTTGATCGCCAGGCTCTTGGTCAGCGAAGCCTTGACGCCACGAACGACGACGACGGTGTTGTCGTCAGCCGCCGCCGGCGCCGCGGCGGTATTGGTGGCGACGGTGGCCTCCTGGGCGTGCGCCTGCGCGGTCATGGCCAGCACGGCGACCGACGCGGCGGCGGTCAGGCTCAGTTTGAACAGCTTGGCAAGGCGCGCACGGCGCAGCGATGGCATGAGCGTTTGGGCTCTCATGGGGGGTCCCTCCTGTGTGATCGGTGCCGGTTAACCCGGAACTCTGTGGTCGATATTGTCCGACAAAATATCCAAGTCAATAGGATTGGCCGCGATTTCACCCCATTTTGTCTGATTTATAGATGAATTGTCTCAAATCAGCCACAAGCCGTTTTATCCTTGAAAACAGCCCTTCACGCACCAGCGACACCCGAGATGCGCATCAAGTCGCAACGAAAGATTTCAAAAACAGCAATTTACTTCAATTTTCGGCAACATCGAACACGACCGAGGCCTATTCACCCTCACCTTTCCTGGATGGAAAATACAACAATCAAGAAATTAAAGGCGCAAAAATGACAAATTTTAGCCGCGTTTATGTAAAATTAGAAATATATAGCT
>FTKT01457706.1_pt1 | contig 17493 bp, 15 predicted proteins | sample 1658271 | NCBI WGS metagenome assembly FTKT01 (sample SAMEA3914811, study PRJEB12502) | metagenome | biome: forest; material: soil | place: Canada | collected 2011-08-04 | depth 0.3 m | reverse complement strand
CCCCGCCCCGCCGACCTGGACAGCACCCCGGACCTCACCGCCGAGGGCGGCCGCGGCCTCTTCCTGATCCGCGCCCTCACCGACCACGTCCAGCTCCGCAACCACCCCCAACGCGGCGCCATCGTCAGCTTCGACAAGATCCTCACCTGGCACCGCCCCACCCCCACCCTCCAGGCGGCTTCCTGACCGAGGGCGACGCGCACGTGCTGTCGAGCCCCTGGTGACCAGACCCGTGGCCGGGTTCCAGAGCGCGACTCTCGGGACGAGCGCGTCGAAGGTGAGCAGCGGTGTGCCCGGTGGGAGCGGGCCGATCCTCGACCAGAGCGTGTGGAAGGGCTCGACCTCGGAGAAGAGGAGGATGGAGAAAATCGCCGAGACGGCCGTTCTCCGGCGGCCCGGAACCGGCGGATCCATTCGCGCCTGAACGGTGTTCAAGGGACGTGCGTACAGCGCGACGAAGGCCGCCACAAGGGCGATTCTCCGGCCATCGGCCGACTCGATCGGCCAGGTGGCGAAAAATACCGCGAAATGGCGGCCCACGGAGTCCTCTTCATGGACCCGGTAGCCGCCCGGGGCCGCCCCCGCCGCCCTCGCCCGGCCCCGGTGACCTCGGTGTCCGGCTCGCAGGTCCAGCCCTCGCGCCTGAACGCGCTGTCGTGGAAACCAGGTCTGGTCTCCCGTCATTCTGTTTCGAAGCCGAAGCCGGAGCCAGAATCCGTTCTCGTCCGGCATGCTCGGATCCCCTCTGCTGGCCTCGGATCGTGAGCGTAGCAACGGGAATTGATCGCGCGCCGGAATCCAATCATAAGTCGAATTGGCCGACTTTCCGTGTCATCTCTACCCGCCTACCCTGGGGCGATGACCGACTGGGACCTGAAGAAGCTGCGCATCCTGCAGGTGCTCGACGAGTGCGGCACGGTGACCGCCGCCGCTGCCCGGCTCTGCCTGACGCCCTCCGCCGTCTCCCAGCAACTGTCGGTACTTGCCCGTCAGTTGGGCGCCCCCATGCTGGAGCCCTACGGCCGGCGGGTGCGGTTGACGCCGGCGGCCCGGCTGGTGCTTCGGCACGCGGACCGGGTGTTCGGGCAACTGGAGTTGGCCGAGGCCGAGTTGGCGGGCTATCTGCACGGCGAGGCGGGGGAGGTGCGGGTCGCCGCGTTCGCCACCGCGCTGACCGGGCTGGTGATCCCGGCCGTGGTGCGGCTGCGCTCCGCGGCTCCAGGGCTCACCGTGCGGCTGGTGGAGGCCGAGGCGGCGGAGGCGTTCGGCCTGCTGGCGGCCGGCGAGGTGGACCTGTCCGTCTCGCTCAGCGTGCGGGGGTCCACGGCGGCGGATCCGAGGTTCGTCCAGGTCGGCGTGCTGGACGACCCGTTGGACCTCGCGCTGCCGGCCGGTCATCCGCTCGCCACGGCCGAGCGGCCCCGGCTGGCCCAACTCGCTGACGCCCCATGGATCTTCGGCGGCCACGGCCCCTGGCGGGAGATCACCTTGGGCGCCTGCGCGGACGCGGGTTTCGTCCCCGAGCGGGCGCACACCGCGGCCGACTGGTCGGCGATCCTCGCCATGGTCGGCGCGGGTCTGGGGGTGGCGCTGCTGCCGCGGCTACGGGCGACCGCGGCCGGGGCCGGCGTGGTGGTCCGCGCGCTGCCCGCCGACCTGCCGAGCCGCCGGGTGGTGGCCGCGGTCCGGGCGGGCACCGAGGACGCCCCGCCGCTGCGCCGGGTGCTGGCCGAGATCGTGAAGTCAGAATGAACGTTTTGATCAGAAAGTTGAGATGGACCTGAAAGGTCTGCGGGGCGGAGAGTCGAGTCATGACGACCCACGACTTCGGCTACGCCGACTACACCGACTGCGAGCAGCCCTTCCGACAGCTCACCGACCTCGCCGACCGCCGCCTGGGCGCCGGGGTGATCGCCGCCAACGACGAACTCTTCGCCGAGCGCGAGAACCTGCTGCTCCCCACCCCCGCCGTCTTCCAGCCGCACACCTTCGGCCGCAAGGGCCAGATCATGGACGGCTGGGAGACCCGCCGCAGGCGCGGCGCCGGCACCGACCACCCGCACCCCGCCGCCGAGGACCACGACTGGGCGCTGATCCGGCTGGGCGTGCCCGGCGTGATCCGCGGCATCGTGGTCGACACCGCGCACTTCCGCGGCAACTACCCCCAGCAGATCAGCGTGGAGGCCGCCGAGCTCCCGGGCACCCCCGGTCCCCGGGAACTGCTGGCCCCCGAGGTCAGCTGGCACGAACTCGTCCCGCGCAGCGCCGTCCAGGGCCACGCGGCCAATGGCTTCCAGGTCGCCGACCCGGCCCGCTGGACCCACCTGCGGCTGCGGCAGTTCCCCGACGGCGGCATCGCCCGGCTGCGGGTGCACGGCGAGGCCCGGCCCGACCGGGCCTGGCTGGCCGCACTGGGCACCTTCGACCTGGCCGCCCTGGAGCACGGCGGCGCGGTCGAGGACGCCTCGGACCGGTTCTTCTCCCCGCCGCTGAACCTGATCCTGCCCGGCCGCTCCCGCGACATGGGCGACGGCTGGGAGAACCGCCGCCGCCGGGACGCCGGCAACGACTGGGTCCGGCTGCGGCTGGCCGGCCGCGGCGTGGCCCGGGCCGTGGAGATCGACACCGGCAACTACGTCGGCAACGCGGCCGGCTGGGCCACCCTGCTCGGCTTCGACGCGAGCGCCGCCGCGAGCGCCGCCGCGAGCACAGGCGGGAGCAGCGGCGCCGGCACCGCCGCCGACCCGGCCGACCCGGCGCAGGCGGACGGCTGGTTCGAGCTGGTCCCCCGGACCCTGCTGCAGCCCGACGCCGCCCACCGCTTCCTGATCGCCGACCCCCGCCCGGCCACCCACGTCCGCCTGGACGTCTTCCCCGACGGCGGCATCGCCCGCCTGCGCGTGCACGGCTCGCTCGCATAGCGCCACCGGTCACCGCGGGCGGGCGATGCCGCCGCCGGCCACCGCTGGCATCAGCAGTCACTCGGGAGCACTGTTGAAGCATGTTGCACCAGATGCACGCCGAGTACGGCGACGAGGGCCCAGCGGGCCCGGTGAAGCGGTGGCACATGGTCCCCGGCGGGACCCACGTGGGTCTGTGCGGACGTGAACTGGCGGAGGGGGCCGCACTGATCGACTCGACGGAGTGGGGGAGGACCACGGAGCCGTGCTGCCGCTCGTGCGGCGTGACGTGGTTCCAGTCCGTCCCCTACCTCGCGGACGAGCATCCCAGGGAGGACTTCATCCCCTGACGGTCACCTCCCGCGCGTCACCTCCCGGCCGTCACCGGTAGGCCGACTCCCCGGTGATCGCCTCGCCCAGCACCAGCGTGTGGATCTCGCCGGTCCCCTCGTAGGTGAGCACCGACTCCAGGTTGTTGGCGTGCCGCAGCACGGGGTACGCGGTGGTGATGCCGTTCGCGCCGAGCACCGTGCGGGCGCTGCGGGCGATGTCCAGCGCGACGCGGACGTTGTTCAGCTTGCCGAAGCTGATGTGCGCGGCCCGCGCGGCGCCCTGCTCCTTGAGCCGCCCGATCCGCCAGGCCACCAGGTAGGCCTTCTCCAGTTCGAGCGCCATCTCGACCAGCTTCTCCTGGGTCAGCTGGAAGCCCGCGATCGGCCGCCCGAACTGCACGCGGCTCTTGGAGTACTCCAGCGCCGCCTGGTAGCAGTCGCGGGCGGCGCCCACGGTGCCCCAGAGGATCCCGTAGCGGGCCTCGCCCAGACAGGAGAGCGGGCCGCGCAGCCCGGTGGCGCCCGGCAGGACGGCGTCGGCGGGCAGCAGCACCTCGTCGAAGGCCAGTTCGCTGGTGACCGAGGCGCGCAGCGAGAGCTTGCCGTGGATGTCCTGGGCGGTGAAGCCGCGGGCGGTGCGCGGGACCAGGAAGCCGCGGATGCCCTCCTCGGTCTGCGCCCAGACGACGGCGACGTCAGAGACGCTGCCGTTGGTGATCCACATCTTGCTGCCGGAGAGCACCCAGTCGGAGCCCTTGCGACGGGCGGTGGTGCGCATGTTGGCCGGGTCGGAGCCGAAGTCCGGCTCGGTCAGGCCGAAGCAGCCGATCGCCCGCCCGGCCGCCATCTCCGGCAGCCACTGCTGCTTCTGCTCCTCGGTGCCGAAGGCGTGGACGGCCCGCATCGCCAGCGAGCCCTGTACCGAGACGAAGCTGCGCAGCCCCGAGTCGGCGGCCTCCAACTCCATGCAGGCCACTCCGTACGCGACCGCCGACGCCCCGGCGCAGCCGTACCCGTCCAGGTGCATGCCGAGCAGGCCGAGCGCGCCGAGTTCGGGGGCGAGTTCGCGGACCGGGAAGACGCCCTGTTCGAACCAGTCGGCGATCCGCGGGCGGATCCGGTCGTCGGCGAACCGCCGTACGGTGTCGCGGATCAGCCGCTCCTCCTCGGTGAGCAGCTCGCCCACCGCGAGCAGGTCGAGCGGGTCGGGTCCAGCGGGGCGGGCGGCGCTGCCGGCCATGCGGTTCTCCTGAGGGTCGGGTCGGTACGGGTGCCGCTCCATCCGTATCAGCCTTTACGCTGGCCCGGAAGCAGTCACACGGAGAGACGGTGGTGGACAGTGACCGAGGCGACGCGGGACGGGCGGGTCCAGAAGGGCAACGAGACCCGCCGCCTGGTGCTCGGCCGGGCGGTCGAGATCGCTTCGGTCGAGGGGCTCGACGGGCTCTCGCTCGGGCGGCTGGCCACCGAGCTGGAGCTGAGCAAGAGCGGGGTGTTCGCGCTCTTCGGCTCCAAGGAGGAGCTCCAACTGGCCACCGTACGGGCGGCCCAGCGGATCTACCTGGACGTGGTGGTGGCGCCGGCGATGCGCCTGCCACCGGGGCTGGGCCGGATCTGGGAGCTGTGCCGGCTGTGGATGGAGTACTCGCGCACCCGGGTCTTCCAGGGCGGCTGCTTCTTCTACGCGGTCGGCGCGGAGTTCGACGCGCGGCCGGGACGGATCCGGGACGTGCTGGCCTCCGGCGACCAGGCCTGGCACGGCACGGTGCTGGCCGAGCTCGAAGCGGCGCGGGTGGCGGGGGAGTTGCACGAGGACGCGGATGTCGAGCAGTTGGCGTTCGAGCTGATGAGCTTCCTGGAGTACGCCAACGCGATGTCGCTGCTGCACGGGGGCGAGGTCCCGTACGACCGGGCGCGGCGCTCGGTCCTGCTGCTGCTGCGCTCGGAGGCGGTGGACGAGTCACTGCTGCCGGCGCGGTGAGTGGCGGGCTTCGGCCCTTGCCCTGAAATATGACCGAACGGTCGTGCTAGCATCCAGCCATGGATCTGGCCGTCGCCCTCATCAGGACCACGCTCAACACCACCTCCCTGGTCGCCCCCCGTCTGGCGGGACGGGCGGCCTTCGCACTCTTCTGCCGCCCGCTGCGGCGCGGCAGGGTCCGCACGATCGAACGAGAAGTGCACGACCGTGCGGTCACTGAGAAGCTCCACGTCAACGGCAAGAGCGTCACCGCCTACCGCTGGGGCAGCGGCGAGCGGCCGGTCCTGCTGCTGCACGGCTGGCAGTCCCGCACCTCGCGCTACGCGGGCTTCGTCCCGGGGCTGCAGGCGCTCGGCCTGAGTCCGATCGGCTTCGACGCCCCCGGCCACGGCGACTCCGCCGGACAGGCCACCACGATCCTGGAGTACCGCGAGCTGATCGGGCAACTCCAGGAGAAGTACGGCGAGTTCGAGGCGGTGATCGCCCACTCCTTCGGCGTCACCTGCGCGTTCTACGCGCTGCGCGACGGAATCCGGGCCGGCCGGCTGGTGGCGATCGCCGGGGTAGCCGAATTCGGCTACCTGCTGGACGAGTTCTGTGCCCAGCTCGGCCTGCGGCCGCGAGTGAAGAGGGAGTTGCGCGAGCACATCGAACGGCGGCTCTTCCCGCAGGTGCCGGACCTGTGGAACCGCTTCGACGCCACCCGGCGCCCGCAGGAGGTCGAGTTGCCGCTGCTGCTGGTGCACGACGAGGACGACGCGATGGTCGCCCTCCAGCAGGTGCACAAGCTCAAGGCCGCGTATGGAGAGCAGGCCGAACTGCTGGTCACCACGGGCCTGGGGCATCGCAGGATCCTGGCCGAGCCCACGGTGGTCGACAACGCGCTCGGGTTCCTGCTCGACCAGCCCGCCGAGGAGTCGCGCTCCTGCGCGCTGCTGCTCACCGACCCGACCGAAGCGAGGACCGCATGACCGCGACCGCGATCGCCGCCGCCCACCGCGGCGCTCTCGCCCTTGCCCAACCCGTGCTGGACGCGGTGCGACCCGAGCACCTCGAACGGCCGAGCCCGTGCGCCGACTGGACGCTCGCCCGGCTGCTGGAGCACGTCATCGGCCAGAACCACGGCTTCGCGCAGGCCGCCCGCGGCCGGGGTGCCGACCTCGCCGTCTGGGCGGACCGGCCCTTCGGCACGGACCCGGCCGCCGCCTTCGCCGCCTCGGCGGTGGAGCTCACGGCCGCCTTCGGGGAGGCGGCCGAACAGGGGCTGCCGTTCGCACTGCCGGAGCTCCGCGCCGGGCACGCCTTTCCGGCCGACCAGGCGATCGCCTTCCACTTCCTGGACACGCTGATCCACGCCTGGGACGTCGCGGTCGCCATCGACGCCCCGTTCACCTGCCCCGAGGATCTCGCGGCCCTGCTGCTGCGCGTCGCGGAGCAGGTCCCGGCCACGGCCGGGGCCCGCGCGCCGGGCCGGGCGTTCGCGCCGGTCGTCGAGCCGGCGGTGGTCGATCAGCCGATCACCGATCGACCGACCCTCGCCCGCCCCCTGCCCGCCGCCTTCGACCGTGCCCTCGCGCTGCTCGGCCGCGATCCGGCCTGGGCCCCCGTCCGCTCCTGAGCCTGCCCCGAGTGCCGCGCCCGGGACCACAGGGGAGCCCCGGGCGGGCGGGCGCGCACAAAAGGGGTCCGGCACCCTCGGGTGCCGGACCCCTGAAGTGAGTGCGGGGTGGCTCAGCCACCGCTCTTGCGGCGGAAGGTGCGCTTGCCGCCGGCCGCCGCGTGGGCGCCGTGGATCTTCGAGTCTCCGCCGGGGCCGCCGGCGGAGCCGTCGCCCTTCACGCCGTGCTTGCGCTCCAGCGCGGCGAGGAACTTGGCCTTGACATCGTCCTGGGCGGGGGCCGCAGGCGCCTCGGGGTTCTCCTCGTTCTGCACTTCTGCTGCGTCGCTGCTCATACGGGACCTCCTGGGCCGAACGGACTTCTGGTGGTGCTCCTGCTGGTGGTGCTCCTGGACACTGTGTCACGTCCGGTAGCCGACACGACGTCAGCTTTCGGTCGGACCGCACAGAGCAGTGGCCCGGACCGCACTGCGGGCCACTGCCGCCCTATCGTGCCTCGTCGGGGAAGCGCGGCCCGCCGATGAAATAGAGGAGTGCGGCCGTCGGAAAGCCCAGCGAGGCCACGACTACAACGATGAACTGCCACCACATGACCGGTTCCCCAATCGTCTGCGCCAACGGATAGTCCGATATGTGACGCTATGGGCAAATCATCGGCCCTGCCACCGCACGACTCGCGGGTGAGCCCCGTACGAGGGATCATTCGCCGATCCCTGTCCTGGGGCGGGTCCGGCGCCGCACACTGAACGGCATGCAGGTACAACTCGCGGGGCAAGCGCAGCGGCCGGGCCGGGAGAGCGAGGACTTCGCCGTCGCCTCGCCCGAGGCGCTGGTGCTGCTCGACGGGTCCAGTTCGCCGGACGGCATGGAGTCGGGCTGTCGGCACGGCACCGCCTGGTACGTCCGCCGCCTCGGTGTGCACCTGCTGGCCCGGCTGACCGACCGGCCCGACCGGGACATCGCCGAGTGCCTGGCCGACGCGATCATCGAGACGGCCGCGCTGCACGGCGCCCGCTGCGACCTGGCGCACCCGAACACCCCGGCCGCGATGGTGGTCGCGGCCCGCCGGCACGGCGCCTCGCTGGAGTACCTGGTGCTCGGCGACTCGCTGCTGGTCCTCGACCTCAAGGACGGTCCGCCGAGGGTGCTCGGCGACAACCAGCCCTTCCCGGAGGGGGAGGAGCTGCGCCGCGCGGTCTGGCGGGCCGAGCCCGGCACGCCCGAGCGGGCCGCGCTGCTGATGCGGTACGCGCTGTCGGTCCGGGCGGCGCGCAACAGCGGGCGCGGCCCGTGGATCGCCGCAGCCGTGCCGAAGGCGGCGGCACACGCGGAGACCGGCTTCGTCCGGCTGGACGACCTGCGCGCGGTGGCGGCGCTCAGCGACGGGGCCACCCGGTTCACCGAGCGGTTCGCGCTGGGCGACTGGCCCGCCGCGCTGCGGCTGATGGCCGAGGCGGGTCCGGCCGAGCTGATCGCCCGGGTGCGCGAGGTCGAGGCGGGCGACCCGCGGTGCGAGCGCTGGCCCCGGGGCAAGGCGCAGGACGACGCCACCGCGCTTTACGCCGTGATCTGAGTCCCCTCGAAAACACGTCATCTGACGGACTGTCACTTCTCGTTCTCCATGCCCGCGTCATCGCGACGACTCGATCAGTTCACCCCGGCGGGGGTGGTCCCGCATGCCTGGGAATCGGCAAACTTGTCCAGCCAAGTTGGATCCACTTGTCCAGCCAAGTCGATCAGAGCTGTTCAGCCAACTTGATCATCGTGCCGTCCCCAAGGAGATACCTGTGAGTCCCCTTTCGCGACGCAAGTTCCTCGGTGCGGCCGCCGCCACCGCCACCGCGGGCGCCGCCTTCTCCGCCCTCCCCGCCTCCCTGCAGCAGGCGCTGGCCGCCCCCGCCGTCTCCGGCACGATCAACGACGTCCAGCACGTGGTGATCTTCATGCAGGAGAACCGGGCGTTCGACCACTACTACGGCACCATGAACGGCGTGCGCGGCTTCGGCGACCGCAACGCGATCACCCTGCCCACCGGGAAGTCGGCGTTCTACCAGCCCTGTTCGAACTCCGACGGCTACATCCTGCCGTTCCACATGGACACCACGACCACCAGTGCGATCTGCGTCAACGCGCCCGCGATGAGCTACCCGGTGGACACCGCGATCTGGAACAAGGGCAAGTACAACGCCTGGAACACCGCCCGCACCCCCGGCCTCGGGATGGGCTACTTCCAGCGCAACGACCTGCCGTTCTACTACGCGCTCGCCGACGCCTTCACCATCTGCGACCACTACTTCTGCTCCACGCTGACCCAGACCAACCCGAACCGGCTGCACCTGTTCACCGGCTCCAACGGCCTCTCGGTCGGCCAGTCGGCCGTGCTCGACAACACCGAGCCCTCGGCCGGGTTCAGCTGGACCACCTACGCCGAGCGCCTGGAGGCGGCCGGGATCAGCTGGAAGGTCTACCAGCAGAGCGACAACTTCGACGACAACGCCCTGGCCTGGTTCGCCAACTTCAAGAACGCCAAGGTCGGTTCGCCGCTGCACGACAAGGGCATGGCGACCGTGCCGGACCTGGTCGCCGCCTTCAGGAACGACATCGCGAACGGCACCCTCCCCCAGGTCTCCTGGATCGTCGCGCCCGCGAACCTCTCCGAGCACGCCAACTACCAGCCCGCCGCCGGTGAGGACCTCTCGGCCCGGCTGCTCTCGGTGCTGGCCGCCGACCAGGCCGTCTGGTCGCAGACCGCGTTCATCCTCAACTACGACGAGAACGGCGGGTTCTTCGACCACGTGCCGCCGCCGATCCCGCCGGCCGCCGCCTCGCAGGGCATCAGTTCGGTGGGCACCACCGGTGAGATCTCCGGCGGCCAGGCGATCGGCATGGGCCCGCGGGTGCCGCTGATCGTGGTCTCTCCGTGGTCGCGCGGTGGATACGTCAACTCCCAGGTGTTCGACCACACTTCGGTGATCCGCTTCCTGGAGAAGCGGTTCGGGGTGCAGGAGCCCAACATCAGTGCCTGGCGTCGCGCGGTGAGCGGCGACCTGACCTCCGCCTTCGGCTTCGGCGCCCAGAACACCGCCTTCCCCGCCCTGCCCGACACCAGCGGGTACGTCGGCGCGGCGGGCAACGAGTGCTCGACGCTGCCGGCGCCCACCGTGCCGTCGGCCCAGTCGATGCCCGTCCAGGAGACCGGGACCCGGCCGGCCCGGGCGCTGCCCTGGCAGCCGAACGCGGCCGGCCGGACCGACTGCACGGCCGGCAAGTTCTGGATCGACATGACCAACTCCGGCTCCGCCGCGGTGGTCTACTACGTCTACCCGAACGCCTACCGGACCGACGGCCCCTGGCTCTACACGGTCGGCGCCGGTGCCACGGTCTCCGACTACTGGTCCGGCGGCACCCCGACCGGCGCCTACGACCTCTCGCTGTACGGCCCGAACGGCTTCCACCGCCGGTTCCGCGGCAACCGCTCGACCTCCTGCGGGGCGGGCGTGGCGCAGGTCGAGGTGGCTTCCAGCTACGACACCGTCGGCAACAAGCTCAACCTGGCCTTCACCAACGCCGGTTCGGTGGCCGCCACGGTCACCGTCACCGACGGCGTCTACGGCACCGGCGGCCCCTGGACGTACCCGGTGCCGGCCGGCACCACGGCTTCGGCGCCGGTCAGCGCCTCCTTCGCCACCAAGCAGGGCTGGTACGACCTCACCGTCACCGCGAACACCGGCGACAACTTCCTGCGCCGGCTGGCGGGCCACCTGGAGAACGGCGCCGACAGCATCAGCGACCCGGGCCCGTCCGGCAGCACCCCGCCGCCGCCCCCGCCGGCCGGCGGTGTCACCAACGGCGGCTTCGAGACCGGCGACCTGACCGGCTGGACCGCTACCGGGACCACCGGCATCGTCAACTCCGGTGCGCACAGCGGCGGCTACGCCGTCCAGCTGGGCGCGGCCACCGCCACCGCGGGCGACTCCTCGGTCAGCCAGACCTTCACCGTGCCGAGCGGGAAGACCCAACTCTCCTTCTGGTACAGCATGACGTCCAGCGACACCGTGCAGTACGACTGGGCGACGGCCACGCTGGCCGACAACACGGCCGGCACCAGCGCCACCCCGCTGCCCAGGATCTGCACCGGGGGCGCCGGCTGGGTCCAGGTGACGGCCCCGGTCACCGCCGGTCACAGCTACACCCTCACCCTGACCAGCCACGACGACGACTACGCGGGCGACCCGACCTTCACCCTCTTCGACGACGTCACGCTCTCCTGAGCACCCTGGTGGGGCCGGCCGTCCGCGGCGGGCCCCACCAGGCAGGCTTCCGGCTAGCGGACGATCTTGAAGTTGAACTCCGCGGTGCCGAGGGCGGACATGATCCGCAGCCAGCCGGGCATCAGCATCTCCTGGCCCCGGGCCGTGGTGATGTCGCCGAGGTCGAGGACGTCGGTCCAGCCGATCGCCGTGAGCAGCGCGGTGACGACGGCCTTGGCCGGCTCGTCGTTGCCGCTGACGAAGATGGTGGTGTCGCCGTCGCCGACCCGCGCCGGATCGACCATCACCTGGGCGTTCACCGTGCAGAGCGTCTTGACCACCCTCGCCGCCGGGAAGGCGCGCTGGACCTGCTCGCCGAGGCTGTCGACGTTCACCGGGTCCAGGCTGGGCGGAAAGCCGAGCGAGAAGTCGAGCGGGTTCGCCACGTCGACCAGGACCTTGCCGTCCAGGTTCTCGGCCCCGGCCAGTTCCAGGACGGTGAGCGAGGCCAGCCCGGAGGAGGCGTTGACCACCAGCTCGCCGCCGGCGGCGGCCTCGGCGAAGGTGGCCAGCCCGATCCCCTGGTGCTCGGCCTGCCAGTGCGAGTACGGCGGGTTCCCCATCCGGTCGGCCGTGTCGCGGGCCAGCGTGCCGGCCACCTCGCGGGTGCCGACCGTGACCTCGTGGCCGAGCGCGGCGAACTTGGCCGCCAGCGTCCGGCCGACGCTGCCGGTGCCGAGGACTGCGATCTTCATCAGGTGCTCCATCTCTGCGCGGTCGTCCACCGTGGGGCGCCCCGTACCTGACGAGGCTTCAGGAGCGCCGCCGTGCGCGCCTCCCGTGCCCGCGCCAGTATCCAGGGGGGAGATCATCCGCGCCCGGCCGGTGCCGACTCGACCTGTCCGACCGCGAGCGTGACCCGCGGACGCCACCCGGCCACTCCTGACGCGCCGCTCCGCGGCCCGCGTTCACCCGGACGCCCGACCGTTCTGCTGTGCCGCCCTGACGTGACGTCAGCGGGTCAGCCGGGCGGCCAGCCGCTGCTCCAGGCGGGCGCGGCAGTCCGGCCACTGGGCCGCGACGACGGAGAAGATCGCGGAGTCGCGGAGCAGTCCGTCCTCGCCCGGCGCCCAGGACCTGGACCAGTTGCGCAGCACCCCCTCGAACTGCGCCCCCGTCCCCTCGATCGCGGCCCGCGAACGGCTGTTGCGCGCGTCCGTCTTGAGGTCGACGCGGGCCACGCCCCAGTTCTCGAAGGCGTGGCGGAACAGCAGCAGCTTCGCCTCCGTGTTCAGACCGGTGCCCTGTGCCGACTCCGCCAGCCAGGTGAAGCCGACCTCGATCGCGTACAGCTCCCCCGTCTGCGGCCACACCCGCGGATCCCAGTACGCCGTCGCCCCCACGGCCCGCCCCGAGGCGAGATCGATCTGCGCGTACGGCGCCAGCTTCCCCGCGGCCGCCCGCGCGTGCTGCTGATCGATGTACCCGCCGACCTCGGCCGCGGTGGGCACCCAGGTGAACCCGTACGAGCCCCGGCTCTGCTCGGCCGCGACGGCGAGATCCGCCGCGTGCCGGTGCGCCAGCGGCTCCAGCCGCACCAGCGTGCCCGTCAGCACGGGCCCCTCCAGCTTGAAACTCAACGTCCTTCGCTCCTTGCCCTGGTCGCCCTTGCAGCAAGCCGTCGATGTGCGGCCCATCAGCTCCTTCGTCGAAGCCCGGGAGCGTGAACAGGCCGGACGTGTCCTGGCCGGCCCGCAGCGGATGCTCCAGTTGACTGTGTATCACCTCTGGTCCGTAGGCCCGCTTCGAAGTCGCCCGGCCGGCCTGCATCCATGGGCGTTGTGCGCGGGCTTGCCGGGCCTTCTGAACTCCTCCCCCGGGGCGTTCGGGCAGGTTACCGTGGGGCGTCGGACGTGACAGGCTGGAGCGGTGGTGACCTTCGCGCCGCGATGGACCGGGGAGATGTGGCGTGGTGGATCCGCTGTCGTTGTCGGCGGTGACGGCTTTCCTGGGCGCGGCCGGCGCGGGGATGGCCAATGAGGCGGGTAAGCGCGCCTGGGAGAGCGTCGGCGGGCTGGTCGCCCGGGTGGCCGGGCGTGAGGTGCCGGCGCCGGTGGGGCAGTCGGGGCGGGAGGGCATCGCGGGCCTGCTGGTCGCCGAGGCCCGCCGGAACGCCGACCAGGCCAGGGAGTTGGCCGCCCGGATGAACAGCGGTGGTGTCGGCGGCGTGGTGGCGGACGGAGTGCCGCATCTGCTGCCGGCCTCGGTGCGGTTCTTCACCGACCGCAAGGAGCCGTTGGCGCTGCTGGACCGTGAGGCGGGTCGAAAGCCGAACGGTCTCCCGAAGGTGGCCGTGCTGCACGGACCCGGGGGAATCGGTACCAGTGCGCTCGCCGTCCACTGGGGCGGACGCGAGGCCCGTCGGTTCCCGGACGGGACCCTGTACGCGGATCTTCGCAGCGGCTCGCCGAGCACCGCCCCGACCGCGGCCACGGTCCTGCGGCACTTCCTGGGCCGGCTCGGCGTCCCGCAGGAGCACGTCCCGCCGGCCGTCGAGGACCGGATCGATCTCTTCCGGACTCTGCTGGAGAGCAGGCGCCTGCTGGTCGTCCTCGACCATGCGCAGTCCGCGGCGCAGGTCAGGCCACTGATCACGGCCGCATCCGGGGTCTTCACGGTGATCGTCGCCCGCCGCCCGCTCTCCGGTCTGGACGCCGTCGAGATCGGGGTCGGACCGCTGTCCGACAAGGACGCCAGGCGCCTGCTGACCGACATCGCGGGCCGGAGCACGATGACGGCCGCGCGCGCCGAGCTGCCCTCGGTGCTGCGGCGGTGTGCCGGCTCACCGCTCGCGCTGCGGGCCAGCGTCCCGTATCTGACGGATCGGCAGATCAACAGCGGGAGCGCGGCGGCGGGCACCGCCGGTCCGCAGTGGGTGGTGGCCGAGCTGGCCTACCCGCGGTTGGGACCGGACGCGGCCAGGATCTACCGGCTCGGATCGCTGCGCCCCTGGCCTGCCTTCGGCGCGGCTCTGGCGGCTGCCGCGGCCGACGTGTCCGAGCGCGAGGCGAGCCGCCTGCTGGCCGAACTCGCCGACCTGCACCTGCTGGAGAGCCTGCCGGACGGCCGCTACCGCTACCGCCCGGTCGTCCGCGCGCACGCGCAGGCGGCCGCCGCCCGTGAGGACGGCCTTGCCGGATGCACCGCCGCGGTGATCCGCACCGTGGACTTCCTCGTCCGCTTCGCGGTCCAGGCGGACTACGCGGCACTGCCGCAGCGCTGGCATCTCGGCCGGCTCTACAAGGAACTCGGCGCCGGCGTGTACGCGGACGCGGGAGCGGCACTCACCGCGCTGGCGGGTGAGCTGGAGAACCTCGTCCACGCCGTCCTCACCGCCGAGGAGTTCGGCCGTTTCGACCTCGCCCTCCAAGGGGTCGAGGCGATGTGGGCACTCCAGCTCAAGGCCGGTTGCCACGATGAGCTGCTGCCCGCACTGCGGGCCGGCGCCCGAGTGGCCGAACGGCACTGCCCGGGCACTCGGACGGCCGGCCGGATGCACACTCAACTCGCCCTGGCACTGATCGAGTCGCCGCAGTGCTTCGACGAAGCCGAGAGCGAGCTGATGGCGGCCGCCGAGGCCGAAGCGCGGGCAGGTCACGCGCGCGGCCAGGCGACCGCGACCGAGACACTCGGTCTGCTGCGGTTGCGGCAGTGGCGCTTCCAGGCGGCGCTCGACTGCTTCGAGCAGGCCGACCGGCTGCTCGACGGGATCGGTCCGGCCGACGAGGGGGCCGGCGACCTGCCGCGTGCCCGGGCGCTGCTGCAGCGCCACCAGGGACGGGCCCTGCGTGGCCTGGGCCGGTTCGACGCGGCCCGCGAACACCTGGAGGTGGCACTGGCCTTCTTCCGGCAGACCGCGGAGTCCTACAACGCGGCCCGCACCCTGACGGACCTCGCCGAGACCCACCTCGACACCGCCGACCGGGCCGCCGCTCTACCGCTGGTCGAGGAGGCCACCGCCCTGCTGAGCCGGGAGAACGCCACCGCCCATCTCAGCTATCTCGCCGCTCTGCGCGAGCGGTGCCTTCCCGGACAACCGTGACCCGCACCCGCTGAACGCTCGCACCGGTCCGTACGGTCAGCCCCGACGCGACGAGCGCTGCCATGCCCGAGCCGCCGCTCAACCAGGCGTGCAGGGCGGAGACCTGCGCGGCCGGGTCGGACGGGGACTCGGCGGTCAGCTGCAGCAGCAGTCCGCCGCGGTGCAGGACCGTGCACTCTCGCAGGCCCGTGACGTACGCCGCCAGCGAGCAGGACGGATACCGGGCCAGCAGCTGGGCCGCCCACTCGTGGGGGGAGCCAAGCCGGGGGTCGTCGGCGTCGCCGTACCGGAAGATGACGTCGGCGATCTCCAGCACGCCCGGGTCGAGGGTCTCCTCGTGCACGGCGAGGTGGCCGTCACCCGGCCCGTCGGGCTCGTAGCGGGGCTCGGCGAAGCGGCGGACCGATACCTCACCCTCCTGCGCCGTCAGCGTGAGTACCCGAAGCGGCGCGGTGCGCTGAGCGGGCTCGTAGGGCGGCAGCGGCAGCGGGTCGAGCAGCGCGGGCTCGGCGGGCTCGGCGATGCCGATCAGCCGGTAGAAGAGGCCGCGCAGCAGGGCCGCTGCCCGACCCGGGTCGGACGTCGTCAGTTCGGCCGGCCAGCCCAGCGGCTGATGCGCGGTCAGGAGTTCTTCCAGCTGGGGCAGCAGTGCCTTGTAGGGGTCAAGGCGGGGCGCGGAGCGCACGAAGGCGGCGACCGGTGACGACGGCCCCAGGGCCTCCAGCGGGGCGGCGCCGAGCAGGACGGGTGTGCCACAGGCCGCGGCGTAGTAGCTCACCGAGCCGAAGTCGCCCAGGACCACGTCGGCGGCGATCAGCGCCTGCCGCCAGCCCTCCAGCGGGTCGATGAGGGTGAGCCCGCCACGCCGCGCCCGGTCCAGCCACAGCCCGACCTGACCGGGACCGTGGCCGTGCCAGATGTTCGGGTGGAGCACCGCCGCGACCCGGTACTCGTCGGCGGGCAGTTCCGAGGTCAGCCGCGGCAGCAGGAGGGGAAGGACGTCCTCCGGGCCGGCGTCACCGAAGAGCGAGGTCGGGTTCCAGGTGGAGTTCAGCAGGACGAGGCGCTGCCCCGGCTGGACGCCCAGGGCCCGGCGGTACCGCTCGCGGTGGTGCCGGGCGGCGAGGATGCGATCGAAGCAGGGGTCGCCGCCCAGCACGGCGGTCGGCACCGCCTCGGGGCAGGCCGCCGCCAGCCGGCTGATCTGTTCGGGGTGCGAGAGCACCATGGCGTCCGCGATCGGACGACCGTCGGAGAGCAGCCACTCCGACCCGAGCCCGAACACCGGCGTCCGGCGTCCGGCGTCCGGCGTCCGGCGTCCGGCGTCCGGCGTCCGGCGTCCGGCGTCGCCAGCTTCTTATTGTATCCGACACCATGTGAAAGGACGGCCAACTTCCCTTTGATGTCCTGGAGTTGACCGCCGAAGCTCGCCGATATCGCCAGGTCCACGGGAGTCGACGTCGCCTGTTCCCAGGGCAGCACCGGAATTCCAACCGCGCTGAGCAACTCCGCCACGCCGGAACGGAACGGCGACGACCCCGTACAGGTGGCCAGCAACTGAACCCGCAGATCATCGCGGAAGAGCGGAATCACATCGAGCAGCCGAGTCGCTGACGTGACGTTGTGAACGACCAGGAGCACCCGCCTGCAACGTCCCCGGGTGGTCCACCGGGCGGCTTCGGGCCCCACCGGTACGCGAACCCAGTTCCCACCCTGCTCGACCACGTAGCCCCTGCCCTCGATCCCTTCCGCGGCCACATCGCCGAGTACTGCTGCGGATCCGAGGCCGACGGGTTCAACCTATCGGTTTGCGGCCGGGCTGGGCACGCCGGCAGCCGAGCACCGTCAGCGGATTCCGGAGAACCACGCGTCGCACCAGCAAGCGAGCGGCGGAGCCGGGTATCCGACTCCGCCGCTTGTACCTGCGGTGCGATCAGCTCGCGTCCGTGGGGATGGTTCCCAGGCGGCCGGCCTGGAAGTCTTCTACGGCCTGCTGGAGTTCGCGGTGGCTGTTCATCACGAACGGGCCGTAGTGGGCGACGGGTTCGCGGATGGGCAGGCCGCCGAGGAGGACGACCTCGAAGTTGGCGCTGCGGGAGTCCTGGACCTCGTCCGCCCGGATGGTGAGGGAGTTGCCCTCGCCGAAGACCACGGACTGTCCCATCTGGAAGGGGCGCCGCTCGGTGCCGGCGGAGCCGCTGCCGGCCAGGCCGTAGGCGAGGGCGTTGAAGTCGCTGCGCCAGGGGAGGGTGATCTGCGCGCCGGGGTTCACCGAGACGTGGATCATGGTGATCGGCGTGTGGGTGGCGC
>FTKT01002679.1_pt2 | contig 17504 bp, 16 predicted proteins | sample 1658271 | NCBI WGS metagenome assembly FTKT01 (sample SAMEA3914811, study PRJEB12502) | metagenome | biome: forest; material: soil | place: Canada | collected 2011-08-04 | depth 0.3 m | reverse complement strand
ATTTCTTTCGCCAAACCGCCTATATGGTCGAGTGTAGAAATGCAAAGGGCGCAAAAATGACCGGAAATGTTAAATCCTTCTTTTCGGCATCGTCTCACGGCTTCGCTCGCATCGCCTGCGTCACGCCCGTCGTCCATATCGCCGATCCGCAGGCTAATCTTGCTGAACACCTGGCCCTGGCCCAGCGCGCCGATGCGGCGGGCGCCGACTTGGTTGTGTTTCCCGAACTGTCGCTGACCGGCTATACGCTGGACGACCTGTTCCTGCAGGAAACCGTGCTCGATGCCGCGCGCGATGCCCTGCAGGGATTGGTCGAGGCGTCGAAAGGCCTGCGTCCGGTCCTGGTCGTGGGCGTCCCGGTACGCCATGCCGACAGCGTCTATAATTGCGCCGCCGTTGTCCAGGATGGCGTCTGCCTTGGCCTGGTGCCCAAAATCTTCCTGCCCAACTATCGCGAATTCTACGAAAAGCGCTGGTTCGCCTCGGGCGTGGATGTGCGCGGCCAGTCGATCGTACTGGGCCTGACGCGCGTGCCGTTCGGCACCGAACTCGTGTTCGCCGCGCGCGGTTTCGACGCCTTTACCTTCGGTGTCGAGATTTGTGAGGACATGTGGTCGCCCCAGACCCCGTCGACCGGGCTGGCCCTGGCCGGCGCCAACCTGATCGTCAACCTGTCGGCCTCGCCGGTGACGGTCGGCAAGTCGCGGACCCGCAAGCGCATCTGTGCGGCGACGTCGGAGCGGCTGATGTGCGCCTATGCGTTTTCGGCGTCGGGCCCCGGGGAATCGACAACCGACCTCGCCTGGGACGGCCAGTCATTGATCTACGAGATGGGCGATCTCCTGGCCGAGGGCGAGCGCTTCACCAGCGACACGGTGACCGTGGCCGATGTCGATGTCGACCGTATCCGCTCCGAGCGCTTGAGGACCGCGACCTTCCGCGACGCGCGGACGCTGTTGCCGTCATCGGAGGCGACGATTGTCGCTGTCGCTTTCACGCCGCATGGGCTCGACGATTTCCACCGCCAGGTGCCGCGCTTCCCCTATGTGCCGGTCGATCCGCGCCGGCTGGACGAGGATTGCTACGAAGCCTTCAATATCCAGGTCGAGGGCCTGATGACGCGGATGAAGGCGACCGGCAGCCGCAACGTCGTCATCGGCATTTCCGGCGGGCTGGATTCGACCCACGCCGTCATCGTCGCCTGCAAGGCTTTCGACCGGTTGGGCCTCCCGCGCGAGAACATCCACGGTTACACCATGCCGGGTTTCGGCACGACCACGGGCTCGAAGAACGACGCCCTGCGCCTGATGAAGAGCTTGGGCATCTCGGCCGAGGAGCTCGATATTCGCCCGGCCGCCAAGCGCATGCTGATGGATATCGGCCATCCGTATTCGCGCGGCGAAAAGGTCTACGACATCAATTTCGAGAACGTCCAGGCGGGGTTGCGCACCGACTTCCTGTTCCGCCTGGCCGGCGAAAAGAACGGTTTCGTCGTCGGCACCGGCGACCTGTCGGAACTGGCGCTGGGCTGGTGCACCTATGGCGTCGGCGACCATATGAGCCACTACAATGTCAATTGCGGTGCGCCCAAAACCCTGATCCAGCACCTGATCCGCTGGGCGGCGGTGAAGGAGTTCGACAAGAGGACCGCGCGCATCCTGCATTCGGTGCTGGAGCGTGAAATCTCGCCGGAACTGGTGCCGGTCGAGGACGGCAAGCTGCAAAAGACCGAGGACAAGGTCGGGCCTTACGAGCTTCAGGACTTCAGTCTTTACTACATCACCCGTTACGGCCTGAAGCCGTCGAAAGTAGCGTTCCTGGCGTGGCAGGCCTGGCATGACGCGGCCGCCGGCGACTGGCCGGCCGATTTCCCGGAAGCCAAGCGCCGCAGCTATGACCTGGCGACCATCCGCAAATGGCTGGAAGTCTTCCTGTGGCGCTTCTTTACGACGTCGCAGTTCAAGCGTTCAGCGGTGCCCAATGGGCCGAAGCTATTGACCGGTGGCGCCCTGTCACCGCGTGGCGACTGGCGCATGCCGTCGGATGCCAATGCCAAGCTGTGGCTGGCGCAGTTGCGGGCGAACGTCCCTGAAGCCTAAACCGCCTTCAGCTTCTCCGCCAACAGTTTGGCTTCCGGCGCCCGGGACGAGCCGGCGCGCCAGACGACGACGATATCGCGGAAGGCGTGGTCGGACTTGAGCGGCCGTACGCTGACCGCGCCGTCGGCGATCATGCCGGCTTCGACCGCCATGGCCGGCAGCAACGAAACGCCGAGGCCCGAGCCGACCATCTGCACCAGGGTGTTCAGCGAGGTCGCGGCGAAACCGCCGCCGGCATTGTAGGTCGCGAGACTCTCCGCCGCACCGGTCGGCGACGACCAAGTGCAGGCCGCCAGCGCGTGGTCGCGCAAACAGTGGCCGTCTTCCAGCAGGATCAGTTCTTCGTCCTTCAGGGCTTCCGGCGAGATGCGTTCCTCGCGGGCCAAGGGATGGTCGCGCGGCGTGGCGGCGACGATCTCGTCCTTGGCGACGAAGGCGTAGTCGAGCCCGGCCAGGTCGTAGGGCAGGGCGATGACCGCCGCGTCGAGTGCCCCGGACTTCAGCGCCGCGATCAGCCGCGCCGTCTGGTCCTCGCGCAGGAAGAGGCGCAATTGCGGAAAGTCCCGGCGCAGGTTCAGCAAGGCCTTGGGCAGCAGAAAGGGCGCGACCGTCGGAATGACGCCCAGGCGGAAACGGCCGGATAGCGGGCGATTGGCGCCGCGCGCCGCCTCGACCAGGTCCTCGGCGCGGGCCAGGATGTCTTCCGATCGTTTCAGCGTCTCCTCGCCGACGGCGGTCAGGATGACCTGGCCGCGCGAACGGTCGACCAGGCGGGTCGCCAGCACTTTTTCCAGCTCGGCTATGCCCGAGGACAGGGCGGGTTGGGAGACGAAGGCCGCCTCGGCGGCGGCGCCGAAGCTCTTATGCTCGGCCAGCAGTTTCAAATATTGCAGTTGGCGCAGGGTGGGCAGCATGACGGTTATCTGTTGTCCTCGATCTTGTCGGCCACGGCGCCTTGCAGGTCGGTAAAGGCGCGCTGGTATTTGCGGTCCGCCTGGCCGGCGGCCAGTTGCAGGATGCCGTCGGGCTTGCCTTCGATCCAGGCGGCGATGCGCCCGGCGTCGTAGCCGGTATCGCCGGCCAGCCACAAGGCGATCGGCAAGGCGCCCCAGCGGCGGTCGAGCGGCCCTTGCGACATCTCGTGCAACCAGGCGTTCGAGGCCTGTGGCGAACGGTTGGCCAGCAACCCTTTCAGGCGCTCGATCATGACCGGCTGCAGCTCGGCCAGCGCTTTTTTGGCTTCGGCGGTCGGCGTGCCGTCTTCGTTCAGCCAGCGCCGGTCGCCTTCGATGCCGCGCAGCGTCGCCAGGCCCTGGACATAGAGGGTGCGCAGCGCCGCCAGGAACGGATCCTTCGCGGCCCATTCCGGGGGCCAGCCGGCGCTGTCGAGATAGGCATTCAGCCGCAGACGCGTATATTCGCGTGACAACAGGCGGTTGACGAGTGCGGGCCGTGACGCCGGATCGTCATAGCCGTAGCCGTTGTTCAGCGCCGACAGGTCGAAGGCGATGATGTCGGGCTGGGTCCAGAAGGCATCGTCACCGCCCAGGGCGCCGATAATGACGGCCAGGGCCGGCGGGGGCGGGGTCTGGCGGAAAGGCGCATCGATCGCGCCCGTGTCCTTGAACCAGGTGGGTACGGTTGCCTTGATCGTGGCGATCCAGTGATTGTCGTCGTCCGACAGGGCGCGCGGGCTCATCTGCACGCCGGCCAGCTCGTTGGCGTCGATGCGGCCGCGGATCAGCTCGATCCATTGCGGGGTGCCGCGGCCTTGGCGGTCGATGGCGACCGTTACCGTCAAACGCCTTGCCGGCGCTCGGCCCGGTGACCGCTTGCGCGGGCGGGCCCAGGTCGCCGTAGCGAAGGCGGGGGTGGCGATCAGCGAGGCGAGGAGAAGGCGGCGGGTCGGGAACGTGACGGTCATGGAGCGGCTCTGGGGATGATGACTGCTATATAAGATGAATTTATGGAATTTTCAAAAACAATTAATTTGAGCTCTGTGCAGACGCGGCGTAAACACCCCTCATCGGCATCCCTGCCGAGAGACAATTCCCAAGAAACACTCAAAGGAGAATGACCATGATCGGTGTTGGCGAATCCCTGCCGGACTTCAAGATCGTCGGCGTGAAGCCCGGTTTCAACAACCATGAAGAAAACGGCCAGAGCGCGTTCGAAGAGGTCACCAATGCCTCGTTCCCCGGCAAGTGGAAGGTCATCTTCTTCTATCCGAAGGATTTCACCTTCGTCTGCCCGACCGAAATCGCCGCCTATGCCGCGCTGTCGCGCGACTTCGAAGACCGTGACGCGGTCGTGCTCGGTGGTTCGACCGACAACGAATTCTGCAAGCTGGCCTGGCGCCGCGACCACAAGGACCTGAACAAGCTGCCGCAATGGTCGTTCGCCGACACCGGCGGCGTGTTCGCCCGCGCCCTGGGCGTCCTCGACCATAAGGCCAATGTCGCGCTGCGCGCCACCCTGATCGTCGATCCGGACGGCGTCGTCCAGCACGTCACCGTCAACGGCCTGAACGTCGGCCGTTCGCCGCAGGAAACCCTGCGCGTCCTCGACGGCCTGCAAACCGACGAACTGTGCGCCTGCAACCGTCCGGTTGGTGGTGAGACCCTGGCTGCTTAAGGTCTGGCTGCTTAAGGCCTCGATACCTGCGTCAACCGAGCCGTTGATGCTTTAGAGAAGGCGGCGCGTGGCTTTTCCCTTTGTCCGCGCCGCCTTTTTCATGTCCGAAATCCGAAGAAAGAATCCCCATGTCGATCGATGCCCTGCGCGACCTGATCCCCGCCTATGCCAAGGACCTGTCGCTGAACCTGTCCACGCTCGCCAACGAGACGACCCTGTCCGATCAGCAGAAGTGGGGCGCTTTCGTGTCGTGCGCCTACGCCGTGGGCGTGCCCGAAGTGGTCAAGGCCCTGGAAGCGGCGGCGGCCGGCGTCATCACGCCTGAAGCCCTGACCGCGGCGAAGGCGGCAGCGGCGATCATGGGCATGAACAATGTCTATTACCGCGCCCTGCACCTGATGCATAACAAGGAATACGAGACCCTGCGCGCCGGTCTGCGCATGAACATCCTGGCCAATCCCGGCGTCGACAAGGTCGATTTCGAGCTGTGGTCGCTGGCGGTGTCGGCGGTCAATGGCTGCGGCCTGTGCCTCGACAGCCACGAGAAGGTCCTGCGCTCGCACAATGTGACCAATGTCCAGGTCCAGGCGGCGCTGCGCATCGCCGCCACGGTCAACGCCGTCTCGGCCGTCATCCGCGGCGAAAACGCGAGCAAGTAGTCGCTCGAACGCCGAGGCGTTCGGCAAGCTGGGGTTATTCCGCCGGAGCGATCTCGACGCCGCGGGCATGAAGCTGGTCCAGGATCCCGCCCTTGTGCAGGAGCTGGCTGAAACGCATCACGGCGACGCTGTGGCCCGGCAGGGCCAGGGCGTCGTCGATCGCCTGGGCCATGCGCGTTTCGGCATTCGCTACGGTATCCGTCCAGCCCGGCGCTTGCTGGTCACAGGTCAGGCTGGGCGTGTCGTGATAGACGAGGCTGACATTGGTCACGTCGCCCTGTGCCCAGGCGTCGACGGTCTGCGGCAATGTGGCCAGGTCGTAGTCGATGCCGTCGAGATAACCGACCAGGCAGGCCTCGTTGCCGGCGGCTGTCAGCGTCAACAGCCGGTCCGTCGTCGCATCGCCATCGAAACGCAGCGCCGGCTCGACCGGGATCGAGGCCTTGGCCGCCAGGGCCGACGCCTGGGCGACCTGGGGAATGTCACCGTCAATGCGGTGCCACGCCAGGACGCTGTCATAAAGTTCCGCGCCGGCGTGTTCGGGGGTGAATCCGGTAAAGGTCTCGAGCTTGAGCCTCTTTTCGCGCGCCACGGTTTCGCCAAGGCGGCTATAGGTCGCTGCCGATACCCGGGTTTTCAACGTCGTACCGGCCGGCAGAAGCGAACCGCGGCGATAGCGCGCCTCGCCGGCGGCGCTGAAGCTGGACGCGCCCGGCGTGATCAGGCGATTGGCGCCCGCCAGCCTCGCCTTGAAGAAGCGGTAGTCCCAGGTGAAATCGGTCGGCGCCTCGTCGAGCACGGCCATGACCCAGACCGTTCCCGTGCCGCGCGTCAACTTCCACATGGCCGGGCCCGGGACCTTCGACGGCAACCGGGCATAGGGCGACCAGCTGTGACCGTGCACGACCACCTGGGTCACATCGGCATTGGCGATGAAAGGCGACGCCGCCACGAAGAGGGCGGCCCAGAGCGCAGGGGCGAGACTAGACATCATTTGAAACTAAAAGACCGCCCGCACCGTGGCAAGCCTACGCCAGCTTTTTGTTTTGCATCATGTTTCTCCAAAAAGTGGCGTCCACTTTTGGGCATGAGGCTCTATTCCGCCGGCGCCGTGATCGTCACGCCCTCGGCGCGCAGCCGGTCGAGGATGCCGTCCTGGCGCAATAGGTCGCTGAGCGGCATCACCGCGACGCTTTTGCCGGGTGTCTTCAGGGCTTTGTCGGCGGCCTTGACCATGTCGTCGACCGCGTATTTTTCGTAGAGGTCGCCGAATTTCGGCTGCGCCAGGAAGCAGGCCACCCAGGCGGGCTCGCGGTGATGCGCCAGGATCGACGAGACATCGCCCGCGGCCCAGGCCTTGCCCATGTCGTCGGTCGTGGCGACGTCGTGGTCGATGCTGTCGAGATAGTCGTTCAGGCAGGCTTCGCCGGTCGTGGGGTCGATATGGGTGTACTGGTGGACCTGGAGCTGGTTGGTGTGGCGGTCGACATATTTGATCGGCACCCGGCTTTGCGCGGCGTAGGTGGCGACCTCCGGCGGCACGATATGGGTGGTGATACCGTGTGCCTCGTAGACCTTGACGATCAGCCAGGCGCCGGCCCAGGCCGGGCCATAGGTCAAGCCGGTCGGCAGGCCGTCAAAATTTTCCTGGCGCAGCACGGCCTGGAAACGGGCATAGGTCGCCGCCGAAACGACGTTGGACAATTGCTGGGATCCCGGCAGTTCCATGTCCTGTTCGGAAACTGGATCGTCGTTGATGATGCGCGGCAGGATCAGGACGTGGGCGCCGTTCAGGATGCGTTGAAAGCGGGTGGCGTCCCAGGTCACGGTCTTGGGCGAGACATGCAGCGTGCCCATGACCCAGACGGTCGAGTCCCCGCGCGTCAGCTTCCACATCGCCGGGCCGGGCACATGGGCGCGGACGACCACTTCGGTAATGTCGGACCAGGGTTTGGCCGGCGCGGGCGTGTTTTGCGCGCTTGCCGGCAGGGCGGCCGCTACCGTCAGGGCGCAGGCCACAGCCCGCACGATCGACCTCATACTCTGCCCCTTCATCACCATCCCGTTGGCGTAGAGGACGATTGTTACAGAATAATGTCAATAATCGGGACTGGATATATGCGCGCCTTCGACGCCTAGCCGGTCGAGCACGCCGTTCTTGCGCAAAAGCGTCGCCAGGGGGAAGACGGCGACGCTGCGGCCCGGTGTTTTCAGCGCTTCGGAAATCGACATCGCGGCGTCGTCGATGCTGTGGTCCAGCATGGCGGAAGCCTGGTCCGAACCAGCCAGGCACTTGAGCAGGGTCGATCCCTGGTAGTTGGCGTGCACGGTCTTCAGATCACCCGTCGCCCACGCCGCGGCGGCCTTGGGCGCGCGGTCGAAGTCGAAATCGATATCGTCGAGCGCATCGCTCAAGCAGGCCTCGCTGGCCGGAAGGCTCATGGCGTTGACGTCCTTGAGCAGGGGCGAGAACTTGTAGTGCGCCGAGGCACGCACCGGCACATTGGCGCGGTGGGCCAGGCGGACAATGGTCGCCTGCGGTTCCTGGTCGCTGAGCCCGATCTTGTTCAGGATGTCCTTGCGCAACCGCGCGCCGGCCCATACCGGCTTGTCGTGGGCGAAGGGCTTGGTCGATACGCCGGCGCGATCGGCGGCGGCCTGGTAGCGGGCATAGAGTGGCGCCGGCAACACGGTCCGCAAATCCTCGTGCTGGGGCAGGTTCTTGCTGGACATCAGCCCGAACAGGTCGCCGACGCTGGCGTTGGTCGCGGCAGGGGTGATCAGCACATGGGCGCCCTTCAGGGCATTCTCGATGCGCTTGGTCGGCCAGGCCTGGGATTTCGGAAAGACCGGCAAGACGCCGATGACGATCACTTCGGCGCCGTCCTTTTGCACACGCCACATCGCCGGCCCCGGCACGTGGGCGCGCACGGTCACCTCCTGGGCGTCGGACCAGGCTTCGGGCGCCGCTGTCTGGGCGCAGGCAAGGGAAGGAGCAACCGCCAGCAGGGCTGTGGCAGCCAATAAAAAAAGAGGGCGCATAGGTATTCGGAGGCGGCGAACGACAACAAACGCCTAGCAGATAATCATGGCTGTTTTGCGATGCAATCCGTGCGTCAGGCTTTCGCGGCGACCTGTGGCGTTTCGATCGCTTCGAACGTCAGGGGCGCGCCCCAGAAGGCCTCGATCAAGGCCGATTGCGACTTCGGCGTGCCGGTGGTGTAGAATTCGCGGCGGGCGCCATGGCCGATATCGTAGTCGGGATGGCGGGCGATGTAGTCAGACAGGGCCTTGGCGACCGACGGCGGCTGATGGATGATCGGCGTGCCGGCGGGCAGGGCGGCGCGAAACAGGTCGGCGACCAGTTCATAGTGGGTGCAGCCCAGGATGGCGCGGTCGGGATAACGGCCGACGCGGGTCTTCAGCGCCTCGACATGGCCGCGGATCTTGGCGTCCAGCGCCTCGCGCGGTTCACCGCGTTCGATCATGTCGGCCAGGCCCGGGCAGGCTTCGGTGAAGACGGCCAGGTCCTGGCGGCGCTTGTCGATTTCGATCTCGTAGACGCGCGACCGGGCGGTGGCCGTGGTCGAAAATATGCCGACGACGTCGAGCTTTTCGATCTTGGGGCCGCGGCGTTCGGCCTCGTGCTCCCACGGCACACCGGTCGCCGCCTCGATCGTCGGTACGATGATGCCCAGCACATTGACCGGCCGCTTGTAGGTCTTGCGGAACTGGGCCAGCCAGGTCGATTGCAGGCGGCGCAGCGCCACGGCCGACGCGGTATTGCACGCCAGCACGACCAGCGAGGCGCCGGCCTCGAACAAGGTCTCGCAACCGGCCCGCGTCAGGTCGACGATCTCCTCGCCCGTGCGGTCGCCGTAAGGCGTGTGCGCCTGGTCGGCCAGGTAGATGAAATCCGCTTGCGGCAAGGTGTCCACCAAGGCGCGATGGATGCTCAGTCCGCCCACGCCGGAATCGAAAACGCCGATAGCCATGTTGGAGAATACCTTACTTTTAAGTCTCGCGTCACATATGGGCGCGCATCGTTTGTGGTGCCATTTTCTTCGCTTTATCCCAAATGAAGTCAAGCGCCGCCACGTGGCAATTACGAAAACGTAATTGGACCGTTCATGCGGCTTCTGCGAGGTTCCGTGCCGGTGAAAACGTCGTGGGCGGGGTATGATGTTAGTCGATCGTCGTTTTTTGTTGGCCGGCTTGGCCGCAAGCGGCTTGGTCGCCGGCAATCGCGCGTTTGCCAATGATGCCGGAGCCTATGTAGGTATCTGGTCGGGGCGCCTTGCTGGTGATGTCGTCGTACGCCTGGACATCGAAAGCCATAGTCGCGCCAGCCTTGCCGCCCTTGTGCTCGGCGGTCATGAAATCCCGGCGATGGCGATGACCGTTACCGCCGCCGGATTGCACATGGATTTCGGGGCGGCGAGTGGCCTGTATGATGGTAAGCTGGACGGCGATACCATCGAGGGGACGTGGTCGCCGCATGGCCAGGCCCCGATGCCCCTCGACTTTGTCCGCGGCGATCCCCTCCAGGCCGCCCACCCTCCCGCATGATGTTCCATTCTCGACGCGAGTGATTTCGATGACCAAGGACCGCCGTTCCATGCTCGGTTTGCTGACTGCCGCCACGGCCCTGGCCGCGCTTCCCGCCGTGGCCAGACCCGTCAAAAAAGCGGCAAAGGCCGCCGCGAAGACGCGTGTGTCGCATAGCCCCGCACCCCACCTGACCGATCCGTGGACGGGCCCCTATGGCGGTGTTCCGCCGTTCGACAAGATCAGGGTCTCCGAGTTCGAACCGGCGCTCGACTGGGCGATGGACCAGCAGCGCACCGCCATCAAGGCGATCACCGGCAATCCCGAACAGCCCGATTTTGCCAATACCATCGTGGCGCTGGAAAGCTCGGGCCAGGCCTATGGCCGGGTCAGCGCCATCTACGGTATCTGGGACAGCAACCTGTCGGACAAGGCCTTCCAGGCGGTCTCGGCGAAGATGTCGCCGAAACTGGCGGCGTTTGCCGACGAGATCACCCAGAACGAGGCGCTCTTCGCCCGCGTCGAGGCGGTCTACAAGGCGCAGGACAAGGCCAGCCTGACATCGGAACAAAAGCGCCTTTTGTGGCTGAACTATCGTGACTTCGTGCGTGCCGGCGCCAAGCTCAGCAAGGCGGACAAGGCCAAGGTCGCGGCGATCAATCAAAAATTGGCCACCCATTTCGACCAGTTTTCCAAGAACCTGCTGCACGATGAAGCCCAGGTGACGTGGCTGACCAAGGACGACCTGGCCGGCCTGCCCGACAGCTTCGTCGCGTCGCTGGCGACCAAGGCGCAGGCCCTGGGCAAGCCCGGCCAGTACGCCGTGCAGAATACGCGTTCGGCCATGGAGCCGTTCGAGACCTATTCGACGCGGCGCGACCTGCGCGAAAAGGTCTGGCGCCTGTTCATCCTGCGCGGCGACAACAACGACGCCACCGACAACAAGAAGGTCTGTTCGGAGATCCTTCGCCTGCGCGCCGAGCGCGCCCTGCTGCTGGGGTATCCGACGCATGCCCACTGGCGCCTGGAAAAGGCCATGGCCAAGACGCCGGACAATGCGTTGAACCTGTTGATGGCGGTGTGGGGACCGGCGGTCGGCCGCGTCCACGAAGAGGTCGCCGACATGCAAAAGATTGCCGACGCGGAAAATGCCGGCATCACCATCGCGCCGTGGGACTATCGGTTTTACGCCGAAAAGGTGCGCAAGAGCCGCTATGACCTCGACGAGTCCGAGATCAAGCCGTACCTGCAGATGGACAAGATCCGCGACGGCATCTTCTGGGTCGCCGGGCGCATGTACGGGTTCGAGTTCCAGCCGATCCACGACATCCCGACCTTCCACGCCGACATGCAGACCTACAAGGTGCTGCGCCACGGCGAACTGGTCGGCGTCTGGTACTTCGATCCCTATGCCCGCGACGGCAAGAATTCTGGCGCCTGGGAAAGCGAATACCAAAGCCAGGCCAAGGTGCCGGCAGTGCGCAAGGTCGTCTGTTCCAACAATTGCAACTTCATCAAGCCGGAACCGGGCCAGCCGGTGCTGATCTCGTGGGACGACGCCGAGACCATGTTCCATGAGTTCGGTCACGCCATCCACGCCCTGTCGTCGGACGTCACCTACGGCTCGCTGGCCGGGACCAATGTCGCGACCGATTTCGTCGAGTTCCCGTCGCAGCTCAACGAGCATTGGCTGCCGATCCCGGAAGTGCTGGAAAAGTTCGCCGTGCACTACAAGACGGGCGAGCCGATGCCCAAGGCGCTGCAGGCCAAGATCCAGAACTCGCTGAAGTTCAACGAAGGCTTCAACACGGTCGAATTGCTGGCCTGCGCCATCGTCGATATGCAGTTCCACCTGGCGGGCAATGTGCCGGTCGATATCGCTCAGTTCGAAAAGGACGCCCTGGCCAAGCTGAACATGCCGAAGGAAATCGTCATGCGTCACCGGCCGCCGCAGTTCGCCCATATCTTCAGCAGCGACGACTATTCGGCCGGATATTATTCCTACGTCTGGTCGGATGCCCTGGTGGCCGATGTCCACGAAGCCTTCATGTCGGCGGGCGGGCCCTTCGCCGGCGACACGGCCAAACGCTACTTCGACACGATTTTGAGCCGTGGCAATACGTCCGACCAGGCCGAGGAATACCGCGCCTTCATGGGTCGCGACGTCAATCGCGATGCGCTGATGCGGATGAAGGGGTTCGCGGTTTAGAATCCTGCCTCTCCTCCCCCGTACGCTTCGCTACAGGGGAGGAGAGGCATTTTTCTTATCCCACGCCTTCGACGATCACCGCATCGAACTCAGCGGCGCCGATCCGATGCTGCCGGGCGGCCTGGTATTCCGGCGAATTGTAATAGCCGCGCGCCAGGTCGAGACTATCGAATTCCAGGATGACGACGCGCGGGCGGCCATGGCCTTCCAGCACTTCCATCTTGCCGGCGCGGGCCAGCGGCCTTGCGCCGAACTTTTCCGCCGCCGCGTGGGTGCCGGCGGAATAGAGGGCGTAATTGTCCGGATCGGTGACGGTCACCTGGGCGATCAGATAGGCTTTGGGCATTCTTCAATCCTTCAGGTCGTGGATCTTGTCGTAGTGCACTTCCAGCGTATTGTCCGGCATGCGGTGCAGGACCTGGGCGAAGCTGCGGTCGAAATGGATATCGTCGGCGATATAGGAAAACCGCGTGTGGATGGTCGAGGACAGGCTTTCGTCCATGCCGGTCATCGAAATAATGATTTCGGCGTTCTTGGCTTCCAGCGACTCGTGCGTTTCGCCCCATAGCGGGCTGGTTTCGTCGATCCGGTGCAGCAGGCTCCAGCTCAACTGCATGATCGGCACCTTGGACCGCACCAGGGCCATGTCGTGATAGCGCCGCATGATCGAACCGTCGGGCAGCTGGTCGTCGCGCATCATCACCATCGTCGCCTGGGCGTCGACGATGCGGTTGCCGCGGTCGTTGATCATGCGCAGGCTGAAATGCCGTTCGCCCATGTCGTCATTGATGACGGCGCGCTCGGAAAAGGTGACCAGCGCGGTCGGTCGCGAGAATTTCGAAAAGACAAGGCCGGTCATCAGGGCGTAGAAGCTAAACCCCGTCACCGCTTCCAGCGTCACCAGGATGTTGGTGATGATGCCTTCCGGCGACATGCCGCCGTAGCCGATGGTCGCCAGGGTCTGGACGCTGAAAAAGAAGTAGTCGAGGAAATAACCGTGGCGGGCGTGGCTGATGCCTTCGCCCGGCCACCAGTCGCCCAGGCCGAAATAGCACACGGCGAAAAACGTGTTGATACACATGAAAACGGCGATGAAGATCGTCACCAGCTTGGGCCAGTTCGCTTCCATCAATTGGGCATAGACGTCGCTGAAGCGTTGCCGTTTATGCCCGCGGATGATGATACGCGGCTTGGGGCCGTTGGCGCGCGGCACCAGGCGCGGCCGGAACAGGCTGGTCGTCGCGACGGAAGGCGTCGCGGGCGCGGGGGCAACCGGGCGCAACTCGACCTTGTACTGAAGATCGAGCGGCAGGGGCTTGCCGTTGGAAGGTCCGTTGTCGGGTGTCATACCTCTTTATGGCCCTTCCGAAGGGTTTTTTTCAATCCCTTCTATGGGAACAAAGGTTTTCGCTCTATATAGCGCGTGATGAACCGCCCTTTGCTCAAGATGTCAGTCCCTTTTCTAAAAATGAACGGTTTAGGCAACGATTTTGTTGTCGTCGACGCCCGCGAACAGGATTTCGTGCCGCAGGCGGCGGATATCCGTGCCTGGGGTGACCGCGACAATGGCATTGGCTTCGACCAGCTGATCGCCATCGAAGGTTCGGCCAGCGGCGACGCCTTCATGCGCGTGTGGAACAGCGACGGCTCCGGTGTCGAGACTTGCGGCAATGCCCTGCGCTGCGTCGCCTGGGTGCTCAATCCCGGCGCGGACGACCGCACGCTGAAGATCGACACCCTGGGCGGGCTGACCAAGGCACGCGTGCTGCGCGCCGACGCCAGCAGCGGTACGGCCAGTGTCGACATGGGCACGCCCGGCCTCGACTGGATGGATATTCCGCTGTCGGAGGAAATGGATACGCTGCGGCTGGAGCTGCAGGTCGGTCCGATCGACGCGCCGCTGTATCATACACCCTGCGCCGTCAGCATGGGCAATCCCCACGTCGTCTTCTTCGTCGATGACGTGTCGGCGGTCGATGTCGCTGCCGCCGGTTCGCTGATCGAGAACCATCCGCTCTTTCCCGAAGGCGTCAATGTCGAGTTTGCCCAGGTGATCGACCGCCAGACCGTGCGCATGCGCGTCTGGGAACGTGGCGCCGGCATTACCAAGGCCTGCGGCACCGGCGCCTGCGCGACCCTGGTCGCTTGCGCGCGCCGGGGCCTGATCGACCGTTCGGCCAGCATCATCATGGACGGCGGTCCGTTGCATATCGTCTGGACGGAAAATGACCATGTGATCATGACCGGCCCGGTCGAGGTCGAGTTCAGCGGCGAACTGCCTACCCGGGATCTGGCGTCATGAGCGACGACAGCCGCCCCATTCCAGTATCAGGTGTTGACATTGTCACCTTCGGTTGCCGCCTGAACACCTACGAAAGCGAGATGATCCGCAAGACGGCGGCCGATGACGGCCTGTCGGACGCCATCATCTTCAACACCTGCGCCGTGACCGGCGAGGCCGTGCGCCAGGCGCGCCAGGCCATCCGCCGCGCCCGCAAGGAAAACCCCGGCAAGCGGCTGATCGTTACCGGCTGCGCCGCGCAGACCGATCCCGACGCCTTTGCCAGCATGAACGAGGTCGACTTCGTCATCGGCAATGGCGACAAGGCCAAGGCCGGCGCCTATCGCCTGACCGCCGACAGCCCGCGTGTCGTCGTCAACGACGTTTTCAGCGTGCGCGAAACCGCCGGCCACATGATCGACGGGTTGAAGGACCGCGCCCGCGCCTTCGTCGAGGTGCAGAACGGCTGTGACCATCGCTGCACCTTCTGCATCATCCCCTATGGCCGCGGCAATTCGCGCTCGGCCGCCGCCGGCGACATCGTGGCGCAAATCCAGCGTTTGACCGCCGAAGGCTATAACGAAATCGTCCTGACCGGGGTCGATTTGACCTCGTGGGGCAATGACTTGCCGGGTATCCCGCAACTGGGCAACCTGGTGACCCGTATCCTCAAGCTTGCGCCGGATCTGAAGCGGCTGCGCCTGTCGTCGATCGACGCCGCCGAGATCGACGACGTCCTGTTGCGCGCCTTTGCCGAGGAAGAGCGCCTGGCGCCTTATCTGCATCTGTCGTTGCAGCACGGTGACGATTTGATCCTGAAGCGGATGAAGCGCCGTCACCTCAGGGCCGACGCCATTCGCCTGGTCGAGCAGGTGCGCAGCCTGCGCCCGGACATCGCGTTCGGCGCCGACATGATCGCCGGCTTCCCGACCGAGACCGAGGACCATTTCGCCAATGCCATGGCCCTGGTCGACGATTGCGACCTGTCCTTCCTGCACGTTTTCCCGTATAGCCCGCGGCCGCAGACACCGGCGGCCAAGATGCCGCAATTGCCGCGGCCGCTGATCAAGGAACGCGCCCAGCGCCTGCGCGAAAAAGGCCAGCAGGCCTTGCATCGCCATCTCGATCGCCGGGTCGGCCGCACGCTGAGTTGCGTCGTCGAAAAGCCGGGCTTTGCGCGCGCCGCCGACTTTACCGAGGTTGTGTTTGCCCCTTCTTCTTTGGAAGGACACGCGGGCGTCCCCGGACAATTGGCCGATATCGTCGTGCACGGCCATGATAACAAACACGCGCTAGGAGTCCTGCGTGGCTGAAGACAAGAAAAAAGGCTGGTTCCAGCGTCTGACCGACGGTTTGTCGCGGACGTCGCAGAACCTGACCGAACAGGTCACCCAGGTTTTCCAGCAAAAGGAAAGCCTGGATGCGTCGGCGCTCGAGGACCTCGAGGATCTTCTGATCGAGAGCGACCTGGGGCCGGCCGTCGCCGCGACCATCGCCCGGAAAATGGCCGATGCCAAGTTCAACTCGGCCAAGGACGGCAAGGCCGTGCGCGAAGTGCTGGCCGAAGCCCTGGCCGAGGAACTGGCCGGTCACGAAGCGACCTTCGATCCCCTGTCGGGTCCCAAGCCCTATGTCGTGCTGTTCGTCGGGGTCAATGGCTCGGGCAAGACGACGACCCTGGGCAAGATCGCCGCATCTCTGACCAGCAAGGGCGCCAAGGTCCTGGTGGTCGCCTGTGATACCTTCCGGGCTGCGGCGGTCGAGCAGCTCAAGATCTGGGCCGACAGAGCCCACGCTGACTTCATGGGCCGCAAGACCGGCGCCGACGCGGCGGGCCTGGCTTTCGACGCCTTCACCAAGGCCAAGGAAGAGGGTTACGATGTCGTCCTGATCGACACCGCCGGCCGCCTGCAGAACAAGCAGCAACTGATGGACGAGCTGTTGAAAGTCGTCCGGGTGATCAAGCGCATCGATCCGGATGCGCCGCACGAAACGCTTCTGGTGCTCGACGCGACGGTCGGCCGCAACGCCCTGTCGCAGGAACAGATATTCGGCCGTCAGGCCTTCGTCTCGGGCCTGGTCATGACCAAGCTCGACGGCACGGCGCGCGGCGGCATCCTGATCCCCGTCGCCAAGGCCTCGGATGCGCCGATCAAGCTGATCGGCGTCGGCGAGGATATCGAAGACCTGCACGCCTTCAAGGCGCGTGAATTCGCCCGCTCGATGGTGGGCCTGGAGCCGTTGGGATGACCGAACCGGAAAAGAAGCCCCTGGATATTGCCGGCGAGGCCAATCCCGAACTGGCGCTGAAGCCGGGTGAACCGGCGCAGAACTGGGTCAAGATGGGCGTCGATTACGGCCCCATCCTGGTTTTCGCGGCGACCATGATCGTCAGCAACATCCTGAAGGTCGGCGCCAAGGAAGACCGTATCATCTATGCCAGCGCGGGCCTGGCGATCGCTTCGGTGGTGGCGCTGGTCGTCGGCCTGGTCGCCGAGAAGCGCATCGCCTGGATAGCGCTGGTGACGGCAGCCTTGGGCATTCCGTTCTCGGTGCTTACGGTGCTCTTCAAGGATCCGGTGTTCATCAAGATCAAGATGACCATCATCGACGGCCTGATCGGCGCGGTTCTGCTGGGCGGGTTGGCGCTGAAGAAGCAGCCGCTCAAGGTCCTGCTGGGTGACGCGCTGAAGCTGAAGGACGAGGCCTGGCCGCGGATGACGCTCTATTATGCGCTGTTCTATCTCGCCATGGCCGGGGTTAACGAAGCGGTGTGGCGGACCCAGTCGACCGACGTGTGGGCGACGTGGAAGATCGGCTCGATGATCGGTGGTCCGATCCTGTTTTCGGTCCTGCTGCTGCCTTTCATGATGAAGAACATGATCGTCGAAGAGGCGGTTAAGGCCAAATCGTCAGACGGCAAATGACATCCTTCCGTATGCGGATGGAAATGTCAAAATTTTGATATACAATAGCGGTAGAACGAAATGAGCTTGGATCGTCATTTCGTTCTAATCCTTGCGTGTCGCGCAATTTAACCGAACGGTGCGTCGCACTTTATCGGATTGCGCTTT
>FTKT01000108.1_pt1 | contig 17521 bp, 14 predicted proteins | sample 1658271 | NCBI WGS metagenome assembly FTKT01 (sample SAMEA3914811, study PRJEB12502) | metagenome | biome: forest; material: soil | place: Canada | collected 2011-08-04 | depth 0.3 m | reverse complement strand
ACCGCCAATGCCGCGGGCGACACGCTCGTCTCCAACACGGGCGTCGACACGCTCGTGGGGGGCGCTGGCAACGACGTCTTCGTCGTCAACAATGCGGCAGACGTCCTGCTCAACGTAGGCGTAGGCGACACCGTCGAGTCGTCCGTGCCCTATGCGCTGACGATCTCAGGCGCGCAAGCTCAGTTGATCGGTGCCGCGCCGCTATCGGGCTCAGTGCAGGCCAATAGCGCCAGTCTGACGGCGCCAAACGGCAACGACACGTTGACGGCTGCTGGTGAGTACGACACCCTGATTGGGGGCGCGGGCAACGACACGTTCATCGTCAACGATGGCAGCGACATCGTGGTCGACGCCAACAGCAATGCCGCGAACGTCCTGCAAACTGCGAATTCGTACACCTTGCCGGCGAACGTGGATTCGCTGGTGCTGACGGGCTCGAACGCTGTGGTCGGCACGGGCAACAACGATGCGGCCAACATCATGACCGCCAACCAGGGCAACGACCTGCTCTACGGCAGGGCTGTGAGCAACACGATCTATGGTGGATCCGGTTCGGACACGATCTACGCGGGGCCGGACGACAACCTGATTCACGCTGGCAGCGGTGGCACGCTCAGCGCGCCGACACTGGTCTTCGGTGACACCAGCGCAGGCGATGTCACCGAAGACGTCATTGATGGCGACACCGGCGTCAACAAGCTTTGGGGCGGCACCGACGCCAACACCATCGTCGGCGGAGCCGGGACTCTGGCAATTTATGCGGGCGGCTATAGCAACCTGATCACCGCCGGCAACGGCGGGACGACGGCAAGTCCGGTTTATGTCTACGGAAACCAGAACGGCACAAGTGTCTACACGAGTTCCACCATCAACGGTGGCGCTGGCGTCGACGTCCTCTATGGTGGCGCCGGCTCGGACCTGATCACCGCAGGCACCGGCGGGAGCACAACCGTTTATGCCGGTACGGGCTTCGATACGATCTATGGGGCGGCCGGATCGTTGCTCGTCGATACGCTGAGCGGCAACGACCTGCTCGTCGGCGGTGCGGGCGCAGAGACTCTACAAGGTACCGGCTTCGACACGTTGGTCGGAGGAACAGGATCGGACCTTCTCTCCGACAACGCGTCGACGACGTCCAATGTGACCTACGAATTCAACGCCGGGTTCGGACAGGAGACCATCAGTTCGGTGCCGTTGAATAGTGAGCAACTGGCTTTTGGTCCTGGCTTCTCGTCCACGTCGTTCAAGACCAGCATCACGTCGACTCCCGGCACCTCCAACGTCGGCGAACTGGTGTTGAACTTGCAAAACGGCACAGGCACCATCGCTATTCAGGGCGGCCTGATACCGGGCGCGATTTCGAGCATCTATTTCGCGGATTCGGGTGCGACGTCGTTGGCTCAACTCGTCAATGGGGGGGGCGTTCAAAACACCCTGGTTCCGTTTATCAACTGGTCGGATCTCTTGTCGACAGGCGATGCGCAGACCATCAATGGTGCGAGTTCGATCTATGACGTCTTCGCTTTTGGAAATTCGGACGTCATCAATTCCGCAAACCTATCCCACAGCACTTATGCCTACGGTAATGGCGATACGCTGAACGGCGGCGGTTGGATTGTTGGTAGCGACAGCACGGTCAACTTGGGTAACAACGAGGCGCTCACGGTCTCAGGGGGCAATTCGACTATCACGGGTGCTGGAAATGACAGCTTGGTCCTTGAGAACGTTCCCGCTTCAATCGAGTTCACGGGCACTAACAACCGAATTGATTCCGACGTCAGCGTCGATCTGTTCACCGGCGTTTCCAGTCTGACGCTTGCCCAAGACGGTTTGATCGCCCACAGCAACGCGCAGGGCGGGGCCCTCTATGCGGACGGCGCCTATGACACGCTGGTGGGCACGGCAGGTGCAGACACGTTGGTAGCATATTCTGCAAACGACGTTCTCATTGGCGGAAGCGGTTCAACCAATTTCACACTTGCCGAACCGACTGATGCCATTCAGGCCAGTTCGGGCAACGCAGCGAACAACACGATCAACGCGAGTTTTTCGTATGCCTTGACCAACATCGCTAACACCCTTGACCTCACCGCGTCGTCCTGCATCGGAACGGCCAATTCCGCCAACGACGTTCTGACAGCCTCTGGCAATCTCGATACCCTGCTCGGGGGAACTGGGAATGACACACTGGTTTCTAGCGGTAGCCAGACGACGTTTGTTGCAGGCTCTGGAAAGGCCACGTTCGTTAACGTCTTTACTGGCGACACGGTGATCGACCCCTACGCCAACACCGGCAGCGTCATTGAAGGCTCCGGGATGATCACATTGCCTGCCAACGTGGACAACTTTGTAGGAACTGGGTACGGGTCAACGATCACCGGCAACGCCGGTAATGACTCGGTCGTCGCTGACCAATATGGTAGCGATACGATCATTGCTGGCAGTGGCTTTGACACACTGGTGGCCGGTATCAGGAACGGCGGGGACACCTTCGTCTTTAACCAGGGATTCACTCAGGATCTCATTACCAACGCCCAAGCCAATGACCATCACATCCTTCGGTTCGGCACCGGTATCACCCGCACGTCGCTAACATTTTCGGCGCTGCTTGGGTCGGCGGGTACGGCGCCTTCGTTGCTCATCACCGATGGCTCGGAAACCATTACGGTGCAGGGCGGACTGATACCTGGAGTCATCGATTCCGTTCATTTCGCTGACGGGACGTCGTACACGCTGGGCCAACTGCTGGCGCCGTCAGGAACCGCGACTGTCGCTAGCGCTGGCGGCAATCTCATCATCGTAAGCAACGACAGCGCCTCGGTCACCGGCGGCTCCGGACAGGACACGATCGTGGCTTGGGGCGCGAACGATACGCTGGAAGCCGGCACGGGCGGGGCAGCGGTCTACGCGAACGGCGCCGACGACGTCTTGATCGGCTCGGCGAGCAGCGACACGTTATCCGGCTACGGTGCGAGCAACTCGCTGGTATCGGGCAATGGCAACGAAATACTCGTTGTCAACTCGACCGATACCGTGGTCAATGTGGCCGCCGGTCAGTTGAACGATACGGTCGAGTCGTCGGTGGATTTCAAGGTTCCAGCCAACGTCAGTGTGATGCAGATGACGGGAAGTGGAAACCGCTTCGCCCTTGGCGGTACCACAGCGGCCACTATCGTGGCCAATTCGGGGCAGGACACGCTGATGGCAGGTTCACAGGCCGACACCCTGGTCGGTTCTTCCGCAGGTAGCGACCTATTCATCATCAATAGCGCCAACGATGCTTTAGTTGGCGGAATTGGGGGCGCGACAGACACCGTACAGTCGTCAATCAGCTATGCATTGCCCACCGGCATCGACAACCTAGTGCTCGCGACCGCAGGCACTATTGGCACGGCAAACGATGACGCTCATGGCGCTCTGTTCAGCAACCAGGATAGCGACACGCTGGTGGGAGGAGCAGGGGCCGACACGATCACGGGAGTTGGCTGGAATGACGTGTTGATCTCGGGATCCGGCATTGATCACCTCGCCCGCGGGCATGGCTCAACAACCCAAGTGACGTTTGTCATCAACAATTCGGCAGATGTCATCGACGCTCTGAGCTGCATCGACACCATTGAGAGTTCTGCCAACTACGTGTTGACATGTCCAACGTCCGGCTCTGGCGTTGCCCTCCAATGGGTTCTCATCGGCAGCGGCAACCTGCTGGCGCAGGCGGCAAACGGCTACAACGACTTTTACATCACTGCAAACTCAGGGCACGACACGCTCATCGGCAGCAGCGCCGTGACCAGCGTCAACACCCTGGTGGCTGGCACCGCAACCGACGTGCTGATCGGTGGTGGCGCCGGCACGACGAATACCTTTGTGGTGCATAACTCTGGCGACACGGTGATTGCGTCCGCGGATGCGACCAGTAACGCGGTTGACGCGATGGTCAGCATGACGATGCCCAGCAATGTCTATTCAATCACCGCGACGGCATCCAACCTTGTGTTGACCGGCAACTCCGGCAATGACTACATGTCTTCGAATGACTCAGGCAACGACGAGCTTGTTGCGGGAGTGGGCAATGATGTCTTATCGGTCTACTACGGCGACACCATCGTCTTTGGTAGTCTCTTCGGCAACGATGATGTGCAATTCAGCTCGGGATGGTCAAGCTCGGCTCCCGTGCTGGTTCAATTCAGTGCGAATCCTGGTGACATGACAGTAGCCGCCATCAGCGACCGGGATGGCAACCCAGCTTTGCAAGTCGCCGATGGTTCTTCTGCTATCACACTCGAAGGTGGTCTGGGCACAGGCAACTACCAGTTCAAGTTCGCAGGCGGCAGCACACTTACGTTGGCGCAGTTCCTTGAACAAGCGAATGTCGTCAGCTCGACAGTTTCGGGCGGCAGCGGCGAGGTCATCCTTACCGGCGCGCCGGCCACGTCATTATGGGGTAGCGCCGGCGCGGACACACTACTGGCAGTGGGCGCGGCGGACACGGTCAACGGCGGCGCCGGAGCGCAATGGCTCGAAGCGCTTGGAACGAATGAGTCGGTCGTCGGTGGTAGCGCATCCGACACCCTGGAGGGCCTCGGCGTGAACGACACGCTGGTAGCAGGCGCCAGCGCCGATACCTTGATCGGCGGCACCAGCGCCTCGGTGCTGTTCGTCATCAATAGCACGTCTGACCGCATCCAGTTGCAATCGAGCCCGGGCGCCGACACGATCAGTTCGTCAGTCAACGAAACCCTACCCAGCGGGATCAACACGCTCGTGTTGACAGGCTCGCTGGCCTTGAAGGGCAACGCCAACAACGGCGCCGATACACTGACCAGCAACTCCGGTGTGGATACCTTGGTAGGCGGCACTGGCAGTGACCTATTCGTATTGAACGATGCGCTGGACATCGTCACGGTCGGCTCGAGCCACGGCGCCGATACCATCCAATCGTCGTTTAACGACACGCTGGCAGCAAACGTCGCGACGCTGGTACTCACCGGCTCGGGCGCCGTATCCGGTACCGGCAATGCGATAGCGGATGTCCTTCGCGCGAATGCCGGCAACGACACGCTGGTCGCGGGCAGCGGTGTCGCGACCATGGTGGGCGGCGCTGGCAACGATCTCTTCGTCGTGAACAACACGGCCGACACGATCCAAAGCGCATCGACAACCAGCGCCGACACGATCAGTTCCTCGGTGTCGTTCACGCTGCCGGCCAACGTCAATACCCTGGTGCTCACGGGCGCTGGTACTTTGACAGGCAAAGGCAACACCGGCGACGACCTGATGACGGCGAACATCACAACGGGAACGGTCACTCTGACGGCTGGAGCGGGCATGGACACGCTCGTGGCCGGTGCAGGTGCCGACACGCTCGTCTCTGGAACTGGGGTAGACAGTCTGGTCGGTGGTTCTGGCAGCGATATGTTCGTGCTGAACAATTCAGCGGATGTCGTCACGGTGGGCGCAACGCACGGAACCGATACCCTTCAGGCCGCCTTCAACGACACGTTGGCAGCCAATGTCTCTGTTTTGGTACTGACCGGATCTGCGGCGTTGTCGGGTACCGGCAATGCGATTTCCGACGTCCTGCGGGCTAATACAGGCGCCGACACCCTCACTGCGGGCAGCGGGACAGCGACCTTGGTCGGTGGCGCGGGCAATGATCTGTTCGTGGTGAACAACATCGCCGACACCGTTCAGAGCGCATCAACGACGGCGGTCGATACCATCAGCTCGTCGGTATCCTTCACGCTGCCAGTCAACGTCAACACGCTGGTGTTGACCGGTGCGGGCGCGCTCAAGGGTACGGGCAATTCGGCCGGCGCCGATCTACTCACGGCTGCCGCAGCATCTGGCGCCGATACGCTGGTCGCCGGCAACGGCGCCGACACGCTGGTGTCTGGCACCGGTATCGACAGCCTCGTTGGAGGCACCGGCAGCGACTTGTTCGTCTTGAACAATTCCGCCGACGTCGTAACAGTCGGCACCACGCATGGAACAGATACCTTGCAGGCGGCGTTCAACGACACCCTGGCGGCCAACGTCTCCGTGCTCGTCCTTGCCGGCGGTTCGGCGGCATTGACGGGGACAGGAAACGCGATCGCCGACGTGTTGCACGCAAACTCGGGTAGCGATACCTTGACCGCGGGCTCCGGCGTCGCGACGCTGATCGGAGGAACGGGCAATGACGTCTTTGTGGTGAACAACACGGCCGACACCGTGCAGAGCGCATCGAGCACCGCGGTCGATACGATCCAGTCGTCGGTGTCGTTCACGTTGCCGACCAACGTCAACACGCTCGTGCTGACTGGCTCCGGCAGCCTCAAGGGCACCGGAAACACCGCGAACGACCTGCTCTCGGCCAGTGGCACGACGACGGCGGACACGCTCGTCGCCGGCAATGGCGCCGACACACTGATTTCGGGCACGGGCGCCGACAGCTTGGTGGGTGGCACAGGCGCTGACCTCTTCGTTGTCAACGCGACGACTGACGTCGTCAACGTGGGGGCGACGCACGGTGTCGACACGATCCAATCGTCGGTGTCCTACACGCTGCCCGCCAACGTGCAGTACCTGTCGCTCACCGGTTCAACCGCGCTGACCGGTACGGCGAGCAATTCCAGCGTCAGCCTGGTCCAAGGTGGCACGGGTGCGGATACCCTCAACGGTGGCACCTTGCTCGCTGTGCTCGAAGCTGGCACGGCCGGTGCGCAGGTGCTCAAGGCCACCGGCGCTCAAGCAGCGTTGATCGGTGGCGGTGCTGCCGACACGCTCACGGGAGGTGCCTTCAAGGATTTCCTCGCCGCAGGCAAGGTCGCCGACACCATCACCGGCGGCGCGACGCACAACGTCGTCGCCGTCAACAGCGGCGATGGTGCGACGGTGCTCGCGCCGACGACGGGCGCCGGCAATGTGCTGTCGCTGGGGGCGGGCATCGATACCGAGGCGTTGACGTTCACCAAGAGCGGCAACAACCTGGTGCTCAACGACGGCGTCGCCGGCGATTCGATCACGTTCACCAACTGGTATCTCGCCGCGGCCGACCAGACCACGACGACGCTGCAGGTGATCGAGGCCGCGAGCGCGTCATACAGCAGCGCCGGCACGGACCCCTTGCGCAACAAGCCGATCGAGGAGTTCAACTTCACCTCGCTCGTGGCGGCCTTCACCGCCGCGGGATCGACCGCAGGCTGGGCGCTCTCGCATTCCATGGGCGTCGACACACTGGCCAGCAGCGCGACGGCAGCCTATGGCGGCGATCTTGCCTACTACTTCGGCAAGAACGGCAACGTCAGCGGCATGAACCTGTCTGCGGCGCAGACGACCTTGACGAACGCCTCGTATGCGACAGCCCTGCAGACCATCGACTCGTGGTCCAGCATCAGCGGCACAGGCACGACGCTGAACGTCGTCGTCGCGTCGCCGTTGTCGGGTTCCGGCGCTGATCCGACGCTGGCGACTGGCACGGGTCGCAAAAGCATACAGCCAGTCACGATCGGGAATTCGTCAGATTCGGGGCAGACGTTGGCACCTACGAGCGTGCGAAGCCCGACGTTTGTGACGCCGGACATGTTTGCGAGGGTCGGCACTGTCGACCGTGCCCTCTGGCCCGATGGCGCTCGCGGGCACGAGAACGTCAGCAACGCATGGGCATCGATGCATGCACAGCTCGATGCCGCGACAGTCACGTCGACTGCGAGCGTGGGCGTCGAGGCGCCTCAGCACGGGGACGTGCTGGACTTTTCGGCGCTCATGGCTTCAGAGGGGGTCGGATCCCGGTTCGGTAGGCACGACAGCACCAGTCAAATACGCCGGCTACCAGCCTGATGCATCGGCACACACAGAGAGACGTCTGATTGAATTCCCGAACCGATGCGCCGAACAGCGGGCGCCGATTGTCCAACGAGGCGCTGGCGTTCGCGCCTGGATTGCTCGCCATCCAGGAGCGACCGCCCGCGCCGCTCGCCAAGGTCATTCTTTGGGCGCTGGCGATCCTCGTGGCGATCCTGCTGGTGTGGGCGTGCTTCGGCAAGCTCGACATCATCGTGAGCGCGCCGGGGCGTCTCGTCCCGGCGAACTACCTCAAAATCGTCCAGCCCTCGGAACCGGGAATCGTCAGGGAGATCCTCGTTCACGAAGGAGAGCGCGTGAGCGCTGGTCAGGTGCTGCTCCGGATGGATCGTCAGGAGTCGGATGCAGACTCCGCCGCCGTCGCGAATGCGTTGAAGGTGCGAGAGATGCAGCTTCGCAGAATCGATGCCGAGCTTGCGGACAGGCCGCTTGCCAGGAAGGCCGGCGATGTCAATGACGCCTTTCGCCAAGTGCAAACGCAGTTCGAGGTGCATCAACAGGCCTATCGCGAATCCGTCGCGCAGGCCGAGGAGGCGTTGCGTCGCGCCGAGCACGATCGACAGGCGGGCGAGCAGACGCTCGAGAAGCTCAAGCTGACCAATCCGATTTTCCGAAGCCAGGCGAACACCTACGCCGACCTGGGCAAGGACGGCTACGTCCCCAAGACGGCGATGGAGGACAAGCAGCGCGAGTTCATCGAGAACGACCAGGAGTTGAAGGCGCAGGGGGCTCGGGTCGACAGCTTGTCGGCGAGCGTCGACGAAGCGCAACGGCAGTTGAACGAGTTGAAGGCCAAGGCGCGCTCCGACTTGCAGAACGAGCGCATCGAAGCCGATGCGGATCGCGCCAAGCTGCAGCAGGACATGGCCAAGCAAAGCCACAAGGCCGGGCTCCTCGAGCTCAAGGCGACCGAGGCGGGAGTGGTCAAGGATCTGTCGACGCACACGATCGGTACCGTCGTCACCGCGGGCACGGTTCTCATGTCGATCGTTCCCGAGAAGGAGCCGGTCGTCGCCGAGGTCATGGTGCCGAACGAGGACGTCGGCTTCGTGCACGCGCACCAGGCCGTCAAGGTCAAGGTCGCCTCCTATGCGTTCCAGAAGTACGGCATGCTCGATGGCCGCGTAAGGCAGGTCTGGCCGGATGCGACGGAGCCGAGTACCGCGCAGGCTGGGGCCAATGCCACGTCGGACAACCAGGATGCCGCCAGGGAAGGCGCGAGCGGAGGCTTCAAGGCGCTCGTCGATCTGGGCAGCCAGAAGCTAGTCTCTGACACGCATGAACTGGCGCTCATGCCCGGTATGCGGGTGACCGTCGAAATCAATCAGGGCCGTCGCACCGTGATGGAGTATCTGCTGTCGCCCATCATGAAAGTCGCCCAAGAGGGCGCGCGAGAACGATGAGCGCTGCTCAGAGACGGCAAGCCCTTCATTTCCACCACTTCTCCATGTCGAACTCAGCATGCTCGCAGTTCGAGCAAAAGGGCTTGCCAAGTTCCCTGCGACAATCTCGTCCGTTCAAATGGACGAAGACTCTCGAGGGTGAATATGACGACGCTGCAGGAATTGCTCGACAAACAAGCCGCGCTGAATCAAAAAATCTCGGCGATCCGCATGGCAGAGCGAGCGCGTGCCATTGCGGACGTGCGCACCCTGATGGCGCAGCACGGGCTCACGGCCGCGGACGTCTCTGTTGCCTATTCGGCCACGCACAAAGGCGCCGCGAAGACCGCCGGCAAGAAGGTTGCGGTCAAATATCGTGATCCGGTCACGGGCGCCACGTGGACTGGCCGTGGCCTCAAACCGAAGTGGATGGCCGAAGCTGTCGCCGGCGGCAAGACCCCAAGCGACTTCGCCATCTGACGCTCGGACGGCAAATTTAGAAAAAGGGGGGCTCTGGCCACTCGTAGTTCCGAGCCAGAACGCCGTGCACGCTCGCGGCGGCCTTCAGCTCGTCCTGACCTTGCCCCTGGAACACGTACCCCATAGCCGGCTATGAGTTGGCCCGTCGAGGTTGGGCGACGAGCCAGTTTTCCTCGAACTTCATCGGGCTGACGTAGGCCAGCGTCGAGCGCAGCCGAGTTCGGTTGTACCAGAGCATCCAGTCGATTGTCTCGTCCTTGGCCGCTCGTCGGGTCGTGAAGCGTTGGCCGTGGAGTCGCTCGACCTTCAACGAGCCGAACAGCGTCTCGCTGCAAGCGTTGTCCCAGCAGTTTCCGCGGCGGCTCATCGATGCCGTCATGCCGTACTCGGTCAGCGCGTCCCTGAAGTCACGACTCGCATATTGACTGCCTCTGTCGCTATGGAAGATCAACCCCCCGGCCGGATCGGGGTGGCGCTTGAACCAGACCATTCGAAGCGCGTCGATGACGATCTCACGCGACATGTCGCTGCGCATCGACCAGCCAACCACCTGCCGGCTGAACAGATCGATCACCACGGCCAGGTACATCCATCCTTCGTCAGTGGCGACGTACGTGATGTCGCCGGCCCACACCTTGTCTGGCTCGTCGACTCCGAACTGCCGATCCAACAGGTTGGCCGCGATCGGGAAATCATGGTTGCTGTCCGTCGTGATCCGGAAGCGGCACTTGGCCTTGGCACGGATGCCGTGGTGCTGCATCGACTGCTGCACACGCTCCTTGCCGACGTTGAAGCCACGCGCGAGCAGTTCCCTCCAGATGCGCGGCCACCCGTAGGCGCCGTGCGTCTCGGCGTGGATGGCCCGGATGTGCACCAACAGCGCTTCCTCGCTGAGGTGCCTTCGTGGCGCGTCAAGCGCTCGGCGGGCAACGTGCTCGTGGTATCCGGCGGTACTCACCTTGAGCACACGACACTGCACCGAGATCGGCCACAGGCGTCGATGGCCCCCGATGAAGGCGTACTTCACAGCTTTGCTTTCGCGAAGTACGCCGTCGCTTTTTCCAGGATGTCGCGCTCCATTTTGACGCGCGCCAGCTCGGCCTTCAGCCGACTGATTTCCATCTCCTGGGCACTGACGGGCTTGCTGTCCGCGCCCACCAGATCCAAACCTTCACGCTTGGCCTTGACCCAGTTGAACAGCGTCTGATCGATCATCCCCAGCTTGCGGGCCACCTCGGCCATGCTCAAGCCACTTTCGACCAGCCGTACAGCCTCTTCCTTGAACTCGCTCGTGTAGGCCACGCGCGGCGTCTTGCGGTTCACCATTTGTCGTTCTCCTTGCTTGCATTAGGCGCTCAGCAAGGGGTACGTTTTCCGCGGGCAAGGTCATCCTTCGAGAGCCTGACACCGGCCCTGCGCATCGTGACGACCATGACTTCCATGGCCGCAATGATACTGGATGTATGTACAGTAATGTCAAGCGCTTATCAGAACAGATCGCCTTGCGGGGACGGCTCAGGTGGTTCGGGCGGCGCCTTCGGTTCCTTCGCCTTCTTCGGTGGCGCCGGTGGCAGCAGCTCGTCCTTGGCGTTCGGTTCCTTGGCGACCTTCGGTCTGCGTGTAAGCGGCGCGGCCTCGCCGAGGAACGGGCCTGGGTGCTGCTTGAAGAACAACGGTAAGCGATCGACTAACCACGTCCTTGAGCAAACGGCCGTGACCTGACAGCCTACGTTCCCACGTACATGAACGCGGGAACGTAATGTCAGACGATCTGGAAGATCTCAAGCGCCGACTGGTGCTCGGCCATAAGAGCGATGGGCGCAGCGTGTACGACGAGTCGGCGAAGGCCGAGCTGGTTGGGCTGTGCATGCAGCCCGGCGCCTCGGTGTCGCGCCTGGCGCGCGAGTGCGGGGTCAACGCCAACCAAGTGGGGCGTTGGCTACGCGAGCACGGTCAAGGGCGGCGGCGCGTGGCCGTTGCGAGCGACGCGGCGGCGCCTGCGGCATTCGTGGCGGTGTCGGTGCTGCCGGCTCCTGCGTCACCGGACGTACAAGTCGACGACGTCGCCACCTCGATGAGTTTGCAGGCGCGCTTGCCCAATGGCGTGGCGGTCGATCTTCGTGATGTCGATCCGCGGCATGTCGGCGCGGTGCTCGAGGCGCTCGGGAGGCTGCGGTGTTCCGCTTCGACAGAGATCTGAAGGTCTACCTGCACCGCGCACCGGTGGACTTCCGGCTGAGCATCAACGGCCTGGCGACGCTGGTGCAGCAGGCCCTCGGGCTGGATCCGTTCGCTGCCTGCGTGTACGTGTTCAGCAACCGCCGACGCAACAGGGTGAAGGTGCTGGGCTGGGACCGCAACGGCTTCTGGCTGCTGCTCAAGCGCCTGGAGGAAGATCGGTTCATCTGGCCGAGCGAGGTCGCGGTGCCGACGCTGACGATCGAGCAACTGCACTGGCTGCTCGAGGGCATTGACATTGGCGTCGTTCAGCGGCATCCGCACCGCGTGTACGAGCACGCTGGCTGAGATCAACAAACACGGCGACGGTCCATAGCGGCAGATCCGGATGGCGCCGCGCGGCGGTGCTGGGGACAATGCTGCAGCAGATGGTCACCCTGCCCACGCCCGAAGAGTTCACCGCCCTGCAGCAGGCGCTCGCCGAAGCGCTGAAGAAGAATGAGTCGCTGTCGGGCGAATTGCGCGTGACGCGCACCGAGCGCGACCTGCTCAAGGAACAGCTCAGCAAGTTCAAGCGGCAATTGTTCGCCGCCAGCAGCGAGGCCAGCGAGCAGCAGAAGGACTTGTTCTTCAACGAGGCCGAGAGCCTGGGGGCGCAGGCCGAGCCGGCGGTCGAAGAGACCGACGACGACAAGGTCGACGTGCCGGGCCACCAGCGCGCCAAGCGCGGTCGCAAGCCGCTGGATCCGGCGCTGCCACGCGAAGTGGTGCGGCACGAGTTGCCCGAAGACGAGCGACTGTGCCCGCACGACGGCGCGACGTTGCGCGAGATCGGCGTGGAGGCCAGCGAGCAGCTCGACATCGTTCCACAGCAGGTGCGCGTGATCCGCCATGAGCGCGTGAAGTACGCGTGCCCGTGCTGCGACGGCACGCTGCGTCTGGCCCCGCGTCCGGCGCAGGTCATCCCCAAGGGCCTGTTCACCGAGAACGCGCTGGCCTGGATCGCCACGTCGAAGTACCTCGATGGCCTGCCGCTGTATCGCCAGGCAGCGCTGCTGGGCCGCTTCGGCGGCACCGACATCTCGCGCAACACCGTGGCCGGCAGCATCGTGCGCGTCGGCCAGGCCGTGCAGCCGGTGGTCAACCTGCTGCGCGACGAGTTGCTGGACGCGCCGCTGGTGCTCGGTGACGAGACCGAGTTGCAGGTGCTCAAGGAACCCGGGCGCAGTGCCCAGGCCAAGAGCTACATCTAGGCGCAGATGACCGATGGCTCGGGCAAGGACGGCACAGGGCCACCCGTCCGGCTGTTCACCTACGCGCCAAGCCGCTCGACGAAGACGGCGCTGGCGCTGTACGCGGGCATCCGCCAGGACGCCGTGCTGATGACCGATGGCTACGACGTCTACGACAACGTAGCCGAGACGCACGGGCTCGTGCACCTGGGATGTTGGACCCATTGCCGACGCTACTTCCTCGAAGCGCTGCAGGCGCTGCCCAAGGACAAGCGCGGGCCGGAACAATTGGCCGCACGGTTCATCGCGCTGATCGGCAGGCTGTACCACGTCGAGGCCCAGGCCAAGCGAGACGGCGTCGACATCGCAGGACTCGGGCTCCGGCGCCAGCACGACAGCGTGCTCGTACTGGCCGAGATCGAGGCGCTATTGCTGGCCAACCTGCATGCAGTGCTGCCCAAGAGCCTGCTGGGTCAGGCGTTGCACTACCTCGCGTCGCAGTGGAGCAAGCTCAAGCGCTACGTCGAGGACGGGCGCTACAGCATCGATAACAACGCCCAGGAGAACGCCATCAGGCCGTTCTGCGTCGGCCGCCGCAACTGGCTGTTCGCCGACACCGTGGCCGGCGCCAACGCCAGCGCGAACCTGTACTCGCTGTTGCAGACCTGCCAGGTCAACGGTATCGACGGTTACCGCTACCTGCGCGCACTGTTCGTCGAGTTGCCCAAGGCCAAGACGGTCGACGACTACGCCCAGTTGCTGCCCTGGCGCATCGACCTCACTTCTGCCTGAGCGGCTCCTACCCGGCCATCGCCGTGGCGGCAAGGGCGTGGTTCATTGATCGCTTACAGTTCAACGCTAGAAAGCTGACATCCAAAATCGGCAATGGCCTCGCCAGGCTGCTAAGCCTTCTCCCGCTCAGTACGCATTTCGGCTGCTCTAAGGACGTTGTCTTTGAAGATCAGCCACATGACCTCACCCCACACGGCTCCTAGATAAAAACAGGTGAGCGAGGTCAGTGCAGAGATAAACAGCCAAGCCAAGACTGTGGCCGGCTCTATCGGCCCAGACATGCAGACAAAAATAATCAAAGGACTTGCGACAGCCATTGGTACTCCCCACCACAGCTGGCCCTTCCGGACGAACCTGCGCTTCAACTCCAAGACGTCAGACTGCTCCATCGCATGACCCCCTTGCAAAGCTGACTCCCATGATGCCCGGAAGCGACGCCAACGAACGGCAGCTGCTGGCCGATAGCACGCGATGTTCCTGGCCCGTTCACCTTGGTGCGTCACCATCTTGAAGGAGTTCATTCGCGACATGCTGCCTGACGTAGGCAAGAGCTGCAGCCTCAAGCCCACCCCTTTCTTCGTAGATGAGCTTGACGATCGCGTCATCCGCGCTTTCGAAAGGATCGCTTTCGTAGCTCGCCGCCAACGAGTCGAGTCGGGCCCGCCGAACTTCCCGCTCGCGGGGATAGGGAGAGCCGAACCAGTCCATCGCGTCCTGCAACTTGACGGCCAGAAGCGGTAAGCCGAGCAGTTCGTAGGCTGCAACTGCCTCTGGCGCAAGGACGCCTGTACTGTTTCGGAAGAATTGAAGCAGTCCACCGTTGAGGATTTCTGCGTAAGGCCAGTAGGCGGCGAAAACCGTCCTGTGAACTACGCCAGCCTGGGCGAAATCGTGGAGGAATACGTCAGCGCCATCATAGATCGAGATGCAATGCGATGGAACGTCGCTTACTGGCCAGATCGAATTGAAAGGTTCCATGATTCCCAGTCCTGCGCCCGGATCCCAGGCTGATAGCAGGACGCCTTCGCCCAGCAGGTAGTTCGAAAGCTGACCCTCGTGAGGGTCAGCAAGTGGCCGCCTGCCGCCAATCGTCAACGAACAACGGGCAGGTGCTCATCGAGCGCCTGCACCTTCTCCAACTCGGCGGGGCTCTGCATATGCGTCCCGGCGAATGCCGTGCACATGGGCGACTTTGAGCATGCGAGCACCCCGGGAACTTGCAGCTTCGCATACTGCACCAGAAGCTTGTTTGCCTCCTCAACCTTTGACGCCCGCAAGCGCTCGATTGCCGTATTCACGATGAACAGAGTCTCCACACTGCGTTGGCCGGATATGTCGGCTCCCAGCGTTGAGAACTTCTTCTCCGTGTCGTAGGAGCCTATGTAGCGTCCAGCGACAAAAGCCCCGGCGACCGAGAGTACGAGCAAGATTGGAATCAAAGCTGTATAGGCGCGCATAGGTCTACCCGGATGCAAGGCGGAGAGGGTAGTCTGCCCGAAAGCAGACGACCGCGACTGGTAGCTCCTTCAACAGCGGCACTTCGGAAATCTATGACAGCTTCAGGTACTCGTTTGATGCGAACAGGTGCAGTCGTTCTCGTCATGGCAACTGCAATGTTCACCTGCGCGACTGCGTTTGCCCAAAAGACGATCAAGGTGGTGTCGGGCGCGATGGAACCGACGATTCACATGCAGCAGGAAGTTCGCGTCAACCTGCTCGCGTACATGTTCGGAACGCCGGCTCGTGGCGATGTCGTGGTCTCTCTCATTCCATCCGGAACAGAATTCCGGATGTACCGCGTGGTGGCTGTGCCGGGTGAAACCATTTCCTACGATGCACATCGGCAATTGAGCATCAACAATGTGCGGGTATCAAGCGTAGCGACCGGAGCCTCTCCGCCGCCGACCTGGCCAAATAGCAAAACGTACGAGGAACAACTCCCTGGCTCGAGCCATCTCATACTCCTCGAACCGGAGCAAGGGGTCGCGTCGACGTTTCCAGTGCTCGCGAAGAGTGGGGCCTGTGTCATCGGCGCAGGAGGCTTCACCTGTAAAGTACCCACCGGCCAGTACTTCCTGATGGGTGATAACCGCGAGCACGCGATGGACAGTCGCTTCCTCGGCTTCATTCCGATCGAAAACGTCTCGGGGCGTGTCAGTAGCGGCGAGGGAGGCAGTGGTACAGATTGAAGGGTCTTCCCCAATCGGTGGGATGCCCGAATTTGAGGCAAGGTTATGCCAGAAGTGGCGCGGCGCGGTGTGGGTTGCCGGGATGGACACTTTTCTCGACGCTTCGAACGTCCACTGTGAAGCGCACAATCCGAAGATGTCTACGCCCGTTTTGGGTCGGCCGTCTGCGTACCTCGACTAGCGGTCACCGTCGGCATGCTGCACGAAGCGATCAGACGCCTGTCGACGCCCTACCGTACGACCTGGTCGCCAGCGCCGAGGGCGCATGTCGGCCAAGTGCTGACGGTCACGAGCGTCTCCTATGGGGTAGGCTACTGAAAGATCGGAAGCCGGCCAGGTCGCAGGCTCTGCGGGCGCTGTCGGCCAGGGGCGTCTGTTTTGTGGGTGCGTGACGGCGACGTCGCGCACCTTCGACTACCATCCCTGCCATGAACTGCACCAGAATCGCCAGGAAGGTTGCATTCGTTCTCTTGACCGCGAGCAGCCTACACGGTCAAGGAGTGTTTGCGCAGCGAGCGCCCAAGATTTCTCAGGCCCAGATCGACGCGATGTTCGCGAACATGCGTGCGCACGCACCTTGGAATGTCGACGGCCCGCTTCTCTGGAGCTTCTTCTTTCTCGACACAGACAAGTCCAAGCTTCAGTCCGCCGGCGCCGATCTGGCAGCGCAGGGGTATCGACTCGTTGACATATCGCCGACGAGAGCGGGTGACAGATTCCGTCTCCGTGTCGAGCGGGTTGAAACCCTGACCCCCGCGACGCTATATTCACGGGACGTCGAGCTCGAAGCGTTGGCCCGCAAGTTCGGTATCCAAAGCTACGATGGCATGGACGTTGGGCCCGCGCCCAAAGTCGAGGCGGGATCCGCGTCCGAGCCTAAGAACTGACGGCGCACCCGCCGCCCGATGTCGGCCACAAGCAGACGATGGTGAACGGCAGCTTTTGTGTCGCGTGACTGCGCTACTATCCACTCGTCTTTGCAGCTACCACCATGCTCTGTTTTTTCAATGTAGGAGTCTTCGGCGTATCGCTGGTCTGCTGGCTGATAGCCGGCCTGACGGCGTGGGGACGCTTCAGCGACTACTGCGACGTGGTTGCGAAGGTTGAAGGTCGGGAAGCTGAGCGCAAGTCTTCCTGGAGGTTCGAGGACGGCTCCAACGTCTTCGAGATCGAACAAGCTTGGAAGCTTGTGGCACGTCCCTATCTCAGGTCGAATGACGAAAAGCTTCGGGCAGCAGGCAATTTGGCTTGGACTTCAGAGATGTGGGCACTGCTATGGACAATCGCGACAGTACTGTTGGGTCTGATCGCGCGATTCGATGTGTGCGGCGTTTGATCTCCAGTTGGCCGCCAACGGCCGAGGCTGTGTGAAAACTCAATCGCAAAGCAATTTCGGGGGTCTTCTCACCCTTGGCGAGGTCGA
>FTKT01457731.1_pt1 | contig 17532 bp, 12 predicted proteins | sample 1658271 | NCBI WGS metagenome assembly FTKT01 (sample SAMEA3914811, study PRJEB12502) | metagenome | biome: forest; material: soil | place: Canada | collected 2011-08-04 | depth 0.3 m | reverse complement strand
GGCGCGCAGACCGAGACGGTGCCGCCCAGCCTGGTGCTGATCACCATCGGCTCGGTCACCGGCGTGTCCATCGCCGCGCTGTTCACCGGCGGCCTGCTGCCCGCGCTGGTGCTGGGCCTGATCCTGTGCACGGTGGTGGGCTGGCGCAGCCGCGGCGAGAACCTGGGCCACGTGCCGCGCACGCCGTGGAAGCAGAACCTGAAGCTGTTCGCGATCGCGTTCCCCGCGCTGGCGCTGCCGTTCCTGATCCGCGCCGCGGTCGTGGAGGGCGTGGCCACGGCCACCGAGGTGTCCACCATCGGCATCGCCTACGCGCTGATCGTCGGCGCCGCCCTCTACCGCCAGCTGAAGTGGCGCAACCTGGGCCGGATGCTGGTGGGCACGGCGGCGCTGTCGGGCGCCATCCTGCTGATCATCGGCACGGCCACCGCCATGGCCTGGGGCCTCACGCAATCGGGCTTCTCGGGCTGGCTGGCCGGCACCATGGCCGCGCTGCCCGGCGGCGCGCCCATGTTCCTGGCGGTGTCCATCGTCGCCTTCGTGATCCTGGGTTCGGTGCTGGAAGGCATCCCGGCGATGGTGCTGTTCGGGCCGCTGCTGTTCCCCATCGCGCGCCAGCTGGGCATCCACGAGGTGCACTACGCGATGGTGGCCACGCTGGCCATGGGCTTGGGCCTGTTCGCGCCGCCGCTGGGCGTGGGCTACTACTCCGCCTGCGCCATCGCCCGCGTGAACCCCGACCGCGGCATCCGGCCGATGATGCGCTACATGCTGGCGCTGCTGATCGGCACCATCGTGGTCGCGGCGGTGCCGTGGCTGTCGATCGGATTCCTTTGAGGCGTCGGTAGCAGCAGAGGGGCCTGGCATGTTGCACGCCGGGCCTGCGCCGCAGGCACACGGCGTCGGCGTGTCGATACCTTGCCGTGAGCAGGCGATCGAGATCAGGCAGCGGGCGGAAACGCTTCAGCTTCGATCGTTTCTTCCATCCCTGAGACGACTACGACGAGTCGCAGCGCCTCAAGCCCGGCGTGGTGGCGCGCTCGGGCGTGCAGCGGAACCCGGAGCGCTAGCTTTCGCCGCAGCGCCGGCGCAGGAACTGGCCGGCCACGAACAGGTCGCGCTCGATGGCGCGGCGCGCGGCGGCGCTGTCGCGCGCGGCCAGCGCGGCCAGCAGGTCGTCGTGGGCGTCGTTGAGCACGGCCGGCGCCGCCGCGTCCTCGAACAGCTGGTTGGACAGCGGGCCGATGCGCAGCCACACGGTCTCGATCAGCGACATCAGCAACGGCGAGCCGGCGGCGCGATACAGCCGCACGTGGAAGTCCTCGTTGACGGCCAGGTAGGTCTTCGCGTCGAGCCGGCGCAGCGCCTCGGCCATGCGCCCGCCCTCGGCGCGCAGCGTGGCGAGGTCGGCGGCCGACAGGCGCAGCGCGCCGCGCTCGGCGGCCTCGCCTTCCAGCATCAGGCGCACCTGCAGCACGTCGTCGAACTCCGCGCGCGACAGCCGCGGCACCGCCACGCCGCGGTTCGGGCTGTAGTCCAGCGCGCCCTCCGCGGCCAGGCGCTGAAGCGCCGCGCGCACCGGCATCACTCCGACGCCGAGTTCGGCGGCCACGTCGCGCAGCTTCAGGCGCTCGCCGGGCAGGAAGCGGCCCACCGTCACCCAGTGGCGCAGCGTCTCGTAGGTCTGCTGTTCGCGGGTCATTCGCGCAGCGCCTCCAGCACGTCGTCGAAGGCCGCGAGCAGGCGCTCGACGTCCGCGTCGGTGGTGACCGGGCTGGCCAGCAGCATGTTGTGGAACGGCGTGATCATGACCCCGCGATTGAGCAGCGCCAGGTGCACCAGGTGCTCCAGCGCCGGCCGCGCGAGGGCCCCGGCCTCGCTGCCGTTGCGCGGCGGGCGCGGGCCGAACTGGAACTCGCAGCGCGCGCCCACCTGCGTCACGCACCAGGGCAGGCCGTGGCGCGCGATGACCGCGCGCAGGCCCTCGGCCACCTGCGTGCAGCACTCGGTCATGCGGACGTGGGCTTGCGGCGTGGCGACCTCCGACAGCGTCGCGCGCAGCGCCGCCATCGCCAGCATGCTGGCCGTGAGCGTGGTGCCGATGCCCGAATGGCCGGGCGGCGCCGAGCGCTTGGCCGCCGCCGCGCGCCGGGCCAGCTCCTCGCTGAAGCCGTAGACCGCGCACGGCACGCCGCCGGCGATCGGCTTGCCCAGCACCAGCGCGTCGGGCGCGAGGCCGTGGGCACGCGCGTAGCCGCCGGGGCCGCTGCTGAGCGTGTGGGTCTCGTCGAACACCAGCAGCGCGCCGTGCGCGCGGATCAGCGCCTGCGCCCCGGCCCAGTAGCCGGGCTCGGGCAGCACCATGCCGATGTTGGTCATCACGGGCTCGGCCAGCACGCAGGCCACGTCGCCGCCGGCCAGCGCCGCCGCCAGCGCGGGCAGGTCGTTGAACTCGACGACCGTGGTGTGCGCCGTGAGGTCGTGCACCTGGCCGAGCAGGCTGTCGCGCACCTGCGGGCGGCCGTTGACGAGATCGACGAACACGTCGTCGACGGTGCCGTGGTAGCAGCCGTTGAACACGACCAGGCGCGAGCGCCCGGTGGCGGCGCGCATCCAGCGCAGGAGGAAGCGGTTGGCGTCGCTGGCGGTCATCGCGCTCTGCCAGAACGGCAGCCCGAAGCGGCGCGCGAGTTCCTCGCCGACCCAGGCCGCGTCCTCGGTGGGCAGCATCGTCGTGCAGCCGCGCGCCATCTGCGCGCGCACGGCCTCCACCACGGGCGGGCTGGCGTGGCCGAACATGGCGCCGGTGTCGCCGAGGCAGAAGTCCACGCGCTCGTGGCCGTCGACGTCGGTGACGCGCGCGCCGCTCGCCTGCGCCACGTGCAGCGCGAACGGCGTCGACCAGTCGTTCATCCAGTGCAGCGGCGAGCCCATCAGCCAGTGACGCGCGGTGCGTCCGGCGAGCGCGGCCGAGCGCGGGTTGGCGGCGACGAAGCGCTCGCGCTCCGCGGCGGCCAGGCGTCGCAGGCGGCCGGGGTCGAGGCCGGTGTCGTCGAAGTTCATACCAGCAGCAGCAGGTGCTCGCGCTCCCACGAGCTGATGACGCGGTTGTAGGTGGCGTACTCGAGTTCCTTGACGGCGCAGAACGCCTTGACGAACAGCGGCCCCAGCACCTCCGACAGCGCCTCGCAGGCGCGCATGCGCGCGATCGCGTCCTCGAGGTGGCCCGGCAGCTCGTGGGCCAGGTCCCAGGCGCTGTCGGTCATCGGCTCCGACGGCGTCAGCCGCTCGGTCATGCCCAGGTAGCCGCAGGCCAGCGTGGCGGCCATCGCCAGGTACGGGTTGACGTCGACGCCCGGCACGCGGTTCTCCACGCGGCGCGCCTCGGGGCCCGACTTGGGCACGCGGATGCCGCAGGTCCGGTTGTCGTGGCCCCAGCGCACGTTGATCGGCGCCGACATGAAGCGCGACAGCCGGCGGTACGAATTCACGTACGGCGCGAACATCGGCATCACGAGCGGCACGTACTTCTGCAGCCCGCCGATGTAGTGCGCGAAGTGCGGGCTGGCCTCGCCGTCCGCGCCGGAGAAGATGTTGTGGCCGGTCTCGGCGTCGACGATGCTCTGGTGGATGTGCATCGCGCTGCCCGGCTCGCGTTCCATCGGCTTGGCCATGAAGGTGGCGAAGATGCCGTGGCGCAGCGCGGTCTCGCGCACCGTGCGCTTGAACAGGAACACGCGGTCGGCCAGGTCCATCGGGTCGCCGTGCGAGAAGTTGATCTCCATCTGCCCGGCGCCGGCCTCGTGGATCAGCGTCTCCACGCCGAGGCGGTGCACGCCGCAGAACTGCGAGAGTTCCATGAAGAAGGGATCGAAGTCGTTGACCGCGTCGATGGAGTACGACTGCCGGCCCGCCTCGGGCTTGCCGGTGCGCCCGAGCGGCGGCTGCAGCGGCTCGTGCGGATTCTGCTGGCGAGCGACCAGGTAGAACTCCATCTCGGGGGCGACCACCGGCCGCCAGCCCCTGGCCGCGTACAGCGCCATCACGCGGCGCAGCACGCCGCGCGGCGAGAGCTCCACCGGCGAGCCGTCGAACTCGTGGCAATCGTGGATCACGACGGCCACGGGCTCGGCCGCCCAGGGCACGAGCCGTACCGTGCCGGCGTCGGGCAGGCACAGCATGTCGGGATCGGTCGCGCCGACGTACGGGCCGTTGTCGGGCTGCTGGCCGTTGACGGTGTTGAGCAGCACGCTCTTGGGGAGGCGCATCTCGCCGGAGGCCAGGAACAGGTCCTTGGGCAGGATCTTGCCGCGCGCGATGCCCGTCATGTCGGGGATCACGCACTCCACCTCGTGGATGCGGTGCCGGGCCAGGAAATCGTGCAGGGGATTGGACATGGGGAGGCGCAGGGGTGGCCGGCGCTCCGGTATGGATGTGATCACAAGTATGGATCATTTTCCGCGGATCACCGATCAGTCGCCCACCAAGAGCGTGGGTTATGTGATCACAAATATCGGAACGGCGCATCGCCCTCGACCAATCGTCGCGTCAAGGAAAGACGCCCTCCGGGCGCGCGGCCGGGAGGGCGTCTGGAAGCCGGGGGCTTCAGGGGTTCAGGCGGTCACGCCCTTGGCGGTCTCCGCGTATTCCTCGATCCGGTCGAAGTTCATGTAGCGGTAGATCTTCGCGCCGTCGGCGTTCACCACGCCCATGTCGGCGTGGTATTCCGCCACCGTCGGGATGCGGCCCAGCTTGGACGCGATCGCGGCGAGTTCGGCCGAGGCCAGGAACACGTTGGAGTTCTTGCCCAGGCGGTTCGGGAAGTTGCGGGTCGACGTCGAGACGACGGTCGCGCCCTCGCGCACCTGCGCCTGGTTGCCCATGCACAGCGAGCAGCCCGGCATCTCCATGCGCGCGCCGGCCGTGCCGAAGGTGCCGTAGTGGCCTTCCTTCGTCAGCTCCGAGGCGTCCATCTTGGTCGGCGGCGCCACCCACAGCTTGACGGGGATGTCGCGCTTGCCTTCGAGCAGCTTGGATGCCGCGCGGAAGTGGCCGATGTTGGTCATGCACGAACCGATGAAGACCTCGTCGATCTTGGTGCCCGCCACGTCGGACAGGTACTTGGCGTCGTCCGGGTCGTTCGGGCAGCACAGGATGGGTTCCTGGATGTCGGCCAGGTCGATCTCGATGACCTCGGCGTACTCGGCGTCGGCGTCGGCCTTGAGCAGCTGCGGGTCGGCGATCCAGGCCTCCATGGCCTTGATGCGGCGCTCCAGCGTGCGCTTGTCCGCGTAGCCGTCGGCGATCATGTTCTTCATGAGCACGATGTTCGAGGTCATGTACTCGATGATCGGCTCCTTGTTCAGGTGCACCGTGCAGCCGGCGGCCGAGCGCTCGGCCGAGGCGTCGGATAGCTCGAACGCCTGTTCCACCTTCAGGTCGGGCAGGCCCTCGATCTCGAGGATGCGGCCCGAGAAGGCGTTGACCTTGCCTTGCTTGGCCACGGTGAGCAGGCCGCGCTTGATGGCGTACAGCGGGATTGCGTGCACGAGGTCGCGCAGGGTGATGCCGGGCTGCATCTGGCCCTTGAAGCGCACCAGGATCGACTCGGGCATGTCCAGCGGCATCACGCCGGTGGCGGCGCCGAAGGCCACGAGGCCGGAGCCGGCCGGGAAGCTGATGCCGATCGGGAAGCGCGTGTGGCTGTCGCCGCCGGTGCCCACGGTGTCGGGCAGCAGCAGGCGGTTGAGCCACGAGTGGATCACGCCGTCGCCCGGGCGCAGGGCCACGCCGCCGCGGTTGGAGATGAACGCGGGCAGCTCGTGGTGCATCTTCACGTCCACCGGCTTCGGGTACGCCGCGGTGTGGCAGAACGACTGCATCACCATGTCGGCCGAGAAGCCCAGGCAGGCGAGATCCTTCAGCTCGTCGCGGGTCATCGGGCCGGTGGTGTCCTGGCTGCCGACGGTGGTCATCTTCGGCTCGCAGTAGGTGCCCGGGCGCACGCCCTGGCCTTCCGGCAGGCCGCAGGCGCGGCCGACCATCTTCTGCGCCAGCGTGAAGCCGGCCTTGGACTCGACCGGCGCGGTGGGCAGGCGGAACGCGGTGGACGCGGGCAGCTTCAGGAACTCGCGCGCCTTGGCGGTGAGCGAGCGGCCGATGATCAGGTTGATGCGGCCGCCGGCGCGCACTTCGTCGAACTGCACGTCGCTCTTGAGCTTGAACTCGGCGACGGTGGCGCCGTTCTTCTCGACGCGGCCTTCGTACGGGTAGACGTCGATGACATCGCCCATGTCCAGCTTGGACACGTCGACCTCGATGGGCAGCGAGCCCGAGTCTTCCTGCGTGTTGAAGAAGATGGGGGCGATCTTGCCGCCGAGGGTGACGCCGCCGAAGCGCTTGTTCGGCACGAACGGGATGTCCTCGCCCGTGGCCCACACCACGCTGTTGGTGGCGCTCTTGCGGCTGGAGCCGGTGCCCACCACGTCGCCCACGTAGGCGACCAGGTGGCCCTTCTTCTTCAGGTCCTCGATGAACTGCATCGGGCCGCGCTTGCCGTCTTCCTCGGGCGTGATGCCCGGGCGCGCGTTCTTCAGCATGGCCAGGTAGTGCAGCGGGATGTCCGGGCGGCTCCACGCGTCGGGCGCGGGCGACAGGTCGTCGGTGTTGGTCTCGCCCGTGACCTTGAAGACGGTGACGGTGATCTTGGCCGGCACCTCGGGACGCGACGTGAACCATTCGGCCTTGGACCAGCTGTCGATGACTTCCGACGCGAACTGGTTGCCGGCGTTGGCCTTCTCCGCGACGTCGTGGAAGAAGTCGAACATCAGCAGCGTCTTCTTCAGCGCGTTGGCCGCTTCCCGGGCGACGTCGGCCGAATCGAGCAGGTCGATCAGCGGCTTGACGTTGTAGCCGCCCACCATCGTGCCGAGCAGCTCGGTGGCCTTGGCCTTGGAGATGAGCGCCACCTGCACGTCGCCGTGAGCGACGGCCGACAGGAAGCTCGCCTTGACCTTGGCGGCGTCGTCCACGCCCGGGGGCACGCGGTGCGTGAGCAGGTCCAGCAGGAACGCGTCCTCGCCGGCCGGCGGGGCCTTCAGCAGCTCGATGACGTCGGCCGTCTGCTGCGCGGTCAGGGGCAGCGGCGGGATGCCGAGGGCGGCGCGTTCGGCGACGTGTTGGCGATAGGCTACAAGCATGGGATCTCCTGGAAAAGCCGGGGTTGGGGCGTCTGGGTGAAAGTTGAAACGGGAGCGCATTCAGCGGGCCGCAGGCCCGATTTGGAGCCGGCGCTGCCGCTGGAGCAGTGCCTTGGAAATTCGAGGGAGCGCGGGATCCGGCTCTGCCGGGCCCGTCGCGGCCGGCCCCTCGGGGGCAGCGACCGCCAGGGAGCGTGGGGCACTCATTTCGGGACGATGACCTTGAGGCCCTTGAAGTAGTCGCGGAAGAAGCCTTCATCGCGCGTGATGAGGCCGTTGCACTGGAGCAGGGCGTGCGCGCCCACGAGGAAGTCGGGCATGGTGCGCGGCGTTCCCACGGGCTGGCCGGCGGCGCGCGCGCGCTGCAGGTACTTGCGCTGCATCTCGCCGGCGCGCACCGCCGAGCGTTGTTCGATGGGGGAGAAGGCCAGGCCCATGTCGTCGAGCGCGTCCATCACTTCGGCACCATGGCCGAGGCCGGCGGTGACCTCGCTGGCCACGACGTCGCACACCACCACGGGGCCGCTGCCCAGCGCCAGGCGCAGGCAGGCCTCGGCGGCGTCGGCGCCTTCGCCGTCGCCCAGCAGGTCGATCAGCACGGAGGTGTCGATGGCGATCACCGCGCGGCCTTCGCGGGACAGCGCGGGGACAGGAGCACGGGGTGACGCGTCATTAGAATTCGGGCGTCTCGCCGGGGGTGCGGCCGCGCAGATCCTGCATCACGTCGTCGGTGGAGACGCCGCTGGGCAGCTTGAAGCGGCCGCGCACGCGGGAGATGGCGTCGGTGACATCCTTGCGCAGGATGATCCGGCCGCCGTCCAGCTCGACCTTGAGCACGGTACCCTTCGTGAGCCCGAGCGCATCGCGCACGGCCTTGGGCAGCGTGATCTGGCCGCGTTCGGCGACAGTGGCTTCCATTGGGTACCTCGGTTTGAAAGTACGATGCTGAAACTTTCGGTATGTAGATTCTATACGTACCGGATCGTCCCTACAGGGTTGTCACTGACTGTTTTGCGCAGTTTTTCCCGCCCCCGGAACCTCCTGACGTTTCAAGACTCCTGATTCCATGCCCCAATTCCGCCCGATTTCGCCGCTGACCGTGCTGGGGTCCGCCTGCCTCGCCTTCCTGTTCGGCTGCGCGACCGTTCCGGGCGTCGAGCCCGCCGCGCCCACGCCGGCGGAGGCCGCGTCGGCGGCCGTCGAGGCGGCGTCCGCGGCCGCGGTGCCGGCGAGCGGGGCCAGCCAGGCGGCCGGCCGCGCCGGCGCGCCGCGAGCGCCCGCTGCCGCCGCGCCCGCCGGACCGCCGCTGCCGCCGTTCGCCACCCTCACGCAGGGCGCGCGCCGCATCGACGGCATGCTCACGCTCTGGCAGAAGGACGACAAGGTGTGGCTGGAGCTGAAGCCCGAAGACTTCAACAAGCCGATGTTCTTCTCGCCCAAGATCTCGCAGGGCCTGGGCGAGGGCGGCCTGTTCGGCGGCACGATGGTGCGCTCGTTCTCGCCGTGGGGCGCGCCGCAGATCGTCGAGTTCCGCAGGATCCACAACCTGGTGCAGCTCGTCGCACTCAACGAGACCTTCCGCGCGAAGCCGGGCACGCCGCAGGCGTACGCCGTGCAGGCCGCCTACTCGGGCAGCCTGGTGGGCAGCACGCCCGTGGCCAGCCAGGCCGACGCCGCCTCGCGCGGCGTGCTGGTGGAGGCCAACAACCTGTTCCTGGGCGACACGCTGGGCATGGCGATCCACCTGCAGCAGATGTACCGCCAGGGGTATACGTTCGACCCGCGCAACTCCTATTTCGACAGCGTTCGCGGCGCGGCCGACGAGGTGATGTTCGACGTCACGGCGCACTACTTCACGCAGTCCATCGCCACGTCGTTCCCGAACGCGCCGGCAGGCACGCCGCAGCCCACCATTCCCAGCTTCGTGCCGGACGTGCGCAGCCTGTTCCTCGGCCTGCACTACTCGCTGGCGCGCCTGCCCGAGAAGACCATGCCGACGCGGCCGGCCGATCCGCGCGTGGGCTACTTCACCACCACCGTGGCCGACTTCTCGGACGACGTCGCCCGCTCGCCGCGCGAGCGTTTCATCAACCGCTGGCGCCTGGAGAAGAAGGATCCGGCGGCGGCGCTGTCCGAGCCCGTGCGCCCCATCACCTACTGGCTGGACCGCACGATCCCGCTGAAGTACCGCGACGCGATCACGCGCGGCATCCTCGAGTGGAACAAGGCCTTCGAGCGCATTGGCTTCAAGAACGCCATCGTGGTCAAGGTGCAGCCCGACGACGCCGCGTTCGACACGCTGGACGTGGGCGTCACCTCGGTGCGCTGGATGGTCAACGCCGAGCCCGCTTTCGGCGCCATCGGTCCGACGCACGTCGACCCGCGCAGCGGCGAGATCCTGGACGCGACGATCGCCATCGAGAGCCTGTCCTCGCGCAGCGTGCGCACGGCCCGCGCACAGGTGCTGGACATCGCGCGCTCGTTCGACGTCGCGGCCCTGCTGCAGGCGCCGGCGTCCGAACTCCCGCCGTCCGCCGGCGCGGCCGACCACGCCTCCGCCTGGGGCAGCGACCCGCAGTCGTGCCTGGCCGCCGACGTCGGGGCCGAGCAGGCGGACTACGGCCTGGACGTGCTCGCCGCGCGCGGCGAGATCGACCCCGACAGCCCGGAGGCCGATGCGTTCGTGCAGGCCTATCTCACCGACGTCACGATGCACGAGGTGGGCCACACGCTGGGCCTGCGCCACAACTTCCGCGGCTCGCGCGAGTACACCGACAAGCAGCTGTCCGACCCCGAGTTCACGAAGGCGCACGCGCTGTCCGCCTCGGTGATGGACTACCTGCCGGTCAACCTGCAGCGCGCCGGCGAGCACGCGGCCGCGCCGTTCAACACGACGCTGGGCGACTACGACTACTGGGCCATCGAGTACGCCTACAAGCCGATGCCGGCCGACGCGACGCCGGCCCAGGAGAAGGCCGAGCTGCTCAAGATCGCGGCGCGCAACACGGAGCCCGGCCTGGAGTACGGCACCGACGAGGACAACTTCCTCGGCGTCGACCCGGCCTCGCTGCAGGAGGACCTCGGCAACGACCCGGTGGGTTTCGCGCAGAAGCGCTTCGCCATCGCGCGCGACGTGCTCTCGCGCCAGGAGACGCGCCCCCTCAAGCCCTCCGAGGACTACGCCGTGCTGCGCCGCTCCGTGGCCTACGCGCTGCGCGACGCCACGCGCGCGGCCGGCATCCTGCTGCGCCAGCTGGGCGGCGTCGCCACGCTGCGCGACTTCCCCGGCTCCGGCCGCGATCCGATGCAGCCCGTGCCGGCTGCGCAGCAGCGCGCGGCGCTGGCCACGCTGATCGACGGCGTGCTCGCCGCCGACAGCTTCCGCGTGTCGCCGGCGCTGCAACGCCGGCTCGCCCCCGACTTCCTGGAGCGCGGCGACGTGACCGCCGGCGGCTACCCGGTGTCCACCGACTACCCGGTGGAATCGGTGATGCTGGACGTGCAGCGCCAGGTGCTGGCGGCGCTGATGAGCGACGGCCTCGCCCAGCGGCTGGAGGACAGCGCGCCCAAGCTCGACCAGCCGGCGCAGGCGCTGGCGCCGCACGAGGTCTACGACCGCATCACGCGATCGCTGTGGTCGGACGCCGGCAACTTCGGCGCGGACGGCAAGGGCGACATCCCCGCGCGCCGGCGCGAGCTGCAGCGCGACCACGTCAACCGCCTGGCCACGGTGCTGCTGCGCACGCCGGGCGGGGTGCGGGTGGACATGCGCGCCACGCTGCGCTCCGAGGCCGTGGCGCTGCTGCCGCGCATCCAGGCGGCGCAGCGCCGTCCGGGCCTCAGCGAGGCGTCGCGGCTGCACCTGGCCGATTGCGCCGAGACCTTGCGGGTGGCGCTCAACGCGCCCATGCAGCGCGCCGGGTTCTGACACCCGTTCGCCGCCTGCGATCCGTCGCTCGTCGCACCGGACGGCCGCGGCGCTGGGCGCGCGGCGCGCGGCGCGTTATCGTGCCGGCATGTCGTTCCTTCCTCCCGCCGTGACGCCCGAGCTCGAGCCGGCGCCGCGCTCGCGCTGGGCGCGCTTCCTGCGCGCGCTGTCGCCGCGCGCGATCGCGCTGACGCTGGTCTCGTCGCTGGTCGTGGCGGTCGTCATGAACCCGATCTTCGAGCTGCCGTTCACGGTGCTGCTTGGACGCACGCTGTTCGTCGGCTTCATCACGCTGGTGGCGCGCAGCGCGGCGATGGTCTGGCGCCAGCGCGTGGTGCCGCCGTGGGTGCTGCAGTCGGTCACCGTGCTGTGCGCCGCGACGCTGGCCACGCTGGCCGTGTACCTGCTGGCCACCGGCGGCGACTTCTCCGCCCTCGTCAGCCACGAGGGCCGCATCGCGGGATTCATCCTGATCTCGGGCACCGGCACCATCGTCGGCCTGATGCTGGCGCTCGGCGCGCTGGAACGCCAGCGCGACTCCGAGGCCAAGGCGATGCGCCTGGAGCTGGCGCTGCAGCGCTCGCGCCTGGAACGCCTGGCCGCCGACGCGCGCCTGGCCGTGCTCACCGCGCAGGTGGAGCCGCACTTCCTGTTCAACACGCTGGCCAACGTGCAGGCGCTGGTGGAGACCGGCTCGCCGCGCGCGCCGGCGGTGCTGCGCAGCCTGATCGCCTACCTGAAGGCCACGATGCCGCGCCTGGACGACGGCGACGCGCAGCTGGGCCGCGAGATCGCGCTGGTGCGCAGCTACCTCGAGCTGATGCACCTGCGCATGCCCGATCGCCTGCACTTCACCGTGGATGGCGACCCGGCGCTGCAAGGCTTCCCGTGCCCGCCGATGCTGCTGCTCACGCTGGTGGAGAACGCCGTGCGCCACGGCATCGATCCGTCGGAGACGGGCGGCAGCATCGTCGTCACCAGCCGGCGCGACGGCGGCGTGGTGCGGCTCGTGGTGCGCGACGACGGCGTGGGCATGGGCGAAGCGCCCGCGTCCGGCACCGGCCTGGCCAACCTGCGCGAGCGGCTCGCCACGTTCTACGGCGGCGCCGCGCGCCTGGAGCTCACCGAGCTGGCGCCGCACGGGCTGCTCGCCGAGATCCTCATCGACGCGTCCGCGGCCGACTTCCCGCGGAGGCCGCGATGACCGGTTCCGTGCGGGCCCTGATCGTCGACGACGAGCCGCTGCTGCGCACGCACCTCGCCCACCACCTGGCGCAGCTGTGGCCCGAGCTCGAGATCGCGGGCGAGGCGCGCAACGGCCGCGAGGCGGTGGACCTGGTGGAGCAGCTGCGGCCCGACGTGGTGTTCCTCGACGTGCACATGCCCGGTATGAACGGCGTGGAGGCCGCTCGCCTGATGGGTCCGGACGTGCAGATCGTGTTCGTCACGGCCTACGAGCAGTACGCCGTCGCGGCCTTCGAGCAGGGCGCGATCGACTACCTGGTCAAGCCCTTCGACGCCGAGCGGCTTGGCGAGAGCCTTGCGCGCCTGCGCCGGCGCGTGGCGGAGCGGCGCCGCCTGGAGGCAGGCGGCCTGGGCAGTGTCACGAGCGTGGCGCCCGAGGCCGGCGCCGCCGCGCTGGGCAACCTGCCGTCGGGCGACCTGGACGCGGTGCTGGCGGCGCTGGCCGGCGAGCTGCGCCGCCGCGCGCCGGCCGAGTCGCGCCTGCAATGGATACGCGCGTCGGTCGGCCAGATGATCAAGCTGATCCCGGTCGACGAGGTGCTCTACTTCCGCTCCGACGAGAAGTACACGCTGGTCGTGTGGGTGGGCGGCGAGGCGCTGATCCGCAAGTCCATCCGCGAGCTGCTGGACGGCCTCGAGCCCGAGACCTTCATCCAGATCCACCGCTCCACCATCGTCAACCTGCGCTTCGTGGCCCAGGTGATCAAGGGCCCCAACGAGACGGCCGAGGTGCACCTGAAGGGCCGCAGCGAGACGCTCAGCGTCAGCCGCAACCACGTGCACTGGTTCCGCCAGTACTAAGAGCCCGTGAACGAATCCGCCGGGCCGGATGCATTCGCGGGTTCTGGGATGGCATGAAAAAAGGGTGCCGAAGCACCCCTTTCGCCTGGCCGCGGAGAGCGGCCCGGAAAACGCTCAGGCCTTGCGGCGGCGCGTCAGGGCGAAGGTGCCCAGGGCGAGAGCCACCAGCGCGACGTTGGCGGGTTCCGGCACGGCCGAGACCGTGGCTTCGACGTGGCCGAGGTTGTTGTAGGCGTCGGAGTCCCAGTAGAACAGCTTCAGCAGGCCGCCGGTGCCGGTGCTGGCGTTCAGCAGCGACGTGCCGATCAGGAAGTACGCGCCGCTGCCGATCTGGCCGACCAGCGCGCCGATGTCGAAGGTCGCGCCGTCGTACGTGAAGGCCGAGCCGGGATGGCCATTGGCGTCGGACAGGTAGTACGGATTCGGGTCGTTCTGCCACGTGCCCGTCGCCGTCACCGAGAAGGTGGTGTTGGGGACCAGGATGAAGGAGTCGGCACCGCCGACGCCGCCGGCGATGCTGTTGTTCTTGGCGTCGACCGTCGTGACGAGTGTGTCGGCAGCGGCCAGGCCGGAGATGGCCAGCAGGGCGGCGCCGAGGAAGGCGCGCAGAGTCTTGTTCATGAAATTCCCTTGGTTGATCGGTTCGTTTCCCGATCCGGAGTCCGGATGGGAATCTGTTGCTGGACGGCTCGGTATTCGAACCGCTCGGCTGCATTGTAGCGACAGGCTATTGAAGGCTGATCGCATAAGCTTTCTCTTATTGGCCTGGATGAGCTGCATTTCGTGATTGATCCCACGATTTCCGGAATCGAACAAATCGAGCGCTCAAGTTTTCGAGGCGGATGCCGATATGCCCGAGGGAAATCCCGGCGCGCCTGCATGTCGCGGCATGGCGGCGCGGAAAGGCCGACGAAGCGGCACATGAAGTCGCGAATGCCGCGGGCGTCGCACGTCCGGGCTCAAGTCGGGTCGACAACGGCCGATGGTTACGGGAATACCCCTAAAGGCTTTCTCGATGTCCCTCACCACCTCCCGCAAGAACCTGTCCGTCGCCCAGCGACTCGCCTTCGGGTTTGGCACGCTCGTCGCGCTGTCGTTGCTGGGCTACGCCATCAGCGGCTGGCAGGCGCAGGTGATCGCCGCCAAGGTCGAGCGGGTGGTGCAGGTCAACGACGCGATGTCGGACGCCGTCGGCCACCTGCGCAACTCCATGGACGAGATGGCCATCCAGGTGCGCAGCATCGCGTTGATGACCGAGATGAAGTCGATCAGCGCCGAGCTCGACGTGCTCAAGGCGGCCAAGGTTCGCTACGTGGCCGACGAGAAGACGCTGGCCGCGTTGCTGGCCGGCGTGGGCGCCAACGACGACGAGCGCCGCATGGGCAAGGCGATCGCGGCGCTGGCCGCCACGACCATCCCGATGATCCAGGACGCCGCCGAGCAGGCCGCCGACGGCAACAACGTGGAGACCGCGCTGGCGCTCAGCAACCGCATCCTGCCGCAGGAAAAGCAGTGGCGCGCCCAGTTGCTGTCGCTGCAGAAGGCGATCGCGGCCGACAGCGCCGATGCCGCGGCCAGCGCCAAGCGCGCCGAGGCCACGCTCACCACCATGCTCGCGATGTTCGCGCTGGCGGCCATCGGCCTGGGCGCGCTGGTGGGGTGGCGCGTGATCGGCAGCGTCAAGGCGCCGCTGGAAAGCGCGACCCGCTTCGCGCGCCGCGTGGCCGACGGCGACCTGTCGGCCACGGTGCGCGTCGATCGCGACGACGAACTGGGCCAACTGCAGCAGGCGCTCGCCGACATGCAGGCCAAGCTGCGCTCGCTGGTGGGTCACATCCGCAGCACCGCGGAATCCATCGGCACGGCCAGCAAGGAGGTGGCGGTGGGCAACCAGGACCTGTCCGAGCGCACCGAGCAGACCGCCGGCAGCCTGCAGGACGCCGCCAGCGCCATGAGCCAGCTCACCGGCAAAGTGCGCCAGAGCGCCGACGCCGCGGCGCAGGCCAACGATCTCGCCACCTCGGCCACCGGCGTCGCGCGCCGCGGCGCGCAGGCCGTGTCCGACGTCGTCTCGACCATGACCGAGATCAACGACAGCTCCCGCAAGATCGCGGACATCATCGGCGTGATCGACGGCATCGCCTTCCAGACCAACATCCTTGCGCTGAACGCCGCGGTGGAAGCGGCGCGAGCGGGCGAGCAGGGCCGCGGCTTCGCGGTGGTGGCCAGCGAGGTGCGCACGCTCGCGCAGCGCTCGGCGAGCGCGGCCAAGGAGATCAAGTCGCTGATCGGCGCCTCGGTGGAACGCGTGGAGACGGGCGCCCGCCAGGTGACCGACGCCGGCGCGACCATGCGCGAGATCGAGTCCAGCGTGGATCGCGTGACGGCCATCATCTCGGCGATCAGCTCCGCGGCGGCCGAGCAATCGACCGGCATCGGCCAGGTCAGCGGCTCGGTGCAGCAGCTCGAGACGATGACCCAGCAGAACGCCGCGCTGGTGGAGCAGAGCGCGGCGGCTGCCGAGTCGTTGCGGGATCAGGCCGAGAGCCTGAACACGCTGGTGCACGCGTTCAGGCTGGAGTGAGGTGCGCGGCCAGGGTCTCGCTCAGCCCGCCAGTCCGGCGTACACGTTCTGCACGTCGTCGTTCTCGTCGATGGCCGCCAGGAAGGCGAACACCTCGTCCAGCGCCTCGGCGCTGAGCGTGGACGGGTCGACCGGGTTCTTGGCCTTGTAGCCGAGCTTGGCCGACAGCACCTTGAAGCCGTGGTCGGGCAGGGCCTTGGCCACGACGTCGAGGTCGGCGGCGTCGGTGATGAACAGCGTGGTGCCTTCGTCGTCGCCCGCCTCGAGATCCTGCGCGCCGGCCTCGATGGCGGCGTTCTCGGGGTCGGCGCCCGGCGTGGCGGGCTCGGCCTCGATCAGGCCGACGTGGTCGTAGTCCCAGGTGACCGATCCCGGCGTGCCGAGCTGGCCCTTGCGGAACAGGCCGCGCACTTCGGAGGCGGTGCGGTTGACGTTGTCGGTGAGGCACTCCACCACCACCGGCACGCGGTGCGGCGCGAAGCCTTCGTACACCACGCTGTCGAAGTGCACGTTCTCACCCGTGAGGCCGGCGCCCTTCTTGATGGCACGCTCCAGCGTGTCGCGCGGCATCGAGACCTTGCGCGCCTGTTCGACCACCATGCGCAGCTTGGCGTTGTCCTTCGGGTCGGCGCCGCTGCGCGCGGCGATCATGATGTCCTTGACCAGCTTGCCGAACAGCTTGCCCTTGGCATCGGCGGCCAGCGCCTTGCCCTTTTCTTTCCATTGCGCGCCCATGGCGTCGTCTCCGTGAGATTGGTGCCCAGGCCGGAAGTGTCGCAGGTAACTCAGCCCGCGTACGGCTCGGTGCGCGCGATCAGCCAGGCCCTGGCGTCGCCCTCCACCAGCGGCAGCAGGCGCTCGCGCACGGTGGCGTGGTACGCGTTGAGCCAGGCCACGTCGGTGGCGCTGAGCATGCCCGGCTCGATGCAGCGGGTGTCGATGGGGCACAGCGTGAGCGTCTCGAACTCGAGGAAGTCGCCGAACTCGGAGGCGCCGATGGCGACGTTGGCCACGAGGTTCTCGATGCGGATGCCCCACTGGCCGGGGCGGTACAGCCCGGGCTCGATGGACGTGATCATGCCCGGCTCCATGGCGTGCGCCGCCTCGGTCATGGCCTTGCTGATGCTTTGCGGGCCCTCGTGCACGTTGAGGAAGTAGCCCACGCCGTGGCCGGTGCCGTGGCCGTAGTCCAGCTTGGCGGCCCACAGCGGGGCGCGGGCCAGGGCGTCGAGCATGGGCGACAGGGTGCCGCGCGGGAAGCGCGCCCGGCTCAGCGCCAGCGTGCCCTGCAGCACGCGGGTGTAGTCCTGGCGGTGCTGCGTGGTGATGTTGCCCACGGGCCAGACGCGCGTGATGTCGGTGGTGCCGCCCAGGTACTGGCCGCCCGAGTCGATCAGCAGCAGCCCGTCGCCCGAGAGGGTGGCGTGCGACTCCGGCGTGGCGCGGTAGTGCGGCATCGCGCCGTTGGCGTTCCAGCCGGCGATGACGGGAAAGCTCAGGCCGACGAAGCCCGGGCGCTTGCGGCGCTCGCCCGACAGCTTCTCGTCGATGGTGATCTCGGTGACGGGACCGAACGGGCGCTCGGGCCGCATGGCCTGGTCGAACCAGGCATAGAACGCGCACATCGCGGCGCCGTCCTGCGCCATGGCCTCGCGCACGTACGCGAGCTCGTCGGCGGTCTTGCGGCTCTTGGCCAGCGTGCTCGGGTTCATGGACTCGATCACGCGCACGCCGTCGGCCACTTGCTCGCGGAAGCCCAGCGTGATGCGGCGCGG
>FTKT01451659.1_pt1 | contig 17586 bp, 17 predicted proteins | sample 1658271 | NCBI WGS metagenome assembly FTKT01 (sample SAMEA3914811, study PRJEB12502) | metagenome | biome: forest; material: soil | place: Canada | collected 2011-08-04 | depth 0.3 m | reverse complement strand
TGCCGCCGTTGAGACCCCGTAGGACCTGTGTGCGCGATACTGGGATCGAACCAGTGACCCCTACCGTGTCAAGGTAGTGCTCTCCCGCTGAGCTAATCGCGCCGGTCCGGCAGTGGTGTGCCGGGCTGGCTGGTGGCCGCACCCGAAGGCGCCGCCGTTGAGACCCCGTAGGACCTGTGTGCGCGATACTGGGATCGAACCAGTGACCCCTACCGTGTCAAGGTAGTGCTCTCCCGCTGAGCTAATCGCGCGGGAAGACCCCCGGACTACCGGGGGACCTCTGGAGGTGGAGACGGGATTTGAACCCGTGTAGACGGCTTTGCAGGCCGTTGCCTCGCCTCTCGGCCACTCCACCAGGCAACTTGTGAAACATACAGCGCATGAAACATATCAGGAAGAACGATCTTGCTGTGCTTCACCGACATCGAGCGGACGACGAGATTCGAACTCGCGACCCTCACCTTGGCAAGGTGATGCTCTACCAACTGAGCCACGTCCGCCTGTCTTCCGGTCCTCTTCCCCGCCTCTCAGCGGCTCCGTTTCCCGGCGACGTGTTGAACTTTAGCGGAAACCACGGCCAGCTCAAATTCCGTATCCGCAGCGTGGCGCGGGGTACCCGCGAATCGGGGCGGCCGGCTCGGTCGCCGCGGGCGCCCGGCTCCTAGACTTCGAGGTACCGCCCACCCCCGCCGCCGGGTCCACCCCTGCCCCACGCGGCCCGCCGTCACCACAGGAGAACCGTGCCCGGCCCCCGCCCCACGCCCAGTCCCGACCAGCCGATGGCCCGCTTCGGCGGCCGGCTCGCGACGGACCTGCGCGAGGTCACCTCCGACCCGGCGGCCCTGGAGAGCGGCGGCTGGTGGGCCGTCGCCCACGACTTCGAAGGCCGGCTGACCTGCGCGCGCTTCGCCGACGTCCGCCCCGCCGCCGAACCGGTCCGTCCCGCCGGAGCCTGGCACGGCCCGCGCCCCGGCAGCTGGCACAGCTCGCTCGACCGCGCCGCCTACACGGCCGGCGTGCGCCGGATCCGCGAGCGGATCGCCAATGGCGAGGTCTACCAGGCCAACCTCTGCCGGGTGCTGACCGCCCCGCTGCCCGACCCCGACCCGGCCGGCAGCGACATCGACGCACTGGGCGCCCTGCTCGCCCACGGCAACCCCGCCCCGTACGCCGGCACCCTGCGGCTGCCCGGGCATGGGATCGAGATCGCCACCGCCTCGCCCGAGCTCTACCTGCGCCGCGAGGGCCGCACCGTCTCCTCCGGCCCGATCAAGGGCACCGGACGCACCGAGGCCGACCTGCTGGAGAAGGACCACGCGGAGAACGTGATGATCGTCGACCTGGTCCGCAACGACCTCGGCCGCGCCTGCGCCACCGGCAGCATCACCGTCCCCGAACTCTGCGTGGTCGAGAAGCACCCGGGCCTGGTGCACCTGGTCTCGCTCGTCCAGGGCACCCTGCGCGAAGGGGCCGGCTGGCCCGAGCTGCTCGGCGCCAGCTTCCCGCCCGGCTCGGTCACCGGCGCGCCCAAGTCCAGCGCCCTGCGGATCATCGAGGCCCTGGAGACCGTCCCGCGCGGCCCCTACTGCGGAGCCGTCGGCTGGGTGGACGCCGACCGGGGCCTGGCCGAACTGGCCGTCGGCATCAGGACCTTCTGGATCGACCGGGCCGACCCCGGCGCACCCGTGCTGAACTTCGGCACCGGCGCCGGGATCACCTGGGGCTCCGACCCCGACCACGAGTGGGCGGAGACCGAGCTGAAGGCCGCCAGGCTGGTCGCGATAGCGTCGGGCCAGTACGCGGAGTAGGGCCCTCCACTCCGCGCCCGCACCCTGCCGAGGAGCGCCCGATGATCTGGCTGAACGGATCGCTGGTCGACGACGCCCGCGCCGAGGTCTCCGTGCTCGACCACGGACTGACCGTCGGCGACGGGGTCTTCGAGACCGTCAAGAGCATCGACGGACAGGCCTTCGCGCTCACCCGCCACCTGAAGCGCCTGGCCCGCTCGGCCACCGGGCTCGGCCTGCCCGCCCCGGACGCCGAACTGGTCCGCAAGGGCTGCGAGGCCGTCCTGGCCGCCAACCCGATGCCGCTGGGCCGACTGCGGATCACCTACACCGGCGGCCTCTCCCCGCTCGGCTCCGACCGCGGCGACGCCCCGCCCACCCTGGTCGTCGCGCTCGGCACCGCCGCCCCGCGCCCCGACACCACCGCCGTCTGCACCGTCCCGTGGACCCGCAACGAGCACAGCGCGGTGGCCGGCCTCAAGACCACCTCCTACGCGGAGAACGTGGTCGCGCTCGCCCACGCGCACCGCCGCGGCGCCTCCGAGTCGCTGCTCGCCAACACCGTCGGACAGCTCTGCGAGGGCACCGGTTCCAACGTCTTCGTGGTGCTCGGCGGCCGGATCCTCACCCCGCCGCTCGCCTCCGGCTGCCTGGCCGGCGTCACCCGCGCCCTGGTCACCGAGTGGTGCGAGGTCGAGGAGGCCGAGCTGCCGTACTCGGTGCTGCGCACCGCCGAGGAGGTCTTCCTCACCTCCACCCTGCGCGACGTCCAGGCCGTCACCCGGATCGACGACCACCAGCTGCCCGCCCCCGGCCCGGTCACCGCCCGCGCCATGGCCGCCTTCGCCGCCCGCGCCGCCGACGACCTGGACCCGTAGCCGGCATCCGGCGGGCCTGGGCGTTAGCTCTGCCGCCGCCCGGGGAAGAGAGGTGCCATGACCACCACGCTGCGCCCCGCCGGCCCCGAGGAGTTCCTGCTGGACGGCGGGCGCGGGCGCGACTGGCTGGTCTGCGCCAACGGCCGTCCGGTCGGCGCGGTGCGCACCACCGCGCGCCCGCTGGGCAGCGGATGGACCGGGCGGATCGAGCGGCTGGAGATCGCTCCCGAGGGGCGCCGGTGCGGCCGCGGCACGGTGGCCGCGCTCGCCGCCGAGGAGGTGCTGCGCGGCTGGGGCTGCCACCGCGCGGAGGTCACCGTCCCGGTCGAGGCGCCCTCGGCACTCGCCCTGGCGCTGGCCCTCGGCTACGCGGAGACCAACCGCAAGCTGGTCAAGCGGATCGGTCAACCACCGCTGCCCGCAGCGGAACTGACGATCCGCCAGATCGGCCCCGAGCGGTTCCCGCAGTGGCTGGAAGAGGCGAAGGCGACCTATCGCGAGCACCTGGTCCGGGCCGGCCTCAGCGAACTCCAGGCCCGGGACACCTGCGAGGCCGACCACACCCACCTGCTGACGGCCGGTCACGCCACCCCCGGCGTGGCCCTGCGTCAACTCCTGTGCGGAGCCGATCCGGTGGGCTCGTTCTGGCTCTCGCTGCGGGAGGGCGCACTGCCGGACGGCCGCCCGCTCGCCTGGGTGATGACGGTCGAGGTGCACCCGACCCGGCGCGGACACGGCTACGGCCGCGAGCTGATGCTCGCGGCCGAACGCGCCTGCCTGGCCGCCGGGGTGCACGACCTGGGCCTGAACGTCTACACGGCGAACCACGTCGCCATCGCCCTCTACGACTCGCTGGGCTACCGGCCGACCTGCCGGGTGCTGGCCAAGACCCTGCCGTGAGAGGAGAACCGGCCCGCCACCCTCGGACCCCGCGCTCAGCCCTCCAGCAGCTCCACGATCCGCTCGCGCAGCCCCTGCTGGCTGCGCCCGCCGTCCAGCCGCTGCCCGGCCACCACGTACGTCGGGGTGCCCGTGACGCCGATCGCCTGTCCCTCGGCGTGGTCTGCGTCCACGATCAGCATGTGCCGGCCGTCGATCAGCGCGGTGTCCAGCTCCTCGGCGTCCATCCCGAGCCCGGCCGCCACCTCCAGCAGCAGCGCCGGGCCGCTCTTGGCCAGCTCCTCGGTGCGGGCCAGCACCGCCTCCACGAACGGCCAGCCCTGCCCCTGGGCGAAGGCCTCCTCGACGGCCTCGGCCGCCGCGTAGGCGTGCTTGTGCTTCTCCAGCGGGAAGTGCCGGAACTCGATCGCCAGCCGGTCGCCGTAGCGCTCACGCAGGGCACGGACGTCGTCGAGCGCGGTGCGGCAGTCCGGACACTGCAGCTCGCACCAGAGCTCCAGACGGGGAAGGGAACCATCGGTCATGGCCCCAGTGTTCCACTACGGGAGACCATGGAAGGACCGGCCACGGACGGGAGAGGGACCATGAGCTGCGCACCGACCCGAGGAGTGGAGCCGCCATGCTGAGTGGAGCGGTCTGCTTCCTGCTCACCGCCGGCGGCCTGGCGCTGGCCGGCGTGCACGGCTACCGCCGCCGCTGGCGCCGGGCGACCAGGTGGGCCGCGGCCGCGCTGCTGCCGGCCGGGCTCTACCTCACCGGACTGGTGACGGTCGGCAGCACGATCGGCCACGCGGTCGGCGACTGGGCGGTCAAGCTGGTCTTCGACCCGGGGGTCTGGGTGGGGGTCGGCCTGCTCGGCCTCGCCGCCCTGCTGCTCCTGCTCAGCCGGCTCGGCAGCGGCTCCGGCGGGCCCGAGGAGGTGGCCGGCGGGCCGCAGCCGGGCCGCGCCCAGGCGCCCGCCGCCCCCGCTCGCCCCGCCGTCGCTCCCGCCCGCCCGGCCCAGCCGACCCGGGCGAAGGCGGGCGAGGACCTCGGCGACTTCTCCGACATCGAGGAGATCCTGCGCAAGCGCGGTATCTGAACCGCCGTGGCCCCGGTCAGCCGACCGGGGCCGGCACCGTCTCCTCGCCCGCCGAGCGCTGCCGCGCCCGGTAGGCGGCCACGTGCATCCGGTTCCCGCAGGTCCGGCTGTCGCAGTAGCGCCGGGACCGGTTGCGGGAGAGGTCGACGAAGACCCGCGCGCAGTCCGGGGCCTCGCAGCGCCGCAGCCGCTCGCGCTCCCCGGCCATCAGGATCAGGCCCAGCGCCATCCCCAGCTCGGCCGCCAGGTGGTCCGCCAGCGCCGCGTGCGGGGCGAAGTAGTGCATGTGCCAGCCGTGGCCGTCGTGGTCGGTCAGCCGGGGCGTCGCGTTCACCGAGGCGACCAGCGCGTTCACCAGCTCCGCCGCCTCGGCGGTGGACTGCGCGCCGAAGACCTCCCGCAGCCGCGACCGCAGGGCGTGCACGGCGCTCAGGTCGGTGGGCGTGGCCGGGTCGATCTCGCTGATGTCGCGCCGCACCACGAAGGCGTCCAGCGCCGCGGTGTCGGGCAGCTGCTCGTACCCCCCGACCGCGGGGGCGGTGTTGAGCAGCTCCACCAGGCTGCTCAGGGCGCACTCGGTGTCATGGGTGATCAGCACGTGGGAGCTCCTCGCGTGCGCCGGGGGCGGTAGGCCCGCCCGCGTCGGTCATCACGGGCGAACTCTACCGGCCCGGGTCCGCGCAACGCCGTAGGCGCCCGCCACCTGGGGTGGCGGGCGCCTACGGCAGACGTGTCGACCGACGTTCTCGCTCGAACGCCGTGGACTACCGGCCCCGAGACCGCGAACCGCGCGGCTGAGCCTGTGGCCGTGCCCCCGAGTAGGACAGCCACAAGGAGTGTCGACCACGGGGGAGGACCCCCGGGGCTTCAGTTCTCGGCAAGGATGTGCGACAACTCCCGGTCCAGATCGAAGTGGCGATGTTCGGTGCCGGGTGGCACGGCGGCGTCGGTGCGCTTGAGGAACGACTCAAGCGCCCGCGCCGGGGCCTCCAGCAGGGCTTCTCCTTCCGGAGAGCTCAGCGCGATGCAGACGACTCCCTGTCCGTGGCTGCGCGACGGCCAGACCCGGACGTCGCCGGTACCGGTCGGTCGGTGCAGCCCCTCCGCGAGGAGGTCGCGGGCGAACACCCACTCCACGGTCTCGTCGGCGCCAGTGTGGAAGGTGGCGTGCACGGCATAGGGGTCGGCAGTGTCGTAGCGCAGGCCCGCGGGGACGGGCAGTGACGACTCGCTGGACACGATGAGGCGCAGGTGCAGCTCGCAGCTGACCGTGGTGTTCATAAGCGCCATGGCCTTTCGCTCAGTGTGCGCTCGGGGAATCGCACGTCGGCGAACGGACCATCCCACCTCTGGCGGCGATGTAAACCCCTCTGTCCCGATTCGGGGCCGGTCGGTAACCCTTCCGGCGCATTGCACATTGCCTCGGAAGGCGGCCGGAAGGGGATATCGCGGGCCTTGGACCAGACCTCTCGGGAGCCCCCGGAATGGTTACTGAAAGTGACTGTCCGAGCCTGCCCGGCAGGTGGGGGCGCCGGGCGGGCCGCCGCGGCGGGGCGGCGCGGAGCACCCTCCCGGATGCGGTAATGTTTTCCCTGCACCCGGGCGATTAGCTCAGCGGGAGAGCACTTCGTTCACACCGAAGGGGTCACTGGTTCGATCCCAGTATCGCCCACCGGATTGCACAGCAGGCGTAGAGCCGCGGTCATTAATGACCGCGGCTCTACGCCTTTTCGGTGTTCCGGTCGGGATACGGAACTGAACGGTCGTCACCGTGCCTTTCCGGTGGCCTTCTTGTCGGGGTGTCGGGCGGGCGGTGGCCAACCGCGTTGCGGGGCACCCCCGGAACGGTGCTACTGTTCTTCTCGTTGCCCGGGCGATTAGCTCAGCGGGAGAGCACTTCGTTCACACCGAAGGGGTCACTGGTTCGATCCCAGTATCGCCCACCGGACAGCAGCAGGGCCGTCGTTGGCATCCAACGGCGGCCCTGACGCATGGTCGGACGACGGTGCGGGCCAGGGTTTCAGGCCGCGGCCTCGCAGCGGTGCTCGGGGGTCAGCCGGCGCCCGCAGCCGCAGCGGACCGGGCGCAGCGGCCAGGAGCGGTCCACCCGCTCCTGGGTGCCCGAGCGGTCGAACCAGTTCTGCAGCCCGCGCGCCTGCGCGGCGTGCCAGACGGTCTGGCGCAGGTGCAGTTCGGCGGGGGAGAGGGCGCCCAGCGCGGTGCGGTGCCGGGCGCCGATCGCCCGGACCAGCTCCAGCGAGGCGGTGGCGTCCGCCGAGGCGTCGTGCGCGCCGGTCAGCACCACCTCGTAGTGGGCGCAGAGGTCGGTCAGCGTCCGGCGGCCCTTGCGGTAGCGGTCCACGTGCTTGTCCAGCACCCGGGGATCGACCACCAACAGCTCGGCGCCGTCCAGGAACTGGGCCAGCGAGCTGCCCCGGTGCCGGCGCAGCTCGCGGTCCAGCAGGGTCAGGTCGTAGGGCGCGTTCATCACCACCAGCGGCACCCCGGCGCGGGCCTGCTCGGCGAGCGCGCGGGCGATCTCGGCGACCACGGTGTGCGGCGGCCGGCCGTGCGCGCGGACGTGTTCGTCGGTGATCCCGTGCACCGCGCGGGCGCCGTCCGGGATGGCTATGCCGGGATCGGCCAGCCAGGTCCGTTGCTCCGCCGGTGCGTTCGGCGCCGGCTGGACGACCAGGGCGGCCGAGACCACCCGGTCCTGCTCGACGTCCACACCGGTGGTCTCGGTGTCGAAGGAGGCGAGTGGGCCCTCGTACCAAGCGTGGTTCTGCGTCATGACCACCCCTCAGGTTCCCCCGGCCCCGTCCGGTGCACCGCCGAGGACTGACGGTGCACCGGCTCATGGTGCCGTTCCGACCAGGTGATACCCCGGGCAGGTACCCCTTCAACCTCGTGGCACCGGCCACGGCGCCGATATCCGTGCGCAGTGGGCTCGGCGGGCTCGGTACCATCGGGAGCGCAGCACCAGCTGTGCCAATTCGATCCAGCACGTCAGGAGAGACCGGTGACGGACGTCCGGGTATTCATCAACCGCGAACCCGATCGGGAAGAGCGCGTGGTGACCACGGGCACTACGGCCGCCGAGCTGTTCGCCGACGACCGCTCGATCATCGCGGCGCGGGTCGCGGGAGCCCTCAAGGACCTGGCCTACCAGGTGCAGGAGGGCGACGAGGTCGAGCCGGTGGAGATCACCAGCAAGGACGGCCTGGACATCCTGCGGCACTCCACCGCGCACGTCATGGCGCAGGCCGTGCAGGAGCTCTTCCCCGAGGCCAAGCTGGGCATCGGCCCGCCGATCAAGGACGGCTTCTACTACGACTTCGACGTCGAGAAGCCGTTCCACCCCGATGACCTCAAGGCCATCGAGAAGAAGATGCAGGAGATCGTCAAGAAGGGCCAGAAGTTCGCCCGCCGGGTGGTCACCGACGAGGCCGCCCGCGAGGAGCTGGCCGGCGAGCCGTACAAGCTGGAGCTGATCGGGCTCAAGGGCTCGGCCGCCACCGCCGGCGAGGGCGCCGACGTCGAGGTGGGCAGCGGCGAGCTGACCATCTACGACAACCTGGACCCGAAGAGCGGCGAGCTGTGCTGGGGCGACCTGTGCCGTGGCCCGCACCTGCCGAGCACCCGGATGATCCCGGCCTTCAAGATCATGCGCTCGGCCGCCGCCTACTGGCGCGGCAGCGAGAAGAACCCGCAGCTCCAGCGCCTGTACGGGACCGCCTGGCCGACCAAGGACGAGCTGAAGGCGCACCTGGACTTCCTGGTCGAGGCCGCCAAGCGCGACCACCGCAAGCTCGGCAGCGAGCTGGACCTCTTCTCCATCCCCGAGGAGATCGGCTCCGGCCTCGCGGTCTTCCATCCCAAGGGCGGCGTGATGCGCCGCGCGATGGAGGACTACTCGCGCAAGCGGCACGAGGAGGCGGGCTACGAGTTCGTCTACACCCCGCACGCCACCAAGGGCACCCTGTTCGAGCTCTCCGGGCACCTCGACTGGTACGCCGACGGCATGTACCCCCCCATGCAGCTCGACGGCGAGAACGACTACTACCTCAAGCCGATGAACTGCCCGATGCACAACCTGATCTACCGCTCGCGCGGTCGGTCCTACCGTGAACTGCCGCTGCGGCTCTTCGAGTTCGGCACGGTCTACCGGTACGAGAAGTCCGGCGTGGTGCACGGCCTGACCCGTGCGCGCGGCTTCACCCAGGACGACGCGCACATCTACTGCACCAAGGAGCAGATGGCCGGCGAGCTGGACTCGCTGCTCACCTTCGTGCTGGAGCTGCTGCGCGACTACGGCCTGAACGACTTCTACCTGGAGCTCTCCACCCGGGACCCGAACAAGTCGGTCGGCTCGGACGAGGACTGGGCGGAGGCCACCCAGACGCTGGCCGACGCGGCCGAGAAGCAGGGCCTGGAGCTGGTCCTGGACCCCGAGGGCGCGGCCTTCTACGGTCCGAAGATCTCGGTGCAGGCACGTGACGCGATCGGGCGCACCTGGCAGATGTCGACCATCCAGGTCGACTTCCAGCTGCCGCAGCGCTTCGAGCTGGAGTTCCAGGGCGCGGACGGCAACCGGCAGCGGCCGGTGATGATCCACCGCGCGCTGTTCGGCTCGATCGAGCGCTTCTTCGCGGTGCTGCTGGAGCACTACGCGGGCGCCATGCCGCCGTGGCTCGCCCCGGTGACCGTGGTCGGCATCCCGATCACCGAGGAGCACGTGGCGTACCTCCAGGAGGTCGCGGCGGAGCTGAAGAAGCGCGGGATCCGGGTCGAGGTGGACGCCTCGGACGAGCGGATGCAGAAAAAGATCCGGAACGCTCAGAAGGCGAAGACCCCGTTCATGCTGATCGCCGGCAACGACGACGTCGAGGCGGGCGCGGTGAGCTTCCGCTACCGCAACGGCGAGCAGAAGAACGGCGTGCCGGTGAGCGAGGCCGTGGCCGAGATCGTCGATGCCGTGGAGCGTCGGATCCAGGTCTGACCGGGCGGTAGGTACGGGGCGGGCTCTCGGTGAGTCCGCCCCGTACTGGTTTTTCTCCGGCCCGCGCCGAATATGCTGATCAGCATGACGAGTGAGCCGGAACTGCAGCGGGGCGTGGGGGAGCCGGACGGCTTCGGGCGTCTGTGGACGCCCCATCGGATGGCCTATATCCAGGGGGAGAACAAGCCCACCGGGCCGGCCCCGGGGGACGGCTGTCCGTTCTGCTCGATCCCCTCACTGAGCGACGAGGACGGGCTGATCGTCTCCCGGGGCGAGCACGTCTTCGCGGTGCTCAACCTCTACCCGTACAACGGCGGGCACCTGATGGTGGTCCCGTACCGGCACGTGGCGGACTACACCGAGCTGACCGACCCGGAGACGGTCGAACTCGCGGCGCTCACCAAGCGCGCGATGACCGCGCTGCGCGCGGCCTCGGGGGCGCACGGCTTCAACATCGGGATGAACCAGGGCGCGGCCGCGGGCGCGGGCATCGCCGCCCACCTGCACCAGCACGTGGTGCCGCGCTGGGGCGGGGACACCAACTTCATGCCGGTGGTCGGCCACACCAAGGTGCTGCCGCAACTGCTCGCGGACACCCGCAAGATGCTCGCGGACGCCTGGCCGCAGGTCTGACGACCGTGCATAAGGGGGCCGGGCCCGGCCGGGCCCGCCCCCCTTATGCACGCGATCGTGGCCCGCCTCAGTCGGCGTCGTACTTGTCCGCGCGGTACGGGTTGAGGCTCTGCATCTCGGACTTGAGGATCAGCGAGCGGTTGGTGAACCGGTCGGTGTTGATGTCGTGGTCGGTCAGGAACTCGATGGTGGCGGCCAGCACCGAGCTGACCACGGGGGTGGCGATCCGCATCGAGTCGTCCGACATGAACCGGCTGCTCCAGGGGGCGGTGGCCCAGCTGGTGCGCAGGCCGAAGGGCTCCGGCAGGGGCATCGAGCCGCCGAGCCAGTTGAGCAGCGCGGGCGCCTTGGTGAAGGGGGCCCGGACGGCCTGGCGGACCACCTCGTCGTTGTCGATCAGCGGCAGCTGGACGGTCTCCTCCAGCCAGAACTTGCCGGACTTGGGCCGGGTGAGCTCCTTGGGCTTCGGCTTGTCGTGGAAGGTGCCCTTGACCGGTCCCAGGGTGTGCGCGTTCACCGAGACCCGCAGGGTGTTGCTCAGCACGGTGACGGTGACCAGCAGGCTGACGATCAGCCGGCCCTTGTTGAGCACGAACTGGGTGCCCAGGTAGTGCCGCGGGCCGTCGAGGCCGAAGCCCTGGCGGTTGGCGATGTTGACGACCGCGTGGTCGCGCATCCGGGGGCCGTCCATGTCCGGGCCCTCGGGGCGGCCGATCTCGTCGGCGCCCGCGCCGACCTCCATGATCACCCACTGCTGGACCGAGGAGCGCGGCACGCCGCCGTTGCCGACGTCGCTGCGGCCGAGGCCGTTCAGCCGGTCGGTGATCTTCTTGACCAGGTCCCAGGCGTGGAAGGTGCGGAAGTCCCGGTGGCCGGCGGCCGGGTGCAGGTCCTCGACCAGCTCCCAGGAGCCCCAGCGCTTGCCGAGGCCGAGTATCCCGTTCACGCCGGCGTAGTGCAGGACGTTGGTCTCCTGCTCGATGGTCAGCTTGGTGAGCTGCGTCCTGAGCCGGTCGGCCTTCTCGTCGTTCTCGTCGCGCGGCACGGCCTTCGGGAGGATCGCGGCCAGCACGTTGCCCTCGATCAGGTCGGCCCAGCGGGCCCGCATGTCCTTGACGCTGGCCAGGCAGATCTGCCGGGCCAGGTACCAGCCGATCACCGGGACGATCATGGTGATCCGGCTGTAGATGCCCAGCAGTCCGGTGAACGGCGGGCGCAATGCGAGCAGCACGGCCAGCGCCCCGAGCAGGAGCAGCACCGCGCCGCCGTAGATCCGTTCGCGGTTCGGGCTGTCCTTCTTGAGCCAGAGCCGCAGTTGGAAGGCGCCGAGCCAGAGCAGGGTGCCGGGCAGGAAGAGGAAGCCGGTCAGCAGCGTGACCAGCATCAGCTTGCGGTCCCGCACCGCGCGCAACTCCTCGGCGGCCAGGCAGTGTTCGACCACCATCCGGGGGTCGGTGCCGAACGAGGGGACGATCGGCTTGCGGGAGGCGCCCAGGGTGCGGGCGATCACGGCCTTGCTGTACGCCTCGCCGAGGTTCGGCTCGAAGAGGTCGAACCGCCCCTTCTTGCGCTTCAGTTCGGGCTGGACCGCCTCCACGAAGCCGTCCACGCTGCCGTCCCGGTAGGCGACCGACGCGAGTGCCTGGGTGACCGCCGTCTGAGGTCCGGCGTCCGTACGGGGTATCTGCGCACCCGGGGTCATGTCGAGCTTGCTCACGGCGGCGTCCCCTCCTCCCCTGTCTGGCGGCAGATTACCGTGTCGCCGGCCTGTTGCGCCGATGATCGTCTGAAGAACCGTCACCGACCGGACCGGTTCCGTGCCGACATGGTTCCCCGATGCGGCCGGTTCGATCCCGATGAGGCAGGATCGGTGCCATGAGTACTCCCGATCCCGTGCTCGTCTACGACGGCGACTGCGCCTTCTGCACCACCTGCGTGCGATGGGCCGAGCGCTACCCGCGGCAGACGCTGGCCTCCGGCGGCTGGACGGCGGTGCCCTTCCAGTTCGCGGACCTGGCGGCGCTCGGGGTGACCGAGGAGCAGGCGCAGCACGAGGTGGTCTGGGTCACGCCGGCCGGGGTGCGGTACGGCGGCGCCCAGGCGGTGGCCCGGCTGCTGATGCGCTCCGGCGGGCTCTACGCCTACCTGGGCGGGCTGCTGGCGCTGGCGCCGGTGCGGCCGGTGGCCGCGGCGGTCTACTGGCTGGTGGCGAAGAACCGGCAGCGGATGCCCGGCGGCACCCCGGCCTGCGCGCTGCCGCCCCGGCCCTGAACGCCTGCGGGCGTGGGGCGGCGATCGGGGCTGACGAGCCTGGATACCATGGGTTCGCCGGGCGGGACGATCCGCTCGGCCGCCCGGCGCCGTTTCCTGGCCGCCGGTGAACCACGGGTGAGATCGGAGCGGTCCGGAAGGCCATGCTCAACAAATACGCGCGTGCCTTCTTCACACGTGTCCTGACCCCGTTCGCCGCCCTGCTGCTGCGCTGGGGTGTGAGCCCGGACGCGGTGACCCTGATCGGGACGGCCGGCTCGGTGGCCGGCGCGCTGGTGTTCTTCCCGCAGGGCGAGTTCTTCTGGGGCACCATCACGATCACCCTGTTCATCTTCTCCGACCTGGTGGACGGCAACATGGCCCGCCAGGCGGGCACCTCCAACAAGTGGGGCGCGTTCCTGGACTCCACGCTGGACCGGGTCGCCGACTCGGCGATCTTCGGCGGGCTGGCCCTGTGGTACGCGGGCCAGGGGGAGAACAACCTGCTCTGCGCGGTCGCGGTGTTCTGCCTGGCGAGCGGCCAGGTGGTCTCGTACACCAAGGCGCGGGCGGAGAGCCTGGGCCTGCCCTGCGACGTCTCGGGGCTGGTGGAGCGGGCCGAGCGGCTGGTGATCACGCTGGTCGCGGCGGGCCTGGCGGGCCTGCACACCTTCGGGGTGCCGTACGTGGAGTGGCTGCTGCCGGTGGCCCTGTGGGCGGTCGCCGCGGGCAGCCTGGTGACCGTGCTGCAGCGGATGCTGACGGTGCGTCGGGAGGCCTTCGAGGCCGCGGCCGCGGCCTCGGAAAGCTGAGGGGGCGGCGATGATGCGCGAGAAGCTGGTGGACGGCGGCTACGCGGCCGGCTGGGCCACCGTGAAGCTGCTGCCGGAGCCGGTGGCGCGGGTGCTCGGCGACCAGGTGGCGGACGCCACCTGGCGCCGTCAGGGCAAGTCGGTCCGCCGGCTCCAGGCCAACCTGGCCCGGGTCCGGCCGGACCTGACGCCGGATCAGCTCCGCGAGCTCTCGCGCGCCGGGATGCGCTCCTACCTGCGGTACTGGATGGAGTCCTTCCGGCTGCCGGTCTGGAACGACCGGAAGATCGCCGACCGGGTCCAGGTGGACGGCATCGAGCACCTGACCGCGGCGATGGACGCGCACCGCGGCGCCGTGATCGCGCTGCCGCACATGGGCAACTGGGACCTGGCCGGGGCCTGGGTGGTCCGGCACCTGGGCTACACCTTCACCACGGTCGCCGAGCGGTTGAAGCCGGAGAGCCTCTTCGACCGCTTCGTGGCCTACCGCGAGGGCCTGGGCATGGAGGTGCTGGCGCTGACCGGCGGCGGGGTCTCGGTGATCGGGACGCTGGCGCGGCGGCTGCGCGAGGGCAAGCTGGTCTGCCTGGTCGGCGACCGCGACCTGTCCGACGCGGGGGTGCCGGTGGACTTCTTCGGCGAGCCGGCCAAGATGCCGGCCGGGCCCGCCCTGCTCGCGCAGCGCACCGGGGCGGCGCTGCTGCCGGTGACCCTCTGGTACGAGGGCGGGGTGATGCGCGGGACCATCCACCCGCCGGTCGAGCCGCCCGAGGGGCTGGAGCGGCAGGAGGCCGTGCTGGCGATGACGCAGCAGGTGGCGGGCGTCTGGGAGGCCGGGATCCGCCGGCATCCGCAGGACTGGCACATGCTGCAGCGCTTCTGGCCGGCCGACCTGCCGGCCCGTGCCGCGCAGGAGCCCGGACGGCCGGGACAGCTCGAAGAGCCCGGACGGCCGGAGCGGCGCGAACGGTCCGAAGGGCCGGAACAGCCCGAAGGGCGAGAGCGGCCCGAAGAGCCCGAGAAGTCGGCCGAGCCGACTCCTCAGGCCTAGTCATCCGACGCGGAGGGGAACCAGGTGAAGATCGGCATCGTCTGCCCGTACGACTGGGACGTGCCCGGGGGCGTGCAGTTCCACATCCGTGACCTCGCCGAGCACCTGATCGCGCTCGGGCACAAGGTCTCGGTGCTGGCGCCGGCCGAGGACGACTCGGGGCTGCCGTCCTACGTGGTCTCCGCGGGGCGGGCGGTCGCGGTGCCGTACAACGGGTCGGTGGCGCGGCTGAGCTTCGGCCTGCTGTCGGCCGCCCGGGTGCGGCGCTGGCTGCACGACGGGGACTTCGACATCCTGCACATCCACGAGCCGACCTCGCCGAGCCTGTCGATACTGGCCGCCTGGGCCGCCACCGGGCCGATGGTGGCCACCTTCCACACCTCCAACCCGCGCTCGCGGGCGATGATCGCGGCCTCGCCGATCCTGCAGCCCGCGCTGGAGAAGCTCAGCGCCCGGATCGCGGTGAGCGAGTACGCCCGGCGGACCCTGGTGGAGCACCTGGGCGGGGACGCGGTGGTGATCCCCAACGGGGTGGACGTGCGGTTCTTCGCCGACGCCCAGCCGGACCCGCGCTGGAGTGGCGGCACGATCGGCTTCATCGGCCGGATCAACGAGTCGCGCAAGGGGCTGCCGACCCTGCTGGCCGCCATGCCGGCCATCCTGGCGGCCCGTCCGGACGTCCGGCTGCTGGTGGCTGGCAAGGGGGACCAGGAGGAGGCGGTGGCCGGCCTTGCGCCCGAGGTCCGGGCCCGGGTCGAGTTCCTCGGCATGGTCAGCGACGAGGAGAAGGCCCGGCTGCTGCGCAGCGTCGACCTGTACGTGGCGCCGAACACCGGCGGCGAGAGCTTCGGGATCATCCTGGTCGAGGCGATGTCGGCGGCGGCTCCGGTGCTGGCCAGCGACCTGGACGCGTTCGCCCAGGTGCTGGACGGCGGGCGGGCCGGCGAGCTCTTCCCGGTGGAGGACGCCGAGGCGCTCGCCCGGGCCGCGATCCGGCTGCTGGGCGACCCGGGCCGGCTGGCCGAACTGCGCGAGGCGGCCAGCCGGCACGTCCAGCGCTTCGACTGGGAGACGGTCGGCGCGGACATCCTGTCGGTCTACGAGACGGTCACCGACGGCACCGGCGCCCCGGGCGTGCGCGAGGACGAGCGCACCGGCTGGCGCGCCCGCCTCGGGCTGTAGAGCGGACGGACCGTCAGCCCAGCTGGACGATCTTGTGCATGCCGAGGAAGGCGTGCGGGACGCCGAGCTGGTCGTCGGGGACGAAGCAGAGCAGGACGTAGGTGCCCGGCGGCAGGTCGTGCGCGTGAAAGACGGCGTCGCGGTCGGGGGAGATGACGCCGAGGCCGACCGGCTGGCCGGTGAACGGCGGCGCGATCGGGTTGCCCTGCACGAGGGAGTCGAAGAACGCCTGCACCTGGTCGTCGGTGGTGCCGGGGGCGACCGGCTGGAGCTGCATCTCGTGCAGTTCGGGCGCGCTGTTGTGGACCAGGAAGTCGCCGTCGGCGTCCCGCACGTCCTCGGTCTGGAAGCGCGGACCGGCGGCGGTCTCCTGCTGGATCACGATGCCGTGCGGGAAGCGCGGCAGCCGGCCGCCCTCGTCGCCGCACAGCTCCAGGGCCTTCACCGGCGGGGTGACCTCGGGGTGGGCGAGGATCTCGCTGAAGTCGACCAGGTAGACGGTGCCGGGGGTGATGTCCTCGGAGACGGTCACCGGGACCTGGGGGGTGACCAGGGCGCCGCCGAGCGCCTCGGCGTCCGCCCGGGCGGCGCGGATGCCCGCCGCCGAGGTGGCCGGGTCGTGGCTGACGGCCTGCGCGAAGTCGTGCAGCACCTGGTCGGGGCCGACGCCCGGGTGCGGGCGGAAGATCTGCAACTGCCGGCCGGCCGGGTCGTCGGTCTCGACCCTGAAGGTCACGGTGCCGCCGGCGTGCCGCATCGGGGCCTGCAGCCCGGCTGCGGAGAGCTTGACCTCGACGGCGGAGCCGGGGCGCCAGGAGGCGTCGGCGGTGGCCGCGGCGCCGGAGGCGATGGTGCTGCCGAGGGTGAGCGCTGCGATGGCGGCCAGCCGTGCGGCCCGGTGGAGCGAAGCGGTGTGCATACGGTTCCCTTCGTGGTGACCCCCGTCACAGGGGAACAGGTTGACGTTCCGTCAGCCAGGCGCCATCCGGGCGAGGTCTACCGGATGGCGTAGCCGGTGGTGACGGCCGGTAGCGTTGCGCCCCGTGACTACCTGGATCTGGACCGCCGTGGCCGTGGCGCTCATCGCCGTCTACCTCAGCTGGACCGCCGGCCGGCTCGACCGGCTGCACGCCAGGATCGACGCCGCGCGGGCCGCGCTCGACGCCCAGCTGCTGCGCCGGGCCTCGGTGGCGCAGGAGCTGGCCACCTCCTCGCTGCTGGACCCGGCGACCTCGATCGTGCTCTATCAGGCCTCGCACGCGGCGCGGCAGGCAGACGAGGAGCACCGGGAGGTGGCCGAGAGCGAGTTGAGCCAGGCGCTGCGGGCGGTCTTCGCCGAGTCCGAGCAGGTGGAGGTGCTGCGGGCGGTGCCCGGCGGGGACGAGGCGGTGCGCGATCTGACCTCGGCGGTGCGCCGGGTGCCGATGGCCCGGCGGTTCCACAACGACGCCGTCCGGGCGGCGCGCGCGGTGCGGCTGCACCGGCTGGTGCGGTACTTCCGGCTGGCCGGCCGGGCGCCGTTCCCGCTGGCCTTCGAGATGGACGACGAGCCGCCGGCGGCCCTGGTGCCACAGGGCGCCCCGGCCTGACGAAGCACCGGATCCGGCCTCTTTGGCGTATCCGATCAGGCCGGGTGGACTTGGAGGCGCAACAATCGGCGCCGTGTACGGCCTACCATAGGGCGATAGCACCGGTTCGCATTCGAGTGAGGTCCTACGTGTCCACCACCCCTGTCACCACCGCTGGTCAGCCGCAGATCGGTACCGCCCGGGTCAAGCGCGGCATGGCCGAGCAGCTCAAGGGCGGTGTGATCATGGATGTGGTCAACGCCGAGCAGGCCAAGATCGCCGAGGACGCGGGCGCGGTCGCCGTGATGGCGCTGGAGCGGGTGCCCGCCGACATCCGCAAGGACGGCGGGGTCGCCCGGATGTCCGACCCGGACATGATCGACGGCATCATCAACGCGGTCTCCATCCCGGTGATGGCCAAGTCCCGGATCGGCCACTTCGT
>FTKT01000253.1_pt2 | contig 17597 bp, 21 predicted proteins | sample 1658271 | NCBI WGS metagenome assembly FTKT01 (sample SAMEA3914811, study PRJEB12502) | metagenome | biome: forest; material: soil | place: Canada | collected 2011-08-04 | depth 0.3 m | reverse complement strand
GGCCGCCAGGGCGACCCGGGCCGCTCCAAGTTCTTCCTGTCGTGCGAAGACGACCTGATGCGCATCTTCGCCGGCGACCGCCTGAACGCGATGATGAAGTCGCTGGGCGTCGAAGAAGGCGAAGCCATCACCCACAAGCTGTTGAACGGCGCCATCGCGACCGCGCAAAAGCGCGTGGAACAGCGCAACTACGAAATGCGCAAGAACCTGCTGAAGTATGACGACGTCGTCAACGACCAGCGCAAGGCCGTGTTCGAACAGCGCCAGGAATTCATGGACAGCGAAGACCTGTCCGAGCTGATCGACGAATTCCGCCGCGACACCATCCAGGACCTCGTTGGCCGTCACCTGCCGCCGAAGGCCTATGCCGAGCAGTGGGATATTGCCGGCCTGAAGGAACAGGTCGTCGCCCTGACCGGTCTCGACCTGCCGATCGAAGTGTGGGCGGCCGAAGACGGCATCGCCAACGAGGAAATCGAAGAACGCCTGCAACACGCCGCCGCCGAAAAGATGGCCGAACGTCTGCAAATGCTCGGCGACGAGCAGATGAAGTCGCTGGAAAAGCAGTTCCTGCTGCAGATGATCGACATCCACTGGCGCGAACACCTGATGCACCTCGATCACCTGCGCGCCGTCATCGGCTTGCGCGGCTACGGCCAGCGCGATCCGCTGAACGAGTACAAGACCGAAGCCTTCACGATGTTCGAGGCCCTGCTCATCAACCTGCGCCACTCGGTGACGCGTTGGTTGATGACGATGGAAATCCGCTTCCAGGCGCCGCCGGAACAGCCGGCGCCCGAGCTTGAAACCTCGCCGACCGTCCAGGCCCAGCGCCGCTTCCAGGAAGTCCACCTCGATCCGACTACCGGCCACAACGAACGGGCGCCCAGCCTGTCGTCCGACCTGTCGGCTGAAGAGCGCGAAAAGCTGCCGCACACGGCGCTGCCGGGCAATTGGGAAGCCACGCCGCGCAACGGCCTGTGCCCCTGCGGCTCCGGCAAGAAGTTCAAGCACTGCCACGGCGCGCTCATTTAAACCTTAAAGCCTCTCCTCCCCCGCTGCGCCAAGAGGGTTGCATGGGAGGAGAGGCAAACACAGGATGGAAGAATCCCGCTTCGGCGGGATTGCCACGGCCCCTTGATCCGGGTTAGTCTTCGTTAAGCTTTTTTAACGAGCTGGCTTAGGGCCTTGGCCCAGGGGGTCGTCATGCGTCGGGTTGCCATATCCAGCCTAACCGTTGTCGCCATATGGGCGGCAGCGCCCGCGTTCGCTCAGGAAATCGTCGCCGCCGCGCCGTCGAATACGCAGGCCGTCGCCGCCGGTGACGTCGCTTCGGTCGCCGTCGCCCAGGTCAATGACCAGGCCGACACCGCCGTCGCCACGCAAAAGGTCGAGCTCTACAAGCAGCTCATGGAGCTGAACGGCATGTCGCGCAATATCCGCACCGTGCTGGACAATACCAAGACGACGACGCGGCTGATCGTCATCCAGCGTTCGGGCAGCGACCACCTGACGCCCGACCAGGACGCCCGCTACAACCAGATCGCCGACACCGTCCTCAAGGATACCGAAGCCAAGCTGATCGACGAGATCGCCGAGGCCCAGGCCACGTCCTACAGCGCCGATGAAATCAAGCAGTTGATCGCCTCCAACTCGTCGGTCGCCGCCGCCAAATACAATGCGGCCAAGTTCGTCGATCCCTCGGGCAATGCCACGCAGGTCGAGGGCTACATGGTCCAGGCGGTTATCAAGATCATGAAAACGTTCAAGGAATCGGTGGCCAGCTAAACTTGGGGAAGCCGGTCGCGCGTGGGGGATAGCAAGTGGGGGTTCATGTGTCCGTTGGTTTGAAAGCGTCGCTGGCTGTTCTGTGTCTTGGCCTTGCGGCGGGTGCGGCCCAGGCTGAAACCGTACCGGCGACCAGCGCCCCGACCTCCTTCAAGACCCTGGTTGCCCAAACCACCGCGACCGGTCCGACCATAACGCCCGTTGCCGGTACGTCCCTGGCCGTACAGGCGCGCAATCCCGACGTCGCCGCCTTTGCCGCCAGCCAATTGCACACCAGCCCGGCGTCGGATCCGATGACCGCCCAGGTCCTGGCCGCCCTGGCCGCGCCGTCGTCCGCCCCGGCGACCGCGACCGGCGCCTATGCCGCCGGCACGGCCGCGCCGTCCGCGGTACCTTCCGCGCCCGTCGGCTCGGATGCCCCGGCCGTGACCGGTGCCGGTCCGAAGGCTTCGACCTCGATCCTCGATCTGGCGCCGCTCAACCATCTGTCCGGGATTGCCACCGGCATGAGCACGGCGACACGCCTGTCCCTGCCCGACGATGCCGCCCTCAGCCGCGACACCGCCCAGGCGATCATCCGCGCCTTTCGCCCCTCGGCCGGCACCGCCGACCAGGCGGCATCGGATGCCGCCGACGACGCCACGACCGGCGATCCTTTGCTGGACGAACGCGTCACCCTGGCGCGCACGGTGTTCAAGGTCGACGGCACCGATGAACTGATCCGCCATTTTGTCTCGTCGCAGATGATGAAGGTCGTGATCGCCGAGGTCGCCAAGCATATCGACATCAACAAGCTGTCCGAGACCGACAAGTACCAGCTGTCGGCGATGGCCGCCGCCGCCCAGACCGAACTCGAGGAAAAGGTGCTGAACCTCGATGCCCGTGTCGAGGCGAACTACCTGACCAAGGCGGACCTGACCTTGCTGGTCGTCGCCTATGACAATGACGCCCAGCGCAAGCAGACCCAGCTGCGCCTGGGCGACACCGGCCGTAGCGACCGCGCCGCGGCGCTCGACATCACCATGGCGCAGTTCCAGATCGTCAAAACCTACGAAAGCGGCCAGTAAGTCCGCCCGTGAAGCGGCTTGTCCTTCCTTGTATATGGCCTTATGTCGGCCCTTGTATCGGCCTGTTTGTCGCCGCCGTAGCCCAGGCCGCGCCCGGCGACGGCTTCCAGGTGAGCCGCTATGCGGTGGCCTTGCGTCCGGACGCCGTCACGGCCCGGATCTCGGGCACGGAAACGCTGATCGCCGCCGCGACGGATGACGGCGTCACCACCCTCACCTTCTCGCCCAATGGGCTGGCGATCACCGGCGCCACGATCGACGGCCGGCCCATCGACGTAAACTCGGCCCGGGATGGCGTCACCTTTTCCCTGCCCCACGCCCTGGCCAAGGGACAGGTCGTCACTTTGCGCTTTCATATCGACGGCAAGCCGGCCCGCGGCGTCACGACCAGTGGCGGCGGCCTCTATACCAGCTACTTCGCCTGTGACTGGATGGTCTGCCTGCAGGATGCGCCGGGCGACAAGGCCGATGTCGCGCTCGATCTCGATGTGCCCGCCGGCTGGACCACGGTCGGCGTCGGCCGCGAACGCAAGACCCGGCGTTTGCCAAACGGCCAGGTGCGCCATCGCTGGCGGTCGACGCGGCCCTATTCGGCCTATCTCTACGGTTTCGCCGCCGGGCCTTTTCCCCACCAGACCGTGGGCGCCTTCACCTATGTCGACGCCACCGGCATGAGGACGAACCTGGCCCAGGCCTTTGCCGGGACGCCGGCCATCGCCGCCTTCCTGGCGGACAAGGCGGGTGTGCCCCTGCCGGACGGCCGCTATACCCAGGTGCTGGCGCCGGCCGACGAGGCCCAGGAGGCGGCGGGCTTTTCGCTGATCGGCGCCGCCTCGCTCGACCGCGACCGCCAGGATCCCGCCTCCGCCTGGCTGGTCGCCCATGAGATGGCGCATCAGTGGTGGGGCAACCTGGTCACCTGTGCGACCTGGCGCGACCTGTGGCTCGACGAGGGCGTCACCGTCTTCCTGACCGCCGCCTGGCAGCAACAGGCGTCAGGCGAGGATGCCTATCGCCAGGTGCTGGACAAGGCCCGCGCCCGCGTCGAGCGCGCCCGTGCGGCCGGTTATGACAAGCCGCTGGCATGGGACGGGACCTATCCGTCGCTCGGCCTGCGCCGCGCCATTCAGTACAGCAAGGGCGCCCTGTTTCTGGCGATGTTGCGCGAACAGCTGGGCGATGAGGCTTTCTGGAAAGGGCTGCGTCTATTCACGCAGTCGCACGCCGGCAGGGTCGTCACCAGCCGCGACTTCGAAACCGCCATGGAAACGGCCAGCGGCAAGGACCTGGCGCCGCTGTTCAAGACATGGGTCTACGGTTAAACCAGCGTCTTCGGCTTCGGCGATGCCTCGATCAGGGCGTTCGACGCACCTTCGATCTCGTCGCGCAGCTGACGCATCAGCTCCGGCCGCTTCAGGCCGACCGGCAGCGGCGGCAGGAATTCATAGACGACGACGCCCGGCGTGCGGTCGATGCCGTGCGCCGGCCAATAGACGCCCGAATTGGTGGCGAACATGTGGCACGGCACGTCCAGGTCGCGATACAGCGCCGCCACGCCCGACTTGTAATCCGGGTCGTCGCCGAGCTCGGAGCGCGTTCCTTCGGGGAAGATGATGATCTGGCGCGCGTCGGTCAGCCGGTCGCGGCAATCGGCGACCATCTTCTTCAGCGCCTTGGCGGCGTCCTCGCGGCGCACGGGCACCATACCCGACCGTCCGGCGAACCAGCCGAAGAAGGGCAGTTTGAGCAATTCCGCCTTCAGGATGTAGCAAGGATCGTCAAGGATCAGGAACGGCGCGATGGTGTCGAGCATCGACAAATGCTTGCCGGCAACCAGGGCGGCGCCGGTGGGCCGGTGCTCAAGACCGCGGAACTCGATGCGGATGCCGCACAGCACATGCGCCATGCCCATGGCCCACCTGGCCCACAGCTTGACGACGGTTACCGAAGCGCGGCGCGGCAGCAGCAGGGCGGGCGAACAGACGATGGACATGAGGAACATCGAGCCGTACAGCCACAGCATGAAGAGCAGGGATTTTATTCGAGTCATTAGTGAGCGCTGAGCGAGGACGAGCTTGAGCTGCCGGAGACGGCATTGTCTTCCGAACCCGGCGCCGGCTTCTTGCCGCCATGGTCGCCGAAAGCGCGCGAGATCGACAGGATCATGTCGCGGCCCAGGATGGCCAGGTACTTGTCGTATTCGATCAGGATCAGCTTGGCGCCCTTTGGCGACTTCCACCAGCCGCGAGCGTCGAGGTCGGGGGTGGCCACCGGGAACGGCACCAGCTTGGCCTCGGGCAGGTCGGCCTTGATCTCGAGCAGGGCGCGCGGCATGTGATAGTCCGACGTCACCACGATCAGGGTGTAGAAGTCGTGGGCGCGGGCCCAGTCGGCGATTTCGCGGGCATTGCCGACGGTGTTCTCGGCCTGGAAGCCCAGGTCGACGCAGCAATCGTAGAGACGCTTGGAGCCTTCGGTCAGCTTGAGCAGTTCGGAGCGTTTGACCTCGGGATTGACGCCGGAGATCAGCATGCGGTTGCCCTTGCGCAATTCCAGCAGGCGCATGCCCTCACGCAGGCGGGCATCGGACGCGCCGGTCAGGACGACGACGGCGTCGGCCGGTTGGTCGGGCTCGGTGGCTGGCGTGGAATCGACGACGCGATCGGCGAAGAGGACCAGCCCCAACGCCCAGAGCAGAACAATCACACCGATGGCGATCAGGCTCCGCACCTACGAGCGTCCTCCCAGCAAACGTAAGGTTACCCACCGCGCTGTCATACCGGCGATCAACGCCACCAACAGCGGGCATGGAATTAATATTAACAGGTCCGACCACGAAAAGGGAAGAGCCAGAGAGAAGCTTTGTGAGCGGGATGTCAATTTTATGATGGTCATCCCCACCGCGGACAGCCCCGCGCCCAGCAAACCGGCCTCCGCCGCCATGCGCGCGAAGCGAAATTGAAAGCGTTGCGCGATGAACAGGTCGGTGGCGCCGCACAGGCTGAGGATTTCGACGACGTCGGCGCGCGCCGCCAGGCCGGCGCGGGTGGCGAAACCGACAAAGGCGGCGGTCGCCGAGGTGATGATCAGGAAAACGCTGAGCGAAATCAGCCGAATGGTCATCGCGCCCTGATCTATGTCCTTAAGCCAGGTCGAATGGTCGTCGAGCGAGGCATCGATGCCGTGGCCGGCCAGGGCGTCGGTCAGGTCGGACGGCTTGGCCGGGTGATCGGGTTTCAACCGCACCTCGACCAGGTTCGGGATGGGCAGGTCGTCGAGCACGGCGTCGCCCAGCCACGGCTTTATGAGGGCCTTGGCGCGCTCGGGTTCCAGCGCATCGGCCTCGGCCACGCCCTTGACGGCGGCCAGCACTTCGGCCGCCCGGGCGGCGGCGACCGTGCCGGTTTCCATGCCGGACGGCCGTACCTGGACCGTCATTTCCGAGCGAATATCGCGCGACCAGCCATTGGCTGCGCGGTCGGACGCCATCACCACCAGGGCGGCGAAGCAGGCCAGGAAACAGAGCACGCCGATGACGTAGTGCTGCGCCACCTCGCGCTGGTCCTGGTTGGGCAGGAGGGTATTGGCGCCAAGCGGCGACGTCAGGCGGCTGAAGAACCGTCTCATCACCGGTCTCCCTTGTCGGGGCTGGGCCGGCGCGCCGGCAACTTGTCGCGGCGTATGATCTGGCCGTCCTTCAGCTCCAGCACCGGCATGCCCGAGGCCCGGACCAGACCCTCGTCGTGGGTGGCGATCAGCACGGTCGCGCCCAGCCGGTTCAGCTCGACGAACAGGCGCATGATGCGCAGGCCCATATTGTGGTCGATATTGCCGGTCGGTTCGTCGGCCAGGATCAGGGTCGGCCGCGTCACCACGGCGCGGGCAATGGCCAGCCGTTGTTTTTCCCCGCCCGACAGGACGTGCGGCATGGCCGACAGGCGGTTTTTCAGGCCCACCCAGGTCAGCAGCTCGGTGACGTCGTCGGCGTTCTTCTTGACGCTGTGGCCCTGGACCAGAAGCGGCAAGGCGGCATTGTCGAAGACGTTCATGTGGTCGAGCAGGCGAAATTCCTGGAAGACGATGCCGATTCGGCGGCGCAGGTCCGCGGTCTGGGCCCGGTCGTTGGGCCGCGCCCGGGCGCCGAACAGCGAGATGTCGCCCAGCGTCGGCTTTTGCGCCAGGTAGATCATGCGCATCAGGGACGTCTTGCCGGCGCCCGACGGACCGACCAGAAAGTGGAATGAGCCGGCTGGCAGCGAAAAGTTCAGGTTTTTCAGGATGTAATCGTCGTCGTCCTCAGCCGGCGCATCACCGCGAACACCATACGCTTCATAGCGCAGGCTGACATCGTGGAATTCCACGACGCTCTCGGCCGCAGGGTGCGGCATCCGGGCGGGGTCGCGTTCGGTCATGCGTAGATTAGCCGGCCAGAAGACTGCGAAAAGGTTAAGGAGGCTTGATCAGTTGTTAACGGTTTCGGCGTTAAGGATTGAGCGTCCGCGGACCATCCATCCTTAACGGTTTGCATACAGGTTTTTTGCGCCGATTCGCCACACCATGATCCTCAGTTGCCCGAACTGCGCCACGCAATATGCCATCGATGAGGCCCAATTGGGACCCGGTGGACGGACTGTGCGCTGCGCGGCGTGCAAGACGACGTGGCGCGCCGAGCGCGTCGAGGCGCCGATCGAACTGGCCGTTGCCCCGCCGCCCGAGCCGACACCGGTCAAGGCCCAGGACCTGAAGACCGTCAAGGCCAAGACCCTGCCCAAGAGCTATCGCGCGCTGCAGGACTACAAGAAGCGCATGAAGGCGATTGCCGCCCAAAGCCTTGTCTGGGGCACCCTGGCCGCCGGCTTTGCCCTGGTCCTGACCTGCGGTTATTTCCTGCGCGCCAATGTGGTGCAACTGTTCCCGCGCGCCGCCGGCGCCTATGCCATGGTCGGCGCGCCGGTCAACGCCACGCACCTGCAGATCATTTCGCAGACGGGCGACAAGCATATCAAGGGCGGCCGCTTCGTCGTCACCGTAACCGCCGAGGTGCGTAACCTCAGCGACCAGCCGGTGCCGGTGCCGCCGATGAAGGTCAAGTTGCTGGACGGTACGCTGCAGCAGTTCGACACGGCCATTATGCCGGCGCCCGGCCTGGTCATGGATCCACACGCCACGCGCACCCTGGTTTTCGACGTGCCCGATCCGAAGGATATGAGCGCGCGTCTTGACCTGAACTTCGATCTTGTGGCTATGAAGACCCTGAAAGCGGTCAAGACCTCGACCGCCAGCGTCGCGACCGCCGAAGCGCCGCCCGCGTCGGAAGAGGTCGCCGCGGCTACGCCCGAGACCGACCTGCCCGTCCCGACGGCCCCTGCCTCTCCGGCGGACGCGCAGACGCAAAACCATATTCCCATGCCGGCCCTGCGGCCCGCACCGTCGATGAGTACCGATGACCTCGCCCGTCCAAACCCCGCCCCAGCCCCTCACGGGCAAAGCTGAGTTCCCGCCCGCCCCGGCCGTCTTGCTGCCGGAAGCGGAGGTCCAGGAACGTGTCGCGGCGCTCGGCGCCCTGATCGCTCAATATATCAAGCCTGGTTGCGTCTGCGTCTGCCTGCTGACCGGCGGCATCTGGTTCGCCGCCGACCTGACGCGCGCGCTCGACCGCGCCGGCAAGCCGACCGCCTTTGACGCGCTGTGGCTGTCATCCTATGGCGACGGCCGCGAAAGCGGCACCCTGCTGATCCGCTCGCCGCTGCAGCGCCCGGTCGAGGGCCGTCAGGTCCTGATCATTGATGATGTACTGGATACGGGCGCCTCGCTGAAGATCGCCCGCGACCTCATCCTGGAAGCCGGCGCCTCGGAGGTTTTGACCGCGGTGTTCGCCCGCAAGCCCGATCCGCTGAAGGACGGCGCCAAGCGCGAGATCGAGGCCGACTTCACCGCCTGGGACGCGCCCAACCGGTACCTGGTCGGCTATGGCCTGGACGACGGCGGCCTGTACCGCAGCCTGCCCTATATCGGCGCGATGGACTGACCTTCCGCGGCCCAGCGCGTCCTTTAAGAAGGGGGCCACAGATGGCACAGATCGCCGCTACGCGGCGGCACAGATCTTTCAATTCGTGATCTCGCGCACAGCGCTCCAAGACCTCGATAAAGCGCTTCGCGCATTGCAGATGGCCAAGAAATCTGTGCTCATCTGTGCCATCTGTGGCCCCCTTAAGTTGCTGGACGCGGAACCGCCGTGGACCACGGGCTTGATGGATTAAGGTTCAGGCCCGAGGCGAAGGAGCCGGACTACTTCATCGCCAGGTGCATATCGAGCGAGGCCATGGCCTGAACGGCAAGCGGGCAGAAGCTGGCCGGCATGCGATAGACCGAGGTCGGCCCCAGGATCAGCAGCCCCAGGACCAGCATGGCCAGCGCCACGAAGCGCAGGGCGAAGGGATCGGCCTTGGCGATGCCGGCCTTGGCCTTGCCGATACGCAAGGCGGGCTGGTCCTTGCGGTGGCGCATGCCCAGAAGCTGTTCGGGCTTTAGGTCATTGTCGACGGCCAGGCGCGTATTGACCTCGGTGAAGCTCGGCTTGCGGAAAGCCAGGGCCGAGCGGACGGCCGCGTAGATGGCGATCAAAAGACCAGCGGCCAGGATGGCGATATGCGCCCACTTCGGCACGATGAGGAACAGTCCCCATTGCCCGGCGACCGCGACCAGCAGGGCCAGCAACGGAAACGGCACCAGGGCCGGCAGGAGGCGTTCCCACACCATGACCGTGTGGGTCCAGAACAGAGCCCGGTTCAACCGGGAAAAAGCGGATGGCGTCGTCGTCATAGGCTTACTCTGTTTCCCCCCAAACTGTCCTAGGCCGTCGCCCGCTTCGGCTCCGGACGGAACCAGGCCGGCACGGATTCCCGCGCCATCATTTCCTCATAGGTCGGCCGAGGACGCACGATCGCCCAGTCCGCGTCACGCACCAACACCTCAGGGGCGAGCGGACGCGAATTGTATTCGCTGCCCATCACCGCGCCATAGGCGCCCGCGGTCATGAAGGCGACCAGATCGCCGGCCTTCAGCCGCGGCAGGTCGCGGCCGCGCGTAAAGGTGTCGCCGGTCTCGCAGACGGGGCCGACGACATCGTAGGTCACGGTGTCGTTCTGGCCCGCCACAACGGGGCGGATATCATGATAGGCGTCGTACAACGCCGGACGCAGCAGGTCGTTCATCGCCGCGTCGAGGACCAGGAAATTTTGGCCGTTTTCGGCGCGCTCGTTGATATGGATGACGCGCGACACCAGGATGCCGGCATTGGCCGCGATCAGGCGGCCAGGCTCGAAGGCATAACGCACGCCCAGGTCGCCGACGGTCAGCGCGACCATCTGGGCGAAGTCCTGCGGCGACGGCGGTTCCTTTTGATTGAAGTAGGGCACGCCCAGGCCGCCGCCGAGATCGAGGCGCTCGACGCTCAAGCCTTCGGCGCGCAATTGCTCGACCCAGCCGCGCATCTTCGAGAAGGCGGCCTGGAGCGGCGCCAGGTCGGTGATCTGCGAGCCGATATGGCAGGCGATGCCCAGGGGGGCGATGAAACGCTGCGACGCCGCTTCGGCATACAGCTTCAGCGCTTCGTCGGCCGAGACGCCGAACTTGTCGCGCGCCCCGCCCGTGGTGATCTTGGCATGGCCGCCGGCGCCGACGCCGGGATTGATGCGAATGACAACCGGGGCGATGACGTTCAGCGACTGGGCCACGCGGGCCAGCCGTTCCATCTCGACACGGGACTCGACATTGATCTGGTGGATGCCGGTCTTCAGCGCGAAGGCCATTTCGTCATCGGTCTTGCCGACGCCGGAAAAGACGATCTTGTCGGCCGGGACACCCGCCTTCAGCGCCTTGCGGATCTCGCCTTCGGACACCGTGTCGGCGCCCGAACCCAGCGCCGCCAGGGTCGACAGCACGGCCAGGTTCGAATTGGCCTTGGTCGCATAGGCGATCAGCGGCGCTTCGTTCCTGGGGCCGCGCAGCGCCGGCTGTGAGGCCAGGGCTTCGGAAAACACCGTGAAATGGCGCTCAAGCGTCGCCGACGAATAGCAGTAGAACGGCGTGCCGACCTCGCGGGCGAGTTCCGTTACGGAAACCCCCTCGCAATGCATTTCGCCGTTCCTGGTCTCGAAGTGGTTCATGTTTAAGTATCAATAGCCCGTAGCGTGGCCTTCGGCATTGCCGGTGCCTTCGATCGGCGGCGAGCCCGGGCCGACCTGGGTGTAGGGGTTCGGCATGTTGTTCTGGCCGTTGGCGTCGGGCGTAGCCTTTTCGGTGGCCTTCGACGTCGACGAGGTCGGCGACAGGGTGGTCATGTTGCCGCCGCCCGACAAAGAGGTCGAAGAGATGCTGTCGCCGCTATGGCTTTCTTCCCACTTCGCCTTGGCCTTTTCGTTGAACATCGGCGGCGCGGTCTCAAGGCCGCCCATCTTGCCGCACGCGCTCAGACCGAGCGCCGAGGCGGCCAGCAGGCTGCCGGTCAGCGCCGCGGCGACCAGAAAGCGTGTCTTGTTGGGCGTCATCATGAGCGGAGTTCCTTCCAGCGCTGGATTTGCAACCTGACCTGATCGGGGGCCGTACCGCCGTATGATTGACGGCTGGCGGCGGAGGCTTCAGGCGTTAAGACCTTATACACATCCCCGGTGATCCTGGCTTCCAGATTCTGCAAGTCTTTCAACGACAGTTGCGCCAAGTCCACACCCTGGGTTTCCGCCACCCGCACCGCCGCACCGGTGATGTGGTGGGCGTCGCGGAACGGGATGTTGAGGGTTCGAACGAGCCAGTCGGCGAGGTCCGTCGCCGTCGAGAAGCCGGCACCGGCGGCAGCCGCCATTTTTTCGGCATTGGCCGCCAGGTCCCAGACCATGCCGGTCATGGCGCGCAGGGCGAGATCCAGGCTGTCGAAGGCTTCGAAAACCGGCGGCTTGTCTTCCTGCATGTCCTTGGAATAGGCCAGCGGCAAGCCCTTCATCACGGTCGTCAGCGCGATCAGGGCGCCGGTGATGCGGCCGGTCTTGGCGCGGACCAGCTCGGCGGCGTCCGGATTGCGCTTTTGCGGCATGATCGACGAACCGGTCGAGAAACTGTCCGACAGCTTGACGAAGCCGAACTGCGGCGTCGTCCAGATGACGATTTCCTCGGCCAGGCGCGACAGGTGGCCCGCACAGATCGAGGCATGGCCCAGGCTTTCGAGCGCGAAGTCGCGCGCCGAGACGCCGTCCAGCGAATTGCCCATCGGCCGGTCGAAGCCCAAGGCTTGCGCCGTCATGTGGCGGTCGATCGGAAATGGCGAACCGGCCAGCGCCGCCGAGCCCAGCGGGCTTTCGTTCATGCGCGCGCGGGCATCGAGGAAGCGCGAACGGTCGCGGCCGAACATCTCGACATAGGCCATCAGGTGGTGGCCGAAGGTCACCGGCTGGGCGGGCTGGAGGTGCGTAAAGCCAGGCATCAGCGTCGCGGCGTGTTCCTCGGCGCGGGCCAGGAGGGCGCTTTGCAGCTCGAACAGTTGCTGGGCCGTGCGGTCGACGGCGTCGCGAACCCACAGGCGGAAATCGACCGCCACCTGGTCGTTGCGCGAGCGCGCCGTATGCAGGCGGCCGGCGACAGGTCCGATCAGTTCACGCAGGCGCGCCTCGACATTCATGTGAATGTCTTCGAATTCGTCACGGAACGGGAAGGTGCCGGCCTCGATCTCGGCGGTGATGGCCGCTAGGCCACCGTCGATGATTTGGGCATCCTCGAAACTTATGATACCTTGCTTGGCGAGCATGGCGGCGTGGGCGCGCGAGCCTGTAAGATCCTGTTGCCACAGGCGTTTGTCGACCCCGATCGACACGTTTATGGCTTGCATGATCTCATCGGGTCGGGCACTAAAACGGCCGCCCCACATTTTTTGCCCTTCCCCGGAAGCGGGTTGGGTTTTCGGGTCGGAATGAGCGGTCATGGATAACCCTTTGGACAGTGAAGACCCCAAGGCGGCTGCGCAACCGGCGCCGAAACAGGGTAACGATGCCCAGCCTATAGCCGACAGGAAAGCGGAACCCAAGGGGGCAAAAGCCGCCAAACCCCGTAAAAAGCGCATCCATCCGGCGTTGATCGCGCTCGGCCTCGTCGCCGTGGTCGCCGCGGCCGGCGTCGGCGGCTTCATGATCTTCGGCAAGGTGCTGGAACCGCAGGTCGCGGCCGTGCAGTCGGGCGGCACCGAAGCCCCGGCCGGGCCGCTGGCGCCCTATGCCAAGGGCTCGATCGCCCACATGGTGACCCTGGCGGCGCCAAGAGACATCGACAACATGGCCTTCATCAATCGCGACCGCAAACCGGTCCACCTGGCCGACTTCAAGGGCCAGGTCGTGGTGCTGAACCTGTGGGCGACGTGGTGCGCGCCGTGCCGCTTCGAAATGCCGACCCTGGCCAAGTTGCAGGCGACCTATGCCGGCAAGGGGCTGAAGGTCATCCCGTTGTCGGGCGACGGCGACGACAAGTTCGCCGACGTCGAGTCCTTCATCGACGTCCAGGGACCGCTCGACGTCTATGCCGATCCGGACCTGATCACCAAGACGGCCCGGCTGAATATCGCCGGCCTGCCCGCCACCCTGATCCTCGACAAGCAGGGCCGCGAAGTCGCCCGCCTCGACGGCGAAGCCTCGTGGGACACGCCGGAAGTCAAGGCGTTGATGGACAAGTTGTTGAGCGAGTAAAATCGCTTCGCTTTTTTATGCGCTCAAGCGCCGCGCGGGCTCCTCGCATTAGCTCGGGCGCGCGGTCGCGCTTGCCGAACGCTCCGCGTTCGGAGATCAGTGCGAGCCCCGTATCGCCACGTTTTTTCCATGGCTTAGCGACCGCCAGGCCCATTCGAACGGGCCGTAGCGGAACCAGCGCAGCCACAGCGTGCTGAAGAGCAATTGCCCGATCCAGATCGTGACGACGATCGGCACGAGCGCCGCGTAGCCCATGGTGCCGAACAGGCCCAGGCCCCGGCCGCCGTAAAAGATCATCGTCATAATCAATGATTGACACAGATAGTTGGTGAAAGCCAATCGCCCGGCGCAGGCCAAGGGATGCAACAGCACGCGCCCCCAGCCGGCACGCGCCACCAGGACCAGCCCCGAGGCATAGCCCAAGGTCACCGGCAGGGCCAACAGGCCGTCGAGGATAGGCGCCCACACCGTCTCTACCTGCGTCGTCCAAAAGATCAGCCCCAGGCTGAACACACCTGCCACGATCGTCAGGAGACAGGTCCGCACCGGCGCCTCGCCTTTGAGGAGGCCCGACCGGAACAGGCCCAGCCCCAGCATCATCCCGCCCAGCGTAACCGGCAGGTAGGCCAGCACCGCCGGCAGGAAATGGGCGCTCCATTCCGCGAAATTGCCGGCCAGCGAGCCGAGAAAGCCCGAGCGCATCCGCGCAACCTCACCCGGATCGACCGCGATCGCACTTGATTGCGGCCAGTCGGCCGTCACCGTCCCGACGACGAAGACGATGAGCCCCAGCGACAGCAGGCGCCGTTCACCCATGCCCCGCCACCGCGCGAAGATCAGGCCGCATACGGCATAGAGCAGCAGGATATCGCCGCACCAGATCAACGCGCCGTGCACCACGCCGAACAGCACCAGCCACAGCAGGCGCCGGCGCAAAACCTTTGGCTCGGCGCCGACCAGGAAGGTGCTGACGCCGAACAACAGCGTGAAGGCGGTGATGAACTTGTCGTGGAAAAAAACCTCGATGACCGTCCGCACGCAGCGATCGGCGGCCGTCAGGGGGATCAGGTTCGGCTGGTCGTAAACTTCGGGCGGCTGGGCGAAACCGATGGCATTGACCATGAGGATGCCGAGGACGCTCAGGCCACGCATATGATCGAGAGCGGCAACTCTCTTCATCTGGAGCGCTTTCCGAAAAGTGTGACGCACTTTTCGGATTAAAAAGCGCGCGAAAACGAAGAACTAGAGCGGCAGGTCCGGCGTCGGCCGCGCGCGGCGCAGGACCATTTGCTGCATCACGATGGCCGAGGGCACGGCCAGGATCAATTGCAAAACGACCAGGAGCGGATACTCGATTGAATAGGTCCTCAAGGTATGGTGATCGTAAAGCACGCCCTTGAACAACAAACCCATGAAACTGATCACGGTGCCGGCCAGCGATACGGCGAAAGCCGTCAGCAAGACCGTGAAAACGGCATGCAACCGGCTTTGCGGCGCCTTCATATGCCACCAGACCGTGGCGCATACCATCCAGCTCAGGCCCGAAACCATGACGATACGGCTCTGGCTGACCGGCTGGTCGAGGTTGATGATTCCGGAAAAAACGAACCACAACACGCCGAACAGGCAAAGGGTCACGGCGATCCCTCCCAGCATCCAACTGAGGGTGGGGGTGCGAAGTTCCAGCTTAGACGGACGCGAAGTCATGAATATCGGACTTACCGCGTCGGCACCGGCTTTTCGCCACGATAGTCGTAGAAGCCGCGACCGACCTTGCGGCCCAGCCAACCGGCCTCGACATATTTGACCAGCAGCGGACACGGGCGGTACTTGCTGTCGGCCAGGCCTTCGTACAGCACGTTCATCACCGCCAGGACCGTATCGAGGCCGATGAAATCCGCCAGTTCCAGCGGCCCCATCGGGTGGTTGGCGCCCAGCTTCAGGCCGGTATCGATGGCGTCGACCGTGCCGACGCCTTCATACAGCGTGTAGATCGCCTCGTTGATCATCGGGATCAGGATGCGATTGACGATAAAGGCCGGGAAATCCTCGGAATTGGCCGTGGTCTTGCCCAGGCTCTGCGCGAAGGCGACGGCGATCGCATAGGTTTCGGAATCCGTGGCGATGCCGCGGATGATTTCGACCAGCTTCATCACCGGGACGGGGTTCATGAAGTGCAGGCCGATGAACTTGCCCGGGCGATCGGTCGCCGCGGCCAGGCGCGTGATCGAGATCGACGAGGTGTTCGATGCCAGCAAGGCCTCGGGTTTCAGGTGCTCGCAGACCGACTTGAAGATGGCGTTCTTGACGCTTTCGTTTTCGGTCGCAGCTTCGATGACCAGGTCGCAGTCCTTCAATTCCTGGACCGACGCCGCCGGGGTCAGCCGGGCCACCGCGGCCTGGGCCGCTTCGGCCGTGATGGCTTCCTTTTCGACCAGGCGGTTCAGGCCCTTTTCGATGCGCGCAAAGGCTTTCTTGACCGCGTCGGCCGACTGGTCGAACAGGATGACCGGATAATTCGCCAGGGCGCAAACCTGGGCGATCCCCGCCCCCATCTGCCCCGCGCCGATAATGCCTACCGATGAAATGGTCATGGAAATAGCCTCACGCGCGAATTTGGTATCGGAATAGCGATTAAGCGCGGCTCACGCCGCAATGCAATGCGATAATGACGAAGGCCGCTCAAATGAGCGGCCTTCTGATCAATTTAGCCCAGGGCGGCCATCAGGGCCGGCACGGCAACCTTGTAGTCCTCGACCAGGCCGAAGTCGGCGACGCCGAAGATCGGCGCTTCGGGATCCTTGTTGATCGCCACGATGACCTTGCTGTCCTTCATGCCGGCCAGGTGCTGGATGGCGCCCGAAATGCCGATGGCGATGTAGATGTCCGGCGCCACGACCTTGCCGGTCTGGCCGACCTGGTAATCGTTCGGCGCATAACCGGCGTCCACGGCGGCGCGGGAGGCGCCCACCGCGGCGTGCAGCTTGTCGGCCAGCGGGTCGAGCACGGCATTGAACTCGTCCTTCGAGCCCAGGGCCCGGCCACCCGAAACGACAACGCGCGCGCCGCCCAGTTCCGGACGCGCCGACACGACTTTTTCCTCGCCGATGAAGCGCGTCTTGCCCGAAGCGGCAGGCGCCGCCACGGTTTCGACGGCAGCGGAACCGCCCTCGGCGGCGACCGGCTTGAAGGCCGTGGTGCGTACGGTGATCACCTTCTTGGCTTCCGAGGTCTGCACGGTTTCCAAGGCGTTGCCGGCATAGATCGGACGCACGAAGGTCGAGGCGTCGACCACCTGGATCACGTCGCTGAGCACCGAAACGTCCAGCAGGGCAGCGATACGCGGCAGGGCGTTCTTGCCCGACGACGAGGCCGGCGCCAGGACGGCGTCGTAGCCGGCAGCGAGATCGACGACCAGCTTGGCGACGTCTTCGGCCAGGTCGGCCTTCAGATCGGCCGATTGCGACAGCAGGACCTTGCGGACGCCCGCTACCTTGGCGGCCTGGTCGGCCACGGCCTGCACGCCGTCACCGTAAACCAGCACGTCGATGTCGCCACCCAGGCCCTGGGCGGCGGCGATCGTCTTCAGCGTGGTGTCGCGCAGGTGAGCGCCGTCATGATCGGCAATAACCAGATTTGTCATTTACAGCACTCCCGCGGACTTGAGCTTGGCGACCAGTTCGGCCGCGTCGGCGACCTTGATGCCGGCGGACCGCTTGGGCGGTTCGGACACCTTGACGACCGTCAGGCGCGGCGCCACGTCGACGCCGTAGTCGGCGACCGTCTTGGTCTCCAGCGGCTTTTTCTTGGCCTTCATGATGTTGGGCAGCGAGGCATAGCGCGGCTCGTTCAGGCGCAGATCGGTGGTGATCACCGCCGGCAACGTGACGCCGATCGTCTGCAGGCCACCGTCGACCTCGCGGGTGACCTGGGCTTCGCCGTTCTCGACGACGACCTTCGAGGCGAACGTCGCTTGCGGCCAGTCGAGCAGGGCCGCCAGCATCTGGCCGGTCTGGTT
>FTKT01457725.1_pt1 | contig 17607 bp, 13 predicted proteins | sample 1658271 | NCBI WGS metagenome assembly FTKT01 (sample SAMEA3914811, study PRJEB12502) | metagenome | biome: forest; material: soil | place: Canada | collected 2011-08-04 | depth 0.3 m | reverse complement strand
CGGCATCGAACGCCAGATCCGCCAGCGCAATGCGGGCCTGCGCACCATGGTCCTGGTTTCGGTCGGCGCCGCCGCCTTCGTCTATCTCGGCGGCCGGCTGCTGGGCGGCGAGGGTCAGGTGCGCATCATCGCCTATGTCGTCTCGGGTATCGGTTTTCTCGGCGCCGGCGTCATCATGAAGGAAGGCGCCGAGGTTCGCGGGTTGAATACGGCCGCCACGCTGTGGTCGTCGGCCGCGGTCGGCGCCTTTGCCGGCAGCGGGCTGATGGCCGAAGCCTTTGCCGTGACGGTCGTGGTCCTGGCCGGCAATACCCTGCTGCGGCCGCTGGTCAACTATATCAACCGCCGCCCGGTCGACGCGGCAACGACCGAAGCGACCTATCGTGTCCACGTCATCTGCGCGGCCGAGAACATCACCGAGGCGCGCGACCTGCTGGATGCCGAACTGGAAAAGGCCAGCTATCCGATCCGCGAGATCGAGGTGCTGTCGGAGGGGGAAGAGACGACCGAACTGGCGGCCATCCTGATCCCGACCACGGCCGACGCCGCGGAACTGGACGGCGTCTGCAACGCGCTTCTGGTCTCGGACTATATCGAAAGCGCAACCTGGACGGTGAGTACGACGATGTAAAATATTGCCTCTCCTCCCATGCAAGCGAAGCGCGGCGGGGGAGGTGGCAGGCAGCGCATGAGCGCTGGATGACGGAGGGGGCCTGGCGCCGGCGCTGGCCACCTCCGTCACGGGGCTTCGCGCTGCGCATTCGCTCCCGCGCCACTTGCCAACGGGGCTCCCCGATCCCCCGCTTCGCCAAGAGGCTCGCATGGGAGGAGAGGTTAAATCAAACCTTGAAGTAGGTGTCGTAGATCGACTCGTCGACCAGGTTCAGCCTTGCCTGGAAGTCATCGATGAACTCGTGCAGGCCGGACGCGATGATATGCGCCGCATCGGACGAGCCGATCAGGCCGGTCAGCGCCGCCATGTCCTTGACGGCCTTGGTCGGCTCGGCGCCGAGGCCGGGCAGGCCGGCCAGGGCCTTTTCAGCCATGTCGAGGCAGAACAGGATCGAGCGCGGAAAGGCCTTCGAGAACAGCAGGAACTGTGTCACGTCCTTGTAGTTGATGGTGTGGAATTGCTGGCGGTACATTTCCAGCGCATCGACCGACTTGAGCACGGCGCCCCATTGGACGGCGTCATAGGCGCTGTCGACGTAGTCGGCGCCGGGCAACAACAGGAAGTATTTGACGTCCAGCATCCGCGCGGCCTTGTCGGCGCGTTCCAGCATCTGGCCGAGATAGGCGAACTGGCGGCCCTGTTCGCGGCTCATGGTGTTTTCCATCAGCCCGGTGAACAGGTGACCCGAATGGCGCACCTCCTTGTAGAAGCCGACGAGATCGGCGACCGAGCGCTTGCGGCTTTGCGATTGGGTGAGGTGGTAAAGCTCGTTGATCTTTTCCCACATCTCGACCGGAATGACCTCGCGCACCGTGCGGGCGTTTTCGCGCGCCCGGAAGATGCACTGGGCGATCGAGTTGGGGTTCTTGTCGTCAAAAGTCAGGAATTTGACGACCGTGCGCTCGTCGGCGACGGTGTAACGCTTGTTGAAATCCTCGTCGTCGCCCGAGGTGGCGACCAGCGGATACCACTGGGTGGCGTCCTTGCTGAGCGAGAGGTCCAGCATCAGGTGAGTGTTGACGTCGATAAAGCGGGCGACATTGTCGGCCCGTTCCAGATAACGGCCCAGCCAGTAGATCGAATTGGCGACACGGCTAAGCATAGTCATCCTCCCCCAATACCCAGGTATCCTTCGACCCGCCGCCCTGCGACGAGTTGACGACCAGCGAACCCTTTTTCAATGCGACGCGGGTCAGGCCGCCGGGCAGGGTAAAGATTTCCTCGCCGTACAAGGAATAGGGGCGAAAATCGACGTGGCGGCCCTCGATGGCGTTGCCGACCAGGGTCGGGCAGCGCGACAGGCTAAGCGTCGGCTGTGCGATATAGTCGCGCGGCTTGGCCTTGATCTTCTCGGCGAATTCCTTCTGCTCGGCCTTGGTCGACTTGGGGCCGATCAGCATGCCGTAGCCGCCCGACAGGTTGACGGCCTTGACCACCAGTTGGTCGAGGTGGTCCAGCACATAGGCGCGGTCCTTGTCGTCCTCGCAGATATAGGTCGGGACGTTCTGCGAGATGGCGTCCTCGCCGAGATAGTATTTCACGATCTTCGGCACATAGGCATAGATCGCCTTGTCGTCGGCGATGCCGGTGCCGGGCGCGTTGGCCAGCGCGACATTGCCCTTGCGATAGGCCCGCATGATGCCGGGCACGCCCAGCAGGGATTCCGGCCGGAAGATTTCCGGATCGATGAACTCGTCGTCGATACGGCGATAGATGACGTCGACGCGCTGCAACCCCTGGGTCGTGCGCATATAGACGACATCGTCGTCGACCACGAGATCCGAACCCTGGGCTAGCGGGACACCCATCTGTTGCGCCAGGTAGGCGTGCTCGAAATAGGCCGAATTATAGATGCCGGGCGTCAGCACGATGATGTTCGGCTCATCGCGGCCGTCGGGGGCAATGTGCTTGAGCGTCTTGTAGAGATGGTCGCCATAGTCGCTGACCGGGCGGACCTTCAGCGTATGAAACGCGTCGGGCAGGATGCGCTTGAGCACCGCACGGTTTTCCAGAACGTAGGAAATGCCGGACGGACACCGCAGATTGTCTTCCAGGACGTAGAATTCGCCGTCGCCGTCGCGCACGAAATCGGTGCCGGAAATATGCGTCCACACGCCCTTTGGCGGCTTCAACCCTTCGCACGGTTTCAGATAGCAGGCCGAGGAGAAGATCAGTTCGGCGGGGATGGCGCCGTCCTTGATGATCTTCTGGTCGTTATAGATGTCCTGGATGAAGAGATTAAGCGCCGTGATGCGCTGGGCGATACCTTTTTCCAGCTTGGCCCAGTCCTTCGACAAGACCATGCGCGGGATCACGTCGAACGGCAGGATCTTTTCCGTGCCCTTCTTGTCGCCGTAGACGTTGAAGGTGTTGCCCGACTGGTAGAGGATCTCTTCCGCGTGCTTCTGCCGGCGTTTCAGCTCCGGCCGCGACAAGGTGTCGAGTTGCGCCACCAACGGCGCCGCACCCTTGTGCGGCACGCCGTCCTTCTTGAACAGTTCGTCGTAAAACCCTTCGGTCTTGTACGTCTCGAGCGTCAAATTCGGTTACCCCTTGTGTAGGGTTGATACGGTACGCTTACTGAAAAACTTCGTTCATCGTCACCTGCACGCGCAGCGTTTCCTTGCCGCCGCCGCGATAGATGGTGCCCGACGTCGGCGTGGCGTCGAGATAGTTGCGCCCGCAGGCGACGCGGACATGGTCCTGCGCCACGCGGATGCCGTTGGTCGGGTCGAAGCCGCGCCAGCCGAGATAGGGGATGTAGATCTCGACCCAGGCGTGGCTGGCGTCGGACTGCATCTTGTTTTCGTAATTGGCGCCGGTGAAGACGTAGCCGACCCGGTAGCGTGCCGGCACGCCCAGCAGGCGGGCGAGGCAAACGAACAGGTTGGCGAAGTCCTGGCAGACGCCGCTGCGCAGGGCGTAGACATCGAACGGCGTCGTCGCCAGCGTTGTCGAGCCCGGCACATAACGATAGTCGCGGTAGATGGTCTGGTTGATGTCGTTCAACGTGTCCATCAGGTGGCGGCCGTTACGCTCGGCGAAGCTCATGGCGTAGGTCAGAAGCTCGGTCAGCTGGGTTTCCGGCAATTCCGGCGGCGCCAGGTACGGGTCCATCATCGTCCGCTGCCATGGCATCATGGTCAGGGGGATGAAGCTCTGGCGCCGTTCGGGCGCCAGGTCGTCGGGCGCCGCGCCGAAGATCTTGACCAGCGAACGGCACGACACGGTCAGCTTCTTGTACGGCCGGATGATGCTGTAGTGGATGTTCTGGTTGCCGAAGACGTCCTCGAAGCGCATGTCCTCGCCTTCGCTGGACAGCGATATCGTGGCGTTGACGACTTCCTGCAAGCCATCTTCGATCGGCATCAGGCGGAACAGGTGGGTCGAATGCTCGACCTCGCGCTCATAGGTATATTCGGTCGAGTGGACGACATCATAGAGCCGATAGGTGAGGGGCGAGCCGTCCGGCGCGTGGGTCAATGAGCGCGTATTCAGCACATTGTGCTGCACCGACTTCATCTGTTGCAGCGATTGCAGGATCGAGGCCTGCTGTGCCTGGGCCTGCTGGTCGGCGAACGCGCCCGCTCTGCCTGGACCGGGCGGAACCGTCACGCCCTGCAGGTGGCCATCCTTTTCGTGCTGGGCCGCCTGGATCGGCTGGGCCGGCAAATCCTTCTTGTTGGTCCAGGCGATGGTGCCGCGCCGTGCGATGATCAGTTGCGCCTTCTGCATCTTCTTCCAGTCGCCTTCACGGAAGGGCGCCGAGGAAAAGACCAGGGCCGTGCGGAAGGTGTCGCGCGGATTGTTGATGAAGAACGAGGCCGCATCGGCGTCGAAACCGGTCTCTTCGTGCGGCGGCTTCAGGCGCGTATAGAAGAGGCTGGTTTCCGACTGCGAACCATAGAAGACGGCGACGGTGGTGCCGTCGGACAGCACCATGTCGGCCGAACCCAGGTCGTCGAGTTGCAGGAACCACGACAACAGGACCTGATGGTCGACGTCGGCCAGGGTGCGCGCGCCATAGTCCTGGACCTTGCCCAGCAGGAAGCAGAAGGCCAGTTCCGAATCGGTGCGGCCCAGCGGTTCCAGGAAGATCGACTTGTTGAAATGCAGCTTCGACAATTGCGCCTTGTCGAGGTCGCCATTGTGCATGAAGACCCAGTCCTGGCCGGCAAAGCTCTTGGTGAAGGGCTGGGTTTCGAGATGGGTATAGCCGCTGGCGGCCCCGCGGACCTTGCAGACGAAGACGGTGGAGCGGAACGAATCCCAATCGTGCATCGCGTCGCGCAGCGTCTTGGTGTCGCGCGCCGACGGATCCTTGGCGACGATCGCCGCCTTATTGTCGCCCGGATACCAGGCCAGCCCCCAGCCCAGGTTATGCTCACCCTTCTGCGGTCCCTTGCGGAACTTCAGATCGATCGCGGGAGAACTCAGCCCGTCGAACGAGAAGGCCAGGATGTCTGAGGAAATCGCACTCAACAAAATAGATCCTTATTGCCCATCGCAATGATGTTTTTTCGACATCATTGCGGAACATGGTGCGTTGCAACTAGACTTTCTAACAATGCGGTTGTCTAGTCCTGTCAGGCCGCTACGTGACACTTTTTTTGCGATTCCGTAAACGAGACCGCCTGGAGCGCCAGCGGCCTTAACTTATAAAAGGATTCGAGACAGCCCCGCATGAGCATTCTCGTCGCCCAGCATCACGTCAGCGATTACCGTTACGACCGTCCGATCAATCTGGGGCCCCAGGTCATCCGGCTGCGTCCCGCGCCGCACACCAAGGCCCACGTTCAGTCCTATGCGTTGAAGATCGAGCCGGCCGGGCACTTCATCAATTGGCAGCAGGACCCGTTCGGCAACTATCTGGCGCGGGTCATTTTTCCGGAAAAGACGAACTATTTCCGTGTCGAGGTCGACCTCGTCCTTGAAATCAAGGTCTTCAATCCGTTCGACTTTTTCCTCGAAGAGTCGGCCGGTCACTATCCCTTCACCTATGACGCCGGCCTGGCCGACGAACTGGCGCCCTATCTCGAAATCAAGGAAGACGATGCCGTCCTTCTCGATTACGTGAAATCGGTGGCCGATACGGCGCCCGACGGTTCGGCCTGGGGCACGGTCGATTTCCTGGTCGCCTTCAATCAAAAGCTCAACGGCGACCTCGGCTATACCCTGCGCATGGAGCCGGGCATCCAGACCTCGGCCGATACGCTCAACAAACTTCAGGGCTCGTGCCGCGACATGGCGTGGCTGGCCTGCCAGATCCTGCGCCACAAGGGCCTGGCGACGCGTTTCGTCTCCGGTTATTCGATTCAGCTCAAGGCCGATGTCGAATCGCTCGACGGTCCGTCGGGCGTGACCCAGGACGTTACCGACCTGCACGCCTGGTACGAGGTCTACCTGCCGGGCGCCGGCTGGATTGGCCTCGATCCGACGTCCGGCATGTTCACCGGCGAAGGCCACATCCCGCTGTGCTGCGCGCCCAATCCGACCAGTGCCGCGCCGATCACCGGGGCCCACGAACGGGCTGAATCGACCTTCAGCCACGAGATGACGCTGGAGCGCATCTACGAATCGCGTCGCGTCACCCGGCCCTATGCCGACACCGAATGGACAGCGATCGACGCGCTGGGCCACAAGGTCGATGCCGCGCTCGATAAACAGGATGTGCGCCTGACCATGGGCGGCGAACCGACCTTTGTGTCATTGGACGATCGCATCGGCGACGAGTGGCACTTTACGGCCTTGTCCGATGAAAAGAAGCGGCTGGGCTATGACCTGTTCCAGCGCCTGTCGCAAAAGTTCGCCAACGGCCACGCCCTGGCCCAGCACGCCCAGGGCAAGTGGTATCCGGGTGAAATCCTGCCGCGCTGGGCGATGAACATGTTCTGGCGTCACGATGGCCAGCCGGTCTGGCTGGACCAGGCCCTGCTGGCGGATCCGGAAGCCAAGGGCGAGGCCGACCGCGCCCTGGCGGCGACCTTTCTCGAAACCCTGACACGGGCGCTGGGTCTCGAGCCGTCGATGGTCGTTCCGGCCTACGAAGACATTCCCTATCTCTTGTGGAAGGAACAACGCATCCCGCTCGAGGGGGAGATGCTGAACGCCGACGTCTTCGAGGCGACCGAGCGCAAGCGGCTGCAGGCCCAGCTCGACGCCGACGTCGGTCATCCGACGGGCTATGTCCTGCCGCTGATGATGTCGGCGAAGACCGGGGGCTGGCTGTCCAACGCCTGGGCGTTCCGCGCCGGCAAGATGATGCTGGTACCCGGCAATTCGCCGGTCGGCCTGCGTCTGCCGCTCGGCAATTTGCCATCGGTCGAGCAAAAGGAGGTCGATGCGCATATCTTCCCCGACCGCTCGCCGTTCGCCCCGACCGATCCGCTGCCCGACGTTTCCAAGTCGGTCGAAGGATACGAGGCACGCGTGATCTCGCCGAAGATCGCCAAGACCGAAGACTTGCCCAATGGCCTTGTCCGCTCCGCCCTCTGCGCCGAAGTCCGTGACGGCAAGCTGTGCCTGTTCCTGCCGCCACTTGCCTATGCCGAGCACTATTTCGACCTGATCGACGCCATCCAGGCGGTGGCGGCGCATTTGAAAACCCCGGTGGTCATCGAGGGCTATGGGCCTCCGCGCGATCACCGTATCGAGTCGATGTCGGTCACCCCCGACCCCGGCGTCATCGAGGTCAATATCCAGCCGGCCAGAAACTGGGACGAGCTGAAGTCGATCGTCACCACGGTCTATGACGAGGCGCGCCTGTCGCGCCTGGCGGCCGACAAGTTCATGATCGACGGCAAGCGTGTGGGCACCGGCGGTGGCAACCACATCGTCATGGGCGCGCAAAAGCCCGACGACAGCCCCTTCCTGCGCCGGCCCGACGTGCTGGGCTCGATGATCACCTTCTGGCAGAACCATCCGAGCCTGAGCTATCTGTTCTCCGGCCTCTATATCGGACCGACGTCGCAGGCGCCGCGCATCGACGAGGCGCGCCACGAGTCGCTCTACGAACTGGAAATCGCGCTGAAGTCCATTCCGGGCGGCGGCGAAGAAGTCGCGCCCTGGCTGGTCGACCGGCTGCTGCGCAACCTGCTGGTCGACCTGACCGGCAACACGCACCGCGCTGAATTCTGCATCGACAAGCTCTATAGTCCCGACAGTGATCGCGGCCGGCTGGGCTTGCTGGAACTGCGCGGCTTCGAGATGAGCCCGCACCCGCAGATGAACCTGATCCAGGCCCTGCTGATCCGCGCCTTGGTCGCCGTATTCTGGAAACGTCCCTATCGCGCCCCCTTGATCCGTTGGGGTACGCAATTGCACGACCGCTTCATGCTGGGGCATTTCGTGCGCGAGGACCTTTCCGAAGTTCTGGAATATCTCGCGGCGGGCGGCTTCAGGTTCAGCCCCGACTGGTTCATTCCCTTCTTCGATTTCCGTTTCCCCAGCGTTGGGACCGTACAGATCGGCGGCCTGCAGCTCGAGCTGAAAAACGCGCTGGAGCCCTGGCCGGTGATGGGCGAGGAACATTCGGCGGGCGGCACCTCGCGTGGTGTCGACAGTTCGGTCGAGCGCATGGAGGTCCTGTTGAAGGGGGCGGTGCCGTCACAGCACATCGTCACCTGCAACGGCTATCGCCTGCCGCTGACGCCGACGGGCGAGGCCGACACCCAGGTCGCCGGCGTGCGCTACAAGGCGTGGAACCCATGGTCCTCGCTGCACCCCAATCTGCCGATCAACACGCCGCTGGTCTTCGACATCGTCGATACCCGGCTCGAGCGCAGCCTGGGCGGATGCCGCTATCACGTCATCCATCCCGGCGGACGCAATTACGACACCCTGCCGCTCAACGACAACGAAGCCGAAGGCCGGCGGCTGTCACGCTTCGAGGCGCCGACCCATACGGCCGGCCGCGTCAAGGCGCCGCCGCTGGTCGTCAATCCGGACTATCCGCACACGCTCGATTTGCGCTGGATGAAGGATTAGGCCGTCGCCGGCGCGGCCATCAGATGCTGGATATTGGCCTGGACGTCGCGCAATTGCTTGGGCGTCCAGTCCTGCTCGATGGCGGCCAGTTTCTGCACGGCGTCGCGGCGGCCCTGGCGGGCAGCCAGGGTGTACCAGAAATAGGCCAGTTCGCGGCTGGCGGTTTCGCCCATGCTTGAGATGTAATTGTCGCCGACGCGTTCGCGGGCTTCGGCGTCGCCTTTTAGAGCCGCCTGGCGCAGCCAGTTGGCGGCGCCGACCGGATCGGGCTTGGGCTTGGCGTTGTAGCCGGTGAGATAGAGTTCGGCGATCGACTTCATCGACCCGGCATGGCCGGCCTTGGCGGCCGTTTCGAGATGCTGGGCCGCCCGGTCGAGATCGCTGATGCAACCCAGGCCCCAGCGGTATTGATACCCGGCGAAGACGTGGCCGTTGATTTTCCCGTCGTCGGCCATGGCTAAGAAGCCGCGCAGGGCCAGGCGGTAATAGCGGTCGGCGTCCTTCGAGATGTGCGGATAATGGTTGTGGCGATTGGCGATGTCGGCCAGCATCAAATAGCCGTAGGGATCGCCGTGGCGCCCGTCCGAATAATAATAGGCCGCCGCCTGCTGCCAATAGACTTCGGCGCGGTGCGGGTTGTGCGGCGCGCCGTCCGTTCCTTTTTCCAGCATCTTGGCGACCGCGATGCAGGCCTTGGCATCGCCGTACATCGCCTTGCGCCGGGTGCGGCCGTACTTGGTCAGCGGCCGGGACTTCATGAACATATGGTGCGGCATCAGGTCGGCGATCATCCAGACGATGACCACGACCAGGATGAGCCCCAGGACGAACAGCCCGATGAAGGGATTGATGCGGTGAACGAGCGACGACAATTCGTCAAACATGGTGTGCGTCCATGACGGATAAAAACAGCGGCCCCGACCGGTAATCTAGGGCTTGCCATAACCCTGTCAAAGGGACGGGAATTTTCCAAAGCGCCGCCAATCGTCATTGTATTTTTATCGCCGCGCTTCGACCGCCATGATAGGATCGCGGCAACAGGGGAGGGGCGCCAATGTCCAGGACATTTATATGCGGCTTGTTGGTCATGGTCTTGGCAGCGACGTCGGTCGAAGCCAGGCCGCGACCGGCCCCTGAACCCCAGGCGCCGGTTCTCGATTTCGCCGGCGCTTCACGTTCCGCGCTCTCGGCTTATGACAAGGCGCCGTGGTGGATGAACAGTTCGGTCATCACCCAGACGGGTTTCGTCTATGCCGAGACCCCGGCCAACCGCGCTCATTTCACCGCCGACTTCCAGACGGCTGGAGATACGGTCGACAAGGCGCAGACCAAGGCGATCGACCGCACGCGCGCCTTGAACCAGGCGCTGGACAAGCTTGGCAAGGATGCCGTACGCGTCACCACCAGCTTCTCGATGCGCGCCCTATATGAAGAATATCGCGACAAGGACGGCAACCGCATCGAAGACCGCCGGGCCGACAAGATCAATGGGTATGAAGTGTCGCTGAACCTGTCGCTGGAAGTGCGCGACGTCGATGTATTGGAAAAAGCCTATGCCCTGGTCCTGGCGGCGTCGCCGTCTTCGACAGGCAGTGTTTATTTCAGCCTGCAGCCCAGCAATGAGCAGAATACCTGGATGTACACGGAAGCCGTCAAGGACGCCCATGCGAGGGCGTTGGCCGCGGCCGAAGCGGCCGGGGGGCACCTGGGCGCCGTCAAGTTGGTCGACCCTACCGGACGGGCTTGCGAGACCGATATCCTGGCGCGCGGCGCCGCCAATACCAATGACAATGCGGAAGGTACCGAAGTCGTGGTGACAGGTGTGCGGGCCCAGATGCGCGCGGCGCCGCCTCCGCCACCGGCGCTCGAGGCGACGGATGTCGGCGCGCTGGAAGACCGGGCGCTGAAGAACCCGTTTATCCAGACCCCGCCCCTCCAGCGCATCGAGGCCAAGGCCTGCGTTGTATATGGTTTGAACTAGGTCGCATTTCCTTACCGTTTCTTGACTTGAAACCGGCATATTGCGGTGCAATATCCCGCTAGGGGCCGTTGTCGAGAGTATGCCTATGCCAGCCGATCAAAGCTCAGCGAACGTCGCGGCCATTACCAAGCCCCTGGCTTACGACCAGACCGTCCTGGTGTTGCAGGGCGGTGGAGCTCTGGGTGCGTATCAGGCCGGCGCGTTCGAGGTGCTGCACGAGAACGATATCCGCCCGAACTGGGTCGCGGGCATCTCGATCGGCGCCATCAATGCGGCGATCATCGCCGGCAATGCGCCGGAGGAACGCGTCAAGCAGCTCAAGTCATTCTGGGCCACGCTGGGCGTCAATTTCCCGGGCCAGTCGGGCGCGCTTGGCAATCCCCTGTCGGAATTCAGCTATCGCGCCCTGTCGGGCCTGTGGGCGACGGCGACGGGGGTGCCGGGCTTTTTCCGGCCGTGGTTCCTGGCGCCGTGGTTCAATCAGGCCGGGACGCCGGAAGCGACCAGTTTCTACGATACGGCGCCGTTGCGCCAGACCTTGCTCGACCATGTCGACTTCGACCGCATCAATCACGGTGAGGTCCGCCTCAGCCTGGGTGCCACCCAGGTGCGCAGTGGTAATGTCGTCTATTTCGACACCCAGGATAAGGGCATCACCATCGGCCCCGAGCACGTCATGGCGTCGGGCGCGCTGCCGCCGGGCTTTCCCATGGTGATGATCGACGGCGAGCCCTATTGGGACGGCGGCGTCGTTTCCAATACGCCCTTGAGCTATGTGCTCGACGCCGGCCTTGCCAAGGACACCCTGGTCTTCCAGGTCGACCTGTTCAGCGCCGTCGGGCCCGAACCGGTCAATATGGACGAGGTCCAGGAGCGGATGAAGGACATCACCTATTCCAGCCGCACGCGGTTGAACACCGACGCCTTCCTGGAAAAATACCGGCTGCGCCATGCGATCCGCACCCTGGCCCAGCACGTCGATCCGGAGATCCGCAAGAAGCTGTTCGCCGACGGCCTGCCCGGTGAAATCTACAATGGCCGTGTGACCCTGGTGCACATCATCAACCGCGCCAACCGCCGTGAAATCCAGTCGAAAGACTACGAGTTCTGGAAGATGTCGATCGACTGCCATTGGCGTGACGGCATGCGCGACGCCAAGACCGCGATCGAGGCCGACAGCTGGCGCCAGGTCAGCGATCCGGAAACCGGGCTGGCGGTCTACGACTATATTCGTCCCGACCAGAAAGACGACAGGGCTGACACAATTTAACGTGTTTTAGTTCTTGGGGAGGGCGTCCAAATCCGATAGTCTCGACAAAGCATCATGCCAAAAAAGTGGCCGCCACTTTTTGGATAAACACGATGCAAAGCAATAACCAGAGCGGCGTTTTGTTTTTGCAAAACCCTTGCCGCTCCGGATGGAGGGGCTTGATGACGCGCACCAGGGTTTTGGGCATACTATTGCTGGGGATGGGGCTGCCGGTCATGGCGGTCGCTCAAGATGCGCCAACGCCAGCGGCTGCGACCGATCACGGCCAGACGATGCCCGCGCCCGATCCGGTGCTTATCTTCCAGGACTATCTCAAGACGGCGCAGGACGGCGACCCCCAGGCCCAGGGCCGGGTCGGCGACATGTACGCGCGCGGCGACGGCGTCGAACAGAACATGGCGCATGCACGCCAGTGGGACGAACGGGCGGCCGAGGCCGGTGTTGCCGGCGCCCAGGCCAATCTCGGCCAGATCTATGAGCTGGGGCAGGGCACCGAGGTCGACTTCGCCTCGGCCCGGGTGTGGTATGAACGCGCCGCCGACCAGGGCAATGCGTCGGCCCTGTATAGTCTTGGCGTCATGTACGACAAGGGCGAGGGCGTAAGCGTCGATCCCCATCGCGCCGCGGACTATTACCGCCAGGCGGCCGAACGCGGCGATGCTGACGGCCAATATGCCCTGGGCCTGATGTATGCGCGCGGCGAAGGCGTGCCGCAGGACGACCGTATCGCGACCGATTGGCTGTACCGCGCGGCGCAGCAGGGGCTGGACGACGCCCAGTACGAGCTGGGCCTGCGCTACCTGACGGGGCGGGGCGCCGTGCAGAACGAGGCGTCGGCCTATACCTGGTTCACGGCGGCTGCCCAGCAGGGGGATGGCGACGCCGAATTCCAGCTGGTGAAGATGTACGACCTGGGCCGTGGCGTGCCGCGCGATCCGCTGCGCGCCTATGCCTGGGCCTTCCTGGCGGCCAGCGGCGGCAACAAGAACGCCCAGGACTATATCGTCTCGGTGCAGGCCGACCTGACGCCCGCCCAGAAGGCCGGCGCCATCAACATGGCCGACACCCTGCTCGGCAATCATTCCGCGAAATAACGTCCACCCTGGAGAATCGGGCGGTGTCATTGTACTGTCCGGCAGGCGCCTGTGCCTGGGTCAAAGGGTGGAGTTTGACATGAAGAAGCCGATCGCGGAGCTTGTCGGTACGTTTACACTCGTCTTTTTCGGTTGCGGGTCGGTGGTGTTCGCCGGCGACCAAACCGGGATGATGCCGTTGGGCATCGCCTTTGCCTTCGGCCTGGCGATCGTCGCCATGGCCTACGGCATCGGGCCGGTGTCGGGCTGCCACGTCAATCCGGCCGTCAGTTTGGGCGCGCTGATCGCCGGCCGCCTGCCGGTGAAGGATTTCATCCCCTATGTCATCGCCCAATGCCTGGGGGCCATCCTTGGGGCGGCGGCGCTATACGGGCTGTTGTCGGGCAAGGTGGGCGGCTACGATTTCGCCACTGCGGGCCTGGGGCAGAACGGCTGGGGGCCGGGCTATGGCGGCGGCTATTCCGTGGCCGCGGCCTTTGGGTTCGAGGTCGTCGCGACGTTTCTGTTCGTCGTCGTCATCCTGGGATCGACACACAAGCTGGCGCCGTCCGGTTTCGCCGGCCTGGCGATCGGCCTGACTCTGGTGGCCATTCATATCGTCGGCATCCGTGTGACCGGCGTCTCGGTCAATCCGGCGCGTAGCCTGGGGCCGGCGCTCCTGGTCGGTGGCAAGGCGCTGCAGCAGCTGTGGCTGTTCCTGGTCGCGCCGTTGATCGGGGCGGCGATCGCCGGGACCCTGTTCCGCCTGGGCGTGCTCGAAAACCGCGAGGCCTGAAATCGCAGCGAAAAAGAGCGAAAAAGGCGGTTGATGAAGGGCCGATCAAGTTTTCACAAAAAAACGCATCGCAGCGCTTGCCAGCCGCCAAAGCCCCCGCTATACACCCGCTCCTCGCAGATGAAGATGGGCGCTTAGCTCAGCGGGAGAGCACTACCTTGACATGGTAGGGGTCACAGGTTCAATCCCTGTAGCGCCCACCATCTTCGCCAACAAAAAGGCGCTTACCTCCTGGTAGGCGCCTTTTTGTTTGTCTGGACCGGGCAACAGAAAGGGCGCCACCTTGCGGCAGCGCCCCCTGAAATGCGTTTCGATGCGTCGAAAGATTACGCCGCGATCAGGCGTTCGACCTCGGTGACAATTTCACGCAGGTGAACGGGCTTTTCGAGGACCTTCGCATTGGGCGAGGCCTTTTGCGCGTTCAGGGCGACGGCGGCGAAGCCGGTGATGAACATGATCTTCAGCTCGGGCTGGATCTGGGCCGCCTTCTTGGCGACCTCGATGCCGTCGGCGCCGGGCATGACGATGTCGGTCAGCAGCAGGTCGTAGGGCCCTTGATCCAGCGCCAGGATCGCGGTGTCGCCATCGGCGCAGCTCACCACCTCGAAGCCCGCCCGTTGCAGGGCGCGCGCCAGGAAGCTTCTGACGGAGTCCTCGTCTTCGGCGAGCAGGATCTTCTTCATGTCACTATTCATTCTGGGGCCAAAATCTTTGCCACTACGGATTGGGTTATAAAGTCGGGGGGCTGTAAAGCCCGGACACCCATCTTTGGGCGATTAGCGTAAATTTGGGATGAATACGTGACAGTTATGTCCTACTAAGTTGTTAAATGCTGAACGCGTCGCCCACACCCTGGCACCTTCTCCACAGCGAAGATCAAGCCTTCGCCGTCGTCCGGCCGCGTGCGCGGGTGGACGGGAAACCGTCCGGCCTGGTCTACAGCCTGCCGCACAGCGGGCGCTATTACCCCGACAGCTTCGTTCACCAGGCCCGATTGCAGGGGAGCGCGCTGCGCGCCAGCGAAGACGCCTTCGTCGACGAGATGGTGCCGTTCTCGGCCGACGACGGGATCGCCGGCCTGGCCTGTCATTATGCCCGTGCCTTTTGCGACGTGAACCGCAACGCCCTGGAACTGGACGCGCGGTTGATCCGCGGCGACCTGCCCAAGGCGGCGCTTGGCCTGTCCGCCCGCGTCAAGGCCGGCTACGGGGTCATTGCCCGTTGCCTGTCGGCCAACCAGGATATTTATCGCCAGCCGCTGGACATGGCCGAGGTCAATCGCCGGCTCGATCTGATCTACCATCCCTATCACCGGATGCTCCAAGGTCTTATTCGCGAGGCCAAGGCATCGGCGGGACGCGCCGTACTGATCGATTGGCATTCCATGCCGTCCTCGGCCGTCTCCCAGGCGGGGAACGGGCGGCCGGACATCGTCCTGGGCACACTGCACGGTGAAAGCTGCTCGGAGGCCCTGACGCGCCGGATACGCACCGTCCTGGAAGGGCGAGGGCTGAAGGTGGGTTTGAACAAGCCTTTTGCCGGCGGCTATATCATCGAGCACTACGGCCGGCCCGGCGACGGCGTCGAGGCGATCCAGATCGAGATCAATCGCGCCCTCTATATGGATGAGACGGCGCTGACGCCGACAGCCGGGCTGGAACGGCTGCGTGGGGCGTTCACTGAATTGACGCGGGCCTTGGTCGGCGGTGCGGCGTAAGTCGGAGCGTGAGGGGCGAGGTAGGGCGCTATTTAAGGGGGCGCCGGTGCTGGCCCCCTCCGTCGCTTCGCGCCACGCCACGGGGCGCCCCGCTCCCCCGCTTCGCAGGGGAGGATGAAAAAAAAGCCGCGCTATCAGCGCGGCCAAGTTTACAGGGAGGAAACGCCCAGGAAGGGCATCGACGTAAGAAACGTCGAACATCTACAAAATAGGTTGCGGTGCAAAAAGAAGCAAGGCTGAAACGCCGTGAGAATGATCACGTATCGTTACATGCCATGGAAACATCAGGCTTTCATTGTGATGCTTCGCTTCAGGACTCTGATTTCGGATTGTGCGCCGCAGCATTTTCTTCGAATATTTGCGCAGTTGCATGATGGGGCGGGGCGTGTGGCGCGCTTTGGGCGCGGGTTTCCAGCAGTTCGCGCAGCCGGCGCAGGCCTTGGGCGGCCTGGGAGCGAGACTGGCGCCAGCCGAGCAGGGCGACGGCCGCGGTGGAGGCCAGGGCCAGCGAAAGGGGGCCGAACAGCCATGCGGCGGCGGCCAGGGAAAAGTAGTAGCCGCGAACACCCTGGGAAAAATTGGTCATGGCCGGTTCGAGCACGGAGGCGATGGCGGTGCCGAACGCCGGCGCTTCTTCGGAGCGCAGGTCTTCGGGCAGCGAGCCGATGGCCGCGGCGCAATAGTTCATCTGGCGCAGGGCCCAGACGAAGTTCAGCAGGCCGCGCGCCAGGCAGATGGTGATCAGCGACAGTTTGATCTGCAGCAGCAGCGGGGAGGCGATATCGAAGCCCAGGGCCTGGACGGAGCGGATCGGCAGGCGGCCGCCGAACAGCACGCCGGCGACGGCGGCGATCAGGATCAGGTTGACCTGCGAAAAGTGGGTCGCCGAATTGACGGCGTGCGCCATCAGGTTGGAGTCGAGCAGCTTGACGTCGCGCGTCGTGGCTTCCTTCATCCAGGCGGCGCGGATGACCGACAGGTCGCGGGTGATGACGCCGACGCGCTTGCCGACGCTTTGCAGGAAGGGTTCGTACCCCAGCCAGCAGAAGATGAAGATCGTCAGCGCCAGGACGTCCCAGGGATTTTCCCGCAAGGTCTTCAGCAGGATTTCGATGGTCGACATAAAGGCCTCTATGATTGCGGCGACGTCCCCGATTATCACGCCGGCCGACTCGCGCAAGCAGATTACGTTATCCGAAGGCGCGTGGACAGGTCATGACTAAGGGGCGAAAATGCCGCCAAAATCCTTTCTTCGCTTGTGCAAAAAGGCGCGGCGTTTTATGACGACGGAAAAGCCTGCCTTCCGTTTGAAAAGCGATCGAACATCATGAATATCGACAAGATTTCCGTAGGCCACGACGCGCCGTGGGACGTCAACGCCATCATCGAGATCTCGCAGGGCGGCATGCCCGTAAAGTACGAGATGGACAAGGAGTCGGGCGCGCTGTTCGTCGACCGCTTCCTCTATACCTCGATGTACTACCCCGGCAATTACGGCTTCGTGCCGCACACCCTGGCCGATGATGGCGATCCGTGCGACATCCTGGTCGTCGGTCCGACGCCGGTCTATCCGGGCGTGGTCATCCGTTCGCGTCCCATCGGCGTCCTGCTCATGGAAGACGAAGCCGGCAAGGACGAAAAGATCCTGGCCGTGCCGGTCGACAAGCTGCACCCCTTCTACGCCAATGTCGCCAGCTACAAGCAGATGCCGGAAATCCTGATCAACCAGATCAGCCACTTCTTCCAGCACTACAAGGACCTGGAAAAGGGCAAGACGACGAACATCGTCGGCTGGGGCGACGCCGAGGTGGCCGCGCAGGTCATCCGCGAAGGCCAGGAACGTTTGGCCAAGAAGCTGGGCTAAGCGCCTCTATAGGTAGACAAAATCAAGCGGCCGAGCCTCGGGTTCGGCCGCTTTTTCGTGGCCTCGAACCATATGATGATGCACATCATCTCCAAGACAGCGTTGTCAATGAAAATGACACCGGTGGCGACCAAAAAAGCGTCGCCATAAAAACACAATTTAGCCGTATTTGGGGAAACGGTGTCGCCCGAAAGCCATTGCAGCGCGAGATAATTTGTTTCTTTATCATAAATTTATGCAATGGGAG
>FTKT01001131.1_pt3 | contig 17686 bp, 16 predicted proteins | sample 1658271 | NCBI WGS metagenome assembly FTKT01 (sample SAMEA3914811, study PRJEB12502) | metagenome | biome: forest; material: soil | place: Canada | collected 2011-08-04 | depth 0.3 m | reverse complement strand
CGACGCCGGCACGGTCATCGGTACCGGCTTCGGCCAGATCACCAAGCTCGTCTCCGCCGACATCAACGGCGACGGCAAGGCCGACCTCCTGGGCGTCAACACCAGCGACACCAACCTCTACCTCTTCACCAGCAACGGCAGCAACGGCATCAGCTCCACCACCAGCATCAACAACGGCTGGACCGGCATGAGCCACCTCCTCTGACACCGCACCACCCCACTCGCCCAGCTCACCCGCAGGACGCTGATCGCGTCCTGCGGGTGACCTGGGCGTTCCGGCCGTTCCCGGCCGGCGAGCTGATCCGCCTGCCGGATCTCGGCCGTCTGCGGGGAGTCGGTGAGGGCCAGGGAACGGGGAGGCAGCTGGGCGGCGGTGTCTCGCGATCGCCGCTGCCTCTGATCCTGCGCCCTGCGCAGTACCCCTTGCGGCCGGAGGAGTGGCGGAAAGGGTGATGGGCCCGCCGCTGAGCGGCGGGCCCATCTGTGTCAACGGACCGTCAGTTCAGTGTCCACTGCTGGGTCCAGTCGCTCTTGCAGGTCCATATGCCCAGGGTCTTGAAGTCCTCGTCGTAGGTCAGGCAGTCGTCGGAGCTGATCCGGATCTGGTAGGTGCCGTTGCCCGCGGCGGCGAGTTCCCACTTCTGTTCGTCGGCGCCGGTCCAGGGCTGGGTCTCGGCGAGGTAGCTGCTGGTGTTCTCGGTGAGGGCCAGGCCGGAGGAGATGCTGGTGATCCGGTAGCGGCCGCCGCCCACCGAGGTGAACTGCCACTGCGAGTCGCTGCCGCCGCGGATCCCGGCGACGACCGACGCGCCGGCGTTGGAGCCGGTGACGACGGCGCCCAGGCCGTCCGCCAGGTGCGGGTAGCGCGCGCCGTCAGCCGTTCCGCCGCCACCGCCGCCCGTTCCGCCACCACCCGTTCCCCCGCCGCCGCTCGCGATCACGCCGCCCCAGTGCCAGCTCTGGTGGCCGAGGTTGCCGGCGGCCGCCGATCCGCAGCCCCAGACCTGGAGCCGGGTGCCGTTGCCGACCGCGCCGTTGGGGACGTCGATGCAGACGTCCTTGCTGCGGTCGGTGGCGTCCTCCATGTGCCGGAAGGTGCCGTCGGGCGTCTGGTACCAGCGCTGACTGGCGACCTCCACGCAGTCCCAGAGCTGGAGCTTGGTCCCCTGCGCCGTGTTGTCACCGGGCAGGTCGAGGCACTTGCCGTTGGCGCGGAGCTGGAAGCCGTTGTACGTCCAGGACTGGTTGCCGCCGCCGTGGCAGTCCCAGAGCTGGATCGCGGTGCCGTTGGCGGTGCCGTTCTGGTCGACGTCCAGGCAGGCGTGGTGGCCCGGACTGGCGTCCGGGCTCAGGCTGTTGGTCACCTGCGGGGTGGCCTGGGACGGGAAGTGGATGGTGCGGTCGGTGTGACTGCAGGCGATCTTCCCGCACGGGGGGTGGCGTACGGTGTCCGTCTCGCCGTCGCTCCCCACGAAGGCCCAGTTCGAGTAGCCGCCGTCCCCCTTGTTGGTGAACGTCGAGTCGCCCTGGAAGACCCAGAGCCGGAAGTCGTCGTAGCCGAACGGGCCGCCCTGCGAGTCGTGGTGCTGCAACTTGAAGGTCGTGTCGAGCAGCACGCCGTGCATGTTCGCCGTGTAGGGGTTGACGAACCACTTGGTGTCGTAGGCGTCGGTGCCGTCGTACTTGAACACCAGGATGTTGTAACCGGGCGCCGTGGCCTGGAACTTGCTGACGGCGTCCTGGGTGAACTTCGCGTTGTCGCTCTTGGCTCCGCGGGCCGCCGAGACGAAGACGTTGATCTCGCCGAAGATCGAGTTGATCAGGGCGCTGACGCAGTTGCCGCCACCCGGACCGTCCTGCCCCGCGCAGTCGTTGACACTCGCCGCGGCAGCCCGCTGAGGCGCGGCCAGGCCGCCCACGCCTGCCATCGCCAGGGCCGTCAACAGGCCCGCCGCGATGGTGCGTTGGCGTAGTGACCGCCTCAGGCGCGAGAGAACGCGCATAGTGAACCCCTGATTCCTCACTGGAAAGGTGTGAGATTCGGACACTAGATCCACTTCTCCACCGGTCCAGACCGCCTTGACGAACCCGATACGTCCACCGGCGCGATCTTGACGCCACGCGTTGGTCGGAGGCCGGCGTCCCGGCCGACTCGCCGTCAGATGGTGCAACCGCCGTCAGACGGTGTAGCCGCCGTCCACGGCGAGGGAGGTGCCGGTGATGTAGCGGCCGCCGGGGCCCGCGAGGTAGGCGACGGCGGCGGCGATGTCCTCGGCCTCGCCGTAGCGGCCCAGGGCGGTGAGGGAGCGCTGGAAGTCGCCGCTCTCGCCGTCGGCCGGGTTCATGTCGGTGTCGATCGGGCCCGGGTCCACGATGGTGGCGGTGATCCCGCGCGGGCCCAGCTCGCGGGCGAGTCCCTTGGTCAGGCCGATGAGCGCGGACTTCGCCGTCGCCTGGAGGACGAAGTTGGCGCCGGGGACCCGTCCGTTGAAGCAGGATCCGATGCTGATGATCCGTCCGCCGTCGCCCAGGTGCCGGGCGGCGGCCTGGGCGGCCAGGAAGACCGACCGGACGTCCACGGTGAGCACCCGGTCGAGTTCCTCGGCGGACACCTCCGCCAGCGGGCCGTAGGTGAGGAAGCCCGCGTTGTTCACCAGGATGTCGAGGCGGCCCAGTTCCCGCACCGTCTGCTCCACGGCCCGCGCCGCGGCGTCCGGTTGGGTCAGGTCGGCCTGGATGATCACGGCCCTGCCGCCGTCCGCCTCGATCTGCTTGGCGACCTCGCGCGCCTGCTCCGCCGCCTGTACGTAGGTCAGCGCGACCGCCGCCCCGGCGTCGGCCAGCCGCCTCGCTATCGCCGCGCCGATCCCGCGACTGCCGCCGGTCACCAGCGCCACCTTGCCGGTCAGATCACTCATCGCTGCCTCCTTGGGCGCTGTGCTCGTCATGTCGGAATCGTAGAAGCTGACATCAGTGGCAGGTTCAAGTCGCGGCCGTACCGGACGCGGTAGCGGACCCGTCTGCGCTGGTCGCCCCTGGGGTTGCCCCGCTCCGGCCGACTGGCGGCCGCTGTCCGATACTTGGGCGGAACCCGGAGCGGCCGCGACCGCCCCGGGGTGGACCAAGGCAAGGGGGATCTGTGGCGCTCGACCTTCAACTGTCCACGCTGGTGGCCGTCGTCGTCGGCGCGGTGGCGTCCTACGGGGGCACGGCGCTGACCGAACGGTCCCGGTGGCGGCGGCAGCAGGCCGTCCGCTGGGACGAGCGGCGGCTCGCCGCCTACGCCGACTACGCCCGCGCGGTGAAGGACGTCGTCACCCTGACGCACCGTCTGGCCGCGCACAAGGGGCTGACCGGCGACGCGAAGGCCCTGGAGCCCACCGAGCAGAACCTCGCCCTCCTGCAGGACGCCGAGGAGCAGCGCAGCGCGCTGATGGAGAGCGTGCGCCTGCTGACGGACGCCGACACGATGACCGCGATCCGCGAGCTGAACCACTGCCTCTGGCACCTGATGTCGCTGGCCGAGGGCGGTTCTCCCGCAGCCCCGCAGGAGTGGGCGACCGCCTTCGCCGAGTACCGCCGGGCGCGCGACGAGTACCACCGGCACGCCCGCCGGACGCTGGGGATCGCCGGCGTCGCGGTCTCCCGCGACCAGTCCTGGCCGCCGCGCTGGAGCAGGCCCGCCCCCGGCGCCGGGCAGGGCAACGCACCGTCCGGCGTGGACGATTGACGGGGAGTTACGGCGCACCGGACTCCGCCAGGACGTCGACCGTGTCGCGCAGCGCGCGGAACGCCTCGCGGGCGCGGCTGCCGGGTGGGGCGAGGTAGACGAAGAGGTGCTGGCCGGGCTCGGGCAGCGCGAGCACGGTGTACTCGAAGGTGCCGGTGTCCAGCTCGGGGTGCCGGACCCAGAGCACGCCCTGGCGCGGCGCGACCGCCCGGTGCTGGGCCCAGAGCGTGGCGAACTCCGCGCTGTCCGCGGAGAGTCGGGCGACCAGGCGGCCCAGCGCGTGGTCGCCCGGACGGTCGGCGTGGTGGGCGCGCAGGCCGGCGACCAGGTCGGCGCCGATCGAGTCGGCGAGGTCCCGGTTGGCGGGGGAACTCGCGCCGAAGGGGCAGCAGAAGACCTGCCAGAGCAGGTTGCGCTGGTATGCCGGCCGCGCGTCCAGGTCGCCTATCAGCAGGCCGGCCAGCGGGTTCCAGGCGAGCAGGTCGAAGCGCGGTCCGACGACGAAGGCGGGGGTCTCGTCCAGGGTGCCGAGCAGCGCGCGGGTGGCGGCGGTGACGGTGTCCACCTGGTCCGCGGCCGATGGTGCGCCGCCCGGGTGCCGGGCGAGCCGGTGCAGGTAGGCCCGTTCCGCGTCGGCCAGCAGCAGGGCCTCGGCGAGGCCGTCCAGCACCGGGCCGGTCGGGACGCGCTGGCGGCCCTGCTCCAGCCGGGCGTAGTAGTCCGCGGAGATCCCGGCGCGCGCCGCCACCTCCTCGCGGCGCAGACCGGGCGTCCGGCGCCGGGCGCCGGCGGGCAGGCCCGCGTCGGCGGGGGCGAGGCGCCGGCGCCGGGCGCGCAGGAAGGAGCCGAGCGGGGTGTCGGACATGGCCTCACGCTGTCACAGTCGCGTGGGCGGATCCAGGACCTGGCTGTCCCTGGATCCGGCGGACCGGGAAGAACTGGCCGCTGGTACCCGACGTTCCGTCAGGAGAGGCTGCCTGACATGGGACTTCTCGATGACAAGGTCACGATCGTCACCGGCGCGGGCCGGGGGATCGGCGCCGCGGCCGCCCGCCTCTTCGCCGCCGAGGGCGCGCAACTGGTACTCGCCGCCCGCACCGGCAAGGAGGTCGAGGAACTGGCCGCCGAACTGCGCGCCACCGGCGCCCCGGCCGTGGCGGTCGCCGCCGACGTCAGCACGGCGGACGGCGCCGAGCGCATGGTCCAGGCCGCGCTGGACAACTTCGGCCGCCTGGACGCGGCCTTCGACAACGCGGGATCCGGCCCGGTCCCGGGCCCGCTGGCCGACCGGACCGAGGAGGAGTGGGACGCCGTGCACGCCGTCAACCTCCGCGGCAACTGGCTCTGCCTGCGCGCCCAGCTGCGCGCGATGGTCGCGGGCGGGCGCGGCGGTGCCATCGTGATCAACAGCGGCGTCGGCGCGCTGGTGGGCGGCTTCGGCGACGGTACCCAGCAGGCCGCCAAGCACGGCCTGACCGGACTGGTCCGCGCCGCCACCGCCGACTACGCGGCGCACGGGATCCGGACCAACGCCATCGCCCCGGGGGTGACCCGCAGTGCGGGCACCGAGGACTACTTCCTCGCCGGTCCCGAGTTCGAACAGGCGGCCTCCCGGGCCACCCCGCTCGGACGGGTGGCGAGTGCCACCGAGATCGCGCAGGCGGCGGCCTGGCTGCTGAGCGACCGCGCCTCCTATGTCACGGGGGTGACCCTGGCGGTGGACGGGGGCATGACGGCGGTGCTCTCCATCGGCTGAGCGAGGGGTCTTGATGGGCTGTCAGGTCGCTGTCGGGGACTCCGGGTCGGCCCTTGGTCGCCTGGAGTGCAACTCATGGGTTGCATCCAGCCGAGCGACGTGCAACTCTGGAGTTGCATCTAATGGCAGCTGTGAAGGAGTCCCGTCATGAGCGAGCAGCGGATCGAACGCGACACCCTGATCGAGGCCCCGCTGGAGCTGGTCTGGTCGCTGGTGGCCGAGCCCGGGTTCTGGGTGGCCGACCCGGCGAGCCTGCCCGGCACCGTGGCCAGGGAGGGCGAGTCGATGCTGGCCAAGAACTCCGCGCACGGCGACTTCCCGGTACGCGTGGAGAAGGTCGAGCCGCAGACGTACCTGGCGTACCGCTGGGCCAGCGCGTTCCCCGGAGAGGAGTTGCGCGAGGACAACAGCACCCTCGTGGAGTTCACCCTGACCCCGGAGGGGGACGGGACGCGGCTGCGGGTCGTCGAGAGCGGCTTCGCCACGCTGGCCGGGTCGGAGGAGCTGCGTAGCAAGGCGCTGGAGGACAACGCCGGCGGCTGGCCGCAGGTGCTCGACGCGTTCAAGAAGCGGGTCGAGCAGGCCGCCGCCTGACGGGGGGTGCGGGCGGGGGGTCGCTCTCGGGCCGGGTCGGGCCGCGTCGGGCAGCCGCCCTCCGGCCGGGCCGGGCTCGGGCCGGGTCGGGCCGGGCTCCGCACTGTGCCGGTGCGGCCCGGCCCGGCCCGGACTACGGTGGACCCTCCCCGTCCCGGCCCGGCCGCTCGGCCTCGGCGATGGTCTGCCGCAGGACGGCTCGGGCCGCGTCCAGTTCATCGGCGCGCGCGTCGAGTTGGCGGAGCCGGTCGCGCAGTGAGTCCAGCACGCCGGGGCACGGTCGGACCGCGGCGCCACCGGGGGTGGAGCAGGGGAGCAGCGCGCGGATGGTCCGGACGGGCAGGCCGGCGGCCAGCAGCGCCCTGATCCGCCGCACGGTCTCCAGGTGGGACTCCTCGTACCAGCGGTAGCCGTTGGGGAGGCGGTCCGGGAGCAGCAGGCCGCCCTGCTCGTAGTGGCGCAGCAGCCGCTCGTTGATGCCGGACCGCTCGGCCAGCTCGCCGATCAGCACGCGAACTCCTCTGGATGCTCGACGGACGCCCGACGGGTCCGGGACGGTCCGGGACGGTCCGGGGCGGACGCGGACGGACGCGGGTCGGACACGGGTCGGACGCGGTACGGACGCACGGTGCTTGACGTTGCCACGGTGTCAGGGTGCAACGGTGGCCGCGCCGGAGCGTATTCCGCACTCCGCGTCCGAACGCAGTCCCCCGGAGAACACGTTGATCATCGATGCGCACAGCCATGTCCACGACCCGGTGGCGGACCACCTCGCCCTGCTGGACGAGGCGGGCGTTGACCGCGCGGTGCTGTTCGCGACCCGCCCACACCCGGAGCGGGCCCAGGATCTCGCCGGGCTCCGGCGGGAGTTGGCCGTGCTGGACCGCTCGATCGGCGGGCTCGACAACGGCGCCGACGGTTTTGCCCGCGCCTGGCAGGAGCTGGACGATGCCCTGGCGGCCCATCCGGACCGGTTCATCGGGTTCCTGGCCGTACCGCTCCAGGGAACTCCCCGGCAGGTCGCCGAGGCGGTCGAACGGGAGGTGGTCGGCCGGGGGCTGCACGGCATCGGCGAGCTGACCCCGCCGCCGGGCCGGGCGGCCCTCGTCGAACCGGTCCTGCACGCGGCACGCGACCACGGCGGGCTGCCGGTCGTCGTGCACGGGTCGGCCCCCACGACGGCGGACGACCTGCACACGCTCGCCCGGCTGGCCGCCCGGTACCCCTCGGTGCCGCTGGTCATCAGCCAGTTGGGCGGCCTGCACTGGATGGCGGCGATCGAGATGGTGCGCGACACGCCGAACATGTACCTGGAGACGTCGACGGCCAACATCGTCTTCTCGCTCCGGCTGGCGGTCCGGGAGATCCCGGAGCGCATCCTCTTCGGCTCGGACGCGCCGTACGGAGATCCGGTGCTGGCCCGGGCCATGGTGGAGCGGGTGACCTCGTCGGGGGAACTGCGCGACCGGATCCTGGGCGGCAACGCGGCCGAACTCCTGCTGGGCACGTGACCGTCCCTATCGGGGACCGACCTGCCTCACGATCACCTGCTCTGACGGCCCGTCAACTACCCAGCCCTGCCGCCGATCCGGTCGGCGGCAGGGCGTCCGGGCAACCGGCCTGACTCAGTCCCAGGGGTTGGCGGGCTGGTCGTTGATGGCCACCCAGAACCGGCCGCTGGTCGACCCGAGGGCGGTGTACGGGTCCTGGGCCCAGAAGGTCCAGCCGCCGGTCTGCGCATTGTTCGGGCCGTAGTGGCCGTCGTGGAACTCGGCCTCCCGCCAGCCCCAGCCGAAGCGGCCCGCGCAGAGGCTGTCGGCCGCCGCCCGGCTGGTCAGCAGGGTGCCGCTGAACGGCTGGGTGACGGCGATGACGCCGGGCGCCCAGCCGTTGTAGAAGTCGGGGGTGATCCCGGCGGGCACCGGGAAGTTCCCGTAGGTGTAGATGCACAGCAGGGGCAGCACGGCGAAGGCGGGCGTGTCGCCGTTGTACGGGTTGCTCTCCGCGGTGGTCGGCGCCCCCACGTGGGCGGTGCCGTTCGGGCCGAGGCCGAGCAGGCGCCAGGTCATCCCGTTGTGGGTGGCCTCGGCCGGCATGTGGGTGGCGGCCTGGGACGGCCCGGCGGCCAGCGGCACCAGGGCCAGGGCGGCGGCGGTGGCGACCGCGGCGGTGAACCGGTTGAAGCGCTTCAAGACAACTCCTTTGTGCGGGGCAGAGGTTGGTGGGGGCGGCGGTGATCCGGCGCCGCCGAACCGACCCTGCCAGAACATGGGAATCTCCTGGCATGTTTCCGTCACGAGTTGGGCACGCTCCGCGCACAGGCCCGTACCGGCCCGGGTGGGCTCAGGTCGCGGCCGGGCCGCCGTGACCGGGAGCCGCGGGCGGGGCGGGTGGGGCCGACCGATCGCGAAGAGGGCCATGGAATTCAAGATCCTGGGAAGCCTGGAGATCTGGGCCGGCGATGTCCGCGTCCAACTGGCCGGCGTCCGGCAGGAACGGCTGCTGGCCATGCTGGTCCTCAACGCCAACACCGTGGTGCCGGTCGGCCGGCTGGTGGACGCCGTCTGGGGCGAGCGGCCGCCGGCCACCGCGAACCGGCAGATCCGCAACCTGGCCGCCGGGCTGCGCCGCACCTTCGCCGAGGCCGCCGCACGCGGTCCGGCCCCCGGGGGCGCCGGCCCGGGCGGGGATCCGATCAGCACGGACGGGCCCGGCTACCGGCTGGCGGTCCACGACCAGCAGGTGGACGTCCGGGTGTTCGCCGCCCACCTGGCCCGCGCCCGCGGCGCCCAGCGGGCCGGCGAGGACGTCCGGGCAGTCGCCGAGTACCGGGCCGCGCTGGCCCTGTGGCGCGGGCCGGCCATCGGCGGTCTGGCCGACGGCAACCGGCAGGCCGGGCGACTGCTCACCGCCGGGGCGGTCGGCCTGGACGAGCAGCGGTGGGCCGGCTGGGAGGACTGCCTGGATCTCGAACTGTGCCTCGGCCGGCACCGGGAGGTGGTCCCCGAACTCTCCGCCCTGGTTGCCGAGCATCCACTGCGGGCCCGCTTCACCGCACAGTTGATGACGGCCCTGCAACGCTCGGGACGCCAGGCGGACGCCCTCGACCTCTACGGACGGCTCGCCGCCCGGCTCTCCGAGGAACTCGGCCTCGACCCGGCCCCCGAACTCCAGACACTGCACCGGCGCCTGCTGCGCGCCCAGCCGTGAGCCCGTTGCCGTAGTTGTAGCCGTAGCCGTCCTGTTGCGGCCCCGCGGGCGGTCTGCCTGGGCCGGCTGGGCCGCCTCGGCCGCGTGGTCAGCGGGCCGTGCGGCGGGCCTTCGCGCGGCCGGCGGCCAGTCGGGCCTCCAGGCCGTCGAGGATCGCGTGCAGGCCGAACTCGAAGCTCTCGTCGGGCGCCGACCCGTATTCCTCGGCGGCGCTGGTCTCCAGGCGGGCGCGCAGCCGGGGGAACCGGACGGCGACCTCGGCGGCCTTCGTCATGGTCTCGCGCATCAACTCCCCGGCGTCGCGGCCCTCGCGGCCGAGCCTCCTGGTGAGGGAGGCGGTCGCGGCCGGGCCGAGGGCGTTGCCGAGCACGTAGGTGAAGACGGTGGCGGCCGCCTGGTCGGCCTGGACCTCGGTGAAGCCCGCCGCCTCGTAGATGGCGAGGCTGTGGTCGTCGTGCCGGGCCTTGCCCGGGCCGAACAGCAGCAGCGAGCCGAAGGCCTGCATCAGCCAGGGGTGTCGGGTGAGCATCGCGTGCAGGCCGACGGCCATCTCGGCGGCCGCCGGCCGCCAGCCGCGGGCGGTCAGTTCGGGCAGCGCGATCTCGGCCCACACCTGGTCGCCGGCGAGGGCGATCAGGTTCTCCTTGCTGCCCACGTGCCAGTAGACGGCGGTGGCCGCCGAGTCGAGCCGTTTGCCCAGCGCGCGCATGTTCATGCCTTCCAGCCCCTCGGCGTCCAACAGCTCGATGGCGGCGTTGACGATCTGTTCGCTGGTCAGCGTGGTGCGCGGCATGCGCTCAGGATAGGTCACCCGAGGTCGACTTGAACAATGTTCGAGAAGTACTTGCACACTGTTCAAGGCATGCTCTAACGTTCCACTTGAACACAGTGCAAGTCATGCAGGGCAAGTGGTGCGGCGCAAGTAGCCGGGAATCAGAAGCAAGCGGGAACCAAGGGGAGAACGACATGTCACACGAAGCGCTGTCCGAATTCGTGAAGGCCACCGCCACGGAGTTCGGCATTCCGGGTGTCGCCGTCGGGGTCTGGGTTGACGGCCGCGAGGTCTTCGCCTGCCACGGCGTGACCAGCGTCGACAACCCCCTGCCGGTCGACCAGGACACGCTCTACCTGCTGGGCTCGGTCACCAAGACCTACACGGCGACCGCGCTGATGCGCCTGGTGGCCGAGGGCCGGATCGACCTGGACGCGCCGGTGCGCCGGTACCTGCCCGAGTTCGCGCTGGCGGACGAGCGGGCGGCGGCGGAGATCACCGTGCTGAACCTCCTCAACCACACCGCCGGGCTGGACACCAGGATGATCGTCGACACCGGCGACGGGGACGACGCGCTGGCCGCCTACGTGGCGAAGACGGCCCAGTTGGAGCAGATCGCGCCGGTCGGCGCCCGGGCCTCCTACAGCCAGGTCGGCTACAACCTGGCCGGGCGGATCCTGGAGAAGGTCACCGGCCTGACGTACGAGCGGGCCGTCGCCTCGCTCGTCCTCGAACCGCTCGGGCTCACCAACAGCTTCTTCTCGCCCGGTGAGGTGATGACCCGGCGGTTCGCCGTGGGCCACAACCCAGGCGAGGACGGCGCGCCGGCCGTCGCGCGGCAGTGGAACGACACGCGCGGCAACCGCCCCGGCGGGGGCATCATCTCCTCGGTGGCGGACCAGCTGCGCTGGGCCCGGTTCCACCTCGGTGACGGCGGCACGGAGAGTGGCGCCCAGGTGCTGCCCACCGAGCTGCTGCACCGGATGCGGGAGCGGACGGTCGCCCTGCGCGGCAGCTCCCTCGGCGACGGCCTCGGTATCGGCTGGTTCCTGCGTGAGGTGGACGGCGTGCGGACCATCGGCCACGGCGGCTCCTCGAACGGCCAGTTCGCCGAGCTGCTGATCGTGCCCGAGCGGAACTTCGCCGTCGTCGCGGTCTCCAACTCCGGCCCGGACGGCATCCCCTTCAACCAGGCCGCCGTCCGCTGGGCGCTGCGGACCTACCTGGGCCTGACCGACGGCGACCCGGTGCCGGTCCCGCACGACGAGGACCGGGCCCGGGAGATCGTCGGGGAGTACGAGTACAGCACCATGGCGCTCACCATCGCCGCGGACGGCGCCGGGCTGACCGCCGAGGTCCTGATCAAGCCGGCCATCCGGGCCGCCTCCGATCTCGAACTGCCCGCCGACTACCCGCCGTTCGCCATCGGCCTGCTGGCCGGCGACGGGGACGAGTACGTCGTCACGGACGGCGGCCTCAAGGGGCAGCGCGGCTTCTTCACCCGCGACGAGAGCGGCGCGGTGGTGGGGGCCGACCTGGCCGGCCGCCTGTTCAACCGGACACCGCCGACCGCCGCGTGACCACCGGGGACGCCGAAGGGGCGATGGCCACCGCCCCCACCGCCCCCGGCGCCGATCGGCAGCCGCACCACGCAGCGGATCAGGCCCCGGCCGACCGGGCGAGGCGGAATCCCACGTCGTCGACCCGGAAGGTCGGGTGGCTGCGGCGGCGGACCGAGGCCCGGCAGCTCCAGTGCTCGTCGAACCAGCCGCCGCCGCGCAGCACCCGGTAGCTGTCGTAGACCTCGGCGTCGTAGATGTCCCAGCACCAGTCCCAGGCGTTGCCGAGCATGTCGTGAAGACCCCACGGGTTGGGCAGCTTGCCACCCACCTGGTGGATCCGCTCTCCCGAGTTGCCGCGGTGCCAGGCGATCTCGTCGAGCGGTCCGTAGCGCGGCCCGGTGGTGCCGGCCCGGCAGGCGTGCTCCCACTCGGCCTCGGTCGGCAGCCGGTACCCGTCGGCGGCCACGTCCCACTCGACGCTCTCGCCCCCGCCGTCGGCCCCGAACCGGTAGGCGGGCGTGAACCCGTCGCGCTCGGACAGGGCGTTGCAGAACCGGACCGCCTCCCACCAGGAGACCCCCTCGACAGGCAGCCGGCCCCGCTCGCCGATGCCCACGCGCTCGCCGGTCCCCGGCCCGTGGCCGCTACCCGCCGGCTCGCCGCCATCCGCCCGCTCCCCGGTGACCCGCGCGTACTGCGCCTGGGTGACCTGGCAGACCCCGAGCAGGTACGGCGCGAGCTCGACCGGCCAACTGCGCTGCGTCCGCCGGTCCGCCAGGGTCACCCGCCCCGCCGGGACGGCGATCATCTCGAACTCCGCACTCGCGTCCATAGGCAGCTGATCCTACCGACCAGCAGTCATGACGACCCGTCAGCCTGTCAGCCCATCAGTCCATCGGCCCGTCAGTCCGCCTCGACCCCCGCGCGCCACAGTGCGACCACCGACACCACTGACGACCCGTCACCCCACCTCGACCGCAGCACACCACGGCGCGGGCAAGATGTCACCATTACGGCTAAATGTCCGTCAGCTCCCCGAGGAAGCAAGCCATGAGCCCTGGACCCACCGCCGTCCCCTCCGCCGGGCCCGCCCCGCACGACCCGGTGGTGCGCCGGATGGTCCCCCGCAGCCGGGACGAGGTGCACCGCGCCTCCACCCCACTGGAGCTCTTCTTCGACCTCTGCTTCGTGGTCGCGGTCGGCCAGGCCGGCCGCCAGCTCGCCCTGGCCCTCGGCGAGGGGCACCTGCGGGTCGGCCTGGTCGGCTACCTGTTCGCGTTCTTTGCCGTCTGGTGGGCGTGGATGAACTTCACCTGGTTCGCCTCCGCTTACGACTGCGACGACGTGCCGTACCGGCTCACCACCCTGGTGCAGATCACCGGCGTGCTGATCCTGGCGGCGGGCATCCCACGGCTCTTCGTCGACGGCGGCAACGCGCTGGCCGTCGCGGGCTACGTGGTGATGCGCCTGGCGATGGTGACCCAGTGGCTGCGGGCCGCGCGGGGCGAGAGCGGCACGGCACGGACGATGGCCCTCCGGTACGCGGCCGGGATCACCCTGGTGCAGGTGGGCTGGGTCCTGCTGCTGCTGGTGCCCGCCGACCTGATGCCGTACCTCATGCCCGTCGGCGCGGTGGCCGAACTCGCCGTCCCCGCCATCGCCGAGCGCTCCGCCCAGACGTCCTGGCATCCGGAGCACATCGCCGAGCGGTACGGGCTCTTCACCCTGATCGTGCTCGGTGAGACCGTCTCCGCCGCCACCGTCGCGGTGCAGAGCGCGGTGGACGAGCACGAGGCGCTGGGCGAACTGGTGCCGATCGCCGTCGGCGGCGTCCTGCTCTGCTTCGCCGCCTGGTGGATCTACTTCGCCCGCCCCGTCCACGCCCATCTGCGGTCCAACCGCGAGTCCTTCCTCTGGGGCTACGGCCACTACCTGATCTTCGGCTCGGCGGCGGCGATCGGCGCCGGTCTGGAGGTGGCCGTCGAACACGCGGTCGGCAAGGCCCACATCTCCCAGTCCGCCGCCACCGCCGCCGTCACCGTCCCCGCCGCGCTCTACCTCTTCACCGTCTGGTTCCTGCACTCCCGCCACACCAAGTCCGGCGCCGCCCAGCTCCTCCTCCCGGCCGCCTCCCTGGCCGTCCTGGCCTGCACCTTCACCGGCAGCCACGGCGTCCTCGCCACCGGCCTGGTCGCCGCCGCCACAGTGGCCACCGGCATCTGGCTGCACGCCCGCGAATAGGAGCCGCCCGTGGTCCACCGCCCGCCTGTCAGCCCCCCGTGCGACGATCGGGCGAACCCGTCCGACCGAATCCGCGAGGCCCCGCCACCATGCCCCAGCAGCTCTCCGACCTTCCCTACGCCCACCTGTTGCAGCCGCACCGCGGGCCGCTGAGCCGTGACGCGCGCTACGACACGGCGCACTTCGACGGGGGGACGTACGAGGAGGAGCAGGCGAACGGGGCGACGTTCCTGGAGTGCGCGTTCAGCTCGGTCTCGTTCACCGGGGTGCGGCTGCGGCAGGCGCGGTTCAACGAGGTCTGGGTGGAGGGCAGCCGGTGGGTGGCGACGGATCTCGCGGAGAGCGAGTGGCAGGACGCGACGGTGCAGGGGGGTCTGCTCGCCGGGGTCGCGGCGTACGGGTCGCAGGTGCGGCGGGTGACGTTCCGGCAGTGCAAGGTGGAGGCGGTCAATCTGCGCTCCGCGGTGCTGCGTGAGGTGGTGTTCCAGGACTGCCAGTTGAAGGACGTGGACTTCGGTGGCGCGAAGCTGACCGACGTCTCGTTCCCGGGCAGCTCGCTGGAGGAGGTCCGGTTCGGCGGGGCGGTGTCCAAGAACGTCGACCTGCGCGGGGCGACCCGGCTGGGCCTGCCGGACGGGCACGAGGGGCTCCGCGGCGCGGTCATCTCCTCCCCGCAACTCTTCGAGCTGGCGCCGCAGTTCGCGCTCGCCCTCGGGGTGGTGGTGAAGGACCGCTGAGGTCTGCCGTTTGGCTGATCACTGCCTGGGAGTTCACCGCGCGGTCGTTCGCTGACCTGCGGGAGAACAGTCCAACAACCTATGCTGCGGGGTCCTGGTGCGTCCGGCCAGGCTCCGTCAGGATGTCGCGCGGCCCATGTTGTACACACAACCGTGCGTGCGGGCAGTGAGATGACCGAGGGGTTGACGGGTCTGATGACAGAGCTGAGCCGTAGGACGTTCATGGCCGTGTCGGCGAGCGCGGCGGCCGCGGCGGCGGTGGCGGGCACCGTCGGGGCGACCAGCGCCTCGGGTGCGACGCTGACCAGCACGGGCACCCTCACCGACGCCCAGCACGTGGTGATCCTGATGCAGGAGAACCGCAGCTTCGACCACTACTTCGGCACCCTCAAGGGCGTCCGGGGCTTCGCCGACCGCAGCGCGATCCAGATCGCGAACGGCTACTCCGTGTTCAACCAGCCCAACGGCGCCGGCCGGCAGTACCCGTGGGCCTTCAACCCGAGCGGCGCGAGCGGCAGCCCGGAGACCACGGCGCAGTGCAACGGCGACCTCTCGCACGCCTGGTCCGACCAGCACGCGGCCTGGAACGGCGGCAAGATGGACGCCTGGGTGTCCGCCAAGCGCACCGTCCGCACGCTCGGTTACCTGCAGCGCGCCGACATCCCGTTCCACTACGCGCTCGCTGACAACTGGACGATCTGCGACGCCTACCACTGCTCGGTGCTGAGCGCGACCGGCCCCAACCGCACCTACCACTGGAGCGGGATGATCGACCCGTCCGGCACCGCCGGCGGCCCGGCCTACGACGGTGGCGACGAGTCCGGCCTGCGCTGGCAGACCTACGCCGAGGCGCTGGAGAACGCCGGGGTGAGCTGGAAGGTCTACCAGAACGCCGCCGACAACTTCGGCGACAACGCGCTCGCCTACTTCAGCCAGTTCGCGAACGCCCCGGCCGGCAGCGCGCTGGCCACCAAGGGCATGGGCTCGGTCCCCAAGGTCACCGGGCGGACCCCCGACGACATCGCCGCCGCGATCAAGGCCGACGTGCTGAACGGCACGCTGCCGCAGGTCTCCTGGATCGTCGCCGACCAGCAGTCCTCGGAGCACCCGTACGCCACCCCCGAGGACGGCGCGCACTTCGTGCACATGGTGATGGACGCGCTGAACGCGGACTCCAACGTGTTCAACTCCACCATCCTGCTGATCAACTACGACGAGAACGACGGCTTCTTCGACCACGTCCCGCCGCCGGCCGCCCCGGCCGGCACCGCCGGGGAGTTCTACAACTCCACCAACATCGGTCTCGGCTTCCGCGTCCCGCTGATCGCCATCTCCCCCTGGAGCCGCGGCGGTTGGGTCAACTCCGAGACCTTCGACCACACCTCGGTGCTGCGCTTCCTGGAGGTCTGGACGGCCGCGCTCGGCACCCCGGCCCAGTGCGCCAACATCAGCGACTGGCGTCGCAGGGTCTGCGGCGACCTGACCTCCGTCTTCGACTTCACCAGCCCGGTGTACGGGCTGCCGGCGCTGCCCGACACCTCGCAGACCATCGGCCTGGCCACCTGCGGCCCGCTGGCCAACCCCGCGCCCACCAACAACGCGCTGCCCGCGCAGGAGTCCGGCACCCGTCCGGCCCGCGCGCTGCCGTACCAGCCGAACGCCAACCTCGACCACCTGGAGTTCGGCTCCAGCGGGGTGATGAAGGTCTGGCTGAAGATGGACAACTCCGGTACGCAGGCGGCCAAGTCGGCGCACTTCGCCGCCTATGCCAACGCCTACCGCAGTGGCGGGCCGTGGCAGTACACGGTGGACCCGGGCGGCAACACCAGTGACTTCTTCAACTGCGGTACCGGCTACGGCAACGGCCAGTACGACCTGAGCGTGGTGGGCCCCAACCGCTTCCTGCGCCGCTTCAAGGGCGACGCCACCAAGGCGGGCAAGAACCTCGCGGTGACCGCCTCCTACGCCAACGCGCCGACCAACGGCCGGCTCGCCATCTGGTTCAACCTCGCCAACACCGGCACCACCGCGGCCACCTTCACCATCACCTCCAACCACTACCGCACCGACGGCCCCTGGACCTACCAGGTGGCGGCCGGCGCCAGCGCCGGCGACTACTTCAGCGCGGCCGCCGTCGCGAACGGCTGGTACGACTTCACGGTCACGGTGAACACCGACAGCACCTGGTCCCAGCGCTTCACCGGCCACCTGGAGACCGGCTCGACGAGCATCTCGGGCTGACCACAGGCCAAAGGCCGCAGGCCGCAGGCCGCTGACCGCTGACCCCTGACCGTTGACCACAGGCCACAGGCCACAGGCCGGTTCGGGCCGAACGCCGGCCCGAACCGGCGTCCGGCCCGGCCCGACCCGGCTCTCCCCTGTGGTCTAGTCCACGGGTCGGAATTCGCCGCTGCCCAAGATCGCCCCGTGGTACGAAGAGGCCCGAGCCGGCGGGCCGCCGACGGCCGCAGGCGAACGGAGCAGCCCCTGTGTCGGCCGACAGCCTCTTCTCCCGGACCTACCGGGCCAGCAGTACCGGCTTCGCCTGCCTGATGTTCCTGATCGGCTTCGCGGCCTTCGCCCTGGTCACCACGATGCCCTTGGCCGTCCGCGAGCTGCACGGGCTGGGGCTCTACGCGCTGGCCTACGGCGGCTTCGTGACGGCCGGCCTGTTCGGCGGCGTGCTCGCGGGCCAGGCGGCCGACCGCTGGGGGCCGCGCCGTCCGCTGCGCCTGGGCCTGGCCCTGTCGGTGCTGGCCCTGCTGGTCTGCGGCGGCGCCGGCTCGATCTGGCAGCTGGTGGCCGGCCGCTGCCTGGACGGCTTCGCCGGCGCGCTGGTCACGGTCAGCGTGAACGCCACCATCGCCCGCGCCTACCCCGCCGAACTTCGGCCGCGCGCCCTGTCGTTGATGGCCACCTGCTGGATCGTCCCGTCGCTGGCGGGCCCGCCGCTGGCGGGCTTCGTGGCCACCTGGGCGTCCTGGCGCTGGGTCTTCTACGGGCTGGCGGTGCTGACCGCGGTGGCGGCCGTCGGGACGCTGCTGCTGCGCATCGCGCCGGCCTCGGCCCCGGCCCCGGCCCCGG
>FTKT01002667.1_pt2 | contig 17693 bp, 12 predicted proteins | sample 1658271 | NCBI WGS metagenome assembly FTKT01 (sample SAMEA3914811, study PRJEB12502) | metagenome | biome: forest; material: soil | place: Canada | collected 2011-08-04 | depth 0.3 m | reverse complement strand
AAGGGCAAGATCGTCATCGCCACCGTCAAGGGCGACGTGCACGACATCGGCAAGAACATCGTCACCGTCGTCCTCCAGTGCAACAACTTCGAGGTGGTGAACATGGGCGTGATGGTGTCCTGCAAGGACATCCTCGATCGCGCCAAGGTGGAAGGCGCCGACATCATCGGCCTGTCGGGCCTGATCACGCCCAGCCTCGAGGAGATGCAGTACGTCGCCTCCGAGCTGCAGCGCGACCCCGACTTCCGCGCGCTCAAGATCCCGCTGCTGATCGGCGGCGCCACCACCAGCCGCGTGCATACCGCCGTCAAGATCGCGCCGTTCTACGAGGGCCCGGTGGTGTACGTGCCCGACGCGTCGCGCGCCGTGGGCGTTTGCGCGGACCTGCTGTCCGACGAGAAGGGCCCGCAGTTCCGCGACGAGCTCGTGGCCGACTACGCCCGCGTGCGCGAGCAGCACGCCAACCGCAAGCAGGTGCCGCTCGTCAGCCTCGCCGCGGCACGCGCCAACCGGACGCCGCTGGATTGGGCCGCCTACGCGCCGCCGGCGCCGAAGTTCATCGGCCGCCGCATGTTCAAGCAGTACGACCTGGCCGAGATCGCCGCGTGCATCGACTGGGGCCCGTTCTTCCAGACCTGGGACCTCGCCGGCCCGTATCCGAGGATCCTCACCGACGAGGTGGTCGGCGAGGCCGCCACCAAGGTGTTCGCCGACGGCCAAGCCATGCTCAAGCGCGTCATCGACGGCCGCTGGCTCACCGCCAACGGCGTGATGGGCTTCTGGCCCGCCAACACGGTGGACGACGACACCATCGAGGTCTACACCGACGAATCGCGCAGCCAGGTGCTGCTGAAATGGGCGCCGCTGCGCATGCAGACCGAGCGCCCCGTGGTGCCCGACGCGAACGGCGTGCAGGTGCGTCGCCCCAACCGCTCGCTGGCCGACTACATCGCCCCCAAGGGCACCAAACCGGACTGGATCGGCCTGTTCGCCGTCACCGCCGGGCTGGGCGTGGAGAAGCGCGAGGCCGAGTTCGAGGCGGCGCACGACGACTACTCGTCCATCATGCTCAAGGCCATCGCCGACCGCCTGGCCGAGGCCTTCGCGGAGCGCCTGCACCAGCGCGTGCGCACCGAGCTGTGGGGCTACGCGCCGGACGAGAAGATGTCGGTCGACGACATGATCGCCGAGAAGTACCGGGGCATCCGCCCGGCGCCGGGCTATCCGGCCTGCCCCGAGCACGGCATCAAGCGCGACATGTTCCGCGCGCTGCAGGCCGACGAGGTGGGCATGGCGCTCACCGAAAGCCTGGCGATGACGCCGGCGGCGAGCGTGTCGGGCTTCTACCTGGCGCATCCGCAGGCCAGCTACTTCAACGTCGGGCGCATCGGCGAGGACCAGATGAAGGCGTGGGCGGCCACGATGGGCGTCGACGAGGAGACGGCGCGGCGCAGGCTCAGCGCGTCGTTCGAGAGCGCCGCCTGAGCACGGCGTCCTGAGGCCGCCGGGCCACGGCAATCAGCGCGCGTCGGGGGGCGAACGATGCCGCAGATCGATCGCCTCCTGCACGATGCGCTTCAACGGCAAGCCAAGGATCGCCTGACTCTCCGGCTCCTGCCGGCAGGCCGCCATGCGCTCGCTGAGGGTGGCCTTGGCGCGGTGGAAGCGACGCGCCATCGCGGCCGCTGAACAAAGACCCAGTCGCACGGCCAGCATGGCCAGAAGGGCTCGAAACCTGGCTCCGGCCAGCGAATGCGGCGCATCGAGGTCGTCGCCGTCGTGCAGGCCCAGCTTCGACCGCAGCCAGCGCTCGAGCAACAGGAGCGCGCCGTCGATGCTGTGGCTCGGGCTGGTGGCGACCAGCGCGGCGGCCGCGCCCTTCAACGGCCGCCGCACGCTGGAGAACGTGCCGTCGTCGACGCGCACCGGCGCCAGGCCGCGGACAAGTTCCCATTGGCGCATCTCGACGGCGCTCGGGCGCCGGGCGATCGATGCGCGGAGCGCGGTACGGGCCTGGGGAATGCCGTCGCCGAACAGGCGCAGCGCGTTCGACAGGTTGAAACCTTCGATGCGCCTCAACCCGAGGGTCGTGCGCAGGGACGAGCTCGCATGGTGCGTGGGCGCGTTGCAGAGCCCCAGGGCCACGGGACGCCAGGCCAGCATCCGGAACTCGCCGCGCGCGGCTTCGTCCGATGCGATCGCGAAGGCGCGGTACGGCCCCGCGAAGACGAGGCCGGAAACGCCGTCCACCTGCCGCACCCAGCGCGCGACGATGTTGCCGACCGCCCGCGCGACGTCGCCCGGCGCCTGGTCGGCGGGCAGCCTGGACAGCAGATGCATTTCGGAAGGCGTCAGGAGGTAGTGCAGCAACTCGCGACCCGGCTGGCGATGCGCGCCCAGCAGGCGCGAACGAATGCGTCCGGCCAGCCCCGGGTTGGCGAGCAGGTCGCGTCCCTCCGTCAACTGCCAGACGATGTGCCAGACGGCCGACGGTGCCGAGGTCGGGGCGGAGTTCTCCATGAAGGGATGACGATCCGCGCCCGGGAAACCTCACCGGCGATCAAGTAACAACGGATGCGGCGTTCGGGATGCGAGGCGACGACGCCCGCCCCGCACCGAACGAAAGCGACGACGCTGCAGTTCGCCGTGTCGTGCGTGATCCTGGAGAACGGCCCTCGTACGAGCGCTGTCCGGCCAACCGAACGCACGACGCCACTCGAATCTTTCTCTTGCGGCGCCCGTATCGCCGGTTCTATCTTTTCCTTGCCCGAGGCAATACGGCCACGGGCATTTCCTACCTCAACCTCTGAAGGAGAACGTCATGAACGAAGAACTGGAAATGGAACTGGAGATCGTCGAACTGGGCGATGCGAAGGAAGAAACCAAGGGTGCGCTGACGGGCCAGACTCACGAAGACGTCCCGGGCCTCCCGTTCGTGAAGATCGTCTGACTCACTGAAGTGTCAGGCGCGGCGTGTGGCCACCCGGCTGCACGCCGTCGTCGTCGGGAGGAACATGTCGATCACACCCTCACGTCTCGAGGCAAGGCTCGCGGACCACGTTCGCGCCTGCGTCGTCGGCGATCAGTTGATCTTCCTGGACTTGCTTCGAAGCAGGTACATCGGTGTCAGCGGCCCTCAACTCCACGCGTTGTCCGCCGTCGTTCTCGGGGAAACTCCTGCCGATCACGCGCCGGCATCGCCACCGTGCGCTGATCTTCTCGATGATTGGGTCCGACGCCTGCGCAGCCAACAGTTGCTGTCGGACACGCCGCCTCGCGAGAGGCAGAGGCGCCCGACACTGCCAGAACCCGTTGCAAGCCTAAACACCGATGATGGGCAAGCAATCGGATCGGACTGGCGCACCCTGGTTCGCCTGTGGCGGTCGACGTGGGTCGTCTCCGCATGGCTGCGCCGGCGCGGCCTGGCCGACATCGCGGACCGCGTGGCCGCCCTTCGAGCTCGCGATTCAAGCGGCGGCGGTAGCCTGGACGCGGACGTCATGCGCGCCGCCGTGGCCGCCTATCTGCGCCTGCGTCCATTCGCGTTGACCTCGCATGACCGGTGCCTCAACGACTCGTTGACGCTCGTCCATTTCCTGGCGTCCCAGGGACTGTTCCCGCAATGGGTCATCGGCGTACGGGTCCGTCCGTTCGGCGCCCACTCCTGGGTACAAAGCGGCGGTGTCGTCCTCAACGACCTGCCCGAGCGCGTTCGCGCCTATGAGCCCATCCTGGTCGTCTGAGCGAGGTCATCCAGCATGTTTCGATATTTCGGCTTCAGTTGGGATCCGGCGGCTCCGGCCCAGGCCGCCGTCGCGCAGCGTCTGGCCGAAGCCGTGCAAGGCGCCGAAGGCTGGCGCGGGGTTCACTCGAGTCCGGGACTTCGTGTCTTCTCCACCGGCAATCGTCCGGGCGTCAACGACGTCTACCCGCTGCCGCACGCCCGGGGCGTCGTCCTCGGCCGTCTCTTTCGCCGGCGCGATGGCGCCTGCGGACGCGGCGACATCGACCTGTCCGAATACGAGGGCCAACGCATCCTGCAGACCGAGGGGCGCGCGCTGGTCGACGACTTCTGGGGCCGCTACGTCGCGGTTCTCGGATCCAGCCCGCCCGGCACGCGGGTGCTGCGCGACCCCAGCGGCACGCTTCCCTGCTTCCAGAAGGACATCGGCGGCGTCACCGTCTTCTTCTCCTGGCTGGAAGACCTGATCGCGTTCACGCCTCACTTGCCCACGCCGCGAGTGAACTGGGACGCCGTCGCGGCCTTCATCGCGCTGGGGCACCTGGGCGGCCGCGAGACTGCGCTCGAAGGCGTCTCGCAGATCCTGCCGGGGCAACTCGCGACCCTGGGCGAGGGCGGCCCGCCGCCGATGCCGCTCTGGAGCGCCGCCGCCGTCGCCGGGCGACCGATCGAATCCGAACCCCGGGTCGCCGCCACGCAGTTGAGATTTTCGGTGATGCAATGCGTCGACGCCTGGGCTTCGGCCTACGAATCCGTGCTGTTGCGGCTTTCGGGAGGCGTCGATTCCGCCATCCTGTTGGGAAGCCTTTGCGCGGGGGGCGCGACGACTCGGCTCGCGTGCCTCAACTACCATTCGCCAGGGTCCAACAGCGACGAGCGCGCTTTCGCCCGCCTCGCCGCCGCGAAGGCCGGCCTCAAACTCATCGAGAGGGAACGCGACACCGGGTTCCGGCTGGACGACGTCCTCGCCGTAAGTCGAACGCCGACGCCCGAGGTCTACGTCGGCCGCATGGGCACCGGCCGCATCGATGCCGCGGTGGCCGCCGCGCACGGCGCGCGAGCGATGTTCACCGGTGGCGGCGGCGACAGCCTGTTCTTCCAGTTTCGATGCACCTGGCCGGCCGCCGACTACCTGGGAACGCACGGCCCGGGTCGCGGCTTCGTTCGCGCGTCCCTGGACGCGGCAAGGCTGGCGAAGGTGTCGCTGCGGCAATCGATGTGGCGCGCGCTGGCAGATCAACGCCATCGCACCAGCCCGTTGGACGGCGCGGGGGCGTTCCTGGCGCTGGCGCGTCGCGAGGCGCTCGATGGCGTGCGTCGACTCGATCGGTACGTACACCCTGACCTTCTGAGCGAATCGTCCCTTCCCATCGGAAAGTTCCACCAGTTGCAGGAGCTGGTCACCCCGCCGAGCTACTACGACCCGTACCTTCGCGAGGCGTCGCCGGAACTCGTCAATCCGCTGCTTTCGCAGCCGCTCATCGAGCTCTGCCTGGCGTTGCCGACCTGGTTGCTCACGCACGGCGGGCGCGGACGCGCGCTGGCGCGCGAGGCGTTCGCCCCCGAACTCCCGCGCGAGATCGCCACGCGCCAGTCCAAGGGCGGCATGGAGGAGCATGTCACGACCATCCTCCACCGCAATCTGCCGCTGGCTCGCGAGCTGTTGCTGGACGGCCATCTCGTTCGCCAAGGTCTTCTCGACCGGGACAAGGTCGAGGCGGCGCTGGCGGGCCGACTGTCCGCGTCGGGCGCGTATGTCGGGGAGATCCACAACGACGTGGCGGTCGAGGCCTGGCTTCGTCGGTTCATCGACTCCCCAAGCCTCTAGCGCGAGGCCAACCCGTGTCGCCACCCCGCTCGCGATGGCGCGACATCGCACGCGTCGTCGTGCTGTTGCGTTCCGAAGCGGATCGGCGCGTGCGGTCCCTCGGACTGGGGACCGTCCTGGTCGTCGTCGTGAGCGGAGCGCTCGCCGCGCTGTCGCCCCTGGTCCTGAAATCGCTCGTCGATGCCGTGAGCACGCTGCACCAGCCCCCGACCAGCGCGCGGTTGTCGCCCGTCTGGCTGTCCGGCACCGGATACCTGCTTCTCCTCCTTGCGGCACGCGTGCTGGGCGACATCCGCCCCTTGCTGAGTGGAACGCTCAACCAATACCTCCACAGCCGGTTGACGCGACGATTCTTCGCGCACGTGGCACGCCTGCCCATGCGCTACCTGATCAGGCGCCGAAGCGGCGAGCTACTGCACAGCCTCGACCTGGCCTCCGCCGGCGCCCAGTTGGTCATTGCCCATCTCGCCACCAGCCTGCTGCCGGTGCTGGTGGAACTCGTCACGATGACGGCAGTGCTCATCCACCTGGAACAGCCGGCGCTGATCGGCGTGTTCGGCCTCGCGGCGTCGGTCTACCTCGTCATTTTCGCGGCCGGAGCGCGGCACATGACGAAGGCGGCGCATGGGGTTTCGGCGGCCAGCCTGGAGATGGCCGCGCAACTCGGCGAAAGCGTCGCTCACATCGAGACGCTGCGCAGCTTCACCGCCGAACAGCAGACGAGCCTTCGCCTCTCGGGGGCCAACGCGCTGCTGGAACGGCGCTGGCTGGCACTCAATCGGCTGAACCTGGCGATCGCGTTCGCCGCATCCATCACCTTCGCCCTTTCGATGGCGGCCTGCCTGTTCATCGGCGCACGCGCGGTCGGCATGCACGCGATGACGATCGGGGGCTTCGTGTTGACCACCGTCTACATGCTGCAGATGGTTCGGCCCCTTGAGTCATTGGGATCGGCCGCGCGGGACCTCGCGCGCGCCCTGGGCTATCTGCAGCCGCTGATCGACTTGCTGTCGGAGCCTTTGTCGCAGGGCGCGAACGGGTTCCTGGCCGGCGACCCGACGGCCGCAGCGACGCGCCGCCGTGCGCTGGCGGTGCGCGTCGAGAACCTGCACTTCGCCTACGACCCGGATCGGCCGGTGCTCCAGGGCGTGGCTTTCGAGGTTCCGGCCGGCAGCATGACGGCGATCGTGGGCCGCAGCGGATCAGGAAAATCCTCGCTGGCCCGCCTCCTGATGCGGCTGTACGAGCCGCAGCGCGGGTGCATCCTGCTGGATGGCCGCGCCATCGATTCGATCGCCGGTGGAGAACTGCGCGGAAGCCTCGTCGGCCTCGTTCCCCAGGAGACCGCGCTCCTGCACGACACGATCGCAGGCAACATCGCGCTCGGAACGCCCTCGGCCAGCCGAGAGGACATCCGGCGGGCGGCATGCGCCGCGCAGCTCGGTGCGCTTCTCGACGCCCTTCCCCAGGGACTCGACACGCCGGTGGGCGACCGCGGCATGCAGCTCTCGGGCGGCGAACGCCAACGCGTGGGCATCGCCCGGGCCCTGTTGCGACGGCCGGGCCTCTACGTGCTGGACGAGCCCACCTCGATGCTGGACAGCAAGACCGAAGCCGATGTCCTCAAGGCCTTGCGCTCGCTCTCCGAAGGGACCACCACGATCGTCATTGCCCACCGGCTGTCGACCATCGTGGACGCGGACGAGATCGTCGTGTTGGACGACGGCCGGGTCTGCGAACGCGGGAGACACGATTCGCTGCTCGCAAGGAATGGCCTCTACGCCCAGATGTGGCGCCGCCAGGTGGCCGGCGCCCTTTGAGGCCCTCTCAGCGAGCGCAGCGCGGTCGCGCGTCGTCCGCGGTCTTCATGGATTCCATCTGTCGCCATCGCGCGTATTGCGCGGCCACCGACCCGGGGGTTTCGGAGGCCAGCAGAGGCGCTGTGCGCGTCTTACCCGCGAGCCAATAGCTGTACCAATCCACATTGCCCTGCAGCGACACCATCCGTTCGCCAGGCGTCCCGAGCGAGTGGGTTCCGCCCGGGAACACTACCATTTCCACGGGCTTGTACTGACGTCTGAGCAGGGCGTAGAGGTCCCAGTTGTTCGTCACCCAGGGCCCATAGGATTCGATCCTCAGTGCCGCGCGGACGCAGTCCGTATGCAGGGACGGATCGCTGCGAATCCATGCGGCCAGCCCGGCGCCAAATGGCAGGCCGTTGTTGGTCACCTCCTTCTTGGCCCACATCGTCTCGGACGCGCCATACGTCACGGCCAACGAGAACAGAGTATTGGCATCGGAATCCGCCATGGTCGCCGCCCGGATCGGGACGTCGTCGAAGGTGATGAGGTTCAACACGCGCTGGCCCGTGGCGCTCCATCCGATGATGCCGATCCTGGCCGGGTCCACCCGGCCCTCCTTGACCAGCGCGTCGATGGCACCACGGACGCCCCCGTTGAAGGTCTGATCCACTCGTTGGAATGTCTTCGGCGAGTCGCCGGTCGCCATGATGGGCATCGCCAGCACCAGGATCCCCTCACGAAGAAACGCTCGCCCAGCAAAGCCGCTCGTGGCGCCATCGCCCCAGTTCGGTCCGTCGAGGTAAAACCGGTTCACGTCGAATCCGTAGGTCTGTATGACCAAAGGATGGCGAGTGTGCACGTCCATGCCGCTCGTCGATATCAGGCCGCCATTCCACTGGGCCCCAGAGGCATCGCGCCACGCATAGGGTTGAACCGTCCCCCACGCATCCTCCTTGAATTGCGGGGTCAGGGCGGTCAGTCGTGTGTTTTGGCCGGCAGGTCCGACGGCGTAGACGTCCGGGGGTTGGTTCAGGCCCTGGGTAATGTGCAGAGTCCATCCCGCACCACCGCCAGCCTTTACGGGCGTACCCTCGGTCGCCTCGCGCCAACCGCCACCCGCCTGCCGGTGGAACTCGCGGCGAACTTCACCATCGATGATCAGGAACCCGTCGGGGAGCGCGTGGGCTTCCATGGCATGATTTTTCAGTCTCGCGATGACCGTCCATCGCCCGGTGTCCGGCCAGTATTCGATGACGTGCGCAGCCGCCGACTCCTGGCCGCCTTGGGTCTGCGGGAGGTGAGTCCCCGTCAGCACCACCGATTCCCCCGTTCCCTGCCAGAACCGATCCGACCTGAACTGAGCGGAGCCGGGAAGCGCGTCGTCCGGCGCGTCCAGGATCGCTTGCTCCTTGCCGTCATCCAACCGCCAGGCTGTCATCCGGCGAGGCACGTAGCTCGTCGATTTCGAAAAGTAGCCCAACGGGTCGGCATGCTGGGAGTGCGCATACTTCTGCGAAAGCTCGGCGACCATGGGATAGTCGCGCTCCCACGCTGCCATGCGCTCTGGCTCCCAGCGAGGCAGCACGGCCCAGCGTCCATCGGGCGACACGCTTACCGTTGGCCACACGCTGTTGCGGTCGACGAACGCATCGCCCAGCGCCCGTGGCGGCCGAGGTGACGCCGTGTAGGAGACGAAATACTGGAACACGTGATCCTGCGCGACCAGGTCGTGCTGACCGAACTTCACATCCCAGAACGACTGGCTGCCGACCACCACGCTGTGTTCGCCATCCTTCAGCGGCGGGTTCGGCACTTGAATGGCATAGACCACGCGTCGCAGATCCTGCGAAGCAGCATACGAGACGATCAGATTCTTCTCAGATGTCAGTTGCACGAGCTTTCGCGTGCGCACGTCCAGTCCGTACACCTGGAACGACGCGCCGTTCAGCCGAGCCATGAACACCAGCGTCTGGTCGCCATGCCATTGGACATTCCGGATAGCCGACAAGGCGCCGCTGTTGTCGTTGGCCACCGCCACGGAGAAGATGTTCAAGGGGCTCGGCACGCGCTGCGTCGCAAGTCGATCCGGCGAGACGTCGAGGAGCAGGATGTCGTAGCGGTTCTTGTCGTTGTCCACATCCGCCTGGCGCGTGACGATGAAGGCCTGCTTACCGTCGGGTGACACCTGCTCACGCAGCGCGTCCTCATCCTGGTCGACCGGTTGAACGATGCGCTTGAACTCGACGACCTCGCGCACGCTGGGGCCTGCGAGGGGTTGCGCGGTGACGGTGTTGGAGATGACAGCAAGAAGGGCGCACAGCGGCGCGATCAACAAAGGACGCATGATGAATTTGTTCGGTCAATGGCGATGCGACCGCCCGCTCAAGCGACGGACGGAAAGAAGGTTGGGGATCGAGAGGGTGCGATCGACGGCGACTGCGGCCCCGGGGCTCCGGGGCCCTACCAGTCGATGGCGACCTTCGCGCTGACGTAGCGTCCGCGCCAATCCGCCTGAGTCCCGTCGTAGTACGGGAACGTCTCGACGAATTGCGGTTGACGGTTGCCCAGGTTGGCCACGGTCAAGGACAGGGTCGCTGCTTTCACGGCCACGGCCAGGTTGGGCAGGCATTTCTTCAGGTTCAAGCTGCCGGCCAGGTCATGGGTCCAGTAGGCACCGAGACGCCGCTCGCTGGTGCCCACCTCGTCCTTGTATTGGCCGAGATAGCGGCTCGTCAGCCCGAGGCTCCACATGCCAGTGTCCAGATCGAGCGACACGCGACTCTTCCAGCGCGGCGCCCAGAAGTCGTCGTACCGCTGCCCGAGCCTGTTCTGCTTCGCGGCCCCGGGCGCCAACACCACCTGGTATTCGTTGGTTCGCGTGGCGCCAGCCGCCGCCACCCAGCGACCCATGAAACTGCTCCAGGCATAGCCGGCCTCGAGGTCGGTTCCCGCGGCGTCCACGCTGCCGTAGTTGACCTCGGTGAACTTGATGCTTGTGACCGGTCCCGGCTGACCACCGACCGAGGGGCCTCGGGTGACGATGCCGGGAAATGAGGACTCGTAGTCAAGCGCCGTCTGGGGCAGCAAGATGGCAATCAGCCCGTTGACGCGCACTTGCCAGTGGGCCATGCTCAGTCGCGTTCCCAGGCTCCCCTCGGGCTCCCACACCGCGCCGAAGCTGGCGGCTCGGCCACGCTCGGGCTCGAGCGATTGGTCTCTCGTGCGCACCACCGTTCCCGACGTGATCGCCTCGCCCCCGCGAGCGGGATCGACGAGCCCGAACAGATCTGCCGGAAACGCGGTGTCGTCCACGTTAGTCTGGAACAGCGTCGGTGGCTTGAACGACGTCGCCAAGGAGGCACGAAGCAGCAGGCTTCGCGTGGGCCGCAACTCCAGCCCGGATTGATAGGTATTGGCGGAGCCAAAGTCGCTGTACCGGTCATGCCGGGCCGCGAGCGTCAGCGTGGCCAGGTTCCAGCGGCTGCCGGCGGGACCCGCGCCGAGCAAAGGCGCCTGGAGTTCGCCGTACTCGGCGGAGTTTCGCCGGCGGTCATGGACCTCGACCTGATAGACGGGCACCGACACGTCGTAGTGATCCTGCGCGCTCTCGGCGCCGATGACAGCCTGCAGGGCGCCCGCGGGCAGTTGCACCAGGCTGCCGCGCGCCAGTGCTCCCATCTGGTCCTTGCGTCCCTTGCTTGTGCGATCGGTATCCGACCAGATGCTGCGGAGAATGGCGTCGCTTGCCGCGCGACCCGTGGTGAACGGATTGAGGGCGGCCGCCGGCGAACTGGCGGCCAGCGCGGCGGCGAGGGCAGTCGTGTCGACGTTGTCGACGAACGACCGCGAGCCTCCCTTGTCGCGAACGGTGGACAAGGTCAGCTCGGTCTCCCAATCGCCCCCCAACTCGCCACGCACGCCCACCAGCGCGCGCGTGAACAGGGTGTGCCGCGCCAAGCCCCGCAATCCGTTCTCCGGCCCGAGAACGGTGGTCACGTTCACGTCTTCGCCGAATGGGTTGAACGCGTTGCTCGCCGGTACGGTGACGCCCGTCAGGGTACGGCCGGTCTGAAAAGACGACGATCGCTCCCTGGCGAGCGTGAATTCTCCGAAGCCAAACCACGATCCAGCGATCCTGTGTTCTGCCGTCGCGTGCATTGCGAGCGTCTCGTCGCCGTCGGCGAGCGCAGCCCCGTTTCCGTTGGCGTACCGATTGCAAAGGTTGGCCTTGCCGGACGACGCCGTGAAGTCCGAGATCTGCGGGTTTTGGCCGGACGCCAACGCGGGTATGCCCGCGAAGCTCGAGCCCAACCCCGGCAGGTTGGCGCCGGAGACGCTGCTGACCGTGCCCGGCGTGCAGTTCTGGCTGCGGGTATCCGTACCACCGAATCGGCGATAGTCGGCATCGCGAAAGAAGCCCCGCTGCGCCATGGTCAACGGCGTGGAACGATTGTAGGAACCCATCAGCAGGTAGCTGCCGTCGGCATCCTGGCCACCGGTGGCCAGGGCCAGGTTGCGATCGTGGAATCCGCGGCCTGCACCGAGCCCGGCGGCCACGGAATAGCCGTCAATGGACTTCTTCAGGACGACGTTGACTACGCCCGCCAGGGCATCGCCGCCATAGACGGCGGACGAACCCACGGGCACGACCTCGACGCGGTCGATGGCGGCCGCGGGGATCAGGTTCAAGTTGAAGAAGTCGGCCTGCGAGGAGCCCACTGCCTGTACACGGCGGCCATTGATCAGTACCAGCGTGCTCCCGAGCGGCAGCCCGCGAAGTTGGACGGTGCCTTGCCCGAGCGTCGCACTGGCGCTGCCCTCTCCAGCCGAGGCAGACACCTCGTTCAGCCCCGCCAGGAACCGCTGGAGGTTCGGCTGCCCGCTCCGCTCGATGTCCTTCGCCGTGTAGACGTTGACCGGCGCCGGCCCCTCCGCGGTGATCCGCTTCAGCCGCGAGCCCGTCACCTCCACCTTGATCACGTCGGACGCGTCGTGCTGGTTCGCGTCGGCCGCCGCGACGGCACCGGCGGCGGCGGGCAGCGCTTGCGCGGACGACGCCGATGCTGGGGCGCTGCTCGCCGCCGGCCTGACCACGATGGTTCCCTCCTGGATCTGCTCGGCAACCAGGCCGGTGCCCTGCAAGGCCGCCGTGATGGCCTCCAACGCCGACAGGTGCCCCGATACCGCGTGGGCCACGCGCCCTCGAACGGCACCCGGCTCGAACAGCACCGACGTGCCCGTCTCGTGCGCGATCGATCGCAGCGAGTCGGCCACCGACTGCGTCGGCTGCTCGATCGCGTACCGCGCCGCCGGAGCGGCCTCCGCGGCGTGGCTGGCGCCGCACAGCCCGAGCAGCGAGATCAGGAGGACGGGCATGAGGCCCGCCCGGTGCGTGGTGGGGATCGTCTTCTTGCGAATCATCTCGTGTCCTTGTTCATTGCCGATGAGTGACAAGGAGGTGACGTTTCGATCAAGGGATCTTCACGCAGTGGTTGCCCTAGTGAGGCTTTGTGAATTCCAAACGTCGCGGCTTTTCGTGTGGCATTGGGCCATGCAATGATGCACGGACGCCGGCGCGATGGCGGCGGCTCACCCGCGAGGCAGACTATCGAGCAACACGATGAGCGTTCGGTCGTGGCGGCCCATTCGTCCGCTCGCCAGTGCCTTCAGACGGCGGCGCTGGCCGTCCGCGCATCCGGGTGGATCGGGGACCGCTCCCTCGCCGCCAGGCGTTCGCGATCCAGGCGCCGCTCCGCCCGCTGCAACGCGTGCGCGACGAAGTCCAGGGCCGCGGCCCCACTGTCGAAATGCCCGCGGCGCCGGATGGCGCGAATCAGCCCGGTACGGACATCTTTCGCGACAGCCTCGGCGATCGGCAGCACGTGCGGCCGCGACGATGCGAGCGCTCCTGGAAAAGCGTCGGTCAACGCCCGCGCTGCGACCTCGCCCGCCTGCCCGCCTCCGTCGTCGACGCGCGCCGCCACGTGCCAGATGCGTTGGGCGCCCCGCGTCTTCAGGTCGGCCATCATCCGGGGCAGCGCTTGCGCCCCCACGCAAACGCCCAGCGGCTCGCACTCGCCGTCGACGAGCCAGCCGAGTACCCAGTAAAGCGACTCTTCGCGAAAGCCGGCGGCGTCGCGCAATCGAACGACGGCGGCGCCGGGGATGCCGAGGGCGTATCGCTGGCACAGGGGCCGCCTCAGCGCGGAGGTCAGGTCGGACTCGGAATTGGCCATGGCACGCGACTTTCAGGGATTCCGGGGGCGCACTCCGGATGGAGGAGTGCCGCGGCGACGTGATCGTTGCGGATCGGCGCCGGGCCGCATGCAAACGACGGTGCGGCACACCCGGCGCGATCGGCGCTCGAATCGCGCCGCCGTCCAGCCTGGGGAACCGCTCATGGCGCGAGCGCCGTGCAAATGTATCCCATAGTATAAAGACTCCGCGGCTGATTCTTCATACCTTCACCCCCTTTCCATTCAAGGGGTGTCGTGTCGCCAGCCGAGGCATTCGGACGTGCACTGCGTCAGCGGAGGACCGATGCCTCGTTGACCCAGGAGCAGCTCGCGCTCGGGGCCGACCTGGGGCGCGTCTTCGTCTCGTGGCTCGAGACCGGCAAGAAGCAGCCCACGTTCCACACGATGCTCAAGCTCGCGGCGGCCCTCGGCTGCCAGGCGGCCGACATCGTCGCCGAGGCCGAGGCGCTGATGGACGGCGAAGCCTGAGCGCGGTTTCCTTCAGGGAGGCCGCGCCAAAGTGGTTCCTAGGGGTGCCCACCCCCTTCCCATGAGCGACGGTTTGTCCATAGAGTCCAGCTTGGGCCGCGACAGGCGCGGACCGCGTCAGGCAAGCCACCAACCGGCAGGAGGGCATCCATGAACCAGCTCCAGGGATTTCTTGCGGCCGCGACGGCCACGCTCGCCCTGACCTGCACGGCCGCCCACGCCGACACGGTCTGGAACTTCACGTTCTCGGGCGACGGCATCAGCGCCAGCGGCTCCCTCGAGATCGCCGGCGACGGCTCGACGCCGAGCCCCTTGCTCTCCATTTCGGGGCTCTATTCCGACCCGACCATTACCAACGGCACGATCGACGGCTTCGTCGCGACCGGCACCGACAGCCGGTTCAACTACGACAACCTGTTCGGCGGTACACCCTACGTCACCAACAACGGCCTGCTGTTCGACGTCAACGGCGGGCAGCACGTCAACCTGTACAACGACGGCACCGGCTACTGGATCGCGACCTACGACAACGGCAACGCGGTGACCGAGCCGGTCTCGCTCATGCTCGCCACCGTGCCGGAGCCGGCTTCGCTGGCCATGGTGCTGGCCGGGCTCGGCGTCCTCGGGTTCGCGAGGCGCCGCGAGACGCGGCACTGAAGCGCGGTCAGGCGCCCCAGGCCGCGAAGTCCGGGTTCGCGAAGCCCGGCTTGGCGTACGCCAGCAGCTCACCCGTCAACGTGCGCACCGCGCCCCCGGCGGCGCGCAGCACGGCGTCGCCCGCCGCCGTGTCCCACTCCATCGTTCGCCCGAAGCGCGGATAGACGTCGGCCGCGCCCTCGGCCACCAGGCACAGCTTCAGCGACGAGCCCACCGTCCGGTGCGCGGCGATGCGCCGGCCGGCCAGCAGCGCGGTCACCGCCGCGTCGTCGCCGTGGTGCCGGCTGCCCACCACCGTCAGGCCCTCGGCGGGCGTGGCGCGCACCGCGATCGCCCGCCGGCCGGCGCGATCCTCCACCCACGCGCCCACGCCCGCCGCGCCGGCGAACAGCCGTCCGAGCGCCGGCGCCAGCACCAGGCCCAGCACCGGCACGCCGTGGTCGACCAGCGCGATGTTGACGGTGAACTCGCCGTTGCGGCTGATGAATTCCTTGGTGCCGTCGATCGGATCCACCAGCCAGAAGCGGTTGCTCACATCCGGAATATCGCCGTCGGATGCGGCCTCCTCGCCGACGACGGGCACGTCTGGCGTCAGGCGTCGCAGGCCTTCGAAGATCACCTTCTCGGCGCACTGGTCGGCCAGCGTGACCGGCGACTCGTCGCCCTTGATCTCGACGGCGAAGTCGGTCGCGTAGACCCGCATCACCAGCGCGCCGGCTTCCTGGATCAACGGGACGGCGGCGTCGAGCAGGGAAGCGAGGGGCAGGGCGCCGACGGTCATGATGCTCATAAAGGGTATGCGGATTGCGCTCGATTATGACAAAATCGTGCCACTAAATGTTTTAGTGTCTCGATTCCTTCCGTGGCCGCCCTCACTGCCAGCCTTTCACAGCTCAATGCCCAGCGCCGTCGCGCCGTGCAACTGCGCGTGGACGGCCGCAGCCTGACCCAGGTCCGCGCGGAGACGGGCCTGAGCGTGCCCACCATCATCAGCGCCTTCAAGGCCTTCACCGAAGGCGGCTGGCACGCGGTGGACGTCGGCGCCCGCGGCCGGCCGCAAGGCGCCGGGCGCACGCTGACGCTGGCCCAGGAGGCCGAGCTGGCCCTGCTGGCGCTCTACGGCACGCCCGAGGCGGCGGGACTGGCCGGCGGCCTGTGGTCGGCCGATGCCGTCGCGGCCTGCGCCCGCCAGCGCTTCGCCCTGGCCCTGCATCCGCGAGCCGTGGCGCGCTGCCTGGCGCGCTGGGGCCTGGCGCTGCCGTCCCTGCGCGACGCCGCCGGGCGCTCGGCCGCCGGAGCGGCGTGGCTGGAGACGCAGCCGCAACCCGCGGCGCGCGCCCAAGGCGCCGCGCGCACCTGGTGGTGCGGCGGCCTGCCCGCGCCGGCCGCGGCCGCGGCGGGCACGTCGCGCGGCGTGCTGGTGGCCGTCGACGCGCGCGGTCGGATCGCCTGGCTGCCGGCGGCGTCGCTGGGCCTGCAGGACGCCTACGTCGATTTCTTCGCGCGGCTGCAGGCGCAGGCCACCGGCCCGGTGGTGGCCTGGCTGTCCGGGCTGGACCTGCGCCGCGCCGCGCAACTCAACGACTGGATCGCCGCGCAGCCGCGTCTCCAGGTGCTCGCCTGCCCGATCGCGCTGGCCCGCCGCGCGCCGCCCGCCGACGAGATCCTCCAGCGGGCGCCGCCGCCGCTGGCCGCCGACCCCTTCCCTCCCGTCGCCGCCGCCGCGCCTGCCCTGGCTCCGTTGCCCGCAGCCGCCCGGCCTTCCATCCCTTCCCGCACGTCGACAACGGACGATTCCATGACCCTCACCCACCTCCAGCGCCTGGAAGCCGAGAGCATCCACATCATGCGCGAGGTCGTCGCCGAGACCGACAACCCCGTCATGCTCTATTCGATCGGGAAGGACTCGGCCGTGATGCTGCACCTGGCCCGCAAGGCGTTCTTCCCGTCTCCGCCGCCGTTCCCGCTGCTGCACGTGGACACCACGTGGAAGTTCCGCGCGATGTACGAAATGCGCGAGCGCATGGCCAGGGAGTCCGGCATGGAGCTCCTCGTCTACCAGAACCCCGAGGCCGCGGAACTGGGCATCAATCCGTTCACGCACGGCTCGTCCATCCACACCGACATGTGGAAGACGCAGGGCCTGAAGCAGGCGCTGGACAAGTACAACTTCGACGCCGCGTTCGGCGGCGCGCGCCGCGACGAGGAGAAGTCGCGTGCGAAGGAACGCATCTTCTCGTTCCGCTCCGCGCAGCACCGCTGGGATCCGAAGAACCAGCGCCCCGAACTCTGGCGCCTGTACAACGGCCGCAAGCAGAAGGGCGAGTCGATCCGCGTGTTCCCGATCTCGAACTGGACCGAGCTGGACATCTGGCAGTACATCCACCTCGAGAACATCCCCATCGTGCCGCTGTACTTCGCGGCCGAGCGCCCGGTGGTCAACCGCGACGGCACGCTGATCATGGTGGACGACGACCGCATGCCGCTGAAGGCCGGCGAGGTGCCGATGATGAAGAGCGTGCGCTTCCGCACCCTCGGCTGCTACCCGCTGTCGGGCGCGGTCGAATCGAACGCCGCCACGCTCACCGACGTGATCCAGGAGATGCTGCTGACGAAGACGTCGGAGCGCCAGGGTCGCATGATCGACCACGACTCCGCAGCGTCGATGGAAAAGAAGAAGCAGGAAGGATATTTCTGATGGCACACGTTTCCGACCTCATCTCGACGGACATCGAGAAATACCTCAAGCAGCACGAGAAGAAGAGCCTGCTGCGCTTCATCACCTGCGGCTCCGTCGACGACGGCAAGTCCACGGTCATCGGCCGGCTGCTGTACGAGTCGAAGATGCTGTTCGAGGACCAGCTCGCGGCCATCGAGAACGACTCCAAGAAGTGGGGCACGCAAGGCGGCGACATCGACTTCGCGCTGCTCGTGGACGG
>FTKT01003950.1_pt1 | contig 17695 bp, 13 predicted proteins | sample 1658271 | NCBI WGS metagenome assembly FTKT01 (sample SAMEA3914811, study PRJEB12502) | metagenome | biome: forest; material: soil | place: Canada | collected 2011-08-04 | depth 0.3 m | reverse complement strand
CCGCCCCGACCTCACCGCCGAACGATTCCTCCCCAACCCCTACGGCACCCCCGGCTCCCGCCTCTACCGAAGCGGCGACCAAGCCCGCCAGCTCCCCAACGGCACCCTCGACTTCCTCGGCCGCATCGACAAGCAGGTCAAAATCCGCGGCTACCGCATCGAACTCGGCGAAATCGAAACCGCCCTCCGCAACCACCCCTCCGTACGCGAGGCCGTGGTGATCGCGTCCACCCAACAGCTCGTGGCCTACCTCGTCACCGAGGAAACCCTCGACCCCGCCGTTCTCCGCAGCCACCTGAGCGCCACCCTGCCCGACTACATGATCCCCGCCGCCTACGTCGCCATCGACCGCATCCCCCTGACCGTCAACGGCAAGCTCGACACCCGAGCCCTGCCCGCACCCGACGAAACCGCCTTCACCACCACCCGCTACATCGCCCCCCGCACCCCCCTCGAAGAACGCCTCGCCGCCATCTGGACCGACATCCTCGGCCGCCCCCAGATCGGCATCGAAGACAACTTCTTCGACCTCGGCGGCGACTCCATCCGCGCCGTGCGGGTGCTCGCCGCGGCTCAGGAGGCGGGCATCCCGCTCTCCGTGTGGATGATCCTTCAGGCGAGGAGCCTCGCCGAGCTGGCCCAACTGGCCGAGACCGGCGGCCGGGACATCGACTGGGGCACCGAGGACGGCGTGCCGCTGCTCCCGGCGCAGCGGGCGCGGCTTGCAGCGGGTACCGGCGCTGCCCAGACAGTCCGACTGCCGCTCAGCCGGCCGGCCGACGCCGAGCTGCTTGAGCAGGCGTTGCGGGCCGTGCTCCGGCGCCACGAGGCGCTGCGACTGCGGTACCCGGCCGGGGCTGACGGCGACCTGGCCCGCCCGGCCGAGGTCGGGGCCGAGCCGCTGGTGCACGAGCTCGACCTGAGCACGACGGCAGCCGACGAACACCCGGCCGCGATCGCCCAAGCCCTGGCCGAGGCAGCCGGGGCGGTCGAGGCAGCCGAGGCGGGCCAGCTGTCGGCCCCGCTCCGGGCGACCCTGGTGCGGGTCGAGGGCGCGGGCGAGCTGTGGCTCACCCTCGACGGCCTGACGGTCGATCAGGCATCCTGGCCGATCGTGCTCGACGACCTGAACGCCGCCTACCGGCAGTACGCGGCGGGGCGGCCGGTGCCGGAGCCGGCGCCGGTGGCGACCCCGCTGCACAGCTGGGCCCGGACGGTCGCCGACTCGGCGGGCACGGCCGAGGTGCTGGACCAGGCCGGCTTCTGGCTCAACCGTCCGGACGGCGCCGAGCTGCCGGTGGACCGGGCGGCCGGGCCGCAGGCGCCGGGCACCGTCGCCACGGTGACCGCGGCGCTGCCGGTCGGACCGACCGAGGTGCTGCTGGCCGGCCCGGACCCGGAGCACCTGCTGCTCGGCACCCTGGCCCGCACGCTGGCCCGCTGGGCCGGCTCGGACCGGGTGGACCTGGACGTCACCGTCGACCCGCGGCACGCCCCGGAGCTGGGCGTCGACCTGTCCCGGACGGTGGGTCAGCTGACCGACGAGTACCCGGTCTCGCTGCGGCTGCCGAAGGGCGCCGACGCCGCCGCTTCGGTCACCTCGGTCTCGCGGCAGCTGCGCAGTCTCCCGATGCCGCGCAACGGCTACGCGATCCTGCGTCACCTGGCGCCGGAGCCGGGCGTGGCGGCGGAGCTGGCCGAACTGCGGCCCCCGCAGGTGGGATTCGCCTTCACCAGGCCGACCCCGCCGACCGAGCAGGACGGCGATCCCGCACTGGTGTTCGTCCCCGAGCGGGTGGTGCCCGCCGGGCCGGCCGGGACGGCGGGTGACCACCTGCTGGAGGTCGCGGCGGATGTCTGCGGCGGTCAGCTCTACCTGCGCTGGACCTACCGCACGGCCGTGCACGACGAGGCGACCGTCCGGCGGCTGCTGGACGAGCAGTTGGCGGAGCTGGACGAGCTGCTGCGCCAGGGGACGGTCAGCACCGGCTCCGGGCGACCGGCACCCGTGGCCCCGGCCGCCGGGGCAGTCGCTGACGGTGACGCTGACGGTGACGAGATCGAGGCGGTGCTGGCCCGGCACGGGATCCCCGGGGCCAGCCTGGCCTGGATCGAGCACGGTCGGACCGTCGCGGTGCGCGCCTTCGGCGTGACGGACGCGGCGGGCTCCGAGCCGGTCACCCCGCAGACGGTCTTCGCCGTCGGCTCGATCAGCAAGCACGTGACCACCGTGGCGGCGCTGCGACTGGCCTCCGCCGGGCTGCTCGACCTGGACCGGGACCTCAACGACTACCTGTCCCAGTGGCGGCTGCCCACCGAGCCCGGCCACCCCGCCACGGCGCGGATGCTGCTGTCGAACCTGGGCGGTTTCGCCGACCGTCCGCAGCTGTCCGACGGCTACCACCGGCACGACGTGGTGCCGAGCCTGCTCGACGTGCTGCACGGCCGGGAGCCGGCCCGGACGCCCGCGGTGGAGCTGGCGCAGCGGCCGGGCACGGAGTTCCGGCAGAACTCGCTCAACTTCGCGGTCCTCCAGCAGGCGATGACCGAGCTGACCGGCGAGTCCTACCCCGAGCTGACCCACCGGCTGGTCTTCGAGCCGCTGGGCATGACCGGTTCGAGCTTCGACCCGCGGTGGCCCGACACCGAGGGACGGCCGTTCGCACAGGGCCACGACGCGGCCGGCCGACGGGTCTCGGAGGGCTACTACGTCAGTCCCGAGCCGGCCGCCGGCGGTCTCTGGACCACGGCCGCCGACCTGGCCGCGCTCGCCGCCGAGCTGCGGCGGTGCCACCTGGGCCAGGAGCCCGGACTGGTGGCGACCGAACTGGTCCGGGAGATGCTCACCCCGCAGTCGGGCCGTGCCTACGGCTGGAGCACCATCCTCGACACCACCGGTGGGGATCTGGAGTTCGGCCACGGCGGCCAGGCGCACGGCTACCAGGCGATGACCTGGATGCGGGTGCACTCCGGGCGGGGCCTGGTGATGCTGAGCAACGCGGTGGCCGGCCGGGAGCTGATCAGGCACCTGATCGCCACTCAGCTCTCCGGGCGGACCCGGCTGACCGCCGAGTGGCAGCGGGCGATCGAGGAGGCGGTGGACCGGGAGCAGGGCGGCGCCGCGTAGCCAACGCCCGTACCGTCCGTCCGGGGCGGCCGTGACCGAGCCCTCGGTCACGGCCGCCCCGACGGCGCAAGAACCGGCAGCGCAAGAAGCGGCAACGCGAGGAGCCAGCAGCACGAGGACCCGGCGGCACCAAGAACCGGCAGCGCAAGGAGCCGGCAGCGCCGTCGGGGGGAAAACCCTACCTCCCGCTGGTGGGCCCTCCTCGCTGCTGACGCACCATCGGGTTGGGTACCGTCCCCTTGTCGGATCGAGGCGGGCGGCGAACTGGTCGCCGCCCGCACTGCCCACGAGAGCGGGTCTGAAGCAGTTGACCGAGAACATCGCCGGCCGTACCACCGGCACGGCCCGCACCGATGCCCGGCCGCCGCGCGAGGTGGTGCCCGGCAATCCGCTGCGCGCCCTGGTCTCCCCCGTGCTGTGGCGGGCCTCGGTCCACCTGGTGTCGGACGCGCTGATGGCCCTGGCGGGCCTGGCGGTGCTGGTCACCCTGAGCGTCTCCGTCTGCCTGGTGCCGGTCGGCCTGGTGGGCGTGCCGCTCACCGTGGCGGCCGGGTGGGCGCTCTTCCAGCTGGCCGCCGTCGAGCGCGCCCGGTTCGCCGTCACCTGCGGCCTGGAGCTCGACGAACTGCCGCCACCGCTCTGGTCGTGGCGGCTGCCCAAGTCCCTGCTGTCGCTCGCCCGAAACCCCTGCACCTGGCGGCTGATCGGCTACTTCGTGCTGCTGATGCCGCTGGCGGTGGCGACCCTGGCCACCGTGGCGGTGGTCTGGGCCGTGCCGCTGACCCTGCTGCTGCTCCCGGCCTACTACCGGCTGCTGCCGGGCGGGCAGGCCGCGTTCGGGTCCTTCGTGGTGGGCGACCTGCCCCGGGCGCTGCTGGTCGCGGCGGTGGCGCTGCTGGTCGGCTCGGTCGTCTCCCCACTGATCGTCAAACTCCTGCTGGCGCTGGACGCCGCGCTGGCCACCGCGCTGCTCTCCCGGCCCCGCGGCATGAAACTGGAGCAGCGGGTGAACGATCTGACGCGCAGTCGGGCCCGGGTGGTGGACGCCGCCCAGGCGGAGCGCAAGCGGATCGAGCGGGACCTGCACGACGGCGCCCAGCAGCGGCTGGTGGCCATGTCGATCACCCTGGGCCGGGCCAGCTCGCGGCTGCGCAAGTCCGGTGACCTGGAAACCAACAAGCTGGTCGAGGACGTCCGGCGGGAAACCCTCAGCACCATCACCGAGTTGCGCAACCTGGCCCGTGGCCTGCACCCGCCGGTGCTGACCGACCGGGGCCTGGAGGCGGCGCTCTCCGCCGTCGCCGCACTGGCCCCGGTGCCGGTGCGGCTGGACATCCAGGTGGAGCCGCGCCCCGCCGCCACGGTCGAGGCGGTCGCCTACTTCACGGTGACCGAGGCGCTCACCAATGTGGCCAAACACGCCCGGGCGACCCGGGCCTGGGTGGAGATCAGGCGGGAGGGAAGCCGCCTGGAGGTTAGGGTTGGCGATGACGGACGCGGCGGAGCCGACCTGGCGGCCGGCACGGGTCTGACCGGTCTGGCGGACCGAGTGTCCGGTGTGGACGGGCGGTTCCGGATGAGCAGTCCGGTGGGGGGACCGACTGTGATCGAGGTGGAATTGCCATGCGGGTAGTGCTCGCCGAGGACTCCGCGCTGCTGCGCCAGGGTATCGAACTGCTGCTCAGCGAACAGGGCATCGACGTGGTCGCCGCGGTCGGCGACGGGGAGCAGCTGCTGCGCGCGGTGGCCGAACACCAGCCGGACGCCTGCGTGACGGACGTCCGGATGCCGCCCACCTTCCTGGACGAGGGCCTGCGCGCCGCGCTGGCGATTCGCGCCCGCTGGCCGCGGATCGGTGTGCTGGTGCTGTCGAACTACGTCGAGGAGCGCTACGCCGTCGACCTGGTCAACTCCGACGACAGCGGGGTCGGCTACCTGCTCAAGGACCGGGTGTCCGACGCCGAGGAGTTCGTGGACGCGCTGCGCCGGGTCGCCGCGGGCGAGACGGTGCTGGACTCCGAGGTGGTCAAGCAGTTGCTGGCCCGCAGCCGGCAGCGGGATCCGCTGGCCACCCTGACCCCGCGCGAGCGGGAGGTCCTCACGGCCATGGCGGAGGGGCGCTCCAACGGCGGGATCGCGACCGATCTGGTGATCGGCACGGCGGCGGTGGAGAAGTACATCCGCAGCATCTTCATGAAATTCGACCTGCAGCAGGAGGCGGGAGACCACCGCCGCGTGCTCGCCGTCTTACGCTACCTGGGAGCCTGAGATCACTACCACACCGAAGAAGCGTCGCGGGTGCCTGCTCGTCGGGCTGGCCCTCCTCGTCGCGGTCGTCGCCCTGGCCGGTTGGGGCGTGGTCGCCCTGCTCCCGGCGCACCACCCGTACAACGGGAGTTGGCAGCAGGAGGCGGCCGGCGCCGACCGCTTGACGGTCCAGTCCGGCGGTCTCGGCGTCACGCTGAGCCAGGCGGACACCCAGCAGGTCGCGGTGGTCATGAACGGCAGCTACACGGGCCACCTCCCGCAGGTCTCCGTCACCCGCTCCGGGACCGAGATCGTGGTCACCGCCGGGTGCTCGGGCGACTGCTCGGAGCACCTGCAGATCACCGTGCCGACCGGCCTGGCCGCCCAGGTGAGCGCCGGGGACGCCGCGATCGAGGCGAAGGGCCTGACCGGTCGGTTGGAGCTGACCACCGGGTCGGCCGCGATCGAGGTGGACCGGGCGTCCGGCCCGCTGACCCTGCGGAGCACGGCCGGCGCGGTGTCCGTCACCGACAGCAGCTCTCCCACCGTCGAGGTGGCCACCACCGACGGCGCGGTCACCGCCTCCTTCACGGCGGCGCCGACCTCGGTGAAGATCACCACCAACGACGGCGGGGTCGAGGTCAAGGTGCCGCACGAGGCCGCCTACCACGTCGACGCGCAGAGCTCCGATTCGACGCCGAGCGTCTCGCTGCCGAACACCGACCAGAACGCCACGCACAACCTGTCGGTGAAGACCAGGAGCGGCGGCATCCTGGTCCACTGAGCACGGCCGCGACGCGACGGCGGCGGCGCCCCCGGGAGGTTCCGGGGGCGCCGCCGCCGTCGCGGTTCGGTCCGACTACCGCCGCACCTGCGCCGTGCGGGACAGCCCCATGCCCACCACCGCCGTGGCGGCCCACACCAGCGGGACGGTCCAGGGGCTCCAGCAGAGCAGCACCGCCGAGCCCGCCAGCGCCGCCGCGACAGCAGGCGCCTTCCGGGTCCACCGCGCGCGGCGGCGCTCGGCCAGGCGCTCCCGCAGCAGCTCCTCGACCACCTCGGCCACCCGGTCGTCGATGGTGTCCCCGTACCGGGCCAGGAACTGCTCGATGTCCCCGGCCTCACCGGACTTGCCGGCACCGCTCAGCTGTCGATCCGTCATGTCTCCACCATGGCGGGCCGCGAGCCCGCGGTCGGCCGCGCCCACCCACCAGTCGTGCGGGGGTAATCCCTACCCCCGAGGGATCGGCCAGGCTCGGCGGCACCGCGATCCGCCGAGCCGCGAACGCCGATGGCACCCCCGGGTCCGCGGGGGTGCCATCGGCGAGGTCCGGTTGACGGGTGGTCAGGTGATCGGGACCACCCGGGGCCGGGCCAGCCGCCGGTAGTCGGCCGCCCGGATCGCCACCGACCGGTCCAACCGGGCGGCGTTGAAGAAGAGTTCCGGCTCCTCGAAGAGCGCCGGATCGGCCAGCACGGTCAGCTCGGGGTGGAAGGAGAACGGGGTGATGGTCCCGCTCACCGTCGCGCCGAACCGCTCGGCATCGGCCTGGCTGGCGAACCTGGCCTTGCGGCCGGCGCACTCGCGGGCCACGCTGGGCAGGTCCACCCGGCGGTCGCCGGGGATCACCGCCAGCACGTGGCAGGGGTCTTGGGACGGCCGCTGGACCGCGACCACCATGCACTTGGCGGCGGCCGACAGCCGGTGACCGCGCAGCTCGCTGGCGCGGGTGGTCTGCCCCTCCGGCGGGTGGTCCATCAGCCGGTAGGGGACCTCCCCCTCGTCGAACAGGTCGAGCAGCCGCCGGTAGGTCGACGGCGACCGGAGATCGGTCATGAGTCCTCCTCGTTGATCGAGCGGGTTCATCCGGCGGGCCGGTCCAGCCAGGGATCGACGATGATCTTCGCGTGCCGGTCCGGCTCGGCCAGCTCGGCGATCGCCGAGCCCAGGCCGTCCAGTCCGGTGACCCCGGTGATCAGCGCCGACGCGTCGATCCGGCCGTCGGCGATGGCCTGCAGGGTCTGCTTGTACTCGGCCGGGCTGCCGCCGAAGGAGCCGCGGATGTCCAGCTCCTTGCCGGCCACCAGCCCGGGGTCGATCCGGTCCGGCCGCAGGCAGACGCCGACCAGGACGATCCGGGCCCCGGCCGGGGCGCCGTCCACCACCCGGGCGAGCATCCCGGGGCTGCCGACGCACTCGAAGAGCACGGCGTCGGTGACCGGCAGGCCGCGGTACTCGGCGGCCATCCGGTCCAGCATCCCCGGGATCACCCCGAGCGAGGCCCAGCGGTCGTACGGGGACTCCACGGCCGGGTCGATCAGCAGGTCGGCGCCCAGCCGCTCGGCCAGCGCCCGCCGGGTCGGCGAGAAGTCCACGGCCACCACCGGGCCGTGGCCGCGGGACTTGAGCACCGCGACGATGCCCAGGCCGATCGGGCCCAGGCCCAGCACCACCGCGACCGACTTCGGGGCCAGCTCGGCCCGCCGGACGGCCCGGGCGGCGACCGAGAACGGCTCGGTGAGCGCCGCCGCCTTCGGGTCCAGCCCGCCGGGGACCGGCAGGGTGAAGGCCTCGGAGAGGATCATGTACTCGCCGAAGCCGCCGGGGAAGGCGGGCGTGTAGCCGATGATCCCGCTGCCCTGCGGCCCGAAGCCGATCGGCGGCCCGCACACGGTGCTGCCGATCGGCAGCGTGCGCACCGTGCCGGGCCCGTAGTCGACGATCTCGGCGGCGAACTCGTGGCCCAGCACCAGCCCGTTGCGGATGTCGTGCGGAGTGCCGCCGGTGCGGCGCATGACGTCGGTGAAGGCCTCCGGATCGCCGAGCGCGTGCAGGTCCGAGCCGCAGATCCCGCAGGCCAGCGTGCGCACCAGCAACTGCCCGGCCCGCGGCACCGGTTCGGGGACCTCCTCGATGGTCAGCGCCCCCGCGCGGGTGATGGCAGCACGCATGACGGTTCCTCCTTCCGGGTGAGCGGCACGGCCGGTCAGCCGGCCTGTACGGTCAGCCGCTCCAGCAGCAGGCCGGAGAGCTTCTCGATGGTCGGGTAGTCCCAGGCCAGGGTCGGCTCCAGTTCGATGTCGAACTCGTCCTCGACGTCGCCGCACAGGGCCAGCGCGTAGACGGACTCCAGGCCGTACTCGACCAGCTTGACGTCCGGGGCGATCTGCTCGGCTGGTATCTCCAGGTAGAACGCGGCTCGTTCGGTGAGCCACTGGGCGAGCTCGGCCTGCTCCGGGACCTGCTGGGTGGAGGTGGTCATCTTGGGGCTCCTTCGATGGGGACGGGGGTGGGGGTGGGTCGGTCAGTTCAGGGCGGCGGCGAAGTCGGCCAGCGCCGCGGTCACCTCGGCGGGACGCTCCTGCTGGGTCCAGTGGCCGCAGCCGGGCAGCAGCTCGGCCCGGGTCAGCCGCGGCACCCAGCGGTGCAGGTCGGCCAGCAGCCGGTCCGGGTCGCCGCCGCGGACCACGAAGTCCTGCTCGCCGGCCAGGTAGAGCGCGGGCACGGTGACCGGGGCACGGTTCAGCGGCGCGGTCAGCTCCCAGTTGCGGTGCAGGTTGCGGTACCAGTTCAGGCCGCCGGTGAAGCCGGTCCGGGTGAAGACCTCGCCGTAGACGGACAGGTCCTCCTCGGTCAGCCAGTCGGGCAGCCGGGCCGGCTCCGGGCACAGGTCCAGGAAGCCGCCGCCGTCCGGCACCACCGGGTCGAACGGCGGTGCGTGAGCGTCGGTGCGGGTCAGCAGCCGGCGCAGCGAGGCCTTCGGATCCGCCGTCAGCTCCCGCTCGGCCAGGCCCGGGTGCTGGAAGTAGAGCATGTAGAACCCGGGCCCGTAGGCGGCCTTGACGGCCGGCAGCGGCGACAGCCCGGCGCGCGGCCGGTACGGGATGCTCAGCGCGGCCACCCCCCGCAGCAGGTCCGGGCGCAGCAGCGCGGTGTGCCAGGCCAGCTGGGCGCCCCAGTCGTGGCCGGCCAGCACCACCCGCTCGCCGCCGAGCGCGCCGATCAGCGCGACCACGTCGCCGACCAGGTGGTGGATGGTGTACTGGTCCACCTCGGCGGGCTGCTCGGTGCCGCCGTAGCCGCGCAGGTCGGGGGCCACCACCCGGTAGCCGGCCTCGGCCAGCCCGGTCAGCTGATGGCGCCAGGAGTACCAGATCTCGGGGAAGCCGTGCAGCAGCAGGACCGTCGGGCCCTCGCCGGCCTCGGCGACGTGCATCCGCCGGCCGGCCACCCGCAGCTCCCGGTGGGTGATCTCAACCACGGCGACGGCCCCCGCCGACCGGGGTGGGCGCGCCGCCGAAGGCGAGCAGCCGGGCCAGTTCCTCCTCGTCGACCAGGCTGAGCCGGGCCACCGGCGCGTCCGGGGCGGCCAGCGCCGCGTCCAGCGCCCGGGTGAAGTACCCGGCGAACCGCTCGATGGTGGCCGGCTCGAACAGGTCCACGTCGTAGCGGAAGTCCACGGCGAGCGTGTCCACGCTCTGCCGCAGGTTCACCGCCAGGTCCAACTGGCCTTCGGCCTGCGGCAGTTCGAAGGGGGCGAAGGTGAGCCCGGCGACCTCGGCGGTCTGCCCCTCGGCGCCGTCCAGCAGCAGCCGCAGCAGCCGGTCCGGGGTCTGGGTGCCGATCAGGTTGAAGGTGATCCGGCAGAGCGAGGCACCGCCCGAGGTGCGCGGCCGGTTGACGCCCCGGGTGAGCAGCTCGAACGGGTAGGCGGCGTTGACCAGTCCGCCCCGCACCTGCTGGTCGGCCAGTTTGAAAGCCTGCCGAAAGGTGGTGCTCGGGGTGAAGGCGGCCCGGAAGACCAGGGTGTTGATGAAGTTGCCGACCACCTCGCGGCTGGGCGGGCTGATCCGGGTGGTAGTCGGGCAGCCGACCAGGAAGTCGTTCTGCCGGGTGAAGCGGTGCAGCAGGCCCTGGAAGGTGCCGAGCAGCACCGAGAAGAGCGAGACCTCGCTGGCGCGGGCCAGTTCGCGCAGGCCCTCGATCCGCCCGTCGGTCAGGTCCAGGTGGTAGGTGCTGCCGGCCCGGCTGGAGACCACCGGGCGCGGCCGGTCGGTGGGCAGTTCGGCGGCCGCGGCGCCCTCGCACAGCTGGTGCCAGTAGCGCTCCATCTTCTCCCCGCGCGGGGAGTCGAGCAGGCTGCGCTCGCGGGTCACGTACTGGTCGTAGTCGCTGCGCAGCGGGTCCAGCTCGCCGCTGCCGCCCTCGCCGAGCTGCTCGTAGGCGTGCAGCACGTCGCGCATCACCAGCCAGTTGGAGGTGGCGTCGGTGGCGATGTGGTGACCGGCCATCAGCAGCACCGCGTCCTCGGCGGAACGGCGCAGCAGCACGAACCGGAAGGCGCCCTCGGTCTCCAGCCGGAACGGCTCGTGCAGCGCCCGGCGCGCCGCGGTGCGCAGCCCGTCGGCGCTCATGCCGGGCACCTCGCGCACCTCCAGGCCGCTCGGCGCGGTCCGGTCCACGCTGCGCACGCCCTGCCCGCAGTCCTCGTGGAAGCGCGAGCGGAGCATGTCGTGGCGCTGGGCGGCGGCGGCCACCGCCGCGGCCAGCCGCGGCGGGTCGACGGCCGAGCGGATCGCCAGCGCGACCCCGGTGTGGTAGACCGCGCTGTCCGGGGCCAGGTGGTGCAGGAACCACAGCGCCCTTTGCGCGTGGGATAGTTGCAGGTGACTGTGCATGGTGCCCTCTCGTCCTGGGGTAGCGGTGGTCAGCGCCCGCGGAAGGCCGCCGGGGCCCCCGTCAGCTGGGCGCGCATCCCGTTCTGTTGGTCGGCGGTGCCGAACAGGCCCGCGAACAGGCGTCGTTCGAGGTCCAGTCCGCGGTCCAGCGGCAGTCCGTGGCCCTCGTCGACGGCCCGCTTGGCGGCGGCCAGCGCGAGGGTCGGCCCGGCGGCGAACCGCTCGGTCAGGGCCAGCGCCGCCCGGTGCAGCTCGGCGTCCGGGACCACCTCGTCCACCAGGCCGAGCCGCAGCGCCTGATCGGCGGTCAGCTGCTCCCCCGTCAGGATCAGGCGCTTGGCCGGGCCCGGACCGATCAGCCTGGGCAGCCGCTGGGTGCCGCCGGTGCCGGGGATGATGCCCAGGCCCACCTCCGGCAGGCCCAGCAGCGCCCCCTGGCCGGCCATCCGGTAGTCGGCGCACAGCGCCAGTTCCAGCCCGCCGCCCAGCGCGTAGCCCGCGATCGCGGCCACCACCGGTTTGGCGATCCGGGCGACCGCGCTGAACGCCCGGTGCAGCCGGGCGGTGAAGGCGTCGGCCTCGGCGGCCGTGCACTCCACCATGCCGCGCACGTCCGCGCCGGCGGCGAAGATCCGCCGGCCGCCGGTGAGCAGCACCGCGCGCACCCGCGGGTCCTCGCTGAGCTGCTCGGCGACGACCCGCAGCTGGTCGGGCAGCTCCGGATCGGCGCCGCTGATGGTGGGGCGGAGCAGCCGCAGGGTGGCCACCGCGCCGTGCGTCTCGACCCGCAGCGGAGCGGTGCGGCCGGGCCGGGTCGTGGTCTGCTCAGGCAAGGTGACGTCCGATCAGGTCGAAGCCGACGCCGTCGCGGTGGCGCTCCAGCAGCTCGGCGAAGACCGCCTGCTCGGGGCTGGGTGCGCCGGGAAGCGGCGGGCAGCCGAGCCGGGCGGTGAGCCGGCCGAGCGCCGCCGCCAGCCACTCGGGGCGGTGCAGGAAGGCGCTCGGGTGGTCCGGGTTGTGCAGCCAGACGCCCAGGCAGGCGGCGGCCGCCAGCAGCAGCGCGTACCGCTCGGCCAGCTGGAAGGAGACCGGTCCGGCAAGCGGGGTGCGGTCGCGCGGCGGCAACTGGTCCACCGCCTGCTTGAGCGCGGTCAGCTCCCCCATCAGCTGGGCGCAGAGCGGCCCGAGCAGCGGTTCGCCGCGCAGCAGTTCGGCGGCCGCGACCAGCGAGCCCATCAGCGGGTCGGTGCGCCCGGCGCTGGCGGACAGCCGGGCGAAGTCCAACTCGGGCAGCTCGCCGGACAGGTGGAAGAGCGTGCCGGGGGCCGCCCGGCCGTCCAGCCAGCCGCCCCGGGCCAGCCGGGGCAGCTGCGGGATCACGGTGGCCTGGCAGACCGTGCCACCGGCGTGCACCAAGGAGGCGACCGGCAGGTCCCGGGCGTGCTTCTGGAAGATCGCCTGCGGTCCCTCGCGCAGGAAGGCCCGGGCGCCCAGCACCACGCCGAGCGCGTCCACCAGGTCCTTGAAGAGCAGCGGCACCAGGTACTTGACCGAGGCGGCGTAGACGCTGCTCTGACCGGGCAGCAGGTGCAGCGCCCGGCAGACCGTGGTGGCGAAGGCGTCGGCCACCAGCAGGTCGAGGAAGGCGCCGCTGAGCACCGCGCGGGCGTGCGGCAGGTCGGCCACGCTGCGCTGGTAGAGCCGCCGGTCCAGGGCGAAGCCGGCCACCGTGCGCAGTTGCTGGTCCACCGCCCCGACCGCCGCGGCCGGCAGCACCGCGCGGGTGACCTGGAAGGCGCGCAGGATGGTCTCCATCGCCTCGCCCTGGCCGCCGGCCATCGCCGAGGCCGGCAGCGGGCAGTCGGTGAACTCCAGCCCGCCCAGGTACATCGCGCGCACGCCCGAGGTGCGGTAGCGGGGCAGGAAGCGCAGCCGCTCGCGCGGCATCGCGGCCATGTCCAGCAACAGCATCGAGTGGCTGCGGCTGCCGGGCTCCTGGCTGGTGCGGGCCAGTACGGTGACCGCCTCGGCCCGGGCCAGGTTGTTGATGATCTCCTTGCGGCCGTTCAGCAGCAGCCCGTCGCCGTGCCGGTCGGCGCGGAACCCGGTGCGGGTCACGTCGTTGCCGGTGGCCATGTCGGTGTAGGCGGCGGCGATCCGGCCGTTGCCGCAGAGCACCCGGGCCAGCCACTGCTGCTGCTCGGCGCTGCCGGCGGACCAGACGTTGACCGCGCCGACCAGGTTGCTGGCGCCGTGGCCCAGAGCGAGCGCGGCGTCCCGGCGAAAGAGCGGGCGCAGCAGCCGGGCCAGCCGGTCGGCCCGGTCCAGCCGGCCGCCGAGCCGGCGCGGCACGAACTCCGCGCCCAGCCCGTAGGCGTCCAGCAGTTGCTCGCCGGCGGCGAGCAGGTCGCCGCGGTCGTCGGCGGCCAGGCAGGCGGCGAAGCCGAGCTGGTTGTCCTGGTAGTCGGGGTCGCCGAACAGGGACTCCAGCGGGTCGGGGGTGCCGAGGTCGGTGTAGAGCGGGGCGAGGGAGGTCGAGGTGGTCATGCGTGGCCCTTCACCAGCGGGTAGTGCAGGAGGGAGTGGAGGGTGCCGGCGGCCTGCTGGCGCTCCAGGTGGGGGATCAGTCGGTCCAGCACGTCGTCGTCCGGGCCGGGCCGGCCGGGGCCGTGCAGCTGGGTCAGCACCCGGGCCAGCACCGCCTCCAGCCAGAGCCCGCCGGCCCATGGGTTGACGCCGTCGTCCTGGCCGGCCCGGTTGCGCAGCCACAGCTGCACGGCGGCCGCGGCGGCGAAGCAGCGGGTGTACCGTTCGGCCAGTTCGAAGGCTTCGGCCGGGGCCTCGACGGCGACCGGGCGGTACTCGACCAGTTCGACGGCCAGGCCGTCGGCCACCGCCATCACCGCCTCGGCCCGCCGCAGCAGGGAGGCGGGCAGCTCGCCGCGCCCGGCCAGTTCGGCCAGTTCGGCCACCGCGGCCGGCAGCGACTGCAGCACGCTGGTGCCGGTGCGCGGCAGCAGGCTCAGCCGCTCGCGGTCGAAGGCGGGCAGGTCGGCGGACAGGTCCGCGGCGGCGGCCAGGCCCGCCTCGTCCACCGTTCGCCGGCGCAGCTGACGGCCCAGCAGCGGGAAGTTGTTGATCAGCGAGTGCAGGTTGACCAGGGTGTTGCCGTCGAAGACCGAGACGATCCGGTGGTCGCGCTGGACCTTCTGGAAGCGGCCGTGCTCGAACCCGTCGCCGACCAGCAGCGAGCGGGAGCCGAGCACCGCGGCGAGCCGGTCGATCACCTGGTCGATCAAGGTCGGCACGTAGTACTTGGTGACCGCCGAGACGGCGGCCAGCTCGCCGGTGAGCGCGTGGATGCCGCGCGCGGCCACCAGGGTGACCGCCTCGGCGAGCAGCAGGTCCGCGTAACTCTGCGCCAGCAACCGCCGGGTCTGCGGCAGTTCGATCAGCCGGCGGCCGTAGGCCTCGCGCCTAGTCGCGTAGCCGGCGGCCAGCTGCAGCGCGTTGTCGGCGGCGCCCAGCGAGAGCGAGGCGCACAGGATCCGGGTCAGCTGCAGGCTCTTGAGCACGATCTCCAGGCCCGCGCCCTCGGCGCCGACCAGGGCCGAGCGGTCCACCTCGGCGTCGGTGAAGGCCACTCCGCTGATGTCGGCGCCGCGGATGCCGTGCAGCCGCACCCCCGGCAGCGTGCGGTAGGCCGGCGGGCGCAGCCGTCGCTTGTCGATCAGCAGCAGGCTGAACTCGCGGGCCCCGCTCTGCTCCCCGGTGCGGGCCAGCAGGCAGACCAGCCGGCCCCGGTTCGCGTTGTTGATCAGCCACTTCTCGCCGCTGACCCGGTAGCCGCGGCCGCCGGGCCGGGCCACCACCTCGCCGGCCAGCAGGTCGCTGCCGTGCTCGCGCTCGGTCAGGCCCCAGGAGACCATCTCGCCGTCCTGCACCAGGGCGGCCAGCTCCTCGGCCTGCGAGCGGCTGCCGCCGACCCAGACCGAGACCGCGCCCAGGAAGGTCTTGCCGTGCGCGATGGCCACCGTCAGATCGCGCCGGGCCACCGCGCGCATCAGTTGCAGGCCCTGCTCGAAGTCGTCCAGCGCGCCGCCGAACTCGGCCGGTACGTACTGGGCGGGCAGGCCGAGGACGTCGAGTTCGCGGCAGATCTCCACCGGGAACTCCTCGCGGTCGTCCAGCGCGCCGCACCGGGCGTAGCTGAACAGCCGGCCCTGGTCCTGCGGGTCGCCCAGCGCCCGGTCCAGCCGGTGCGCGCTGCGGAAGGCGGAGTGCGTCATGCCCCGACCGCCTTCGCCCGCCGGCGGTCGGCGGTGGCCGGCGCCAAGTCCTCGTAGAGCGGCTCCAGTTCACCGGCGAGGAACAGTTCGCGCATCAGCGTGCGCTGCACCTTGCCGCTGGTGGTCTTGCGGACCTGGCCGGGGCGCAGCAGGACCAGGTTGGGGATCCGTACCCCGATCCGCTCGGCCAGCTCGCCGCGCAACCGCCGGGTGAAGGCGGGCAGTTCCTCCTCGGCGACGGCCCGGCGGCGGATCTCGTGCATCGCCACAATCTCCTCCCCGGCGCCCGGGACCGAGCAGACGACGCCGCTCAGTCCGCTGAACGCCTCGTCCAGCTCGGTCAGTTCGCGCTCGATGTCCTGCGGGTAGAGGTTGCGGCCGTTGATGATCAGCACCTCCTTGAGGCGTCCGGTGACGTACAGCCGGTCCTGGTGCAGGGCGCCGGTGTCGCCGGTGCGCAGGAAGCCCTCCGCGCCCTCGGCGGTCACCGCCCTAAAAGTCCGCGCGGTCGCCTCCGGGTTGCGCCAGTAGCCCGCGGCCACGCTGGCGCCGCGCACCCAGATCTCGCCGACCGCGCCGTCCGGCAGGCTCGCCAGGGTGGCCGGGTCGACGATCCGCAGCTCCAGGTCGTGCACCGAGCCGCTGGCCACCAGCGGCTGCGCGCCTGGGGTGCCCGCGGCCAGCGGGCGGAACTCGTTGGCCGCCAGCGCCACCGGGTCCACCGCGGTCACCGTCGGCGGTTCGGCGGGCAGCGTGGCGGTGACCACCAGGGTGGTCTCGGCCATCCCGTAGCACGGGCTGAACACCTCGGCCCGGAAGCCCGCCGGGGCGAACCGCTCGGAAAAACGTTGCAGCGTACGGGCGTTGACCGGCTCGGCGCCGTTGCCCGCGGTGCGCAGCGTGCTCAGGTCCAGCGTGGCCAGCTGGGCGTCGGTCACCCGGCGGGCGCACAGCTCGTAGGCGAAGTCGGGCGCCACCACGCCGTTGATCCGCCGGCTGCCGATCAGCTCCAGCCACAGGTGCGGGCGGCGCAGGAAGGCCATCGGGGCCAGCTGGTAGACGATCGCGCCCAGGTACAGCGGGGTGATCAGGGTGCCGAACAGGCCCATGTCGTGGTGCTGCGGCAGCCAGGTGGCGACCCGGCTGTCCGGGCCCAGGCCGAAGCCGCGGATCATCAGGTCGATGTTGTGCCGCAGTCCCCGGTGGGTCACCATCACGCCCTTGGGTGCGCTGGTGGAGCCCGAGGTGTACTGGATGATCACCAGGTCGTCGTCGGCCGGCTCCGGGACCTGCCAGTCGGGGGCCGGCTCCAGGGCCAGCTCGTCGGTGGCCACGCACGGGACGTGCTCGCTGCGCGCCTCCGCGAGCAGCGCCCGGCCGGCCTGGTGGTTGGCAGCGTCGGTCAGCAGCAGCCGCACGTCGGCGTCGCGCACGATGCCGTCCGAGCGCGAGCTGTGCCCGCGCTGGGCGGTCGGCTGCGGGGCCGGTACCGCGACCACGCCCGCGTACAGGCAGCCGGCCAGCACCGTGACGAACTCGTGGCCCGCGCCGTACAGCAGCAGCACCCGGTCGCCGACCCGGCAGCGCCGGCTCAGCCAGCGGGCCACCGAGCGGGCCCGGGCGTCGAGTTCGCCGTAGCTGAGCGACTGCTCGGCCAGGCCGCCGGCGGCGGCCTCGACGTGGACCAGCGCGGTCCGCTCGGGGTGTTCGCGGGCGTGCTGCCGCAGCCGGTTCACCAGGTGGTCGGCCATGTCGGGGTGCTCCTCTCGTTGGGGGTCGGGGCCAGGGTCACGGGCGGGCGGCGCGGGAGAGCTGGAGGACCTGACGCAGCCTCAGGTCGGTGTTCAGATGGCCGGTCAGGTAGCCGAGCAGCGAACGCTCCTGGGGCTCCAGGTAGAAGTGGTCGCCCGGGAAGACCCGCAGCTCGAAGCCGGCGGCGGTGGTGTCGGCCCAGGCCGCCACCGACTCCGCCTCGCACTCCTCGTCCTGCGCGCCCACGCAGGCCACCACCGGCAGCCGGTGCCGGGGCGCGGCCGGGTCGGGCCGGTACTCGGCGGAGAGCGCGAAGTCGGCCCGGATGCTCGGCAGCACCAGTTCGCGCAGCGCCGGGTCCTCGAAGGCGTCCAGCGACTTGTGGCCGAGCCGGCGCAGCTCCTCCAGGAAGGCCTGGTCGTCCTCGGTGGCCGGCGCCTCCCGGTGGCGCCGGTGCGGCGCCTCCGAGCCGGAGGCGAACAGCCGCACCGGCTGGACGCCGTGACGCCCGCTCAGTCGCAGCGCCACCTCGTGGGCCACCACCGCGCCCATGCTGTGGCCGAACAGGGCCAGCGGCACCCCGTCGCCGGCCGCCGCGGCC
>FTKT01000266.1_pt2 | contig 17755 bp, 14 predicted proteins | sample 1658271 | NCBI WGS metagenome assembly FTKT01 (sample SAMEA3914811, study PRJEB12502) | metagenome | biome: forest; material: soil | place: Canada | collected 2011-08-04 | depth 0.3 m | reverse complement strand
CGGCGGCGGCCCGGGCGGCCATCTCCTGGGGCGGCACGTCCTCGACGTGGCTGGCGATGCTCCAGCGGTGCCCGAACGGGTCCTCGAAGCTGCCGCTGCGGTCGCCGTAGAACTGGTCGGCGACCGGGCGCAGCTCGATCGCGCCGGCCGCCAGCGCCTTGGCGAAGACGGCGTCCACGTCCTCGACGTAGACGTTCAGCAGCACCGGGGAGCCGCCGACCGACTTGGGGCCGCGCGCGCCGATCTCCGGGTACTCGTCGGCCAGCATGATCACCGAGTCGCCGAGCTGCAGTTCGGCGTGGCCGACCCGGCCGTCCGGTCCGGTCATCCGGTCGCCGCGCTGGGTGGCGCCCAGCACCGCGCTGTAGAAGTCGATCGCGGCCGCCGCGCCGTCGACGAACAGGTACGGCGAGACGCGCGGGTATCCGTCGGGAATGGGCTTCACAGCGGTCATGCACAGCCTCCTGGGGGTCTTGCTCGGTTGGCTGCCCAGCCTGGCACCGGGGGCTGCGGCCCGGCGGGCGCCGCGCGGGGCGGCTGGGCCGACCGGGTCCGCGGGGTCGGCCGGGCGGGCTAGCGGCGGTCCGCCGGGTGGCGCAACGGCGTGGGCCGGGCGGTCCGGAGCCGGGCGGCAACCGGTCGGTGATCGCCCGGCCGGAGCGTCGCGGCTCGCGGGAGGCTCTTTTCGCCCGCCCGGTCGTTAGATTGGAGAGAAGGGGCACTGTGTCTCAACCTCGGTCGGCCGGAGGGCGGGTGAACGTGATGAGCGTGCCGGGCGACGCCGAGCAGAGCCCGGTGGGAGCCGTCGGGCGGGTCACCGTGTCGATCCCGGCGGACGGGCCGGGTGAGGTGTTGCTGCCGGTGCGAGGCGGGAGCGAGGCGTTCGCGGCCTGGGCCGATCAACCGATCGCCCGGCACACCCAGGTGATGGTCGTGGAGCGCACGTCAGCGCGCTCGGTCATCGTCGTTCCGTTCATCCTCTCCTAGGGAGTCCGCGATGTTGTTCTGGCACGTTCCCGCCCCGAACGAGGCACTGTTGATCTCCGGCTCCAAGCGGCAGGCGCAGGACACCCAGTTCCGGATCGTCACCGGCCACGGCAGTTTCGTGATGCCGATCAAGCAGAAGGCCCGGATGCTCTCGCTGGCGCTGCGCGAGGCGGAGATCTCCGAGGACTGCGTCACCCAGCAGGGCATCCGGCTCAACGTACGGGCCGTCACCGTCTTCAAGGTCGGCGACGACTCGGTCTCGATCGCGAACGCGGCGCGCCGGTTCCTGGCCGAGCAGGACCGGATGGAGGAGCTGGTCGGGCGGATCTTCGCCGGCCATCTGCGGTCCATCATCGGCGGGCTGACGGTGGAACAGATCATCCGGGAGCGCGACCGGGTGGCCCAGGAGGTGAAGGCCGGCAGCCACAACGAGATGGAGAAGCTCGGCATCGTGGTGGACGCCCTGCAGATCCAGGAGATCGAGGACGCCACCGGGTACATCACCAACCTGGCCGCCCCGCACGCCGCGGCCGTCGCCAGCCAGGCCCGGATCGCCCAGGCCCGCTCCGACCAGGAGGCCGCCCAGCGCGAGCAGGAGGCGGCGGCGCTCAAGGCGCAGTACGAGCGCGACACCGCGATCAAGCGGGCCGGGTTCGTGGCCGAGACCGAGCAGGCCAACGCCAAGGCCGCGCAGGCCGGACCGCTGGCCCAGGCCAAGGCGACCCAGGAGGTCATCGAGGAGCAGACGGCGCTGGCGCAGCGTCAGGCCGACCTGGCGGCCCAGCGGTTGGAGGCGGAGGTCCGCCGCCCGGCCGACGCGGAGGCGTACCGGCAGCGCACGCTGGCCGAGGCGCAGCGCGACCGGGCCAAGTTCGAGGCCGAGGGCGAGGCGTACCGGCGCACCACGCTGGCCACCGCCGAGGCGCAGGCGGTCCGGGTGCAGGCGGACGGCACCGCTTACGCCGAGCGGACCACGGCCGAGGCCCAGGCCGCCGCCAACAAGGCGCGGGCCGAGTCGCTGCGCGGCGGGGCGCAGGAGCTGATCGCCGCCAACCGGGTGGTGGAGAACCTGCCGGCGCTGGTCGACGCGGCGGCCCAGGGCATCGCCGGCTCCAACCTCACCATCCTCAACGGCAGCGACGGCGTGGGCCAGGTCGCCGCCGGGATCGTCGGTCAGGGCCTGGCGATCCTGGACGCGCTGAAGCAGTCGACCGCGAGGCAGTCGCCCGTGCAGCAGCCTGCGCCGTCGCCTGCGCCCGTGCAGCCGTCGCCGTCGCCCGCGCCCGTGCAGCCGTCGAGCGGGGACGAGGGCTGAGGCCGCTCGCTCCTTGCCGCCGGGGCCGGGCGGGGGGAGGCTGGTGGGAGCGGGGGCGACCGGGGTCACCGCCAGGAGGCGCGCGATGCAGAACTACCGGATGGACAACCAGTGGGACGTCGAGCTGAGCTTCGCCGAGGAGGACAGCATCACCACGGCCTGCGAGGCGAGGCTGATCGGCAACGGGGCCCCGGACCTGAGCGCGCACGGCGAGTCGGTGCGCAGCTTGGCGGACCGGCCGGCCGCCCGGATCGGTGAGGAGGTCGCGGCCGCGCGCGCCCTGGACGCGCTCTCGCGCCGGCTGCGCGCGCAGGCCGACGGCGAGGTGGAGGACGCCAAGTTGCGCCCTGGTTATCTGATCTACTGACCGGCGCCCCAGCCTGGCGGGGCGCGGCCACCCGGCCGGACAGGCTCGGCCGGGCCCGGCGCCGGTGTATTCTGCGGGACGCGCCGCTGCGCATTCCCGCAGCTCGGAGCACTTGGCAGCAGACAGCACGTCATGGGGGACAGGTGCCGACGGTCCAGCGGATCACTTCTCGCAACGCCCGCTTCCAGCAGTGGCAGGCCCTGCTCACCAACCGCAACAAGCGCCAGCGGGCCGGTGAGTTCCTGGTCCAGGGAGTGCGGCCGATCTCGCTCGCGGTGGAGTACGGCTGGCCGATCCACGCGCTGGTCTTCGACGGCGGGCGCAAGCTGTCGCGCTGGGCCGAGGACCTGCTGGGCCGGGTGCGGACCGAGCAGATCGCGATGGCGCCGGACCTGCTGGCCGACCTTGGCGAGAAGAACGAGTCCGCTCCCGAACTCATCGCGGTGGTGGGAATTCCCACCGACGACCTGGGCCGGATCCCGGTGCCGGCCGACTTCCTGGGCGTGCTCTTCGACCGGCCGACCAGCCCCGGGAACATCGGCAGCATCATCCGCTCGGCCGACGCCTTCGGCGCGCACGGCCTGATCGTGGCGGGCCACGCGGCCGACGTCTACGACTCCAAGTCGGTGCGGGCCAGCACCGGTTCGCTCTTCGCGCTGCCCGCTGTCCGGGTGCCCGCCCCGCGCGAGGTGACGGACTGGCTGGCCGCCCAGCGGGCCGCCGGCCGCCCGGTGGTGACGGTGGGCACGGACGAGCACGGCGACTGCGATGTCTTCGACTTCGACTTCACCCAGCCGGTGCTGCTGCTGATCGGCAACGAGACCAGCGGGCTCAGCAGCACCTGGCGGGAGCTGTGCGACCACACCGTGAGCATCCCGATGACCGGCGCGGCCAGCTCGCTGAACGCGGCCAACGCCGCCACGGCCGTCCTCTACGAGGCCGCCCGGCAGCGGATCGCGGCCGGCCGGCAGGCGCTCCCGGGCTCGTAGCGCCACGGCCGGCGTACAGCGCCACGGCCTGCGTCGATGCGCGGCAACCGGGCGCCGACGCACGGGCGCCGACCGGTCCGCCGACCGGCCGGCCCCCGCGCTGCTTCTCGCTACTCGGCCTTCTCCTCCAGCGGCGGGAGCAGCACGTACGAGGGGTTGGCGATGGTCAGGAAGCCGTCGGTGTCGCCGACCATGCCCTCGGCCTGCAGGCGGGCGCCGGGCTGGATGCCCTGGATGGCGCGCCGGCCGTAGAAGACCAGGGTGATGCCGCCGGTCTCGTCGAAGACCTCGCACTCCAGGCGCGGGGTCCCGGAGACGGGGGTCACGTTGACGGTGCGGACCTGGCCCCGGACAGTGGCCCGGTTGCGCCAGGTGAGGTCGCCCATCGCGGTGCTGCCGTCGGCGCGGGGCCGCGCGGCGGTGGCGACGGCGCCGATGGGCGCGGGGCGGCGCCGGGCCCGGGGGCCGCTGCCGGGGCGGCCGGGGACCGAGAGCAGGTCGTCCGGGCGGCCGGTGCTGAGCACCTCGATGGCCTGGGTGACGTCGAACGGCACGATGGTCGCCGCGACGTGCGGCAGCCGGCTGGCGGCCTGGGCGATCCGGTCGCCGACCCGGGCGTGGAAGAGCCGGCCGAAGAGCGGGCCGTAGGCGCGCCGCGGTATCAGCAGGGTGACGTCGGTGCGGCCGTCGGCGGTGGCGCGGGCCGCGAGTTCGGCCACCGCCCGGCGCAGCCGCCGGTCGGGGCACTCGACGATCTCCAGCGGCACGTCGGCCGCGTGGCTGGCCTCCCAAGCGGCGCGCAGCCGCTCGGCCTGCCGGTCGTCCACCATGAAGTGGATGGCGCTCAGCTCGGTCGGGCGCAGGCTGCGGGCGTGGTGCAGGGCCTTGATCACCGAGAGGTCGAGCCGGTCCACCAGGACGTAGACCACGCTGCGGGTGTTCGCGGCCGAGGTCGCGGAGGCCGGGGCGGTGGCCAGCGCGGCGGTCTCCGCGCGGTAGCGGCCGTTGGTGCGGATCAGCGCCCAGACGCCGATCGGGAAGATCACCACGACCATCCAGGCGCCCTCGGTGAACTTGGTGACCGCGAAGATCACCACCACCGCCGCCGAGGCCACCGCGGCCGCCGCGTTGACCACGATCTTGAGGGTGCGGTTCCGTTCCCGGCGGACCCAGTTGTACTTCACCAGGCCGGCCGCGGCCATCACGAAGCCGGTGAAGACGCCGATCGCATAGAGCGAGACCAGCTGGGTCAGGTTGCCGCCGGTGGCGATCAGCAGGACCAGCGAGGCCACCGTGAGCACGATGATGCCGTTGGAGAAGGCGAGCCGGTGGCCGCGGATGGTCAACTGCCGGGGCAGGAAGGAGTCCTCGGCCACGAAGCTGGCCAGGAACGGGAAGCCGTTGAAGGAGGTGTTGCCGCCGGTGTAGAGGATCAGCGCGGTGGCGATCTGGACGAAGGCGAACATCACGTTGCCGAAGCCGCTCTGGCCGAAGACCAGGTGCGCCTCCTGGGCCAGTACGGTGGGGCTGCCCGACTCGAACGGCACCGCGTGGGTCTTCCAGGCGAGCGTGGAGACGCCGAGCACCAGGACGCCGAGGATCGAGCTCATGATCACCAGCGTGCGGCGGGCGTTCGGCCCCTGCGGGCTGCGGAACGCGCTGACGCCGTTGGAGATGGCCTCCAGGCCTGTGAGCGAGGAGCCGCCGTTGGCGAAGGCCCGCGCCAGCAGGAAGAGCGAGGCGCCCATCAGCAGGCCGCCGCCCGAGTTGCCGATGTGGATGACGCCCGACGCGTGCAGGTCGGCGTCGCTCAGGTGCGGGAGATCGCCCATCAGCAGCCGGGTCATGCCGACGACGACGGTCAGCCCGGTCGCGCCGATGAAGAGGTAGGTCGGCAGCGAGAACGCCTTGCCGGCCTCGCGGATGCCGCGCAGGTTGCCGTAGAAGAGCAGGCAGACCACGCCGACGGTGATCCAGATCTTCTCGTGGTCGATGTTGACGTGGCCGAGCAGCTGCAGCAGCGAGGCGACCGCGTCGGTGCCGGCCGCGGTCTGCACCGCGACGGTGACGATGTAGTCGATCAGCAGCGCGACCGCCGCGACCTGGGCGACCCGGGGCCCGAAGTTCTCGCGCGCCACCACGTACGAGCCGCCGGCCTTGGTGTACGTCATCACGACGTCGCGGTAGGAGAGCGTGAGCAGCACGAGCAGCGCCAGGATCACCCCGGTGACCGGCATGACCAGCGCGAAGCCGGCCACCCCGACGATGGGGACCAGCACGGTGAGCATCTGCTCGGTGCCGTAGGCGCTGGAGCTGATGCAGTCCGGCGCGAGCACGCCGAGCGCGATCGGCTTGGAGAGCTTCTCGTTGTGCAGCTCGGAGCTCACCAGCGGCGGGCCGAGCAGCGCCTTCTTCAGCCGGTACCCCGGGCTCTCCGGAAGATCGACTCCGCCCATGGGCAGGACCGCGGGTGCCGCGGTCGTACTGCCAGGGCGATCGGGCGAGGCCATCTGGCCGTCCTCTCGAACAGGCGTACCTGGCATCGCCGCGCTGCGCTGGCCTCGGTACCACCGACTGAATAGCCGCCGTTACCGGGCTGCTTATTACCTTCTTAGCGTGTTTTTGTCGCGCTGAATGCGCCGAATGGGGGCCCGAAAGGGTTCTTAACGGGATCTTGATGGGCTGGTCACCCGCGGCGCGCCTGCTTGCGGTACGCGTCCAGGACGTCCTGGCGGAGCAGGGCGCCGAAGCCCGCCGACTCCAGCCGCAGGCCCAGTTGCGCCTCGCTGACGCCCAGCGCCTCGGCCGTCCGGGCGAGCTGCCAGTCGTGCGCCGCCAGCCGGTCGAGCAGGTGGCCGCGGCGGACCTGGTTCTCCGAGAGCCGGTAGGTCTTCAGATAGGCGATCCGGCCCGCCTGGTCGGTGATCGTCTCGCCGATGTGGTTCTGCTCCCCCCGGCGGAAGGCGGGCAGGAAGCGGGAGAGCGTGAAGCGGCCCATCCGGTACACGGTCTGCGAGGTGTACGAGGCGTCCAGCAGCCCGTCCGCCATCGTGCTGTCGTGGAAGAGCGCCCAGTCCCGCTCCTGATCCCGCGCCGCCGCGCGCAGGTCGGCGAGCGAGCGGATCCGGGCGTCCGCGATCCGCGCCCGGAAGTCGGGCAGCGGCATCATCAGCGTCGCGTAGTGGTGGATCAGCTCGCCGTACAGGTCCTGCAGCAGGCTCGGGTGCAGCGCCCGGTAGTCCTCGGGGTGCGGCACCGCGAAGGCGGCGGCGAGCGTGTCGGCGGTGTACACCAGCAGCCCGCACTGGGTCGGATGGATCTCGAACACCCGTAGCGCGTCGGCGAGTCCGCGCACCTGGGCGCCCACGTACGCCTCCTCCACCCGGGGCGAGAGCCCCTGCCGGACGGCGCGCTGCGACCACTCCTCCCAGAGGATCGAGGGGCCGCCGAAGTGCAGGGCCAGGTAGCCCTCCAGGGCCAGGTGCAGCGGCAGGAAGCGCAGCCGGTCCTTGCCCGTGCGCCGGGCCATCCGGCGGTGGAAGCGCAACGGGACGCTCTGCGGGCGCAGTCCGGTGCCCGGCCCGACCTGGGTGCCGTAGGCGGCCGCCGGGGTGCCGTCGCGGGCCCAGTCGGCCACGAAGCCGTGCGGGATGTACGAGAGGTAGGCCTCGCGCGGGCCGAGCCGGACCACGCCGCGATCCTCGTCGTAGAGCTCCTCGTGCAGGCGCAGATCGGTGATCGGCTGCTCGCGCAGCAGCGGCACCAGCCGGATGCCGCCCCAGACCTGCGAGGGGCCGGCGGTCAGACCGGTCAGGTCGAGGGTGCTCATGGTGACTCCCGCAGGAAGTTCTCGGTCCGGGCGGTCAGGTAGGCCGTCAGTTCGGCGAGGCCGGTGCGGCCCTCGGCGAACTGGGCGATCTCGACCAGCGCGGGCAGGTCCTCGGCGTCGCGCAGGCCGGCCGTGGGTACGGACGGCGCGAGCCGGCGCACGTCGAAGTCCTGCGCGTCGTAGACCGGGTTGAGGTGGACGACGCTGGTGCGGCGCTCGGGGTCCAGCCGGGTGCGCCAGATCCGCAGCACCTCGCCGGCCAGCCCCGGCGGCGCGTTGTCCCAGCCGTCGGAGACGATCAGCAGGCGGTCCGGCGCGGTGTCCAGCGCGTCCAGGATCCGCCCGCCGAGCGGGGTCGGGCCGTACGGGTAGCCGAGCAGCGGGTCGGTGCGCCCCGAGGTCCAGAAGGCGGTGTACCCGCCGGCCAGCGCCTCCAGCAGGTAGTGCGCGGCGAGCGCGGCCGCGAGCGGCCGGCGGCGCTTCTGGCCGGAGCCGATGGTGGAGAAGCTGTCGTCCAGCACCGCCGCCACCTTGCCCCAACTGCCCTGGTGCGCACCGGCGGTACGGCGGGCGGCAGCGCGCAGCGCGTCGGTCAGCTCCGCGCGCCGGGCCACCCGGTCGGCCGGCGGCAGCGCCAGCACGTACGAGGCGAGCCGGGTGAGCGGCATCCGGGACAGGTCGGCCCGGACCGCCTCGGCCCGGTGGCCGCGCGCGGACTCCTGCAGGCGCAGTTGCTCCAGGCGGGTCATCCGGGGAGCGATCCGCTCCAGGAAGACGGCTCGCGGGATGCCGTGCTTGGCCGCGAAGCCCTCCGCGACCGTGTAGGGCAGCTCGTAGAGCGCGGACTGCTCGTAGTGGGCGCGGCGCCAGGTCTCCAGCACCGGGGCGGCGAACCGCCCGCGGCTCCGCGGCGCGAACAGGAAGTCCCCCAACTCCTCGGTGGCAGGCGTGAGATGGGCGTGCCGCAGGGTGAGCTTGAGGCTGCTGCGGTACTTGACGGCGTCGAAGGCCGGGTCCGGGCGGGCCGCCGCCCAGTCGCGCATGATGGCGCGGGTGCGGCGGTTGTTGACCTTGGCCCGGCGCAGCGCCTGGAACAGCTTGTAGACCCGCTGCGGCGGTATCAGCGCGAGCCGGCGGGCGATCAGCCGGCCCTCGCCGCGGCGCTGCTCCGCGTCCGCCTCGCCGGCGCTCTCCAGCAGGTGGCGGATGATCAGGACGGCGTTGTGGTCGTTGATGTCCAGCGCGAGCGTCGCGGCGTAGAGGTCACGGTAGTTGCCGATCAGGTACGCGTGCAGGAAGTCCAGCGAGAGCCGCTGCTCCTGCGCGTCGGCGCGGAACTCGCGCTGGCCGGTGGAGGTGATCGCCGCGTTGACGAAGATCAGCACGTCCTCGGCGGCGATCAGGTCGGCCTGCGAGTCCATCGGGACCCTCCCCGCGTGGGCAAGTGGGCAAGTGGGCGTATGGGCAACTGGTCGAACGGGCAAGGGGATGCCGGCCGGGGAATGGGGGCACGAGCTGCGAATCATTGCGTTAAAGGCAGGTTCCGGAAGTCGCACCGGAGTCCCGCGGCCGGCTGACCGACCGTAGCATCACGGGCCGGCCGGCCTTGAGGGGTTTTCGGGTGAGCCTTCCACCGAAGACCGACCGGTCGGCCGCCCCACGCGCGACAATGGACGCATGTGCCGGAGTATCAAGACCCTCAGAGCCCCCGCGATGCCCGAAGTGACCGAGGACGACATCCACGCGGCGGCGCTCCAGTTCGTCCGCAAAGTCTCGGGCTTCCGCGCCCCCGCGGCCCACAACCGAGCCGCCTTCGACCAAGCGGTGGCCGCCGTCACGGCCGCCACCCGAACCCTGCTCGACGATCTGGTGGTACGCGGCGCGTCCTGAGCATGAGCGCAACCGCCGCCCACGCAGAGCGCTCGGCCGGGAAACCCCAGCCGAGCGCCTGCATGATCTGTTCACGGCCTGGGCGGTCGATGCCGCCGGTTGTGTGGGGCGGTGCTCAGAGGTCGGGGATCCAGCTGCCGTGGAGGCCGAGGGGGACGCGGATCGGTAGGTGGATCACGGCTACGGGAGAGCCTGCGATGTCCTGGGCGGAGAGGATGACGAGGTCGGTGGCGGCGCGGTCGGGGTTGGCGACCAGGGAGAGGAGGTAACCGTCGTCTTCGGGGGTGGCCGGGCCGGCGGGGGCGAAGACTGCCTCGCTGACCGCGTGGCCGGCGGGGAAGGCGTGTGTCTCGGTCAGGCCGGTGGTGAAGTCCCGCTTGAGGATCGCCTCGCCGCTCTTCGGCTGGAAGGTGCCCAGGCCGGAGACGGTGTAGCCGAAGCGGTGCGGGCGACTGGAGAGTCGTTCGTCGATTCGCGGGTACTCCTGGGCCCGGTCGTCCAGGGTCTCCTGGTGGACCTTGCCGTCCTGCGGGTCCAGGGTCCACCGCTCCAGCACCGGTGGCGGGTTGTCGTCGAGCCGGCCCTCCTGGAGCATCTTGGGGAACTTGACCAGGTCGATCACTACCCGCTCGCCGTCGTCGTAGGCGTTGAGGGTGTGGAAGACCCAGCACGGCTCCACGTCGAACCAGCGGATGCTGTCGGCGTCGCCGTCCCGCGGCAGCAGGCCGACCCGGGCCGGGTGGGCGTCGTTCCAGGCGTACGGGAACGGCGAGCCGCCCATCGCCAGGTCCATGCTGAAGGTGATCGGGAGGTCGTAGATGACGGCGTAGCGCGCGGTCAGCGCCAGGTCGTGCACCAGCGGGCTGTCGGCGACCGGGATGTCCACGGTGCGGGTGATCGCCCCGGTGGCGTCGAGCACCGAGTACTGGACGTGCGGCCAGCCCCAGAAGTAGGCGACGGCGTGCAGTTCGCCGGTCTCCGGGTCGCGCTTGGTGTGCGCCGAGTAGGTGCCCGGCAGGGTGCCGCCGAAGTCGGAGGGCCCCAACGAGTCGAGCTCGTAGCCGAGTTCGTACGGGGTGGCGCCGCCCTCGCCGAGTGCGAAGGTGCGGCCCGCGTGGCCGATGACGCTGGTGTTGGGGGCGGCGTCGATGTCCGAGAAGAGCGGGCCCGGTGTCCACTGCTCGTTCAGGGCCTCGGCGACGGCCTTCGAACGGACCCACCGGTTGCGGTACCACTCGGCGCGGCCCTCGCGCAGCCGGATCCCGTGTACCATCCCGGAGCCGACGAACCAGTGGTACGCGGCGGCGTCCTCCAGGCCCAGCGGGTTGGGGCCGTTGCGCAGATAGCGGCCGTTCAACTCGACCGGAATCCGACCGGTCACCGGTAGATCGTAGGTGGTGATCTCCTCGGTGGCCGGGGCGAACGGCCCTTCGAGGTAGCGGTTGCCCATGGATGCTCCCGTAGCGTCGGTCTGTTGCGTCGATGCAAGCAGCCCGGGCTAAAGAGCACCTTGTGCGGCGCTACCCGGTGAGGGTGTGAGGTGGATCACCGATGCGGGTGTGTACGTGCTTTCGCTGATGCCCGCTGACGGCTGGTCATGCGAGTCTCATCAGGCTAGACCAAGGAGTCGGTTACCTACCGGAGGCGAGTTCATGCGCTTTGAAATCCTAGGCCCGCTCCGCGTCGTCGACGGTGATGAGGTTCTCACGGTCAGCGCCCGGAAGGTAGAGGTCCTGTTGGCGGCGCTGTTGATTCGTTCGGGGGAGATTGTTTCGTGTGAGCAGTTGATCAGTGAGATCTGGGGTGACGATCCTCCCCGGCGCGCGACCGCCGCGCTGTACGTGTACATCTCCCAGTTGCGCAAGATCCTGGACCGGCCCGGCCGCGAGCAGAGTGTGATCGTCACCCGGGCGCAGGGCTATCTGATCGCCCCTCGGGAGGGCGAGCTCGACCTGCGGGTGTTCGAGCAACTGGTCCAGCAGGGACGGGCGGCGGTCCGCGAGCAGCGGCACCGCGACGCCGTCGCCCACCTCACCCGGGCCCTGGACATGTGGCGCGGGCCGGCGCCGGTGGACCGGCGCAGCGGGCCGATCGTCACCGGGTTCGTCGCCTGGTTGGACCAGACGCGGCTGGAGTGCACCGAGAAGCTGGTGCAGGCCAATCTCGAACTCGGCCTGCACAGCGAGTTGATACCGCTGCTCTTCGTGCTGATCGCCGAGCACCCGCTGCACGAGGCGTTCTATCGGCAGCTGATGCTGGCGCTGTACCACTCCGAGCGGCGGGGCGACGCGCTGCGCGTCTACCGGTCCGCGCGGCAGGTGCTGCAGCGCGAACTCGGGCTGGAGCCCGGCCGGGGGCTGCGCGAACTGCATCAGGGCATCCTCGGGGTGGACCAGATCCCCGAGTTGCGGCAGGCGGTGTGACGATGGAACGAAGGACCGGGAGCGGGGGCACGGTGAGTGGGAACGCGGCGGATCGGACCACGGCGAGCGGAGGCGCAGTGGCCCGGAGCACCTGGCTGCGGGACTACCACCGGGCCGCACCGGGGACCCCCCGGCTGCTCTGCCTGCCGCACGCGGGAGGCTCGGCCAGCTTCTACTTCCCGCTGTCCCAGCGGCTCGCACCGCGGGCGCAGACGCTGGCGGTGCAGTACCCCGGCCGTCAGGACCGCCGGGCGGAGGAGCCGGTCGCCGACATCGGGACGCTGGCGGACCACATCGTGGCCGCGCTGCCGGATGACGGCCGGCCGTTGGCGCTGTTCGGTCACAGCATGGGCGCGGTGGTGGCCTTCGAGGTCGCCCGGCGGCTCGCGGACGGCCCGTCCGGGCCCGCCGCCGTGCTGATGGTCTCCGGCCGCCGGGCCCCCTCACGCCAACTCGTCGACACCGTGCACGAGCGCGACGACGCCGGCGTGCTGGCCGAGTTGAAGAAGCTCAGTGGCACCGACGAGCGGGTGCTGGGCGATCCGGAGCTGCTGACGATGATCCTGCCCGCCATCCGGGCCGACTACCGGGCGCTGGCCCGGTACGCGGTGGCGCGGCAGGAGGCGGTCCGGGCCGAGGCGGCCGGGCAAGGCTCGGGCGCGCAGAGTCCGGTCCCGCAGGGCGTCCCGGTTCAGGACCGGGTCGGCTGCCCGATCGTGGCCCTGACCGGCGACCGCGACCCGGTCACCCCGGTGGCGGACGCCCTGGCCTGGGCCGAGCACACCACCGGGGGCTTCGAGTCGCAGGTGTTCCCGGGCGGGCACTTCTACCTGGCCGATCAGCAGGAGGAGGTCACCCGGACGATCCGGGACGCGCTCAAGACGTACGCGTGACGGGGCGTCGGTCCCCGCGCGGTCCGCGGCTCGTGCGGATGGCGCGGGGACCGACGCCGCAGTGTGCGCGGTGGCCTCGGAGTGACATATCCATGCTGGTCGGTCGTATCGGGACGGCCGTCAACACTCGTGCATGCACTGCCCTTTGGTGGCCACCGGATGTGGTGGCCACCGGATGTGGTGGCCACCGGACTTTCGGCTTCTCGCGACCACCGGGCAGACCCACCGGGCAGACCCACCGGGCGCGCCCGGCGGGTCCGCCCGGCTGTTTCCCCGGACGGACCCGCGGGGCGTCTTTGGTGCTCCCTTTGCCGGGAGTTGGCCGCTACCAGGCCCGGGCCGTCCTGGTGCCGGCGGCCACCGGAGCCGCGATCGGGGTGACCGAGCCGGCCAGCAGCAGCGCGAGCGAGGTGCGTGAACCGACGTTCAGCTTGCGGTAGATGCGGGTCAGGTGCACCTCGACGGTGCGCGGGCTCAGCGACAGCTCTTTGGCGATCTCCCGGGTCTTCCTCCCGTCCCCGGCCATCGCGGCTATCTCCCGCTCCCTGGGGGTGAGTTGGGCCATCGCCACCGGTGCCGGCACGGGGGCGCGGAGCTGCCGGAGGATTCCGACGATGGTGGCCGAGCCGATGCGCTCGGCCAGTTCCTCGGCGAACTGCAGCATCGAGGCCTCATCCTCGGCCTGTGAGACCGCCGCCGCGCAGGAGGCCGAGGAGATCAGCGCCAGCGCCTGGTGGCGCAGCATGCCGAGCGAGGAGAAGAGCTGGCCGGCGGCGCGGTACCGGTCGAGCGCGGCCGGGACGTCCCCGCGGGTGCGCAGCGCGTGCCCGCGGGCGACCATGGCGTGTGCCGCGTGCGAGGCGTGCCCGGTGGCGCGGGCCACGGCCTCGGCGCGCCGTGCCCAGCCGTCCGAGGTCTGCACCGGGTCGGCCGGTCCGGAGAACGGCCGGCCCGACTCCATCACCGCCCCGGCCAGGAGTTCGAAGCAGCGGGCGCGCAACGCCATTGGCAGGTCCTCCAGTTCGGGTCCGCCGCCGGTGTCGAAGACCAGCGTCACCGCGCGCCGCCGGTTGCCGTGCAGCCGGGCGGTGACGGCGAGCGCGATGGCGGTGGCATGCGCCCAGTAGAAGCGCTCCCCGTGCATCGCGGCCACCGCCTCCTCCGCCAGCCGGACCGCCCGTCCGTCCGCGTCCGTCCACGCCGAGCCCAACGCCTCGATGGCGATGGCGAAACCGCGCAGATGGCGGGCGTTGCACCCCTCCGCGATCCATTGGGCCTCGTGCGCCAACTCCCGCGTCAGTGCGGGGCGGCCGATCTGCAGGTGGGTGATGGCCAGCCCGAGCATGAAGACCGGCTGGATGGAGCACTGGCCGTACTTGCGGGCGATCGCGGTACCCCTAGCGAAGTGCCGCTGCGCACTGTCGAAGTCGCAGCCGAGGGTCTCCGCCCAGGCCAGAACGGCGAGGAACATCGGATGAGCGGCCAGGTCGAGGTCGGTGAGCCGGTCGATCAGCCGGGCGGAGGCGGCGAGCGCACCGGCCGCTCCGTTGTCCGACGCATCGTCAGGTGTGGGATCCAGGGCGGCGTCCGAGGAGGTGGAGGCCTCCAGCAGGCGGGAGAGGCCGATGAGTGCGAGCACCGCCGCCTCGGCCAGCACCGCCCGGTGGGCGCGGGCGATCCCCAGCGCGTAGTCGGTCTGCCCGGCGGGCAGCGTCCGGCCGTTCATCGCGGCGACCACGCCCTCCATGACGATCAGCTGTGCGGCCTCCAGCGGCGGCTGCGGCAGCCGCTCGCACCGCTTGAGCTCCTCGCCCAACAGGGCCCGCGCCTCGGCGTAGTTGCCGAGCAGGAACTCCACCTCGGCGTAGAAGGCGGTCGTCTCCGGCGGCATCGTGTCGTCCGCGGACCGCAGCGCGTGCAGCAGGTCGCGGCTCTCCTCCAGCCGTCCCGAGACCCCGACCGCGCGGGCCAGCATGGTGGTCAGTGCCCGGCGCAGCTCGCCGGTGTCGCAGGAGGCGATGGAGAGCGCGGCCCGCAGCCAGCGGGCGGCCGACGCAGGGTCGGTCAGCAGGGCCTGTTCGGCGGCCCGCCGGAGCACCAGGACGTCGTCCGGCAGCGGATCCCCGAGGCAGTGCTCCAGGTGGACGGCCCGTTCGGCCGCCGTGGCGGCCCGCCCGGCCAGGAAGGTCGCGGCTCTGCGGTGCGCCGCGACCTTCCAGACCGGATCGGTCTCCTGCGCCGCCAGCCGGCACAGCAGCGGATGGCGGTAGGAGAACCGCACGCTGTCCACCGACCGGAGCACGTCCTGGCGGACCAGGCAGACCAGCGCCTCGGCGGCTTGTGCGACGGTCAGTTCGGCCACCGCGGCGATCGCCTCGCGGTCGCAGGAACCGCCGAGCACGCACACCGCCCGAGCGGTCGCCAGCGCGTCCGGGTCCAGCCTGCCGATCTCGGCGAGCACCGGCGCCGCGTACCGCTCCGGGACGGCTCCGGCGGGTCCGGTTTCGGCCAGCGCGAGCAGGAAGAGCGGGACCCCGTGGCTCAACCGGTGCAGCTCCCGGAGGTGTTCGTCGGCGACCGGCAGCCCCAGCATCCGGGAGGACTCCGCCAGGGTCAGTGGCTGCAGGTCGATGCGCTGCACCGTACCGAGCTCCACCCGGCGGGCCAGCGCGCTGCGCAGCGGCGGCGTCAGCTGCTTGGGACGGTGGGCCACGACCAGCAGCAGCGGTGTTGTCGCCGCGCGCCGCATCAGCCGCTCGACGAGGTCGACGCCGTCCTCGCCCGAGCAGTGGAAGTCGTCGAGCAGCACCACCGCCGGCCGGTCGCCGGCCGGGTCCGGCGGCTGGTGCGGCAGCCGGCCGCTCCCGGTCCGCCCGGAGGGCCCGCCGGCTCCCGGCTCGCCGAGGGAATCGGCATAGTGCCTATTCAGGACCGGAAGCCCGAGAGCCTCCGCCTTCGCGGATAAGGCGGCGAGCAGCCGTGATTTCCCCATACCCGGCGCCCCGGCGATCTCGATGACCCGGCCCTGGCCGCCTTTCAGGGCGTCGAGGGCATTCAGCAGCGGATCGATCTCCACCCGGTGTGATTTCGATGACAGAAAGGCTGACGAGAAATTGTCGGACATCTTTTCCACCCATGAACGCGAGGCCGACCAACTCTCCGTCGCAGGACACCGGGAGGTGGACGACGGGCAGGCTACGGTGCTGTAGCGACGAGACGGGGCTGTCTCCGGATGGCGGCCGGACCTGCCCCTATCGTGCGTGTGCCGGTGCCGGGCAGGAGAGCGTGAAGGCCCGGCGGCAGTCGGAGGTTCGCGTACATCGGCCGGCGTGGGGCCTGGGCGAGAAGGCGTCTTCGCGGTCAAGTGCGGTGCCCTGGTCCGTTGCACAAGTGGCAGGGTGGTGCACGACCACGCCTTTCTGTCGCTAGGAAGTCCGCAGCTGAAACGCTATCAAACGGGTAACAGATGTCAAGGAGCATGATCCACTGGCTCATTGCGATCGGTCGGCGCGGTTGCAATTGAGCTTAATCGACGCTTTAGTCCCCCTTTGGGGGGTCGGTGTCGACTCGTGCCATGAGCGTTGCCTATTTGGTCGGCGGCCGGGTCAGCCTGGACGCCGCCGCCACAGACCGGTTCTACGAGTCCTACGCGTCCGTGCGGCGCTCCTACGCGCAGGCCGCCGCGTGGACGGGGCTGACGGTGGCTCAACTGCGCACCGAGGAGCTCCCCTTCCAGCAGGAGGAGCGGCAGAGCCGGGGTTCGCTGCGGCAGTCCGCCTATGTCCTCGGCCTGGCCGACGTGCTCGCCGAGGAGGGGATCCGCCCCGACCTGGCCGGCGGCATCAGCCTGGGCGGGATGACCAGCAGCTGCCTGGCCGGCGCGATCGAGCGGGAGGCGTACCTGCGCTTCCTGCACCGGCAGCGGGCCGTGCCGCTGCGCGCGCCGGAGCTGCCCGAGCACGCCGTCGCGCGCGCCTTCTTCCCCGTGCAGGACGATCCCGGCCAGTACTACGAGCCTGCCCGGTCCGGCGTGCACCTCGCGGGCGACTTCGGCCCCGTCCTGGAGGGGACCAAGCGGATGCTGCTGCTCGGCGGCGAACGGGCCGCGCTGGAGGCGCTGGCCGCCGAACTGCCGGAGCGGACCGTGCTCATCCTCGAAGGCCAGACCATCGCCGCGCACACGCCGCTGCGCGATCACGAGACCGGCTTCATGGCGCCGTACGTGGACGCCGTCGACTTCGCGGACCCGGTGATCCCGCTGTACTCCTCGGCGCAGCCCGAGCCCAAGCCGCTGGCCACCGCGGGCGAGGTGCGCGAGATGTTCCTGCGCAACCCCGTCGCGCCGATCTCGATGCCCGGCCTGCTCGGGCAACTGGAGCGCGGTGGCGCGCGGTTGGGCGTGATCCTCGGCAACTCCATCCCCAAGGGCGTCATCGACTTCCCCTTCCCGGTGGTGCACCTCGTCGAACCGGAGGATATCGAGGAAGTACGCTCCGCCGTGGCCGAGTCGGCCGAGAGCGGCGCCAATGTCTGACCGCCCCACGGGGGTTGCCCTCTCCGTACTGGACATCGCCCCCGTCGTGGTCGGCTCCACGGCCGCGCAGGCGCTGCGGGACACCCTCGACCTGGCCCGCCAGGTGGAGCGGCTGGGCTACCTGCGGCACTGGTTCTCCGAACACCACAACACCCTCAGCCTCGCCGCCTCCGCGCCCGCGCTGCTGGTGGCCGAGGTGGCGGGTGCCACCGAGCGGCTGCGGGTAGGCGCCGGCGGGGTGCTGCTGGCCAACCACCGCCCGCTGGTCGTCGCCGAGCAGTTCGGCACCCTGGCCGCCTTCCACCCCGGCCGGATCGACCTGGGGATCGGCCCGGCCGTCGGCACCGTCAGCCCCGCCGCCGTCCTCGCGCTGCGCGGGGAGTCCGGACCGGTGGCCGCCGGGCTGTTCGCCGAGCGGACCGAGGAACTGCTGCGGCTGATGAACCCCGAGCCGGGCGCCGTCGTGACCGTGACGCCCAGGCCGGACGCCTGGCCGCCGGTCTGGGTGCTCGGCCGCGACGAGGACGA
>FTKT01001832.1_pt2 | contig 17804 bp, 15 predicted proteins | sample 1658271 | NCBI WGS metagenome assembly FTKT01 (sample SAMEA3914811, study PRJEB12502) | metagenome | biome: forest; material: soil | place: Canada | collected 2011-08-04 | depth 0.3 m | reverse complement strand
CGAGCTCAAGGCCAAGGGCTTCCGCTTCGAGAGCCAGACCGACACCGAGGTCATCGCCCACCTCGTCAACCACCTGTACGACGGCGACCTGTTCGACGCGGTGCAGCGCGCCGTCGCCCGCCTCAAGGGTGCGTACGCGATCGCCGTGTTCTGCCGCGACGAGCCGCACCGCGTGATCGGCGCGCGCGCGGGCTCGCCGCTGGTGCTGGGCATCGGCGAAGGCGAGAACTTCCTCGCCTCCGACGCGATGGCGCTCGCCGGCGTCACCGACCAGATCGTGTACCTGGAAGAAGGCGACGTCGTCGACGTGCAGCTCGGCAAGCACTGGATCAACGGCCTGCACACGGACGGCACGCTCAAGACCGTGCTGCGCGAGGTGCGCACCGTGCACGCGCACACCGGCGCGGCCGAACTGGGCCCGTACCGTCACTACATGCAGAAGGAGATCTTCGAGCAGCCGCGCGCGATCGGCGATACCTTGGACGGTATCAACGGCATCAGCCCCGAGCTGTTCGGCGACGGCGCATACAGCGCGTTCAAGGACGTCGACCAGGTGCTGATCCTGGCCTGCGGCACCAGCTACTACGCCGGCAGCGTCGCGCGCTACTGGCTCGAGAGCATCGCCAAGATCCCGACCAGCATCGAAGTCGCCAGCGAATACCGCTACCGCGACAGCGTGCCCAACCCGCGCACGCTGGTCGTCACCATCAGCCAGAGCGGCGAGACGGCCGACACCATCTCCGCGCTCAAGCATGCGCGCTCGCTCGGCATGACCAACACGCTGACCATCTGCAACGTGCAGACCAGCGCGATGGTGCGCGAGTGCAAGTTCAACTTCATCACGCGCGCCGGCGCCGAGATCGGCGTGGCCTCGACCAAGGCGTTCACCACGCAGCTCGTCGGCCTGTTCGTGCTCACGCTCGCGCTGGCGCAGGTGCGCGGCCACCTCCCCGACGACGTCGAGGCCGAACACCTCAAGGCGTTGCGCCACCTGCCGGCCGGCGTGCAGGCCGTGCTCGCGCTCGAGCCGCAGATCATGGCCTGGAGCGAGGAGTTCGCGAACAAGGAGAACGCCCTGTTCCTCGGCCGCGGCCTGCACTACCCGATCGCCCTCGAAGGCGCGCTCAAGCTCAAGGAGATCAGCTACATCCACGCCGAGGCCTACCCCGCCGGCGAACTCAAGCACGGCCCGCTGGCGCTCGTGACGTCGGCGATGCCCGTCGTCACCGTCGCCCCGAACGACGCCCTGCTCGAGAAGCTCAAGAGCAACATGCAGGAAGTCCGCGCCCGCGGCGGCGAACTTTTCGTCTTCGCCGACGCCGATTCCCGCATCGAGAGCGACACCGGCCTGCACGTGATCCGCATGCCCGAACACTACGGCGTGCTGTCGCCGATCCTGCACGTGGTGACGCTGCAGCTGCTGGCGTATCACACGGCGTGCGCGCGCGGCACGGACGTCGACAAGCCGCGGAATCTGGCGAAGAGCGTGACGGTGGAGTGAGCGGAGCGGCGGGCGGTCATGCTGATGATCTGCAGGAATGAGGCCTGTCGGGGCAGCAATAGGGTCTGTCTGGCGCCGCCTCCCACGGCAGCGGTGTTGCAAATAACGTTCACTACGCGACATTTGGTGTTGGCGGGGCTCGCCAGCAAGGAGTGACGTTCGTCGTCCGGCGACACCTCGAGCGACGGGGAATGGCGGACGTCGTGATTCGCGAAGATCAACGCGAACTCGCCAAGACGAAGTCGACGAACGCCTTCATCTTTGACGACTGATGTCGCCTGCTGGGGTAGTACAGATAGAACCCGGGAAACGTCGGCGAGAACTCCGCCAGCACGCGCTTGAGCCGCTTCGCACGGACATGCGGCAACGCCAACTTGTCGAAGGTGTAGGCCAAGCCCACACCTTCCAGCGCCGCGTCGAGCGAGAACAGCGTATCGGTGATCGTGAGGCTGCCGCCGATCTCGTAGTCGACGATACGTCCATCGACCGTGAACTCCCATTTGTAGATCCCGCCGCCTGTCGAGAATCGAAACCTCACGCAGTTGTGCCGCGCCAGGTCGGACGGGTGTTTGGGCACGGGACAGCGCTTGAGGTAGTCCGGAGAACCGACCACGTACACCGCCAATGGATCGCCCAAGGGAACGGCGATCATGTCCTTCTGAACGCTTTCGCCCAAGCGAACGCCGGCGTCGAACCCCTTTTCAACGATGTCGACGTAGCCCTCATCGTTGGTCAACTCGATCTGGATGTCCGGGTAGGCCTTCAGGAACCTTGCTATGAGCGGTTGCAGCACCATGGCAATGGAGATGCGGGCGGCGTTGATTCGCAAGACGCCCGAGGGGCGGCCCTGCTGCGCATTCAGTTGCTCACCCGCGTCGAGCACATCGACCAGCGCCGGACGTATGCGTGCCAGGTAGGCCTCGCCGGCCTCGGTGAGGCTGACGCTGCGAGTGGTGCGATTGAGCAGCTGCGCGCCCAGCCTGGCCTCCAGAGTGCGAATGGCCTGGCTGAGCGCCGAGGGCGAGACTTCCAGCTCGCCGGCAGCAGAGGCGAACCCCCGGTGCTCCGCGACCTTCCAGAAGGCCAGCAGTCCGTCCAGTTGAGTGAGCCTCATTCTGTGAAGAATATCTTCATAAGGCATTCAGTGCCAGATGGTTTTTCTTTCCAATGAAGCTTCCTATAGTCGATTGCATCAACTCAAGGAGCCGTCATGGCGGACAAGAAGGTTTGGCTCATCACGGGCGCCGGGCGCGGGCTGGGCGTCGACATCGCCAAGGCCGCTCTAGCGGCAGGCCACTCGGTCGTGGCCACCGGCCGCGACCCCGGGAAGGTCGCCGCGGCCCTTGGTGAAAGCGACAACCTGCTGACGGTCAAGCTCGATATCACCAGCGCCGAGGACGCGCAGGCCGCCGTCGCGGCCGCCATCGCCAGGTTCGGCGCCATCGACGTTCTCGTCAACAATGCAGGCAACTTCTACGCCGGGTTCTTCGAAGAGCTGAGCCCCGCCCAATTTCGCGATCAGATCGAAACCCTGATGTTCGGCCCGATGAACGTGACTCGTGCCGTGTTGCCGACGATGCGCAGGCAGCGCGCCGGCCTGGTGCTCACGATTTCCTCGACGGCTGGCCTGGCGGGTCAAGCCTTCTGCTCGGCGTACGCCGCGGCGAAGTTCGGCATCGAGGGCTGGATGGAATCGATCACCTTCGAGCTCGCGCCCTTCGGCGTGAAGACGATGCTGGTCGAACCTGGCTTCTTCCGCACTGAACTTCTCGGCTCCGACTCCACCCGATGGGCCGAGCTGTCGATCGACGACTACGCCGCGAGCACGAAGGCGACCATCGCCGCCTGGAGCGGCATGAACTGCAAGCAAGGCGGCGATCCGGCGAAACTGGCCGATGCTCTGGTGAAGCTGGGTGGGCTCGACGAGCCGCCGGCACGCTTCGTCGCGGGTGCCGACGCCGTCGAGGCCGCCGAGACCAAGGCCAACACGTTGTCGACCCAGGCAAACGCCTACCGCGACATGTCCTCGTCCCTCGACCACTGAACTGCTCGAGCCACCGTCAGCCAGCGAGCGGAGCCCCACGGTCGCCGTTCGCTCACCGTCAGGTCGGGATGCGCAGTGCCTCCACAACGAGAGTCAGCGCCGGCGACGCACGTCGGGTCGCGTAGTAGAGGTGATAGCCCGGGTAGGTCACCGCCCAGTCCGCCAGGACCTGAACGAGGCGTCCCGCGGCGATGTGGTCGACAACCATGTCCTCCGGCACCCAGCCCAGGCCATGGCCCGCCAGCGCCGCACGCACGATCAGGTCGCCGTTGCTGAACACCAGGCGTCCGGACACGTGGACGCTGACGCTTCGACCACGCCGTCGAAAGTCCCACGTCATCAACCCCCCATGCGTGGGCAATCGCATGCCGATGCAGTCGTGTGCGGTCAGCGCCTGCGGTGTCGACGGTCTGCTTCGACTCGAGAAGTAGGTCGGGCTGCCGATGACGACCATGCGCATGTCGGGCGCCATGCGCACGGCGATCATGTCCTTGGCCACGTCTGCACCCAGACGAACGCCGATGTCGAACCTGTCCGCGACGATGTCGATGAAGCGGTTGTCGCTGCTCATCTCGACCCGGATATCGGGGTACTGCGCAAGCCAGGCCTCGAGCCGCGGCCAGACCAGGCTTCGCACGGCGTGTTCGGTCGCCGAGATGCGCACCGTGCCTGCGGCCTTTCCCTTCAGCTCACCGAGAACGGCCAACTCCGCCTCGATGTCCGAAAAGCGCGAGGCAACGGTCTGGTAGAGACGTTCCCCAGCCTCGGTGGGCGAGACGCTCCGCGTCGTGCGATTCAACAGTTTCAGATCGAGCCGCCGCTCCAGCGTTCGAACGGTCTGGCTCAACGCCGATTGCGAGACCCCCAACTGCGCGGCTGCGCGCGTGAAGCTCCTGGCGCGGACCACGGCCGCGAAGGAAGCCAGGTCGTCGAAGCGTGCCATTGATTAGGCCTCCTTATGAGTTCATCCGCGTCCAGCAGTCTAGTCGCGGAATCGGCCAGCCCCTAAAGTTCTCTCATCACCTCCCCGCATGGGTACTGAACGACATGAAGACTCGCCAACTCGGCCGCAACGGCCTCCAGGTTTCCGCCATCGGCCTGGGCTGCATGGGACTGAGCTTCGGGCTCGGCCCGGCGGCAGACAAGCGCTACGGGATCCAGGTGATCCGCGACGCGTTCGAGCGCGGCGTGACGTTCTTCGACACCGCGGAAGGCTATGGCCCGTTCACCAACGAGGAGCTCGTGGGCGAGGCGCTGAAGCCGATCCGTGACCAGGTCGTCATCGCCACGAAGTTCGGCTTCAAGATCGACGGCAACGGCGCGACGGTCGGGTTGGACAGCCATCCGCAACACATCCGCGATGTCGTCGAGGCGTCTCTCGAGCGCCTGCGCACGGATCGCATCGACCTGCTCTACCAACATCGCGTCGATCCCGACGTGCCGATCGAGGACGTGGCGGGCGCCGTCAGCGAGCTGATCGCGGAGGGCAAGGTCAAGCACTTCGGCCTGTCCGAGGCCGGTGCCGCGACGATTCGCAAGGCACACGCGGTGCAGCCCGTCGCGGCGATCCAGAACCACTATTCGCTGTGGATGCGCGAGCCCGAACAAGCGTTGCTCGCCCTGTGCGAGGAGCTGGGCGTCGGCTTCGTGTCCTGGGGCCCGCTCGGTCAAGGCTTCCTGACCGGTCAGATCACGCCTGACATGAAGTTCGACGACCCCGGTGATCTCCGAAGCACCTTCCCGCGCTTCACGAAGGAAGCGCTGAAAGCGAACTTCGCCGTGGTCGACTTCCTGCGCGACCTTGGTCGCCGCAAAGGCATCACGCCGGCGCAGATCGCGCTGGCCTGGCTGCTCGCGCAGCGTCCGTGCATCGTTCCCATCCCCGGCGGCACCAGGCTCGAGCACCTGGACGACAACATCCCTGCAGCCGACGTCGAACTGACCGCGAGCGACCTGCAGGAGATCGACACGGCGTTCGCCGCGCTGGAGGTCGAGGGCGCGCCACTGTCGCCGGAACTGACCGCCCTCGGCGGACAGTGACAGCCCGCGACACCGTCTCGAAGGACAAGTCATCATGAGCAACGTCAACGTCGTCATCGGCGCCGGATCGATCGGCCAGGCCATCGCGCGCCGCGTCAGTGCGGGCAAGAAGGTGCTGCTGGCCGATATCAGCCAAGCCAACGCCGACGCGGCCGCCGAGGTCTTGAAGGACGCAGGATTCGATGTGACCACGACCACGGTCGACATCGCGTCCCGAAAGTCCATCCACGCGCTGGTCGAGAAGGCGACAGCGCTCGGCGACGTGGTCGGCGTCATCCACGCGGCCGGCGTCTCGCCGTCACAGGCCTCGCCCGAGAAGATCCTGGCCGTCGACCTGCACGGCACGGCCGTGATCCTCGAGGAATTCGGCCACGTGATCGCTCGCGGCGGCTCGTGCATCGTGATCGCGTCGCAGTCCGGACATCGCCTGGGTTCGCTGACCGCGGAGCAGGATAAGGCCCTCGCCACGACGCCAGCCGACGAGCTGCTGGCGCTGCCGATGCTGCAGCCCGGCGAGGTCAAGGATTCACTTCACGCCTACCAGCTCGCCAAGCGCGGCAACGTGCTGCGCGTGAAGGCCGAAGCCGTGCGCTGGGGCAAGCGGGGCGCGCGCGTGAACGCGATCAGCCCGGGGATCATCATCACTCCGCTCGCCAACGACGAACTCAGCGGCGCCCGCGGCGCGGGCTACCGCCGAATGATCGATCTCTGTCCGGCCGGACGCGCGGGCACGCCCGACGAAGTCGGCAACGTCGGCGCGCTCCTGATGGGGCCGGACGGCGCCTTCATCACCGGCAGCGACTTCCTCATGGACGGTGGCGTCACCGCGTCCTGGTTCTGCGGCGAACTCGCGCCCCGGTAACGCGCTCGCCCTTGCCCGCACGGACATGAACATGCAACACGACAGCTTGGCCGCAGCGGCCTTCACGTCTCCGCCCTCGGCCTCGGCTGCATGGGCCTCAGCTACGGCTGTGGCCCAGCCACCGACCGCCAGGAGGCCATTCGGCTGATTCGCGCCACGCATGAGCGCAGGCGTGACCTTCCCGGACACCTCACTGGCCGTGCGATCGACACAACTCGACACCCAGACCAGCAAGCTACCTATGCAATACGTGACCTTGAACACCGGCGCCCAGATGCCCATCCTCGGCTTCGGCGTCTTCCAGATTGCCGACGCGGCGGAATGCGAGCGCAGCGTCGTCGACGCGATCGACGTCGGCTACCGGCTCATCGACACCGCGGCCTCGTACATGAACGAGGAAGCGGTCGGCAAGGGCCTGCGCGCCAGCGGCGTGGCGCGCGAACAGCTGTTCGTGACGTCCAAGCTCTGGGTGCAGGACGCAGGCCATGAACGCACTCGCCTGGCCATCGACAAGTCGCTGCGCCGCCTGCAGCTCGACTACCTCGACTTGTACCTGATCCATCAACCTTACGGCGACGTGCACGGATCGTGGCGGGCGATGCAGGAGGCGTTCAAGGCCGGCAAGCTGCGCGCGATCGGCCTCAGCAACTTCCAGCCGGATCGGCTGATGGACATCAAGGTGTTCAACGAGATCCCACCGGCCGTCAACCAGATCGAGATCAACCCGTTCCATCAGCAGGAGGACAGTGTCCGCTTCATGCGGGAGAACGGCGTGCAGGCCGAGGCCTGGGCGCCGTTCGCCGAAGGCCGCAACAACCTGTTCCAGAACGAAGACCTGATGGCGATCGGCGCCAAGTACGGCAAGTCGGTCGGCCAGGTCGTCTTGCGGTGGCTGGTGCAGCGCGGCGTGGTCTCACTCGCCAAGTCCGTGCGCAAGGCGCGCATGGTCGAGAACCTCAACGTGTTCGACTTCGAGCTGACCGACGAAGACATCGTTCGGATCTCGAAGCTGGAGAGCGCCGCAAGCAGCTTCTTCTCGCACCGCGATCCGGCCATCGTGAAGTGGATGAGCGAGCGCCGGCTCGACGTCTGACGTGCGCGAGCGGAAGCTGCGCCCATCACCAATCCAGGAGCAACCACATGAAGATCACTCGCAACGGTTCCAGGCCCTCCGTCAAGGGGCCCGCCGACTGGTTCACCGGCGCCGTCCGCATTGACAGCGGCTTCCAAGCCGAAGAGGAGGGCCGCTCCGGCGGCGCGATTGTGACCTTCGAACCGGGCGCGCGAACCAATTGGCACACGCATCCGGCCGGCCAGACCCTGGTCGTGCTGTCCGGTCTTGGCTGGACGCAGTGCGAGGGCGGACCGCGTACCGAGATTCGCGCAGGCGATGTCGTCTGGTGTCCGTGTCGGAGGCGACATTGGCATGGCGCATCGATCACCACCGCCATGTCCCATCTGGCGCTCACCGAGATGATCGATGGCAAGAACGTCGAGTGGATGGAGCCGGTGACCGATGAGCAATATCAAGGCGGTGCGCTCGTCACCGAATAGGCAATCGCCGGCGCTGGTCAGGACGCCTTCGCGACGACGAGTCCGGGAGCGGGGCACAAGCCTGCGCATCCGGGCTTCCTTGACGTCGTGATGCCGCTCTCCGCGCCCGAAGCTCTGATCGAGCGGCTTCGCGCATGGCTTCCCGGTCTTCGTCCCGATCCTCGACCAGAAGCGTTTCGACCCAAGGCCCGCGTGTATCCAAGGTTTCGACCGCGAAATCCAGCCAGCTTGAGCAGCCCGCTGGTGGCGGAACAGGGCTAGGCCTGCTCACGACGCCTGCGCCTGAACGTCGACCTCGTCCAAGACCGGAAATGCGCTCGACCGAGTGAATCCAGACCCGGCACGCGTCGTTTGGATCTTGCTCAAAGCGGCGGCCGCCGCCGTTGTCTCGGACTTCTGCGCCAAGATGGCGCGAGGCCAGGTCAAGACGTCTCGCCTGTCTCAGACTTTGTCGGCCCGGTCCGCGCTGGCAAAACCGCGACCTGGGCCCCACTGGTCCGGATGAGCGAATGCCGGCAAAGGCATCGCGTTCGAGGGCCGATCGCATCTACCGAACGTTCGTCCAGCCTGGTCGAGCCTCCGGCGGTCCGCAAGCGACGTGCCATGCAACGAAAGTCTTCCGAGGGTAAGGGCATATTGCGGCGTGGCGATCAACACACCGAGAATCCAGCCGCCTGTGCAACCGGATCGACGCTGATGTCTCTCTTGGCCGCCTTCGCGAGGTGCTGCCGGCGATGGCTCGGCGGTGCGGCGCTGGCCGTTTCCGCCGCGCACCTGGCGTGCGCGCAGGCACCCGCCGCTGAAGAGGCGGTCGAGGCGGCCTATCTGCACAAGTTTCCGGGCTTTGTCGACTGGCCCGCCGACGCGTTCAAGACGGGCGACTCGCCGATCGTCATCGGCGTGGTCGGCGCGCCGAAGGTGCTCGACGAATTGACCAAGGTCGCTCGAGGACGGCTCGTACTGAACCGTCCCGTGGAGGCGCGCGCGGTCGACGCAACCGACCTGCCTGCCGATGTCCGCGTGCTCTTCATCGGCCGGGATGCCGTCGTCGATGTGAGAAGGCTTGTCGACGAGGCGCGTCGAGCCCACATGCTGGTCGTCACCGACTTGACCGACGGCTTGAAGTCCGGGGCCACGATCGACTTCGTCCAGGTCGACGGCAGGCTGCGCTTCGAGGCATCGCTGGTCGCTGCGCGCCGGGCCGAAATCCGACTGAGCTCGAAGCTGCTGAGCGTCGCCGCCAGGGTCGTCGAGGAGACACCGTGAGAGCCGACACCCTTCGCTCACAACTGACCCGGGCCTTCCTGCTGACGGCCCTGGTCGCCTTGGCGTTGAACGCCGTCCTGATCATTGCCTACGAGTTCGATCGCTTCCGCGCGCAGGCCGTCGACGAGTTGCATACGCAGGAAACGATCCTGGCGAAGGCGCTGGTTCCCTCCCTGGTGTTCAACGATCCGGACGCCGCCGTGCAACAGCTCGCTTCGCTCTCGGAGCGTCACGACATCCGCATCGCAGAAGTCTTCAGCAGCAACGGCCGCCCCTTCGCGCAGTACCACGCCGATCCGCAGGATGCGACCGCAATGCCGACCCTGAACCCGCTGCCCGGGCTGGGAAGTCGCTTCTCGGGCGACGACGTGGAACTGGCCTACGACATCTACCACGACGGGGAGCGTGTCGGCACCCTGTACCTGCGCTCCCACCACGATGTGCTGCGCCGGATCGGCAGCTACGTCACGATCCAGATGCTGGTGATTGCGGCCTCGCTCGGCCTGGCCTTGCTGGTCTTCGGTCGTGTCCAGGGAAGGATCACCGCGCCGATCGCGCACGTCGCGCGCGTGGCCCAGCAGGTGATGGCCCAGCGCGACTGGCGGCTGCGCGCGCCCGCTGCCGAGACGCGCGAGATCGCGGCGCTGGTCGATGCCTTCAACGGAATGCTCGCGGAGATGGAAGCCAATTCCGCCGAACTCGGTCGGGAGGTGGCCGAACGCCAGCGTGCGGAGGACGGGCTGCGAGCGGCGGACCGCCGCAAGGACGAGTTCCTGGCGACGCTCGCGCATGAGATCCGCAATCCGCTCGCGCCGATGACGAACGCCCTGTCGTTGCTGCGCCGCGAGGCCGTCACTCCGGCCGTGCGCGACAAGGCCCTCGGCATCCTCGATCGGCAGCTGCGCCACGTCGTGCGCCTCATCGACGACCTGCTGGACGTCTCGCGAATCACGACGGGCAAGCTGTCCTTGCAGATGGCCCACGTGGATCTGCATCAAGTGCTGCGATCCGCGCTGGAGCTCATCGAGCCCACGGCACGCGCTCGCCGGCTGCAACTCGTCGCGACCATTCCGGCGACTGCGTGCTGGTTGATCGGCGATTCCGCAAGGCTTCTCCAGGTCTTCTCCAACCTGCTGAGCAACGCCTGTCGATACACGCCCGAAGGCGGCCGCGTCGACGTGCAGGCAACGATCGACCCGACGACGGTGCGCGTCGACGTGAACGATACGGGGGTCGGTATCGAGCCGGCCATGCAGGAACGCGTGTTCGAGTTGTTCGAGCAGGGCGACAAGAGCCTGGAGAGAGGCAACACGGGGCTCGGCATCGGCCTGACGCTGGCAAGGCAGCTCGTGTTGCTGCACGGCGGATCGATCTCCGTGGCCAGCGACGGTATCGGCCGCGGGTCCACATTCACGGTCCGGCTTCCGATCGCGGGCTCCGCCCCGGCGCAACTGGGCGACTCGACTCCGAAGCTGGTTGCGGCACGCCTGGCCGGGCTTCGTGTCCTCGTCGCGGACGACAACGTCGACTTCGCCTCGAGCCTCCAGGCGGCGCTGGAGTCGGCTGGCATCGACGTCCGCATCGCGCACGATGGACGGACGGCGCTGTCGATGGCGCGCTCGCGGCCCGTGGACATCGCGATCCTCGACATCGGGATGCCCGGCCTCAACGGCTATGACCTGGCGCGCGAACTGCGTGGCGATCCGGCGACCGCAGCGATCGTCCTTTTCGCGGTGAGCGGATGGGGCCAGGCAAGCGACAAGGATCTGGCGAGCCGGGCCGGCTTCGACAAGCACTTCGTCAAGCCCGTGGCGCCCGAGACGCTGCTCGAGGCCATCGCCGAATCCATTGCGGCGGACCCTGCAACCCAGGCCGGAGGGCCCGATGAAGAATGAATCCAAGCAAGGGGACGCACGAATGATGCGAAAGATCTGCCACCTGGGTGCCGCTGGCCTGGCCACGCTCGGCCTCGTCGGCACGGCGATCGCCGGCACGCCCTCCGACACGTCGCAGTCGACGGATCTGGGCGATCTCAGCCTCGAGGAGCTCGGACAGATTCCAGTCACCCTGGTCACGGGGCGGCCGCAATCGGTGCAGCAGGCCGCCGCATCGATCTTCGTCATCACCGCGGAAGACATCCGGCGCTCCGCCGCCACGAGCCTGCCCGAGGCGCTGCGCCTGGCGCCCAACCTGCAAGTGGCGCGCATCAACGCGAACCAGTACGCCATCACCGCGCGCGGCTTCAACAACGCAATCGGCAACAAGCTTCTCGTGATGATCGACGGCCGCACCGTGTACTCGCCGCTGTTTTCGGGCGTCTTCTGGGACGCGCAGCAGGTCATGCTCGAGGACGTCGAACGGATCGAGGTCATCAGCGGCGCGGGCGCGACGCTGTGGGGTGCCAATGCCGTGAACGGCGTCATCAACGTCATCACGCGCCCGGCGCAGGACACGTCGGGCCTGCTGGTCGCAGGACATGCCGGTGCGGCGGGCAACGAGGCGTCGGTGCGCTATGGCGACCGGTTCGACGGCGGCGCCTGGCGCGTGTATGCGACCCAGCTGGATCGCGCGCGCACCTCGCTGCCGTCCGGCCAGGCGATCGACGATCACCAGGATCGCCAGCAGGCGGGCTTCCGGGGCGACTGGCATGGCGCCGCCGACGCGGTGACGCTGCAAGGCGACCTGTACCAGGCCGGCGGCGACGGGCAGACGACGACCGCCGCCGACATGTCGGGCGCCAACATGCTGGCGCGATGGCATCACGATCTCCCGGACGGGTCGAACTGGCAATTGCAGGTCTGGTTCGACCAATCGAGCCGGGACGAGGCGATCGAGTTCCACGACCACGCGCGCACCGTCGACGTCCAGTTCGACCAGGTGCCCGTGTTCGACAAGGACCACCAGCTCATCTGGGGACTCGGCTATCGACACGCGATCGACGAGACCGACCCGACCCCGCTGGTTGCCTTCGTGCCCGGAGCGCGCAGCCTGCAATGGGCCAACGCCTTCGTGCAGGACGAGTACCGGGCGGGCGAGCGGCTGCGCCTGACCGGCGGCGCGAAGGTGGAGACCAACGTCTATACCGGGGCCGAGTTCCTGCCGACCTTGCGGGCGAGCTACGACGCCGGCAACCTGGGCGCGCTCTGGGCCTCCGCTTCGCGGGCGGTGCGTGCGCCCGCGCGCCTCGACCGGGACTTCTACCTTCCCGCGAAGCCGCCCTACATCATCGAAGGCGGCCCGACGTTCGACTCGGAGATCGCGAACGTGTTCGAGCTGGGTCTGCGCGGGCAACAGGCGTCCGGGATCAGCTATTCGGTCACGCTGTTCCACGATCAATACCAGAAGCTGCGCGCCGGACACGCGGCTCCCACGACGATCGACAACCTCGCGTGGGGCGGCGTCTCCGGTGCGGAGGCATGGGCCGACGCGGACCTGGCGCGCGAATGGCGCGTCTCGATCGGTTGGATGGCGCTGCATGAAGCACTGCACGCTTCACCTGGCGCCGGCGCCAGCTCCGTTGAAAATCTGGGCAATGATCCACGCCAGCAATGGTCGATCCGATCGACGTCGCGTCTCGGGAACGCGGTCGACCTCGACGTGACGGTTCGCCACGTCGACTCATTGCCCGCGCCTGCCGTGCCGGCCTATACGGCCGCGGATCTTCGTCTGGCCTGGCAGTGCCGCCAGGGATTGGTCGTCAGCTTGCTGGGACAAGACTTGGGCCGTCGGCATGCGGAATTCGATCCGTCCAGCTCGACGCGCCTCGGGCCGCGGGCTTTCGTGAAGCTCGAATGGAGGCCGTCGTGACATTCGCGTCAACGCTCGCGATCGTCGGCGTCGGCGTCGGGATAGCGAGGCTCTGGCCGACGTCGCATTCCCTGTTTGGCAGACGGGCGCTCAGCCGGCGGCCGCATGGTTGCTGGCTCGGCGCCCCGCCGCAGCCGCCATCCGCCGCCGCCTCCGCCACGGGACGTCCGGCGCAAGCCGTGAGCTTGCTGCCCGCCACGAAGCGGCCAAGTGCGAAACAGCATCCGTTGTCGCCTCGGGCCGGCTGAAGCCTAGTCCGAAAGTGTCACATCGAAACGTCGGGGGCCAGCTTGCATGCACTCCCCGCTCCCAGTGCGCGTCCTCGGATCGAAGTGGAGAACGCAGTGCAGAAGGTCGCTCCCCGAGCCAACGAGAGTGGCCATGGCGTTGCCGTTGGAGAGATCGAACTTTCCAGCGAACAATACGCCGTCGATCTCGACCGAAACCATCATCGACTCCTCTCGTTTCTGTACGACCGTGCCGACGTATTGACTGCCGGTGGCACGATTGAGCAGCAGCAGGCGCGCAGGTGGCGAGGCGGCGCAGCCGATGAGAGTCGAGGCGAGCACACACAATAGCATCGCGGTTCGTGTCATGAGAGTCCCGTTCGTCGAATCGATCGCCTAGCCGATACGGTATAGGGTAAGCGATGCAAGGCCACCGAACGCATCCCACGTTGAAGGGATTCGCTGCAAACAGGAGAACCGGAGGGGAACGCGCATCGCCCGATGCTTGTCGCTTGCCACGATCTGGCCATGTCTTCCGCACCCGGACTCCGCACGGCGTGCTGGCACTGCCGCCACTTGGCAGCCGTCGACTTCCAGACCAGCACCGCTCGCTGTGGGCTGTGGGCTGTGGGCTGCGGGATGGCCCGTCGAGCCACGGGAAGGCCCGTGACGGGTGCGAGCGGTGGGAGCGCGAGCAGGGCATTGACGGCGACGACCGGGATCGGTGGCGTCCCGCGGAACGTGCCGTACGTGCCGGGGTCGTCGCGCGGCGCCGCGCCGCGCGCGCAGCCGCGGCGTCGACAGCTGGTGGACTGAGCCGCACCGACCAGGCGATCGCGATCCCCGACCTCGCGTCCATGCGCGCGACGTCGCGGAGCGCGTGCTGGCCGCCATCACGAACGCCGCGAGCACTCTGGCCTGAGTTGGTCACCTCGCGCAGCGGCCAGGTGCTGCGCAGCGCACAGCTCGCATTGGCTCGCAAGCAGCAAGCTGTTGCGGATGGGGCAGTCTGGCACCCGGTCGACGAGCATCGCTTGCGGGCGGACGGCGTGGCGCGGAGATTGCATTGAAGGCAGGCGATCAACCAACGCTTGCCACTCGATGAACATGCTCCCCCTGCGCCATCCACGCCGCGTCCTGCGCCCGCTCGCGGCCCTTCTCGCCCTGGCCTGCGCCTGGCACGCGTTCGCAGGCCCCAGCGTCTATCCGGAAGGCACCACGCGGCTCGATCCCGCGCGCGCCTGGCCGTCGTTCGTGCTGTTCACCGGCGGTGACCAGCAGGCGCGGCTGATCGATCTCGACGGCAGGACGGTGCATGCCTGGCGCGACGTCGGCGGCTTCGCCAGCACGCTGATCGCACCCGAGCTGGTACACGGCGAACGAGGCCACGTGCTCGTGACGCTGGAGAACGCGAGCGGCCGCGGCGTCGACCTCGTGCCGGGCCGCGCCGGCCCGCAGGTCTCGAAGACGATCGGCGAACTCGATTGGGACGGCAACGTGCGGTGGAGCTTCGGGCCCCAGGCACCGGAAGGCCTCGCGCAGCAGCATCACGACTGGGCGCGGCTGCCGAACGGCCACACGCTGGTGCTCGCCAACCTGCGTCATCCCGTGCCGGGCTTCAGGGTGCCCGACGTGCTGGACGACGTGTTCTACGAAGTCGATGGGGCCGGCGCGATCGTGTGGCGCTGGGTGGCCTCCGAGCACCTGGAGGAACTCGGGTTCACGCCGACGCAGCTCGCGCTGATCCGCCAGTCCGACAACGCCGACTACCTGCACGTCAACAACCTCAAGCCGCTCGGCCCCAACCACTGGTTCGACGCCGGCGACAAGCGCTTCGCGCCGGACAACCTGATCTTCGACTCGCGCAACGCCAACGTCATCGCCATCGTGGACCGCCACAGCGGCCACGTGGTGTGGACGCTCGGGCCAGACTACCCGGCCATTGCGCGCGGCGCGGCGGCGAGACGCGTGCCGCGTCCGGTCGACCAGATCAGCGGCCAGCACGACGCGCAGATTATCCCCGCCGGCTTGCCCGGCGCGGGCAACCTGCTCGTGTTCGACAACCAGGGCGAGGCCGGCTATCCGCCGGTCGAACTTCCCACCACCGGTGGCTCGCGCGTGCTGGAGATCGATCCGGTCAGCCGGCAGGTCGTCTGGCAGTACACCGCGGAAGACTCGGGACAGCCGTCGTGGGCGTTCCGCAGCACGCACATCAGCGCCGCGCGCCGGCTGCCCAACGGCAACACCTTCGTCGACGAGGGCCAGAGCGGCCGCCTGTTCCAGGTGACACGCGACGGCGACATCGTCTGGGAATACGTCAACGCGTATCCGCGCGTCGGCAAGGATCCGGTGACGGGCAAGCCCACCGCCAACCACCAGCTGTATCGCGCGCAGCCGGTTCCGCTGGACTGGGTGCCCGCCGGCACGCCGCATTCCGAGACCGCGCTGCACGCGGCAACGTTCGTCGACGGCACGGCTCGTTGAGGCCCCGGGGCCCGCTACCGCCGATCGATCCGCCCCAGCTCGCGAAGCCTGGCCTCGGCCTCCTGGGCCGAGTCGAAGATGTGCGGCGCGTGTCCTCGATCCTTGAGCGCGGCACCGAGCCTGGCATGCACGAACGCGCTCGTCGTGTACCGCGTGACGTTGCTGTAGCGCGCGCCGGCCACGTCACGCACCATGTCGACGTAGGCGTCCAGCAGGTCGGGCGCGACGGTGAAGTTGTCGTAGTTGACGATGGCCGGCACCTTGCGGCCCAGCGGCGCGAGGCGTCGTTCGAGCTCGGCGCGGATGGCCTCGATGTCCGCGACGCTGCGCACCGTGAAGCCTTCGAAGTTCGCGAAGAAGTGCTGGCGGTCGGCGTCGAACGTGAATCGCTGGTCCAGCGGCAGGCACAGCATGTCGGCCCGCAGCCCGATCGGTTCATCCTTGAACAGGTGGGCGGGCATCTCGCGCACGTCGCGCGAGACGAGCGGCCGGAAGGCCATCTGCGCGAGGATGTCGCGCTCGATGTCGACGCCGGGCGCGATCTCGATCAGCTCGAGCTGCGGCAGGCCATCGATCTCGCGCAGTTCCAGCACGCAGCGTTCCGTGATGTAGAGCGCCGGCTGGCGGCGCTGGACCGCGACGGCGCCGCTGTACGTGCGGTGCTCGACCTGCTCGACGAACTTGCGCGTCCTGCCCTCCTTGACGATGCGCAGCTTGCCGCCGACGATGGCGATCTCCAGCTGGCTCGCCGTGAACGTGCCGACGAACACCACCTTCTTCGCGCTCTGGCTGATGTTGATGAAGCCCCCCGCGCCGGCGAAGCGCGGGCCGAAGCGGCTCACGTTGAGGTTGCCTTCGCGGTCGGCCTGGGCCAGGCCCAGGAACGCGATGTCGAGGCCGCCGCCGTCGTAGAAGTCGAACTGGTAGGGCTGGTCGATCACGGCCTGCGTGTTGATCGCGGCGCCGAAGTCGAGGCCCGCGGCGGGGATGCCGCCGATGACGCCGGGCTCGGTCGTCAGCGTCAGCAGGTCGACGATGCGCTCCTCGTTGGCGACGCTGGCGATGCCCTCGGGCATGCCGATGCCGAGGTTGACGACGCTGTTGGCCCTCAGCTCGAGCGCCGCGCGGCGCGCGATGATCTTGCGCTCGTCGAGCGGCAGCGGTGCGTTGGCGCCGGCCGGCACGCGCATCTCGCCGCTGAAGCCGGCGTTGTAGCGCGTGCCGAACGTCTGCCAGTGGTGGTCGGGCTCGGCCACCACCACGCAGTCGACCAGCAGGCCCGGCACCTTCACGTCGCGTGGCTTGAGCGCGCCGCGCTCGGCGAGGCGCTCGACCTGCGCGATGACGATGCCGCCGCTGTTGTGCGCGGCGGTCGCCATCGACAGCGCCTCGAGCGTGAGGGCCTCGCGTTCCATCGTGAGGTTGCCTTCGAGGTCGGCGGTCGTGGCGCGGATGATGGCCACGTTGACCGGGAACGCCTTGTAGAACAGGAATTCCTCGCCGCCGACCGTCATCGACTCGACGAGCGCTTCGGTCGTGCGCTCGTTCATGCGGCCGCCGCCGTGGCGCGGATCGACGAAGGTGCCGAGCCCGATGCGGCTCAGGTGCCCAGGACGCCGCGCGGCGATGTCGCGGAACAGGCAGCTGATCACGCCCTGCGGCAGGTTGTAGGCCTCGATCCTGTTGTCCAGCGCGAGGCGACCCAGGCCGGGCACCAGGCCCCAGTGACCGCCGATCACGCGCCGCACCAGCCCTTCGTGCGCGAGATGGTTGAGTCCCTTGCCGCCGCCGTCGCCCTGGCCCGCGGGATAGACCAGCGTCAGCTCGCGCGGGCCCTCGCCGGCCTTGAATCGCTTCTCGACCGCGATCGCGATCTCCTCGGCGAAGCCGATGCCGACGAAGCCGCTGGTGGCGACGGTGTCGCCATCGCGGATCAGGCGCACGGCCTGCTCGGCCGTGACGACCTTGTTGCGGTCGGTGATCAGGTGATCGAGCGACGCTGCCATGGCGACCTCCAAT